>Ga0315289_10000480_pt1 | contig 61649 bp, 41 predicted proteins | sample YL17G11_40_MG_FD_203452 | JGI IMG/M metagenome (GOLD analysis project Ga0315289, IMG submission 203452) | Sediment microbial communities from Yellowstone Lake, YNP, Wyoming, USA - YL17G11_40 | ecosystem: Environmental > Aquatic > Freshwater > Lake > Sediment | place: USA: Wyoming | collected... | reverse complement strand
TATCGCAGTTCAACTCCGTGCTCAACGCCGACCGAGGAGTGCACTGGGCGCGGGGTCGCCCCGCCGTCGCCGCGACGGCTATGGCGGGCAGGCTGACCCCGCGATTCGCGGCTCGCCTGAGGCGAGTGAACTTCAGCGCTTGCGCGCCTCTGGCGCGAAGCCGCGCCCGGTTCGAGCGCGCGGCTCCGTCCCGCACCCACTGAAAACGAACGCACCCGGGCGAGGAGCACGAGGGGCGGCCAAAGGTCAACGCGGATCAACCCGGATAATCGGATACCGACAGATACTCGCGGCGCAGGTCGAGAATCGCGCCGCTTTCGGCGCCGACGATGAGGTCGCGGCCAGCGCACCGGCGATCACAGCCGGGGCTTGCCCGCCCTAGCCTCGGCGAAGGCGGGGCCGCCGTGCCACAGTGGCGGGTGCTCGCTCTCTCCCAATCCACCACCTGCGGGGCGCAGGAATGAATGCCCAACCGAATCGGCTTGCCGCGATAGTGGATATACCGCGGCGGGGCGAAGGCCGGCTCCGCCGGACGGCCGACGTTCTCCAGCAAGAGCACCGTCGCCTGGTTGATATCGTGGCGCGGAATGCCTCGCGGCCCCGGGGGAATGCTCGCGCTGCGCTGGGTGCCGATGATAAGATCGGGCAAGCCATTGCCGGTCCAATCACAGAGGCACAGCTTGATGCGCCCCCTGCCTCCACCGTAGTCCTCGGTGAAAGCAATCGGCTCACCGTCGGCGAAGCGCAGCAACGTCTTATCATCGAGTTCCGCTTCGCCCACCTTCGCATAGGCGGCCAGAAAACCAACTTCATCAAGGCACACGTAACTCAACCCGCCCCCGAAGAGATTGCCCACCGCCGGACGCACGCGCCACACGGTGACCATCGGCTCGCCGCGAAAGGTCAGCTTCACCCCCGGCGCGAAAACGGGCGTGGTCGGCGAGCCGATGTTGCGATACCAGGTGTGATGGCCGAAGACATCGCTGACCAGCAGGTCGAGCAGGCCATCGCCGTCCCAGTCAAAAAGAAGGGGGTTGGTATAGCCCCACTTCGCCTCACTCGGCCCCTGGATGGAGCCGTTATAGCCGGCCTGGACACGGATGATCTCGCCGCCCGCGCGCAGGCACTCCTCCTTATCGAAGAGCGGCTTGCCCGATTCGCCGACATTGCGATAGAAGAGCAAATGCCCGCCCGCATTGCCCACCACCAGGTCGGCCTGGCCATCGCCGGTGAGGTCGCCCGCAGTCGGAATGGCGCAGGAGCCGGCGTTGAGGCGCGGCGAGGTCTGCTGCACGCGCACCGGCTCGTGAAACGCCGGCGCACCGTCGAAATCGCGGCCGGCGCTGCGGCAGAAATACACGTGGCCATCCTCCGCGCCGACAAGCACGTCGGGTCGCCCGTCATCATCCCAGTCAGCCGCGCACCCCAGGTGGATGTTTTGCGGCAGCACCAGCTCGCCGCCGTCAGTGTTACGCGCGGGTGAGCGGGGGCCGAATTGCGCGGGTTTATCCGTCGCCGGGAAGAAATGCAGGTGCTCCAGGAAATCGCCGCAGATGAGATCTGCCCGGCCGGTTCCGCGAAAATCGGCAAACATCGGCGAGGCGGTGCCATAGACCTCGATGGGTTTGCCCTCGGAGCAAAGGATCTGCGGGGGCGAGAACTTCGGGCTGTGTGTCGAGCCTGTGTTGCAGAGCCAGTAAACGTAGCCGCGCAGCGGCCCGCCGCGCCAGCGGCCCGAGGCATCGTAGGGCCGGTATTCCTTGTCATTCCAGCCCTTGCCATCGGGCCAGTAGTCATCCCAGAAATCGGTGCCAATGATGAGGTCCAGGATGCCGTTGCCATCGAGATCGAAGGGGATAATGCGCGATGGCATCTCCCGCAAGGCGATGGGGCCGGTGGTGGTTTGGATTTCAGTGGGCTCGCCGATCTGCGGCCGGCCACTAGCACCGAAGTCCGGGTAAACGAGATACTGCCCGGCGCGCCTTGCCGCCGAGAGAAGATTCATGCGCCCTGCATGGAGCACAGCCGCCCCCGGCTGTGCCGCTGCGACGCTGCTAGAGCCTCCCGAGGTTGCGAACGGCGCCGCGCTGACGAAGCCGCGCACGCCAGGAATTCGCGCGCCCGGCAACAGCCGCGGCGTGCCATCGGGGTTGACGCCATCGGAGAGGAAGATATGCGCGCCGCCCTCGTAGCAGCCTTCCCAGCAGGAAACAAGCAGGTCCTTGGCGCCGCGCCCAAGCCAGTCCACAACATCGCAGGCGGCCCAGATGCCGACCGCGAGGTCGCCCTCTTTCACCGATGGCGCGTATCTCAGCTCGGCCGCGTCATCGGTGAAACGCGATGCCCCCTCTTCATCCTCCCAGCGCAGCAAACTGCAATCTCCTGACAGCGATTGTTCCCTGCCCCTCGACCTGGCTCGCGGCAAACGCTCACCATGACACAGCGAAGGCCCGAGCATGATGTCAACGGGGCGCCAGCGTCAACCGCAGCCGCTGGCCAAACCAGATCTGTCCCGAGCCTGCCTGGCGCGACTCGCCATCCACCAGCATCGCAAGCGTTACATCGGCGCGCTCTGTAATCGCCTCGGTCAGCGTGAAGACGAGCTCCAGCCTGCCATATCGCGACACCTCGCGCGGGATGGCTGCGCGCGCCTGAAGCCCCCCGCGCTCTCCCGCAGCCAGATACACGCGGCCCGCGCCCTTCGCCGACTCCGCCGCAAGCCACGTCACGATGCCGGTGTTGATGATCTCCACGCGCAGCGTGACAGGTGCCCCGGCGGGAACCTCGATGATCGCCCCATCAGTCACCTCAACCCGCTTGCCATCCGCGGCCCCGACCAAGGACACCTCGCCAAACTCCGCATTGAGATACTTCGGGGGATTGCTGCCATCAAGGGGAGTGCCGCCTACGGCCATGCGCGGCGCCTGGGCCGAGTCCATGCCATCGGCCCCGGTGCGCAATGCCACCGTCTTTCCTGCGCGCACCGCGGCGACATATTCGGCGGCGTGGCGTTCCCAGGTCCCTGCGTACCCGGCGACATCGGCGTCGCGGTCAATGGTGATCCAGGTGTCTGGGTCAGGGCGGTCGCGAGCGGCCTTTACCCGCGGCGCGAATCGGCCCAGCTCCTCGGCAGCCAAGCGCGGCGTGCCGTCGGGATTGATGACACCGAAGTCGCTGTTTTCGTCCACCCGCAGCCCGCCCGGATACCACCAGCCGGCCGAGCCATTGGCGCCCGATTGCAGCACCATCTGGTACAAATTGCGATAGACTTCCGCCTGGCTGTCATACTTCTCGGGTGTGATGCCGGGATAGATGGTGTAACCGAACTCGGCCCAAAAGACTGGCTTGCCGTTGGTGGCCCAGCGACCGTAGAGGGTCGTAAATCCGGCGCGCTCGAAACTCTCCCACTTGCCCCACAGGCCCCAGCCCTCGGCAGATGCGAAATCGAGGTGCGCACCGCCGGAGACAAGATCAAAGGGCATGACCGCCGCCACCCCGCGCTGCCCGGTGCCACCGTAGCCGGTGCGCGCGCCGAAGAGATGGTGCGGGTCGAGGCGGCGCAGAAAGCGCGTCACTTTTCCGTAACCCTGGCTGATGAGATCATCGGCGAAGCGCCGGTAGGCGGCGACCATGCGGCGATGCGGGCCATCGTCCACAAGCTGCGCATCGGTGGGGCCGGTGAGTTTGCCTTCGATTCGCCGTAGCTGGAAGCCCCAGTCGCGTTCCGCGGCCTCGATAGAGCCATAGCGCTCCTCCACCCACGCTGCCCACCCGCCATCCCACTGGCGGCGCCGCTCCTCGTTGCCGAGGGCCGGCTCCCAGGCGAGATCGTAGGCGAACATGGCATCACTCTCGGCGAGCCGGGCCGCGCGCACCAGGCTCTCCACGGTGGCCGGATCGAATGCCAGCGGGTGCGCGCCGGGGATGAACACGTTGACCCGGATGCCATGACTCTTAGCGCGCTCGAAAAAATCGTTAAGCGCGGGCGCCTGGTCCACATTGCCGTACTGGATGCTGACCATGTTGGCGCCCAGCGATTCGAGGATCGCCAGGTCGCGCTCAACCGGCTCGGGATCATATTGGGATGGACTCAGCCAGTGCAGCCAGTAGTCAGTGCGCTCCAGCCCGGCGACATAGAGAGGCCAGAAGTTGAGGCCATGAGGATACCATTTCTTACCGCCCAGGTAGAAGTCGCCGCCGCGGACCCTGATAAACTGTGGGTTCGCCGGCGCAGCGACGACCGAGAACTCGTGCGCGATGCGGTCGGCCGGTTTACCGGACGGCGATAGGAGCTCGCACACCGCCTGGTAACGGCCCGCGGGAAGCGGTGAACAGTCGGCGGAGCTTGCGATGATGCGGCCGGGCTCGACGCTGATCGCCGAAGTCGCCTCGAAAACAGAATGCCCCGTCGCGTCGAGGACTGCGAACCGGATTTGCGCTGACTGACTCTTGGGGCCGATATTCATGGTTCGCGCGACGAGGCGGGGAGCGGCAGGTGCGCCGTCGAGGGTCTTGGCGTCGGCGGAATATGAAAACTGGTCCGCGCCGGCGTTCGCGAGAAACAAGCCGCCGGCGAGGCGCTGCGCCAAGCCGATAACGGCCGGCTCGAAGGCCGCCCAGTGGTCGCGCACGGCCTGCGAGTCGAGGCCGATGTAAGTCCAGGTCGCGCCGCGATATGGCCCGGAGGTCGCAAAGTAAGTGGAGGCCGCAGCCCCGCGATATTGCCCCTCGCGAGTGATGGCTCGCAGCAGCGGCATCCAACGCCCGCGCTGGCCCGTACCGGCGCCCAACCCGCGCTGGCGCCAAACCGGGGAGATGAGCCGCCCGGAGACCGCCGCCGGCTCAAACGACGCGAAGAACCTCTGCTCGGCATCGGGCGAGAGCAGATGCGCGCGAGCCTCAAGGTTCGTCTCGTACACCTTGTACCAGGGGCTTATCGCCTCCAGAATCGGCGGCTCGGGCTCGGCCGCGGTGAAGGGTGAAGGCGCCGCGCCCACCTCAGCGACCCAGTACCTGTGCTCGCCGGTTGGAATGGGCGAATGGCTCTGGGCGAGGCCGAAAACGATGCGCGCGGCGTCCTGTGGGTTAAAGACATCCCCCGGGCCCCCACGGTTTTTGGCGGGGCTGTCGCGCCAGAACTTGAAGTCCTCCGGGCGCAGCGCGTAATGGCGCCACTCCGGCGACAGATCCACAGTCGCGATCCAGCGCGAGCCGTCGCGTTCGTTCCATTCGACGACGAGATGGCTCGTGCGCGCGCCCCCTTTCGCCCAGAAGCATGTGATGCTTTGGCCGGGCGGAAATGGGTTGTCGAGCATGGGCGAGACGAACGTTTCCCAGCCCGTGAGGTCGGCGATATGCGCCTCCAGCGCGGTGTGCCCGTCGGGTCCGGGCGCGAGTCTGTATCCCACTTTGGAGGCGGGGTTGCTGCTGGCGCGCGTCCACTGCGTGAGGTCGGCGCCTGCGAAATCGAAGATCGCAGTCTCCGCGCGGATCTGCCCAAGAATCTCTGCGGCGTTCTTCCACTCCCCCCGCCACAGCCACGTCACGTTCTCGAACGGCGGGCCGCCGAAGGCGATGAGATGCCCGCCGCAGCGCAGAAAGGCGAGCAAGTTATCTTTCCCCGGGCCGGGGACCACTTCGCTGCGCGGGAGAACGAGGATGTCAAAATGGGCGCGGTTGAAGGCGGCGGGGTCGGCAAGGGCCAGCGGATCAAGCGCTTGTGTTTCGAACCCGGCCTTGCCCAATGCCTCGCTCGCGCGGCGAGCGATGTCCTCGCCGCCGGCTTGAGACAGGACGGCAGCGGTCGGAGGGCGGGCCTGATTGATGGCAGAGAACCCCGACTCGCCGCTGGCAGCGATGTCGTCGAATGAAGCGTTCATGGCCACCACCTCCAGTGCAGCGCGGCCGGAGCGCACGCCAGGCGATTGCGCGTTGAAGCGGTAGGTGTGGGAGAAAATCAAGCTGTCGCCGGCGCGCACCTGGCCGGTGATGGATTGTGCATTGATGGCGATGCGCAGATCGTAAAGCTGGCCGAACGCCCACGGCGCGGATGCCGTCTGCTCTCCAGCCAGAGCGGTGCGCCCGGTGCTCTGCGCTTGCCAGATGCCAGCGCATTGCTCGACCAGCTCGCAATAATGCTCGCCGGAGGGACTTTCGACTAAGGCGAGGCGCCAGTAATCGTCCGGGCCCTGGTGGAGCATCAGGCCTGCTGCCGCCCAGCCGCCAGGCCGAGCACGAGCATCGGCGCGCACCGTGGAGCGGATGTCGCCGGCCGTGACCTCGGGGCCGGCGAAGGCAACGGCCAGCCCGTGTTCGCGGCCACCGATCGCCAGAATGCCAGACCGAAGCTCCCAGCCGCCGGCCTCATGTCCCACCGCCGCCCGCGGCGGTGTCGGGGGCGGCCACAAATCCCACGCCGCGCTGACATCCGCGATGGTCGAGTAGGCGTTGAAATCATCCTCGAACAGCGTCGCGCCCGCCCAAGCGGCGGCCGGCGTCAGCGCAAGCACTGCGATGGCCACCAAGTTCCGCATGGCGACACCTCCGGCGCTGTATTCGCAGCCCCACCTCCAATCACCTGCGCTGGAGGAGCCGCGCAGCCGCTGGCGAAGCTGAAGGCGCGGAGGTTGCAGCTATGAAGCCTGTGAAGATCGTCATCATCGGCGCCGGCAGCGTCAGTTTCGGCCTGCGGACCATCGCCGACATCTGCCGCCTCGAGGAATTCCGCGGCAGCACGTTGAGCCTGGTGGACCTCGATGCCGAGGCGCTGCAACGCATGGCGCGCGCCGCCGCGCGCATCAACCAGCAATGGTCGAGCGGCATCACTGTCGAGCACACCACCGATCGCTCGCAGGCGCTGCCCGACGCGAACTTCGTCATCATCTCCATCGAGCTTGATCGCATCCGCCGCTGGCGCATGGACTGGGAGATACCGCTCAAGCACGGCGTGCGCCAGCCGATGGGCGAGAATGGCGGCCCGGGCGGCCTGGCGCACGCCCTGCGCGTCATCCCGCCGATCCTCGCCGTCGCCGAGGAGATGGAGCTGCGCTGTCCCGGCGCGCTGATGCTCAACTTCACCAACCCGGTGCCGCGCGTCTGCCTCGCGGTGCATCGTTACACCAACATCCAGGTCGTGGGCATGTGCCACGGCATCTCGGGAATGCTCGGGTACATCGGCGGCCTGCTGGGCCTGCGCCGCGATGACCTTGATTGCACCGCCGCCGGCATTAACCACTTCACCTGGATCCTGGACCTGCGTCACGCGGTCACCGGCGATGACCTCTATCCCGCGCTGCGCGAGAGAATCGCGACCTCACCGCCGCCCTCCATGCCACTGACCTGGGCGCTCTTCCAGAAGTTCGGGCTGGCGCCCTCGCCGGGAGACAATCATATCGCCGAGTATCTGCAACTGTGCCACGCGCCCCAGTTCAAGCCGTGGGAGAAATACCAGATCCCGCTCTATGACTGGGACGCCGACGAGCGCGGCCGGCCCGAAGCGCGCCAGCGAGTGGAGCGAATCGCGGCCGGTGAGGAGCCCATTGAGGACCTGCGCGCCGGCTCCGGCGAGATCGCGGCGGACATCATCCGCGCGGTGACGCTCAACCGCAATGAGCGCTTCCTTGCAGTGAACGTGCCTAACCAGGGATACATCTCCAACTTGCGCCAGGACGGGATCGTGGAGGTGCCTGGCGTGGGCAGCGGCTTTGGCGTGCGCGGCATCGGCGTCGGTGCCCTGCCCGAGCCGATCGCGGCGCTGTGCAATCTGCAAATGGCGATTGCCGAACTGGTCGCGGAGGCGGCGGCGACCGGGTCGCGGCGGGCGGCGCGGCATGCGCTGCTCATTGACCCGATCGTGAATGACATCGAGACCGCGGAGAAGATCCTTGGCGAGCTGCTCGCGGCGCACGCGGATCTGCTGCCGCAGTTCGCGCGCTAGGTTTCTGTAGGGCGGGCCGGCCTAGGCCCGCCAAAACGACGATAGATCAGCAGGGACAGGCGTCCCGCCCTACAACGAAGAGCCAACACTGGCGGTGTGAGCTGCTGATGAAAGTAACGTTGGTCCTGCTAATGATCGCATCAATCGGAGAGTGCATTGGGGCGCAGGAGGCCGGAGTGGTCAAGCTCGGACCCGGCGTAACGCGGCTGGCGGAAATCGGCGCCTACCGCATCGGCTATCAGCGGCACGGCGCGCCGATAGTGATGATGCCCGAGGGCTGGGTCGGGCATTTCGAGGCCAGCGCGGGAATCTCCTACACCCCGTGGGTTAATCAAAACGGTAAGGACACGATACTGCTGCACTGCCCGTGGCGCGTCGGCACGGGCATCTCTTTCGTCGAGTACGACCTCGACCTGCCGGCGACGAAGCCAGTCATCTTCACTTTGGCCGTCGCCATGCAGCAGGTGCTTACCGAAAACAGCGACGGTGCCGTCTTCCGCGCCCTGGTCAAGGCCGGAAAGGAAAGCGCGATTCTTTGTGACGAGCATCGCAAGTCAACCGATTGGAAGGAGTTCGAGGCGGACCTTTCGCGCTGGGCGGGCAAGCGCGTGACGCTGCGCCTGGAGGTGGGATCCGGGCCCAAGGATGACCCCGGGTGGGACTACTCGTTGTGGGGCGACCCGAAGATCACCGTCGGCCGCGCGCTCTCGGAGGAGCAGCGCATCGCCGCGGCGTTGCGGATTCGGGAGCGCTGGCGCGGCGCGGTGAAGAACACCGATCTACTCGCCCTCGCCAACCGCTCGGATGTCGGCTGCCGGCCCACCTGTGACGACAGATACCAGAACGCGCTGCGCCGCGACGGAGACGCCTGGGTCTTCGAGTATAGCGGCAGCGATTTGCGCCTGAGGTATAGGCTTGCCGGCGACGGGGATCTGGGCGAGATAACGGCGCGGGCGACGGAGCTCCCGCCGTTCCATGTCACGCGCGGTTTCGGGCCGCAGGGAGGTGGCTGGAAGTGGAGCCTCCAGGACGCGGAGATCAAGGCCAACCGGCTCCACCTGCGCGGCGCCTATGAGAAGGGCGGGGTGACGGCGCCCGTCTGGGCATCGCTGCGCATCGAGGGCAAGACCCTCGTGATCGCAGTCGAGGCGCCGCCGGGCGCGGAGCAGTTCTCGCTCGGCTCGTTGGGCCCGGTGCCGTTGCGGCGGGCGGTCTCGATGCCATACTTGGCTGCCGGCGACGTGCGCTACCTGCCGCACAACGGGCTGTTCTATTCAGCGGTTCTGGACTGGGCGGAGACCAACGCCAGCAGCCACACCGGGACCACCGCATATTACGGCGAGCTGACCGACGGCAAGCGCAACCCGGTGCGCGAAATCGGCTACATCACGGTGTCGCCCGATTTGCGCGAGGTGTTGCCGAACATTCCGCTGGCGCCATCGCCCTATCTCAAAGAACTCGCGCCGCGGGTGATGATGGACATCTGGGGCGGCACTTTCGCCGAGAATACGCGGACCATCCGCGACCTTGCGGACTACGGCGTCACCAACGCGGCGATCATCAAGCACGTCTGGCAGCGCGGCGGCTATGACAACGAGTACCCGACGGTGCTGCCGGCGAACGCGGGCCTGGGCGGGGATGAAGCCCTGCGCGAATTTTCGAGGGCCGCCGCGCAGGCCGGGCACCTCTTCTCGCTGCACGAGAACTACGCGGATTTCTACCCCAACTCGGAACTGTACGACGAGCGCGATGTGGCGCGCGACTCGCGGGGCAAGCTCCAGACCGCGTGGTACAACGGGGCGACTAAGATCCAGAGCTACGCGCTGAAGCCAACGGCGTTTGTCAAATACGCGAGCCAGTTTGCGCCAGAGATCAACAAGCGCTATGGCACCACTGCCGCTTATCTCGACGTGCACACTTGCGTGCCACCGTGGTTTCACGTTGACTTCAGCGCCAGCGAGCCGGGCGCGGGAACCGCGCGCGCGGTCTATGACGCGCAGGTGGCTCTCTTCCGGCGCGAGCGCGACTCCCACCGTGGGCCCCTCTTCGGCGAGGGCAACCATCACCTGTACTGGGCGGGGGCGGTGGACGGGGTCGAGGCGCAGATCGCCGGCGGCGAGGATGCGCCCCTGATGCTCGATTTCAACCTACTCAAGTTGCATCCGCAGATGATGAACCACGGCATGGGTTATCACGAGCGCTGGCTGCGCGAAGGGTACAATGCGAACTGGGGCGGCCGCGTTCCGCCTCAATATCGCATGGACAAGTACCGGAGCATGGAGATCGCCTACGGCCACGCGGGGTTCATCGCGAGTCAAATCTTCACGCTCCCGATGTATGCGGTGAAAGAGGCGCACCTGGTCGGCCCCGTGCAGGCGCGCTATGGCGCGGCCAAAGCCACGGCCATCGAATACGAGGTGGGCGGGCGCATGGTTGATGTTTCAGACGCGTTCGCCGCCGGAGTGCTCGACAGCGTACATGTGCGCTATGATTCGGGCCTCGAGGTGTGGGCCAATCATCGCGCCCGTGATTGGCAGGTCGGCGACCACGTTATTCCCCAGCACTGCTTTCTGGCGAGGGCGCCGGGACTGGCGGCCTACTCGGGGCGGCGCGGGGATCTGTTCTGCGATTACGCCGAGACCGCGGAAACCATTTTCGCCGACGCGCGCAGCGTTATCGTCTCCCCGTGGAAAGATATTGCCCCGCGCGTGGCATCGTTCGAGTCGCTAGGCGGCCGCCGCTTTCGCGTGACCTATGAATGGCGGGTGAACGAGGCGCTCGACGGCGACTATCACGTGTTCGTGCACTTCACGGACTCGGGGCCGAACGAGGGCATCGTGTTTCAGCAGGATCACGACCCGCCGACGCCGACGTCGCGATGGCAGCCGCAACAGGTGGTAACAGACGGCCCTTATGAGATCACGGTGCCGGAGTCAGCGGGCGAGCGTCTTACCTGGACGATCGGGCTGTACGCGGCGACGCAGGTGTGGCTGCGCGGCAAGCGCGACCAGAACGGGCGGGTCGTGCTCGGCGAGATCACGGTTGCGCCCGACGGCGGCATCGAGTTTTCACCGGCCGCCGACGATGAAGCGAACCGCGAGGCTGCGGAGCACGAGCGGCGGATGAACCGCCAGCGCAAGCTGGTTGATTTCGGGAAGGTGGCGACAAATGGAGCGGTATTCATCCGGCGCGAGGATGGTAAAGCTCTTCGCCTTATCCCGATTCCGCGCGAGCGCGCAATCACAGTCGCCCTGCGACTCACCGAGCTTGGACTTCCGTGGAAGCGCGCGGAGATCCTGGCTCAAGACGCGCAGGGGAAGGAATTGAGGCGGTGGGAGGCGCAGCCGGCAGACGGCATCCTGACGCTGCGGCTGGAAGCGCCAGGGGCGCGATCGTATCTTCTATTGAGGCCCGCATATTACCTTGGGCACTCAAATGACCCGTTTCGTGCTCGAACAGGGCCCTTTCGGCGTCCAACTTATTAAGCGCACCTCAATAAGCGGCAAGGCTGCACCATGAGTGGCGCGCGAAGCCCGTATCGTTTTGAAGTGAGAGATCATGCGGCCGACAAGGCGGCGACGGCGTACGGCAAGACGCTGGACGAAGTCTTTGAGGCGGCCGCCTACGCCATGTTCGATATCATGATTGACCTCTCGACGGTGGGCGCGCAGGAAACCCGCCGGATGTGCGTCGAAGAGCAGTACGGCGAGGACCTGCTGCGGCGGTGGCTCGACGAGCTGCTGTTCTTGTTCGACACCGAGAAGCTGGTCTTCGGCGAGTTCTCGGTACGGACCGAATGCCCGCCCGCGCCGGAGAAGACGTGCGCCCGGACCCAGGCGTTCAAGGAGCCGGAGGGCGAGCCGTGGCGGCTCAAGAGCATCGCGCGCGGGCAGCGCTATTCCGAAAACATTGAGCGCCGCGGCGCGGTGGTCAAAGCGGTGACCTATCACCGCTTTGCCCTGCGGCCCCCGCCAGCGCCAGGCGGCGATTGGGTGGCGGAGATGGTCTTCGATGTGTAGTCTAAGGAAACTAACCGGGGCACCGATGACGGCTGCCGAAAGGAGTTGAGATGCGAGGCCAACTGGCAGTTATCGCTAGTGCAATGTGTTTGACATGCTTCGTGGCGCAGGTCGGGGCGACCGGCGCCGAGCCGCCCCAGTTTCGGGGTCTGAAAGTGGGCGCGGCGACGCCCGATGACGCGGCAAAGGCCCTTGGTCAACCGAGATACGGCGATCCCGCCAAGGACGAGAAGCTCATCTACGATTCGGCGCGGGGCGGGCTGGTGGATGAGTTGACTTTCGAGGGGACGCCCAAGCGGCTCGCCCTCGTGGAGGCAGCGACGCCGCCCCAGGGCCTGGAGACGCGCGCCGCAATCCGCGCGAAACTGGGCGCGCCCGAGTACGAGCTAGAGCTTGGGCGCCAGACGATGTACGAGTATTCGCAGCGCGGGATGCGCCTCTGGGTTGACAACAAGACCGGGGCGACGATCGGGGCCGCGCTCTTTGTGCCGCTGGATTATCCGCGCGTCCCCCCCGGTGAGCGACGGCAAGTCGCGATGCCGCGGTTAGCTCCTGCATCGCCCGGCAAGCCGGCGCTCTTCCGCGTCGGCTTCGCATCGCGCAGCATCACCCCGCCGCCGGGGATGCCTGCGGATTCCCGCTATAACAAGGTGCACGATCCCCTGCAAGTGCGCTGCGTCGTCATCGCCGCTAGCGGCAAGACGGTGGCGATCGCGGCCGGCGATATCTTCGTTTTCACCGCCTACGAGATCGCGCCGATACAGGAAGGCGCGCGCGCGGCGGGGATTGACTACCTGCTGTTCGCCTCCACCCACAGCCACAGCGCGCCGGATGGGATTGGCCTCGATATTCCGCACGCGGATCAATACGACGCCTTCGTCCAGCGCCAAGCCGTCGCCTGTATCGCCGAGGCGAAGCGGAAGCTTGCGCCCGCCACCATCGAGGTCGCCCAGGCCGAGCTCATGCTCGACGGCGCCCATGTCGCGACCATTGCGCGCAACTGGCGCGATCCGGGGATTGTGGATCCGTACCTGACTGTGGTGCGCTTCATCGCCGCGAGGGGAAAGAAGCAGCCGCTGGGGACGCTGGTGCATTTCACCTGCCACCCGGAGCGGTTGGCCCGCTATGAGGGTGCGATCAGCTCGGACTGGGTGGGCCCGATGCGTCAGACGGTGGAGGCGGCGCTGGGCGGGAGGTGTGTTTTCGTCAATGGGCCGCTGGGCGGAATGGTGAGCCCGGACGAGATACCAGGATCGGAGCCATTTGCGGACGCGCAGCGCATCGGCCAATGGCTCGGCAAGCGGGCGGTGCAGGCGGTGGCCGAGGGGGCGTCGCCAATTACGCAGAATAAGCTCGATTTTCGCATCCGCCCGCTGCTGCTGCCGCTGGTGAGCGAGAAGATCCTGGCCCGCATGGAGCAGGGATGGATCAAGGGGGAGCTGATCCGCGGGTCGCATCCCACCGCGGTCGCGCGCCTGGACATCGGGGAGTTGCAGATGCTTGCGATCCCCGGGGAGCTGCTGCCGGACCTCGGCTTTCGCGCGCGGGCGCAGATGACGGGGAAGTACAACATCATCATTGGGCTGGCGAATGACGAGATCGGGTATATCGTGCCGGCGTGGGATTTCCACGTTGGGAAATACGAGGAGACCACGAGCATGGGCCCCAGCGCCGCGCCGCAGGTCATGGAGGCAGTGCGGGAATTGCTGGCCCGCTAAGGCGCAAAGCGAGGGTTGCGCCCCGATTTCCCAGATGGAATGCAGGATACGGCAGTCGCAAACGGCGCGCAGGGGGATCACCGACGATCCCCCTGCGTTCTCTGGTCAGGCTACCTGGCGGCCTGCGGATATTCGAGGGTCGTCGTGGATTCGATGTTGTTTCCCCCCAGTAGCTCCTCGCGCTGGAACCAGGTGGGCTTGAGCTTTTTCTGGCTGAAGAGCTTCTCCGCCTGGTCCAGGTAATGCGAGGAATCGGGGTGATCGCTCTCCCCCCAGGGAGTGACACTGTAGGACTCGACGCGGCCCGGCTTGAAGAGCACCAGGGTGGTGCATGACTGGCCACCGCCGCACAGAATCGTGTCCGTCTTCTCGTCCACGCTGCCACCGACAGCGCGCAGGGTGTCGAGATCATCGGTGCCCGAGCCGGCCAGGGGGAAGGTGCGCCCGCCCCGGCCGACGCGGTTAATATCCCCCCAAGTCGCGCGCCACGCGCCGTGAGCACTGATGAAGCGCTCGACGGGGGCCCGTAGGGCTTCGAGCAGGGCGCGGCGCTGCTCGGGGGTGGTCTGCACGTCGCCCCGCAGCAAGCCCTCGCGATCAACGCCCGGGCACGCCTTGGGCAGCTCATGCCACCAGGCGAAGAAAAGCGCGGCGCCGACGCTGTCGGTCTCCATATTGCCGTCCCACTTGAGCAGCGTGTCCACGATCTCGGTCGCCCCCATATTGACAATCTCGGAGCGCGCGGCTTTCGCAGCATCAGCCAGCAGCGGCTGCACTTTTTCCCAACCCAGCACGTGGGTGTCGGTTGCGATCGCCAACGCCTCCTCAACGGTCACGTTGTCGTCCGCGTCGAGCAGTTCAACCGCGCGGGTGCCGCGCTTCGCCCACGGGCGGCCGGTGTCGGCGTTGAAAATGTAGGGCCGGTATTTGGACGGGTCAACCGGCTGGGTGCGGCACATGATGGTCGGCGTGATGTTGCAGTTCTGCATATAGCCGTCGGCGGGATCTTCTATCTGCACCAGGTCTGTCTGCGGATGGATGCCGAGCCAGTCGTTAGCGATGGTTTCGCCGGGGATGGGCTTGCTCGGGTCCACTCCCTGAGGTCGAATGGGCACCCGCCCGACCCGGATGTAGCGAATGTGGCCGTCGGTGCCGGCGTACATGAAGTTTTGGGCCATCCACTGGTTGTCGGCGCAGATCTGCTTGACCTCATCCGTGGAGCGGGCGCGGTTGAGGCGATAGATCATCAGCGGCTGGCGGGTCTGGTCAATATACGGCGTCGCCAGCGCGTAAACAAGGTTGTCCTTTTGCGCGATGATGGGGCCGTGACGCGAGATGAGAAGCTGCTTGGTCACGGCGGACACGGCAGTGCCCTGCTTGACCTTGATCACTATGTCTTTGACCTGGAACTCCCGCCACTGGCCATCAACCTGATAGCGCATGGGGTTGGAGGGGTCAACTTTTTCGGCATAGATGTCGCTGGTATCGGGGCCGCCGGTGGTGCAGGCCCAGCCGACGTCGTTGTTGTGCCCGAGGCCGACGAATGGCGTGCCCACCGGGCAGAAGCCGGAGACATCGAGCCCCGGCGCGTGGATGCGCGCCTCGTGGAAGCGGAACATGCCGCTCCACGGGATGTGCGGGTCAATGAAGAGCATAGCGCACTTGTCAGCGGTGCGGCGCGGGGAGATAGACCACTCGTTGGATGACAGGCTCGGCAGAGAAATACCGCCGGCTTGCAGGTCGTCCATCGCCTCCCCCAGGGGCCAGTTGAAGATGACGGAGCGCAGAACCGAGGTGATCTGCGCCGGGTCCAACTCCGGCGCCCAGGCCGGCACTTCGTTTGGATGCTCCTGCATGTAGCGCCTGACGCCCGCCTGGTAGGCCTCGATATATGCGCGCACGCGGGCGGGTGTTTGCGCGTACTGAGCGCGGCTGACCTCCGCGTGGCCGACGACGCGGGCGATGAAGTCGCCCATCAGCGCGGAGGGGCCATCAACCTCGGCCAGCGTTCCCTCGGCCTCGCGGTAGTTGCGGAGAATCTGCTCCAGGCGATCCTGGGCTTGGGCGTAACCATAGCCATAGGCGGCGGCGGTCTCGGTGTCGCCGTAGATGTGCGGCACGCCCCACATGTCGCGGTAGATGGTGACCTTGTCGGCGCAGACGGCGCATGCGGAAACCGCCATAATGGTGAGAGCGATGACGAGCGCGCGGATGTGAGAATGGCGAGACATTGAAACCTCCTTGTTGGGAGCGCCGCAGCCTGACGCCGGTTTGACGCATCAGGCCTCATCGGCGGACCCGACTGAGGATGATTCTGCGGCGCTGGCCGTCGCCCCTTCTGCCCGTGGTCGCCGCGGGACGCGGCTCCCGCAACACCGCCGAGGGCGCTGCGCCCCGCAAAGCCGGCAGGGATGGCGCGTGCCAAGGGCTAATCTTACACGAGTTGTTGCAGTCTGGCGGCCCAGGCGTCCTCGGCTGGAAGGCCGCAGCCGGGACCACCGCGCTGCCAGCAAGACCAAACTCAGGAGGTCACCATGAAAATCGGCATCATCAGCTTCAGCGACGGGCGCAAGCGCGTCGCCGATTTGCTGGAGAAAGTATGTTTCGGCTTCCAGCATGAGATCGCGGCCTGGCTCAAGCGCAAGGGCCACCAGGTGGTCGAGGGACGCAATATCATCTGGAATTACGCGACCGTGCGCAGCGAGGCCGAGCGCATCAACCGCGCCGACTGCGATGTTGTCATTTTCAACTTCTCCGTGTGGTCGTTCCCTGACCTCACGGTGCAGGCGGCATCGCTGGTTGACGCGCCGATCCTGTGCATCGGCAACCTCAACCCGTCGCAGCCGGGCTGGGTAGCGTTTTTTGCGTCGGCGGGGGCGCTCGACGAGGTGGGCACTCCTTACGGGCGCGCGCTGGGCAGCATCAAGGATCCGAGGGTGCAAGCGCAGGTGCTCGATTTCCTGGCGAAACACGACCCTGACGCCCGCGCCCAGGGGCGAGCGGCGGCGGCAAAACTGTATGGCCAGCGCTACGGCGAATTCGATGGCCCCTCCATGGGCATGTACACCGGCCACATTGACCAGAGCCAGTGGACGGCGCAGTTCGGCGTGCACGTGTACCACCGCAGCCAGTTGACCCTGGTGGACATGGCGAAGCGCATCTCCCCCAAGCGCGTGCAAGCGGGCCTCGACTGGCTGGAGCAGGCCGTCGGCAAGATCATGTGGGACGGCGAGATGCTGACCCCGGGCCTCAACGGCACGCTCGCCAAGCAGGTGCGCCTGTACCTCGCCATGAAAGACCTCAGCCGCCAGGAGGGGATTGATTTTTGCGGCATCACCGGCCAGCTCGACCTGACCGAGAGCGAGGAGCACTGCATCGCCGACGTGCCGGAGGCGCTGCTCAACGATGTCGTTGATTGGGAGCAGGACCCCAAGAAGGTCATCGTCTGCGCCACCGAGTGCGATTCCAACGGCGCGCTGACGATGCAAATACTGCATCTGCTGACGGGCACGCCGGTGCTCTTTGCCGACCTGCGTCACTATCACGAGGACCTCGACGCGTACGATCTCGTAAACTCCGGCGAGCACGCGCCGTATCTGTCTAAGCGCAGCCCCGACTGGCGCGTGAACTGGAAGCAGGTGCGCCTGATGCCGGCCAGCAAGTTCTACTTCCGCGGCGGCGGCGCGTCAGTGCAGTTCTACGCGGACCCCGCGGACCCGGTGACCTTCGCGCGCATCACCCGCAAGAACGGCGAGCACCACATGCACATCTTCACGGGGTCGTTCGTCAGGCTGCCCAAAGCAAAGATGGTGGAGCTGGCGAAGCTGACGACCTACGAATGGCCGCACGCTTTCTCGCGCTTCAACGTGCCCTACGAGCGCATCGCGCGCGAGTTTCGCTGCAACCACATCCATGCTGCCATCGGCGACTGGGTGGGGCAGTTGATCGCCGCGTGCGAAGCCTTGGGGATCGAGCCCATCGTCATGAGCTGATGTCGAAGTGGGATTATCGCAGGCGTGGTAGGGGCGACCCGGCGGGTCGCCCGCCAGAGGCTGGGCGACTGATTCCGACTTTTCGAGGCCACACCCACGCCCTCCGGCGACGCCCTCCGGCGACCTTGCCGAACATGAGCAGGCGTTGTATAATCGTGGCGTCCAGGACGTGGACGGACGGGATGCCCCGGTGTGCGACTGAATGCCGAGCTGAACTTCGGGGCGGCCTAGGGAGTGACGTCAGGTGGACACGTTTAGGCCAGAGCGCCGAAGCGAGATCATGGCGCGAATACATTCTGGCGACACCACGCCGGAGTTGACTCTGCGGCGGCTCCTTCATCGGCTTGGGCTAAGGTTTAGGGTACACTGCACAGGCCTTCCTGGAAAACCCGACATAGTCCTAGCGCGGTACAAGACAGCTATCTTTGTGCACGGCTGTTTCTGGCATGGACACGAGGGCTGTCGGGAAGGCCGCAGACCGAAGAGCAATACTGCCTATTGGGAGCGTAAGCTCGAGCGGAACAAGAAGCGTGACAGGCGCAACATCGGGGATCTCCGACGCTTGGGCTGGCGAGCGCTGGTTGTTTGGGAGTGCCAACTCGCATCCTCCGGGGAGCGAGTCGCTGCACGGCTGAAGGCGAGGATGAGAAGGTCAGATGGAAAGCGGTAGCCCGAAGCTGAAGGTCGCCTCTTTCTTCTCCGGAATCGGTGGCTTCGATCTCGGGTTCGAGCGGGCCGGATTCGAGATTGCATTCCAGTGCGAGATTGACCCATTCTGTCTTCAGATATTGGAGCGCCACTGGCCCCAGACGGTGCGGGCGCGCAACATTAAGGAGGTCGAAGGTGCACACGTCCCTGTTTCAGACGTCTGGGTCGGAGGATTCCCATGCCAAGACGTGTCGCTGGCGAGAATGGGTCCTCGAGCAGGCCTTAGAGGGGCACGATCTGGACTGTTTCATGACTTTGCTGGCTTACTTGGAGAGTGCCTACCCAAGGTTTTTGTCATTGAAAACGTGCCGGGCCTGCTTTCTAGCCACCGAGGACGGGACTTCGGACTCATCGTACGCACACTGGCCAACCTCGGGTATAGCGTGGGGTGGCGTGTGCTTAACAGCAAGGACTTCGGAGTCCCGCAGTCCCGGCGCCGAATCTACATTGTTGGACGTCATCGAGACTGGCGAGGTGCCGGAGACATACTTTTTGAGCCCGAATGCCGCGAAGGGAATGCTAAGGCGAGCCAATCAGATGGGACGACCACTCTTTCCCCCTTTAAGGAAAGCGTTGGAGATCCTGTCAAAGGCCCGGTGACTCAACGGTTGGCCTACTGTCTGTACGCTTGCTCGGCCCGCCATACAGGCACGGACTGGAGTCGGACTTACGTCACGTACCCTGATGGCCGAGTGAGGCGGCTTATCCCACGAGAGTGCGAGGGCGTCCAGGGTTTCCCACGCGACTGGACCATGCCTGCGGAGCCCGCCGCTGACCTTGACCGGCTTGACAGCCTGCGCTACCAGGCGCTCGGCAACGCAGTGACAGTCCCCGTGGCCGCGTGGCTGGCGGAGAGGATCGCACGGTTACTCCGCGGCGAGGTGGGCATCGCTGAGGCTACTCAACAAAGTCCTGAAGGGCAAGAAGAAAACGCGGCTGAGGCCAGTGCGCTCTATCTCGCGGCAACCGCGAGATAGGTATCAGGCCGGTGTGTTCGGTCACCCGATCAATGCTGAATTCGTGATCGAAGCTCACGACGGCATCCCGAGTTTCGTCCGGCACTTCCACGTGGTAGTCTCCGTTCAGAAAGCGTACGCGAAGCAGGCTCTCGTCGAACGCCCAGTGATCGAGTTTGCAGAGGCACAGCCCGTTGGCGACGTCATCGAGAGCGTAGTCGCTCCAGGGCAGTATGTGCGCAGCATCCACTCCCGGCCCTGGGCTGGCCGGTGTTGGCGGAAAGTGGGCGCCGCAGACGACACACGTAGCCCTGTAGGCGTCGCGCACCCGCTGGCGAAAGCGTGCGCTTGCTGGCCCGCGTGCGTTGACCCACCGCCGCCACTCTCTCAGCGCACGCTTCTTTGTTGGGAGATCTTCTACGTCGACGTCAGCAACCTCCAGCAAGGGCGCGGGAACCTCCAGGTTCAGGGCTTCCGTCAACGCCGGCAGGACATCGGCTGCTTCACTGTAGATGACGCCAAGGTCCGCGCTGCTCTCACTGACCGCTCGCTGAATTGCAGCGACGGCATCTTCTGCGTCTGGGCCAATCATGCTGCCGCCACTAACGGCAGTCATGTGCTTCCGGAGAAGCCCGGATATGCCAGCCGGAAACTCTTCTCGGCGACGCCAGACAGCCGCCACTTGGGCCGTGCGCGATGCGACTGGGATCTCCTCAGCGGCATAAGTGCGATTGGTGGCCACAATAGTACCTATCCGCATCACCACCAAGTCCGGCGGCACGAACAGTACATGGTTCGCTACCAAGTGCTCAATTGCGTAGCGGTTGCGCTGGAGTACCGGGGCTCCGCTACCGAGCGGCGCATCCGCTCGGACCGGCTCGGGCAACATGAGCACCGCAGCAATCTGCCGGGGGATCTGCATGCTCGCTCCGGACCGCCTCAGGCGCAACTTGCCGCCCTGCTCTTTCAGCGCCACTCCGGTGTTGATGGGAGCCGCCGCGCCCAAGTCAAGACAAATCATCCGCCCGACTAACTCGCGCGGATGGGGCTCTCCCTCTGCCGCATGGCTAATCTCGTATTCCCCTCTTCCCCCGCTTGTTCGCCGTGAGATGAGCATGACAGGCCCTTCCCCTGCGTGGAGTGCCTCGCTTTGCAGGTCACCGACAGGCTCTTAGGCACCATCCACTACCCGCGCCTCAGTATAGCGCAGCACACTCGTCGGCGCAACCCGAAAGGACGGGCGCCCCCGCCCGCGGACCTGCCGGCCCGCGATGTGGTGCCTCACGAATCGCCCGGCGAGCTGCTGAGGATGCCCCCGGCCAGTGAAACGCCCGCGCAACCGCTCCCGGCAGAGACGCGACAGGCCCAGGCGATAGCCGAGTTGCCGCCGGGTCATGCGCTGCCGGTCAGGGTGCGGACCTACGGGCCGACCGAACTGACCTTCGACCTTACCTGTCCCGCGAATGGATGGCTGCTGGTCACCGATCGCTGGGCGCGAGGCTACCGGGCCTCGGTGAACGGCAGAGGGACGCCGGTGTGGGGCGGCGACTTTATCTTTCGCGCGATTCGCGTGCGCGAGGGCGCCAACCGGATGCGCTTCACCTATCGCCCCTTCGCCTATCCCTGGCTGCTGGCGCTGAGCAGGACAACACTGGCGGCGGTGGGTATCGCCAGCGCCCGCGCCGCGCGCAGGCAGCCCGGTCGGCTTACCTGACCGCTGTTTCTCTCAGAGTCCTAACAGCGCCGCAGCGTTGCCGCCGAGGATCTTATCGCAGGCCGCGGGGGCCAATTCCGAGGCGTGGATCTTGGCGACCCCCGGCAACGGATATTGCAGCGGCGCGCCCGTGCCCATGAGCAATCGCTCGGCCCCAAAGCGCTCGGCCAGAAGATCAACACATCCCACCGGCCCCTGAACGCCGGATAGGTCGAGAAAGACGCCGTTGGGACAGTGGCCGGTTGCGGTTTGCCCAGGGCAAGATTCTTCGCTGACGCTCAGAATGACATCGCCTGCGGCGTGCGCCGCGAGCAAGCTCTCCGCCTCGGTGTAGCGCGCCATGCCGGCGATGATGCGCGCATCGGGCAGCGCCCGCGCGAGGCTGGCGACTTCGTCGGCGGGCACGGCGGGCACCATCATCCGCGGATGATGGTGTCGCTCGTCCTGCATGCGCAGGGAGATGAAAATCGTCAGGCCGGCTGCCGCCGCTTGGCCGACTGCGGCTCGGATCGCCGGGTCGTCGAGCAAATATGCGTGGTAGTTCGGGAACAGGCGTACCCCCGGGGCGCGCGCTCGCAGCGCAGCTTCCAGGTCGTCCTCCCAGCCCGGATACCCCGGGTTAATAGCCGGCACCGGAACAAAGAAACCACCGCGCCCGCGCAGGGCGCGCAGCAGCTCGGCGTTCGCGGACTGGCATTCCTGGCGGAAGATCGCGGCCAGCGGCGAGACGAGCGCGCGCGTGACTCCAACCGCCTGGAGCGCACGGCCCAGGGATGCCGGGCGGTTATGGCGCAGGGGGCGAAACGGCCAGTCGCCCACATATGCATTCACATCCACAACGGGCATCGGCATCGTCGCTCTCTCAGTGAGCGCGCCGGCTCGCGGCCAACGCTCGCCAGTCCCAGAGGCCCTGCGGCTGAGCTATTCCAGTCGCAGCCGCGCCAGCCGCGCGAAGTTTGCGCCCAGCACCAGGCGCCGCGCGCGCACCGGAATCCGCGCCCCGGTGATCTTCGCCAGATTAACCGCGAGGTCGGCGCCATGGGCGTCGGAGCCGAAAAGGACGCGGCGCGCGCCCAGCGCTCTGACCGCCGCCTCGATCATACCCTCCTCGATGATGCTGCCGGAGGTATCAACGCTGACATTGGGCTGATCGCGCACCGCGCGCAGGCCGCGCAGCCAGTCGCCGCCGATGTGCGCCATGATCAACTGCACGTCGGGAAAATCGGCGCCGACGCGAGCCACCTCATGCGGGTAGGACTCGTGGGGAAGGTTGCCCGTGATCTTGTGCCACGCATGATGCAGCACCGGGACCCGCAGCGCCCGCGCCTTTTCCAGCAATGGGCGTACGCGCTCATCCGTCACGCGGCAGGCGACCCACAGCTTGAGCCCGACGAAGCCCCATTCCGTGACACACCGCTCGAACTCGACTGCTGCCTCGGCGTGGCACGGGTTGACGTATGCCAGCCCCAGCACCAGGTCGGGGTATGCAAGCGTCAGACGGCGCACCGCCCGATTGGCCTGCTGGCAGTCCTCGTGCGTTGGTTCGTAGGCCCAGGAACCCAGGCAGGACACCACCAGCCGCTCCACTCCGAGGCGCTGGGCCTGGCGAAGCAGGCGCGGATCAAGGTCTTCACCTTCCGGGTGAACGTGGCAATCTATGATCAGTCTGGATGCTCCTCCAGTTGTGAACGATAAACGCGATAGCCCGATTTCTTCTCTACTTCAGAGGCGTTGCCGAATGTTTCCTCCATGTGGCGGGCGAAGGTGGCAACCCCCCGCCGCATCCGGCCCACGAGGTAGAACGATCCGCCGGCGCGGAGCTTGCGATAGGCGCCCTCGATGAATGCGAACACCGCGCGATTGCCAGCGTGCACCGGCGGATTGGTCACCACGACATCGAAGGCGCCGTCGGCCAGCGCCTGCGGGCCATCGCCGAGCACGACGTAGGCGTTCGCCGTATCATTGAGGCGCAGGTTGGCCTGGGCAAGCTCGACGGCGCGAATGTTGCGATCGAGAAGCACGGCGAAGCCTCGGGGCGCCAGCATCGCCGCGACGATTCCGAGCACTCCGTAGCCGCAGCCGAGGTCAAGCACCCGGTCCTTGGCGCCGATCGCCATCACTTGCGCCACCAGATGAGTGCCAGGGTCCACCCTGGTTGCGGAGAAGATGCCGGTATCGCTGTGAAAACGAAAAACGCGCCCGCGGATCTGGGCGCGCACCTCGATCGGCCGCCGTGGCGAAGCCGGTTCGCGCGCGAAGTAATGGTCGCTCACGGCAGTGAGGAGACCCCTATTCCTCGACGTAAACGGCGCGCATGATCTCCTCGACCGTGGTGATGCCCTCGCGCGCCTTTTCGATGCCGTCGTCGCGAAGGCTGCGGCAGCCGAGCTCGCGGGCTAGCCCCCTGGTTTCTGAGGACGCCGCCTTGCGCACGATAGCAGCGCGCAGGGTGTCGTCAATGGTCATGATCTCGAAGACGGCGATCATGCCGCGGTAGCCGGTGCCGCGGCACTCATTGCAGCCGCGGCCGCGATAGAAGACGGGCTTGGCGTCAGTAATGCCGAGACGGCCGAGGATCGTCGGCGAGGCGGCATATTCTTCCTTGCACTTGGTGCAGATGCGGCGCACCAGGCGCTGGGCGACGACCGAGCACAGCGAGGAGGCGACGAGGAAGGGCTCGGCGCCCATATCAATCAGGCGCACCGGCGCGCCCGCGGCATCGTTACAGTGCAAGGTGCTAAACAGCAGGTGGCCGGTGAGCGAGGCCTGGATCGCCATCTGCATTGTCTCTCCGTCGCGGATCTCGCCGACCATGATCACATCCGGGTCCTGGCGCAAGATGTGGCGCAGGCCGGCGGCAAAGGTGAGGCCAATCTTCGGATGCACCTGAATCTGCGTCACCCGCGGGAGCTGATACTCGACTGGTTCCTCGATGGTGATAGTGTTCTTGCTGATGCGGTCCATCTTCATTAGCGAGGCATAGAGGGTGGTGGTCTTGCCGCTGCCCGTGGGCCCGGCGGCAAGCACCATGCCGTAGGGACGGCGCACAATGTCCTCCATGATCTCGAGGTGGTCCTGGCTCAGGCCCAGTTCTCGCAGCCGGCGCATCGAGGCGTACTTGGGAAGCAGGCGCAACACCACGGTCTCGCCGAAGATCGACGGCACGGTGGAAACGCGCACGTCGTAAGCCTGGCCATTGAAGCGGCCCTCGAAGCGGCCGTCTTGCGGCAGGCGCTTCTCGGCGATGTCAAGCTTGGCCAGAATCTTGAGCCGCGAGCTGATCGAGGCGTGATAGTCAATCGGCAGCGACGCGTGGTCATACATCACGCTGTCCACCCGGAACCGCACCAGCAGCTTGCGTGGATGAGGTTCGATGTGGATATCGCTCGCCCGTTCCCGCGCGGCGGAGTCGAGCAGGCTGTTGACCGCGCTCACCGCCGGCGCTTGCTCGGTGAGCTGCAACAAGCCGTCGGGCGGCGGAGCGATGGTATCGGTCGTGGTCGGCAGCGCCGCCTCCATCTCCTCCATCTCGTCGCCGTAATAGCGCAAGATGCCTCGTTTGATGACATCCATGGAGGCCTTGGCGGGTTTGATCCTCATCCCGGTGATGCGGGCGACCTCGTCTATGACCGGCAGGTTCGCGGTATCGGGCATGGCCACAACCAGGGCGCCGCCCTCTGAGCGCATTGGGAAAACACCTAGCCGTTCGCAAATCTGGCGCGGCACCAGGGACAAAGCCTCCCCGTCGCCGTACAGATCGTGCTCGTTGAAGATCTCGTCCATGTTTTCCCCCTGCGCCTGACCGGACACAAAGCCCGCGGCCGCGCGGCCGGGGCTGAGTTGCGACTCTTTCCCCCCCGCCGAATTATACCACAATTGAAGCGCGCCGGAGTTGTCCGGCAGACGCGCTTACGACGGCCGAATGCGCCGACGAGTTCCCTGACCGAGAAGCCGGCCAACCACAGAGGCGGCGCCTGAGGCGGGTGTATTCGATTTTCGTTGGCATGGGCATGCCGGCCCGAACTCCGAGACCGGCGGGGACCCTTGCTACTCTGCGAAGCTGCGCTTCCGGCCTTCGTAGCCGTAGGCTACTACGGCGGAGTAGGCTCGCTGCGAAGCACGAGTCGCTTTCGCTCAGAGCCTGCCCTGAGCAACGCGAAGGGGTAAACTCCGCCCCGCTCCTACGCAGTTGGCTGCGCGCGCCAACGCTCCGCGAACACACCCCGCCTGGAGGTGTGAGCGAGTTCTGTTGGTCTGGGGTAGCGTATGCGTATGGAGCACAGCCGCCCTCGGCTGTGTCCGTCCAGTTTGGCAGGCGAGGCGCCTGCCGCTCCATGGCTCGGCGACCGGCATCTGGCTGCGGGCGAGACCAACGCTCGGAGTTCACACCCCGCCTGGGGGCTCCGGTTGACGCAGCCGACATCCGATGGTAAACTCATCGCAATAAGGAGCACGGATGTCTGAGCAATCACCCGCGGCGCAGTCCGCGCGCCAGCAGGGAGCGCGCGAGAGGCGAGAGCGAGCCAAGCATTACCTGATGGAGGCCGTGCGCCTGCTGCCCAACCTGGCCAAACTCATCGGCCGGCTGGCGGTGCACCCGCAGGTGCCGGCGCGCGAGAAGGCGATGCTCGCCGCCACCATCGTCTACCTCGCCTCGCCGATAGATATCATCCCCGATTTCATACCGGGCCTTGGCCAAGTGGACGACATCTTCATCGCCGCGCTGGTCTTGCAGCGGCTGATCAATGCGGCGGGGGAGGAGCTGGTGCTTCAAAACTGGGACGGCGACCCCAAGCTTCTCTCCATCATCCAGCAAATCTTCGAAGCCTCGACGTATTTTCTCCCCAAGCGCGTCCGCGAGGCGCTCGTCGGTCGGGTGAACAGGTGAGCAACCGCCGCGGAGCTGCCCCCGCCAAAGCCGGCGCGATCCCTCCGGGTGTGTTTGCGCAGCGTTGGCGCGCGGGGCCGCTTTGATTTGCCCATGGCCCTTTTCCGTCTTGCCATTAATGCCGGTTTCGCGACCAATCGCTTCCCTGAGCCCGAGGTCTGGCTGCGCATCGTCGGCCAGGAGCTCGGTGTGCGCTACGTCCAGTTCGTCGCGGACCTACTGAACCCATTCCTGCCCGAAGAAGTAATCGAGGAGCAGATTGGCCTGCTGCGCCAGCACGCCGAGCGCAATGGCGTCACCATCGAGACCGCCTTCACCAGCGCCTTCACCCGCGTCAACCACGTCCTGCATCCGCAGCCCTCGGTGCGCGAGGCGTGGGTGCGGTGGTTCGAGCGATTCATGGAGATTGCCCAGCGGCTCGGGGCGCGCGGCGTCGGCAGCCATTTCGGCATCCTCTCGGTGCGCGATTTCGAGGATCCGGCGCGCCGCCGCGAACGCGTCGAGCAGGGCCTCGCCGCCTGGCGCCGGCTGAGCCGGCGGGCGGCGCAGCTCGGCCTCGACTATCTGATGTTTGAGCCGATGAGCGTCCCCCGCGAGATGGCGTCCAATATCCCCGACACCCGCGAGCTGCTGCAACAAGTCAACGAGGGGGCGGCGGTGCCCATCCGGTTGTGCCTCGACGTGGATCACGGCGATGTCGCCGACCCCGCCGCCACTGATCCCTACTTGTGGCTGCGGGAGTTCGGGGCGCAGTCCCCGGTGGTGCACATCAAGCAAAGCAAAGCGAACAAGTCGGGGCACTGGCCCTTCACCGCGCAGCACAACAAGGAGGGCGTCATTACCGCCCCGAAGGTAATAGAGGCGCTGGAGCAGGGAGGCGCGCGCGAGGTCTCGCTGACTCTGGAGCTCTCGCATCGGGAGCGCTGGCCCGAGGAGTACCAGGTGCTCGATGACTTTCGACAATCGGTGGCCTACTGGCGCCAGTACGTGGGAGAGTGACGGTGATTGCAGGAGCGCAATCCGCAGATTCCGCAGATTGAGAGGCAGGGGCTGGTTGCAGAACGCATTGCGGGGGTGGTGCGGGTTTCCTTGGGGTCCGAGAAGCATCACCTGGAGGACTCGGCTCCCAATGTGGCACAGCCGCCCTCGGCTGTGAGGGCCAGGCGAGACGCGGGGCTGCGGGAATACATGAGGGAGCGATGCTCGCGGCGGTATTGCATGGAGCTGGCGACCTGCGCGTGGAGCAGGTTCCGATGCCCGAGCCTGGCCCCGGCGAGGCGCTGGTGCGGGTGCGCGCGTGCGGCATCTGCGCATCGGACCTTCCGCGTGTGTTCGAGTCGGCCCCTTACAAGCACCCGATCATCCTCGGCCACGAGATCGCAGGCGAAGTCGCGCGCCTGGGCCCTGACGCCTACGGCCTCGAGCCAGGGATGCGCTGCGCCGTCTATCCGCTGATTCCGTGCGGCGGCTGCGAGCCGTGCCTGGCGGGCTTGCCCAACCTGTGCGATGCCTACGACTATCTCGGCTCGCGCCGCGACGGCGGCTTCGCGGAATACGTTGTCGCGCCCGCGCAGAATTGCCTCCCGCTGCCGGAGAACCTCGGCTTCGCCGCCGCCGCGCTGACCGAGCCCTGCGCGGTGGCGCTGCACGCGGTCAGGCGCGCCGAGGTCAGACTTGGCGACGCGGTGGCGGTGTTTGGCGCGGGCCCAATTGGGATCGTGATCGGGCTCGTGTGCCGCATGGCAGGCGCGCGGGTGGTGATGCTGGAGGTGGATGAGCGCAAGCTCGCCGCCGCCCGCGAGTTCGGCCTTGACGAAGTGGTTGACGCCCGCGATGGGCCGGTGCCGCGGCTGCGCGAATTGACAGGCGGGCGGGGCGTCGAGGTTGCCTTCGAGGCGGCAGGCGCGCCGCCAGCGTTTCGCGATGCCGCGGCAGCGCTGGCAAAGCGCGGGACCCTGGCGCTGGTGGGCAACATCGCAGGCGAAGTTTCAATGTCGCAGGAGGAGTATTCGAGCCTCCTGCGCCGGGAATTGCGTATCGTGGGAAGCTGGAATTCCATCCCGCGCGGCCTGGCGCAGGACGATTGGGGGGCCACGCTCGAACTGATGGCAAGCGGGTGCTTGCCGGCCGAGCGGCTGGCAAGCCACCGGTTTCCGCTGGGTCAGATCGCCGAAGCGCTGGCGCTGATGCGCTCGGGACAGGTCTATCATCGAGTGGTGCTAGAGATGCGATAATGCGCGCGGCGGTGCTTGAGGATCTCAATCGGCTGGTGGTCAAGCAAGTGCCCGATCCCGAGATCGGAGCGGGGGAAGTGCTCGTGCGAGTGAGAGCGTGCGCCGTCTGCGGCTCGGATGTGCGCATCTACCATCACGGCAACCCCCGGGTCAAGCCGCCGCAGATACTGGGGCACGAGATCGCGGGCGACGTGGTCGCGGTTGGCGCGGGGGTAGGCAAATTCAAGGTCGGCGACCGGGTGGCAACCGCGGCCGACGTGCCCTGCGGCGTCTGCGAATACTGCCGCAATGGCATGGGCAACAACTGCGCCATCAACTATGCTTTGGGCTACCAATTTCAGGGCGGTTTCGCCGAGCTGCTGCCACTCAACCAGATTACCGTGAATTACGGCCCCGTGCATCACATCCCTGATGGCATCAGTTACGAGACCGCCACCCTGGCCGAGCCGCTCGCGTGCTGCCTCAACGGCCTGGAGCGCAGCTTCCTCAAGCCTGGTGACCGCGTCCTCATCATCGGCGCCGGCCCCGCCGGCATTCTGCTGGCCGAGGCCGCGACCGCGTTAGGCGCGACGCTGGTGATACTCGCCCAGCGCTCGCGTGCGCGGCTTGAGCTGGCAAAACGATTTCGCGCCGATGCCTTCGTCGCGACCGCGGAGCAGGATCTGGTTGAGGCAGTGATGGCGCTGACCGGCGGCCAAGGCGTGGACCTCGCCGTCACCGCGTGCGCCTCGCCCGAGGCCCAGGAGCAGGCGCTGGCGGTAGTGCGGCCGCGCGGGCGGGTAAACTATTTCGGGGGGCTGCCCCGCGGGAGCCGAACCATCAACCTCGACAGTAACGTCATACATTACCGGGAATGCTATGTCCACGGCTCTCACGGCAGCGTGCCGCGCCAGCACCGAGTCGCTCTTGACCTGCTGGCCCAAGGTCGGGTGAAGGTCGAAGGATTGATTACCCATCGTTTCCCACTGGAGCGCATCGCCGAGGCGTTCGCGGCCCAGGAGCAGCGGCTGGGGCTGAAGGTTCTCGTGGAGCCGTAGAAAAGAACATCCACAAGGCTATCATTCACGATAAAGATGATGCTGCGGACCAATGATTGACACGGGGAGCGTTCGATTGTGAACCGAGGATTGCGTATCGCGCTGTTGGTGATCGTACCGCTAGCGCTGTTGGCGAGCGGCGGGTACTACGTGCGGCTCAAGCTGCGCAAGCCCCCCAAGAAGCCGCAGACCGCCACCGTGGAGCGCGGGCGGTTGCTGGTCAAAGTCTCGGAGACCGGCGCCGTGGAGCCCGTGACCAAGGTCGAGGTCAAGTCAAAGGTCAGCGGGCGCATCAAGAATATGTTCGTCGAAGAGGGGGACAGCGTAAACCAGGGGCAGGTCATCGCGGTGCTGGAGGTGCCCGAGCTGGAAAGCCAGGCGGAGCAAATGCGGGCGCAAGTGCGGGCCGCCGACCGGCGGGTGGAGCAAGCGCGGGAGAGCTACGACCTGCTGGTGGTGCGCAACAAGCGGGAGGGGGAGCGGGCGCAGGCCGCGGTGCAGGAGGCGCAGGCGCGGCTGGAGGAACTCAAAGCAGGGGCGCGGTCGCAGGAGATTGCCCAGGCGCAGGCAGACGCCGACCAGGCGCGAGCGCGGGCCGAGGAAGCGAAGCAGATCCTGGATCGCAAGCGCGAACTGCTGGACAAGGGGTTCGTGGCGGCCCAGGAGGTGGACAGCGCGCGCGCCCAGTACGATGCGGTACGCGCGGCGCAGGAGAGCGCGGAGCAGCGCCTGGCGCTGGTCAAAGCGGGCCCACGCGCGGAGCAGGTGCGCGCGGCCCAGATGCAGGTGCAGCAGGCGCAAGCGGCGCTGGAGCTCGCCCAGGCGGAGCGTCAGCGCGAGCGCGTCCAGGCCGCGGCCATCGAGGAGTCCAAGGCGGCGCGGGAGCAAATCGCCAAGGCGCTGGAGGAAGTGGAGACCAAGCTCGCCGATGCCGTGGTCACCGCGCCGCGCTCCGGGCAGGTGATCCAGGCCAACATTCGCGCCGGCGAGCTTATCACCTCGGGGGTGGCGACCTTCACCAGCGGCATGACCATCTGCACCATCGGCGACATGTCGCGGATGATCGTGCGCGTCTATGTCAACGAGGTGGACATCACCAAGATCCGGCTCGGGATGCCGGCGGAGATCACTCTCGATTCGATCAAAGACCAGGTGTTCCACGGCCGGATCACGCGGGTCGCCCCTGCGGCCTTTGGCAGCGCCACCTCCACCCCGCAGCCGCCGGGGCAAGCGCAGGTGGTGCGCTTCTCGGTCGAGGTCGAGATAACCGATGCCACGCCCCAAGTGCGTCCCGGGATGACCGCGTCGGTGGATATGATTTCCGCGGAGCGCACGGACGCGCTCTACGTCCCCGATGACGCGGTGCGTCACCAGGAGGGCAAGGCTTTCGTGTGGCGCATGAGCAGCGACAAGCCGCGCAAGGTTCAGGTAACCGCGGGTCTGAGCAACGATGCTTTCACCGAGATCGTCTCCGGGCTCAAGCAGGGCGACCGCGTGTTGCTGCTGAAGCCGGAGGGGATGCCCTCGCGCAAGAAGATCGAATTCGACGCCGGCCCGCACGGCGGCGGGAGGCGAAGAGGCTAGCGCCGGCGCAAGGCGCTGCGGGAGACTGCTCGGAGCTGAACGAGATCCGCGATGCGTGTAATGGTCTGGCTCGAAAGCCTCAAAGTAGCCCTGGCGTGCCTGTGGGGCAATAAGCTCCGCTCGGCGCTCACCATGCTCGGCGTCATCTTCGGCGTCGGCTCGGTGATCGTGATGGTCGCCATCGTCGAGGGGGCGCGGGCCGAGGTCATGAAGCAGTTCGAGGCCCTGGGGTCGCGCCTCATCATCGTCTTCTTCAGTCCCGAGCGCGAGGAGCGCGAGCGCACCACCGTTAGCGGCCTCAAGCTGGCAGACGCCCAAGCCATACGCGAGCAGTGCCGCCTGGTCAAGGCGGTGTCGCCGGAAACCCCGCCCCTGGGTGTGGACGCCCACTACGGGGCGCGCAAGGTGCGCGTGAGCGTCGTCGGCGCCCAGAGCGAGTGCCTGATGGTGCGCAATCTCAAGGTCGCGCGCGGGCGCTTCATTACCCCCGAGGACGAGCAAACCTGGCGCAAAGTCTGCATCTTGGGGTCGGCCCTGCCCCGCGAGTTGTTCGGCGACGAGGACCCCCTGGGCAAGGAAATCGAGGTCCAGAAAATCCGGGTCACGGTCGTCGGGGTGCTGGTCGAGAAAGGTCGCGCGTTTGGCGAGGAGCTGGACGAGCGCATGTACGTGCCCATCACTACGGTGCAGAAGCGAGTGATGGGCACCGTCAACCTCGGGGTCATCTTCGCCCTCGCCCATAACGACGCCCAGAGCGAGCCCGCCGCCGATCAGATCTGGGAAATCCTGATGCAGCGCTACCACAATGAGCGCGTCTTCACCGTGGACACGCAGTCGCGCATCCTGGAGGCGGCGGATCAAGTGCTGATGATCTTCCGCATTGTCCTCGGCGGCATCGGCACGCTGTCCCTGCTCGTCGGCGGCATCGGCATCATGAACATCATGCTGGTCAGCGTCACCGAGCGCACGCGCGAGATCGGCCTGCGCAAGGCCCTCGGCGCCAAGCAGCGCCACATCCTCTGGCAGTTCCTCACCGAGTCCGCGACTCTGAGCGGGGTCGGGGGATTGTTCGGCATCGGCCTCGGGGCCCTGCTGAGCTGGCTGGTGGGGCATTTCGCGCGCGACGCCCAGGGCTCGCCGCTGCTGCCGACCGCGGTGCCCTTGTGGTCGGTCGCCCTGGGGTTCTTCTTCGCCGCTGCGGTGGGGCTGTTCTTCGGCATCTACCCCGCGTTCCGCGCCGCCCGCCTCGACCCCATCGAGGCCCTGCGCCACGAGTGAAATGCGAGACTGTAGGGTGGGGATTCGTATCCCCGCCCGTCATTAGGCCGGATTATTCATACTCCGGTTGAAGCCCCTGCAATCTGCAATAGGTGTCGCTTCCAGCGCCAAGCGCTTCGTAGGTCGCCGTCGAATGTGGCACAGCCGCCCCGCCTTCGCTGAGGCTACGGCGGGCAAGCCTCGGCTGTGTCTTGTGACGGGTCATCCAACGGGTGATGAATAATCCGGGTTAGGCGTGACGCTGTTCGGTTAGGGTCGGAAGGATGTCATTCCGAGCGAAGCGAGGAATCTCGGCAAGGAACCTGCAACTACGCCGCCGAGACCCTTCGCTCCGCTCAGGGTGACAGAAAAGGGTCTAACCGAACAGCGTTGGGGTTAGGCGTGACGCGCGACTAGGCGCGGTTGCCCCGCGCGGGGCGTAGGTTGTGTGCCCGCATGTGGGACAGGCGCCCCATTCGACAAGCTCAGAGCCTGCCCTGAGCGCAGAGAAGGGGCAGGCCTCGCGTGTCAATTCCCGGCGCCGCGCGTCCACAGGCCAGCGACGAACCGCTGCTACTTCGACTTGTTCGGCGACATCATCAGCGCCAGCATGTCGTAGAAGGAGGCCCGCACGTATTTCGCGTGACCATCCACGAAGGCCATCGGGATCGAGACCGGGATGGTGGGCATCACTTCGCTTTCGGTCAGCCCGAAGAGGGCCGCGAGTTCGGGCGGGATGATGTGGCGCGCGGCGTATTCCCGGCTGTAGCCCTCGTGCACACCGAACGACCGGCACGCCAGCAGCGGTTTGTTGACCGGATCATCGAAGGCTCCCTCTGCGTTGGCGCACGCGAGGTAATCCTGCGGATTCACCGCATCGAGCGAGCCGGGCTGACCGATGAGGCCGAGGAGGTTGGCTGCGTCCCACAGAGATAGCCAGTCGGCGCCATAATCGCTCGCGCGAACCCCGGCGCCGTAAGGATGATGCATGCACATGTAGGTGTATGAGCCGGATTGCCACACCTTGCGCACTGGGACGCCCTTCGCGTCGGAGACGAGCTTCAGCAGCGGATCGCGCGAATCGGTTCGGTCCTGTCCCTTATCCAGGCCGACTATGTACCTGCGCTCTTGGAAGTAAGGGTCCCGCCGCGCCAGCGTGGGGCAGGCGAATATGGCCACGCATCCCCCCATCGGCTCACTGCGCGCCGCCAGCAGGACGTCCCCAAGTTGCCACATCCAACGGCCATCGAGATACTGCCCGCCGTATTTCGCGCGCACATCGCGGCGGAGGTCCTCGATCTTCCAATTTGCATAAACCCCGCCCACCGCGTGCGCGGTGCCGTCTCTGTCATCGGCGACGCAAACTGGCAGCACCTCGTCATAGTCTTGGGCGTACATTATGCACGCCAGCGCAATGGATTTAATGTTGGAAAGACAGGTGGCTTTGCGCGCGTTCTCCTGCGCGCGTTCAGTGGCGCGAGCGAAGGCGGGGATGAGGAGCGCGGCAACAACCGCGGTGATCGCGGCGATCACCAGCACCCCAACGAGCGTTAAACCTCGGCTGCGCCTCATGGCAGTCGCTCCTCTTGATGCCGAACCGCACAGGCAACGACACCTGTGCTGGATTACCTTAGCCCCGCATCACTGGGCCGCGAGGGCCTGTTGGGCGACTTCGAGGATGTCCGCGGCCGGCAGGATGACCATCAGGCCGCCCATATTCTCCATCGCCGGCGCCGCTGATGGCCCTGACGGCAGCCGCACCACGGTCACGCCCACCATTTTGCCCTCGAGCGAGAATACGGGGGCGCCCGACCGGTCGCTGTCCTGCGGAATGTAAACGGTGCGCGGCTTGGCCAGGATCGCCTGGATGCGATCAACGCGGGGGGCGATGGCCCAGTCGCCGAAATCACCCAGTCGCACCAGCGTTATGACCTCATCGAGGACCTGCGGCGCCGCCGATTGGGTGAGATCGGCGGCGGCGACCGGCTGCGCCAGCTTCTCCGCGGGACGGACGAAGGCGAGGTCGAGATCCTTGTCGCGCAGCACGATCTTGGCCGGCACTTCCGTGCCATCGGCGAACCTGAGCTTGACGTCGGTGACCTGGGATTCGACGTTCATCTGCGGCTCCCCGCCGCCCGCGCGAGCCGCCATCCGCTTGAACATCTCGCTCGGATCTGCCTCGGAAAGGGACACTACCGTCAAACCGCTCGCATCCACCACGGTGCCGTTGACATCAGATTTCTGTTCCTCTTCGTGCGATTCGGAGCCGCCCATGGCAAACGTCATCTTGATGACCAGCCGCACGGTTACCACGGCATTCTGCCACTTTTCAACCACCTGCCGCCCCGTGGTCGCGACCTCGTCGCCGTGGGCTTGGGACAGCAGCAAGAGGCACGCACACACCGCCGCACACGCTACCGCGAGTTGCGCGCCGCGGCCAGCGCTCTTGGTTAGCATGGCAATCTCCTTGGCTGAGTTTGGCCTCATCGCGTCGGCGGCCTATTTGGATGCTGGCCAGGCCGGCCGCATCTCAACGAAAAGATGATGAATGCCTCGCCGCACCTCGAGCATGACGCTGTCCGCGCGCCGCCTGGCAACCTCCTGCATTAGCGCTTCCAGCGCCTCCACGTTCGCCACCGGGGCGCCATCCACCGCGACCATGAGATCCCCTGAGGCCAGGTTCCCCAACGCGGCCCAGCCTCCTTCATTGACCTCCTGCACCAGGGCGCCGGGCTGGTCCTGCGGCCAGCGCTGCTCGACGCGGTCAAAGAACGTGGCATCGCGCGCGGTAAACTCGAAGTTGACATCGCGATAGCGCTTCATCTCGCGCGCCAGGGGCGGCGAAGGGACCAGCTCGACGGCGAGAGATGACTGCTGCCCGTCGCGCAGGACCGTGAGCTCGGCGCTGGCGCCGATGCGCAGTTGGCGCACCAGGGCTGGCAGCACCTCCACGTCCTGGGGCTCAGCCGCGGGGATGGTCTGGCCGTTCAACGCGACGATGACGTCACCCACTTTCAGCCCTGCTTTCTCGGCAGTGCTGTCGGGATAGACCTGGGTGACGCGCACCCCGCTGCGATCGGCGAGGCCAAGCTCTTTCGCGATGTCGCGGGTCAAGACCTGGCTCGCGATCGGAAGCCACGCCTTGCGCACCTCGCGCCCCGGATCCTCGAGATCCCTGACGCCCACTTTGACCACCGTCAGATAGCGCCCTCCCCCGCGAATGAAGGAGACCAACACCGGCGTCGGGCCTTTGCTCGCGGCGGTAATGCGTCCGGTCACCGCCATCAGGTCATCCAGGCCCTTAATCGGCGTATCGCCCACGCGCACGATGACATCTTGCCCGGCGATGGGAGGCCGGGCCTCCCCGCTGGGGCCGCCCGGGCGCACGCTGGTGACCAGCACCCCATCGCGGCGGTCCAGGCCCATCTCCTTGACCGCCATCAACGACAGGTCGCGAGCGCAGATGCCCCATTCCTTGAGCTCCTGCTGCTTGGGCTCAACTTTCTCCCGCTTTTCGGTGCGCATCTGGAGCGTCATCGGCGTCCCGCCCCGCAGCGCCACCGCCTCCACTTGCGTTCCCACGGGCAGACCGAAGACGAGCTGGTTAAAAGGCGCCAGCTCCTCACGAAACTGGACGCTAACGTCCTCGCCGGCGAACCGGATCAGCACGTCACCCGGGCGAAAGCCGGCCTTATCGGCGGGAGAGCCCGGAATCGTTCCGCTCACCAGCACCCCGCGCGGCGGCACGCGCCGCTGCGGCTGCACCTCCAGCCCGATCCACGACCGCGTGACCTCGCCTTTTTCCATAAGCTCGGCAGCGACGCGGTGGGCGAGATCGGAGGGAATCGCTGCGCTCAACCCCATGCGCATCTCGTTAATCCCCACGATCTCGCCTTTGAGGTTGACCAGGGGCCCGCCCGAGTTGCCGCCATAGATCGCGGCGTCGTGGGCAATCCAGGTGACGATGGAACCCACGTCTTCACCTTCGAGCTTCATGCGGTAATACCAGACGTCCCTGGGCATCACCAGCCGGCTGTTGGCGACAATGCCCATGGTCACCGACTGCGAGAAAGCGTAAGGGCTGCCCATCGCCAGCACCCGGTCGCCTTGCCGCACCAGCGAGGAATCGCCGAACTTGGCGACCGGGAAGGTGGTTGGGGTGTGTGGCTTGAGCCTGATGACCGCGATGTCGGAAAGAGGATCAGTGCCCGCCAGCTCCGCTTCGACCTCTTCCTTGTTCGCCAGGGTGCACACCAGGCGCTTGGCATTGCCAGCCACGTGGTGGTTGGTGATGACGTGTCCCTGGGGGGTGATGATGACGCCGCTGCCGCTTGCCTCGGATTTCTTCTCGCGGCCATCCTCGTACTCGACATCCACAACATCTATCTTAACCAGCGCCGGCGCAACCGCGCGAATGGCTGCCGCGACCACCAGTTGCTGCGCCGCGGAAGATGCCTGGCTCGAGGGGCGGTCGGAAGCTGCGCCGCCGATGGCTGTGCCCGACGTAATCCCCCAGAGCAACGCCGCAAATCCCGGGCCCCAGCGCCACCGCGCTGCTGATACGGCGCTAATGGGAATCCGCGTGAGGAATGTCACGTGCCCCCCTCCCTTGCTGTGTTCTGTGCCACGACCAGGCAATCACCAGATACCGAGTCAGCGTCCCATTACATCCCTTATCTGCGAATTCGACGGAACGTGCCCGTCGCCCTGCACTGCCGGCGCGCGGCAGGGGCTTGCGCAATGACGCTGTGTCATTGCGCCTATGGTGAGAGCAGGAAGCGGTAGCCTCCGCGGCCGCACCGGGCGAAGATGCGTCGGCGGCGACGCCAGTCCGCATCAGCACACAGGCTATGCACATGCAACCTATGCCGCCCCGCGGTTGATTATCCACACCGCGAAGTTCAGCGCCGCCGCGAACGTGACCCACGCCAGGTAAGGCGCCATCAGAATCCCAGCCAGCGGAATCACGCGCCAGAACGCAATCACAGCAGCCAATATAAGCGCCCACAACACCACGATCTCGGCAAAGGCAATGCCCGGCATTCTCAATGCAAAGAAGAGGGCGGACCACGCAACATTGAAGGCCAACTGCAAACCGAAAAGTACAAGCGCCACCGTCGCAGGAGCGATCCCCGCCCGCCGCCACACCAGCCACGCCGCCAGCGCCATCATCAGGTAGAGCAGTGACCACACCGGTCCGAAGATCCAGTTGGGCGGCGTCCAAGACGGCTTCTTGAGGGCGGCATACCAGCCCCCGATCGCGGGCGTGGTCAACGCGGAGCCGACCCCGGCGGCGCCGAAGCAAATCGCGAGGAACACGATAAGTCCAACCACCGTGCGAAGTGCAGTCATTTCGACCTCCTAACAGCGATGGAAAGCAATCGCCTATCAGCCTTCGACGCGGGGTCGTTCATCCTGAGCAAGTCGAAGGGCTGACCCCGCGAGGTTCTGGGCGCGGGGTCACCCGACCCCGCGAGACTTCGCGGCCTCAGCGAGGCCGCGCCCGGTTGGCGCGTTCACCCGCCAGGTCAATGCTTCAGACTCCCGACGCATAGTCCCGGTTAGGTGCAATACTGTTCATTTAGGTGGGGGCAACTGTCATCCTGAGCAACGCGAAGAGCCTGCCCTGAGCAACGCGAAGGGATCTTGCCCTGGAGAACATCCAGCCCCAAGATTCTTCGCCAACGCTCACAATGACATCCTTCGGCCCTAAATGAACAGTATTGGGGTTAGATGACGAACCGCGAAGCAGGAGATCAGCGCTTCGCGGTTCTCAGTGCCACGTCCCCGAGCATCGTCCTTTATTCGGGCTTGAGCTTGACCGATTCCGCCTTCTTCTGCGGCGCGATCTTGGGCAAGGTAATCTCCAGCAAGCCATCCTTGAAACTGGCCTTGGCTTCATCGGCCTTGACCTCCACCGGCATCGGGATCGTGCGCTGGAACATGCCCCACGAGCGCTCCTTGCGATAGAAGCGCTTCTCGCGCTGCTCCTTTTCCTCGCGCGTCTCGCCCTTCAGAATGAGCGCCTCCGGAGTCACCTCGATATCGAGATCCTCCTTCTTCACGCCGGGCAGCTCGGCGCGCACCACCACGCTGCTATCGGTCTCCTCGATATCCACCGAGGGCACTCGCAGCCCCTCGCCAGCGCGCGCAAGGGCCGCCGGCCGGCCGACCAAGAAATCCTCGAACATCCGGTCAATCTCTTCCCTCACGCGGGACAGGCTCCCGAAGGGATCCCACCTCATCAGACTCATGCCATCACCTCCATTTCAGAATTGGCCGCCCCCGGTCAGCAGTCGCCGAATCGCGCCTGGCCCCAACGTCGTATCCGCGAGGGCGCCCGAAATCCTATATACCGGACGACGCGGGCATGGTCAATGTGCGCGCGCCGACCATTGTCTCGTGCGTGTGACAAACGACGCGCCGACCTGCGACCTCAGCCTCTCCTCGCGCATGGAATCCAGGACAATCGCAGGCGAGGCGCCCAAGCTCCACGAATCACGGGGCTCCTCAACCGAGGAGCCCCGTTTCTAAGGGCCTGTAACAAGACCCCGGCAATTCTGTCACCCTGAGCCCTTCGGCCCCGCTCAGAGCTTGCCCTGACCTGTCCTGAGCGCAGTCGAAGGAGCGTGGCGAAGGGGCTCGGCATGACAGGGGCGGAAACGACGGTTTTGTTACAGGCTCTAATGTCCGGCACCGGCGACGACGCCTGCGCTACCCGCAACCCTGGCGCGCTCAGTGTCTGGTCGCCGCCGTGCGCGGCTCTTTGGGCTTGAGCCAACTGCCGGTGCGCGCCCATTCGTATTCCGGGCTGTTCCAAGCGCGCTCGGCGTATTCGGCGTACGCCGCCGACCACTCGCGCACCGGCTGCGCCAGGCGGCCGATGATGTCCTCGGCGCCCTTGTGGGTCGGGTAAACGCCCTCGACCTTGCTCAACGCCTCCTCCAGCCATTCGTTGTGATCCACGATGGGGCAGGGCCGCAGCGGGTTCGGGTCGCGCCGGTTAACATCGCGGATGGCGGTGAACAGCGGCGACTTGAGCACATCCCACAGGTGCTTGCCCTGGGCGTACATGTCGTGGATGTTGTCGGCGGCAAAGTGCATGAAGACGCAGGGCTCCAGATCGCCGCGATAGTTGAGATGCAGATAGAGGGTGCCGCCCGACATGCAGCCGCCGGTGAGGCAGCCGTCGTTCCAGAAATCGGCGCTGAAAATGGGGCGGGTGCGGCGAACCTGCATGATCTTGGAGCGCATGCGATCGCGCTGCTCCGCAGTCGGCATAAGGTTCACGTCTGCGTCCTGGCCCACCGGCACAAACATGAAGAACCATCCGTAGAGACACCCCTTCTCGATCACCATGTCGAAGAACTCGTCGCGCAGGTAGGCGTCGGCGTTGAGCCGGGTCACCGTGCCCGAGAAACCGAACAGGATGCCAGCCTTCCGCAGCCGGTCCATGGTCGCCATGACTTTGTCGAAGATGCCCTCGCCGCGGCGGAAGTCGGTCTCCTGCTTGAAGCCCTCGATGCTGATGGAGGGGGCGACATTGCCCAGCTTCTGCATGCGCTCGATGGTCGCGTCGGAGATGCACGTGCCGTTGGTGTAGATCTGGAAGACGCAGTCGTTGTGCTTCTCGTAAAGGTCGAACAGGTCGGGGCGCACAAATGGCTCGCCGCCGGAGATGGTGTACATGAAGATCCCCATCTGCTTCGCCTCCGACACCGCGCGGTCCAGCGTCTCGAAGCTCATGGGGTCGGTGTCCCGCGGGTACTGCCCGGCGTAGCAGCCCAGGCATTTGAGGTTGCAGCGCATGGTGGGGCTGATGACCATCAGAAAGGGCGGGTTGACCCCGAAGTGCTGAGTGAAATCACGGCGGATGTGTTCGCCGAGCCAGGTGGCGTTGATGCCCAGGTTGGCGATCAGCCGGCGGCGGTAGTTGGGATGAAGCTGGGTCATCACCTTGCGCGCCAGCTCCAGCGCGGGGTGCTTGCCCTCGAACAGCTCGCGCAGGCGCTGCAGTTGCGCCCGGTGGTTGTCGTAGCGGGCGACGTAGCGTTCGAGCAGCGTGACCAGCCGGATCAGGCTCTCGTCCGAACTCCGCGCGAGCAGGCTCAGCAGGGGATCGGCGATGGCGTGGGTCGCTACGACCTTGGCGCGAGTGCGAAGGCTCGGCGCAGGAGCCTTCCAGGTGGATTCCGTGGTCAGCATGATCACAACCTCCTTGGAAGCCAGGGGCAGGCCAGTCTCGTGCCTCAATCGGCGTGGGTCGGCGTGGCCGCTGGTCAACTACCTGCGGTGGCTGCCTGCTTGTCGCCCGCCGCAGCAAGTTTTCTTCATGTGATTATGCTGTATCTTGCTGGATCATTCATGACCGCCGGCGCCGGTCCCGCCAGGCGCAGACCTGCAACGTCGTCAATAATCCCCGTTACTGCTCCTTCAGCCCTCCAGCCGACTCGCTTGCCGTACGCCGCACGCTTGACGATAGCCTACAACGCGGTTGCTTGCTTGTCAAGGTCTGCTGCGCCACAAGATAAATGGCGAGACCTATTCTTTTACCGTCTTTGTGCGCCGCTCTGGGTGTGTCCACGGGCAGGCGCCGCACACAACAACCAAGGATGTCTTCGTCCGGCAAAAGCCGGCCTCTCGCCCTGCCAGCACGGCGAGGCTACGGACGCCACGTGGGATTTCGATATCGGGTACACTTGGTGCTGGTGGAGGAAAACATCCTGGCATCGAAACAACGGGGCCTCGGACGACTCCCCAGGTTTCGATGCCAGGGCGTTTTGGTAAGGGAACTGACCTGCCATCGAAACGACGGAGGCGCGGACGAAGGGCTTCCCCGCGTCGTACCTCTCCAAGGTGCCGCGAGACTACCGGGGCGCGGGGATTCTACTTCGGCGCCTCGGGGGTAACCGTTACGCCCGTCGCGTCAGGCCGCATCTCGCGCAACAGCTCCGCGTTGTCCACCCACATGGCAAAGTAGGGCCGCGCTGCGCCGCGCTTCCTCATGCAGATCAGGAATGGTGTCTTGAACAAGTAATACGTCGGCACAGGAGCCATGTAGGTCTTACTCTCAGCCTGCAACTCGGCTCCGCTGCGGTCCAGGCGGAATACGATGTCCTCCTGCGCCACATCCATCCGTTGCCCCCTCAGGGTGGTGTTCTGGAAATACCGCTTCAGACCCTCAAGCTCCCGGAAATGGTGACTGATGCGCCAGAACACATCGGGCACGAGCAGCACGTCGTTGGGGCCCAAGCCGGAACGTTGCTCCGGTATGCGGGATGTGGCGATCTTCCGCTCAACCGAGGCAAGCGTTTCAGCCATCGTACGCTTCGGCTCCACCAGCGCGAGGACGACCTGCGTGGGTGCAGACCCGCGGTCAAGGTCAACGATGCACTCATGCGGACGCAGGGCGCCGTCCGCCATCGTGGACGGATCCATCTGAGCCCCCAAGTAGATCCGGGGTTGCTCTCGCAGCCTGAAGTAGGCGTAATCATCCTCCGGGCGGATGCCGAAAGAAGATACCGGCATTTCCCTGCCGCTGCTGTCTGTGAACGCCAGCGGCTTCTTGTTCTGGAAGTAGGCTATCCCAAACCTCGTGCTTGCTTCCAGGTACGCATAGACAACGAACGAACCCGAGCCGATATCGGGGAACGTTGGCGCTGCCTTATTCGGGAACTGCTGCTTGAGGTCCGTGCGAATTCTCTGTAGGATTCCTCTGTTCTCCCAGCCGGCTGCTGTGTACACACATCCTTCCGGCACGTCCGACGCAGGGGAAGGGGCACGGTTCAGCGCGTCAACCACACCACCACCCCCGTCCAACGACACCGGCCCCTTGACCAAGTCGTTCTGCAATACCTTCCACGCCGCCTGAAACGATGCGCACCAAATGGTGTTCTGGCCTTTCTCAATCGGCGCATCGAGCGTGGCAATCACGTGCGTGTGCTTAAGCGCGGTGGAGTCTCCGTCGAAGGATGGCGGCTTCGATGGCGGCGGCAACCCCTTTCCGCGGTAGGCGTGGATGCCATACGCGCAAAGGGCAGCAATTGCAGCTAGCCCAAGGACGAAGAGCCCGCGCTTACTCGTTCTCGGTTTCGTCATCGGCTACTCCATCACCGTGGCCAAGGGTCCGTCACCCCCGGGGAAACTGGGAAGGTGGGGAGAGTTACCTATCTCTATCTTATCATACTGCCGAAAATCAGTGTGTCAAGGAAGAATCTCAGATTGCTGCGCCACAAGACGCAATGGCGAGCGTGCCGCGCAGGGCAATGACGACGCAACAAGCGCTCGCTAGCCGTGTAGCCGAGGCCGAACAGGCTTCTTCCCCATCAAGCGCAGGCATCGCCGGGGTGACGGCGAATAGGCGCAGCAGTCTGCTTCCGGAGGTACCAAATGCCTGCTCGCAAAGGTGTACGGCCGCATCCTTCGACCACGCTCGGAGCCAGCCGTCACGCGCCCGTACTCATGCTCGTCGGCGCCCACCCCGATGACGAGATTCATGCCGCGGGGACCATCCTCAATCACGTCGCGCGCGGCCATCGCGCCGTGATCGTGACCATGACTCGCGGCGGCATGGGCCACATGACCCTGCCGCCGGAGCAACTGAAGCGCGTGCGCAGCCGCGAGGCGCGGGCCTGCGCCAAAGTGCTGGGCGCGGAATTGATCCTGCTGGATTACGAGGACAGCGCCGTGCCCTACGCGCGCGATGCGGCCCTGATGCTCGCGCGTCTTTACCGCCAGTACCGTCCCGACGGCGTCCTCACCCACAACCCGGACGACCGCCATCCTGACCATCGCAATACCCACCACAATGCGATTGACGCGTTCTACCTCGCATCCCTGCCCCTGCTCGACCTCGGTCACCCTTACCACGACGTGCAGCAAATCTTTCTCTTCGGCGGGCGCGAGCCGGACGTCTACGTGGACATCTCGGCTGTCATCGAGCCCAAGATCCAGGCCGCGGCCAAGCACAAGTCCCAGTTCGAGGCGTGGCTGGTGCAGCATCAGGCGGGAGTGGATCGCAGGTACACCATGCGTGACATTTACGGCTTCCTGCGCAAACGCGGCCAGTTCTACGGCTTCCAGGCCGGCGTCGAATGCGCGGAGGCGTTCACCTCCTATTTCAAGCCCGGGCCGAGGGTGACGGAGTTGCTGCCGGGGATTGGGCAATGAGGGGCGCGGCCGTCGGGGGCGATCTCCTGAGGCCCTTGCACAATTCAGTCGCGCAGACTCGCATACCTGCGCGCATGTCATTCAGAGCGCAGCGCGGAGCGCGAAGCGTGGAATCTTGGTCCCGCGAATGCGCCTTCAGTTGCGCCTGGGCCGATTATGCAACAGCCGCTCCCTGCTTCGCGGGCTTCCGCCTTCGCGGGCGACGTAGTTCCGCTTCGGCGCACGAAGGCGTCGTAGCCCAGCTTGCTACTCTGCGAAGCGGCGCTTCCGGCCTTCGTAGCCGTAGGCTACTACGGCGGAGTAGGCTCGCTGCGAAGCACGAGACGCAGGGCGAAGTAGCCTGATCGCCCCGTTGCCCTTATTGCCCCACGTTGAGCCCGAGCTGCACCTCGCCCTTGCTCTCGTTCTTGACCCTCTGCCCGCCGCGGAAACGGTTGCCCATGATGATCCCCGCATGCAGCTCCGGCCCCAGTGTGATCTGGGCCTTGCCCTGCTCCATGAAATCGCACGAGCTAACGGTGAGCCCGCCGCAGTCGGCGTGGATCGCCGGTTCGCCCTCGCCCTTGCGATCCCAACCAGCAAAGTGACAGGCGTTGAAGGTGATGTGGCCGTCGCCTCTAAGGTCCGCCATGCGCCCCGTTTCTTCAATGGGCCAGAAGCCGCAGTTGTTGAACTTGACCGGGCCGCCGTTGGTTTCCTTGACCACCACCCCCGCCATGAACTGGCTATTGTTGAAGGCGACGCCCGCATGCCCCTGGGTCGCGTCCACCAGCACCGCGGTCGGGCCGATGTCGGACCCGGATTGAGTGAGCACCACGTTGCCCGGGCCGTCGTTGAGTGCGATGAAGTGAAACCCAACCTTGTATGCGATGCAGAAGCAGTTGGTCACATATTCCCAATCGGTGCGCCCGAAGATGAACGCCTCCCCTTGCTCCAGCGTGAACTGGCGCGCCTTGGAGTCGCCGCCGATCATCCAGAACGGCCACAGGTGGACATTCTGGATGCGGCCGATGTCGAAGCACTTGTCCACGAAGATGCCCCGGTAGAGCGCCTGCGCGTAAAGACCATTGATGTAATGCCGCCCGGCGGGGAAAGTGCCGAAATCCACCGCCTGGTAGGGATTCATCAGGAGCACGTCAACGATGGCACAGTCATCGCCGATCCCCCGCACGCACCAGGGGTAAGGCTTGGGCGGGTTCTCATCCACCTGCTCGGGATAGAACACGGCGATGCCGCGCAGCGTAGAGTTGGTATGCAGGGTGATGAAGGGCTCGCCATCAGGCTTGCCCGCTCCCTCAACCGCAAGCAGAACACTGCCGGCATCAATGCTGCGTGCTGGCGCGCGCCAGGTGCCTTCAAGCGTGACGTTGTCGGGCACCGACAGATGCCCGCGCATAAGGTAGCGCCCGCCGGCAACCTGCACGATACCGCCGCCCTTGCCCGCCGCATCCAGTGCCGCCTGGAATGCAGCGGTGCAATCGGCGTCGCCGCCCGCCTGCGCGCCGTAGTCGAGGACACTGAAGAACACCTTAGCGCCTTCCTGCTGAGGCTCGGCCCCGCCCCACGCCCCAAACGCTGCGATCGCGGCGAGCGCCATAATCGCGGTAAGCCTCATGTCTCTTCTCCCCTTTCACAGTGACTTGAACTCCTTGCTCCGCCCGCCTGCCGCCGCTGGGCACTGCCCTCTCGCGCCAGCGCGCCAAATGAAGAAAGCCCCTCGTGCGGAGGGGCTTTCTGAGCTGCTCTTTCAGCTTCAGCCTTCTTACTGCGCCGCCAGGTAGATGCGGCCGGTATCGTGATCGAAGGTGACCTTAAAGCCAAGCGCATCACGGAACAAGCCCAGCGGCACCATCGCGCGCTCGCGCAGCAGTTTGGCCTCGGTCTCCAGCAGGTACTCCTTGGCGTCCACCACCGCCAGCCGGCTGCCCATCGTCACCCGGATGTCGCGCGAGAATGCCAGCGCGCGCACCTGCTTGTTCGCCGGAATCCAGTGAACGGCGCCGCCCGCGTGCTCAATGATGGCCCGGAAGGGGGCGAGCGAAATGCCGCCCTCCTTCACCAGCGGCACATCGGCATATACCGGACTGCCATCCAGTACCAGCGCCGACTCCCAGGGGATGCGCAGCGCTTCGCCGGCGACAGGCTCCACGCCGCTGGACAACCGATTGAAGCGCGCGATCTCGCGGACCGGCACGTTGTAGAGCGCAGCGATCGTGCTCAACTGCTCGCCGGGGCGCACGGTATGCAGGACTAGCCCGCTGCGCCCGGGTGCCACCGCGGAAATGATAACCGGCGGGGAGGGCGCCCGCGCTACCCTCTCGGCCCATTCGGCGGGCTCAGAGCCTGCCCCTTCGCTATGCTCAGGGCAAGCTCTGAGTGCAACGAAGGGGCGAGCCTCCATCGCGGCTCTTGGCTGTCTCATCGCTGCGCTCGCCGCGGCGGGTTCGCTGCCAGCGGCTCTGGCGATCTCAGGCGCCAGAGCGGCGACCTGCACTCCGGCTTCCGCAGCGGTCGAAGCACCCTGCGCCGTCGGAGCCTCGGGTGAAGCCGATACGTCAATGCGGGGCTGTGCCACTGGCACCGCCGCCATTCTCGGCAGCGCGCTGATGCTCTGGGAGCCGCGAACCGGCGATGATCGCTCGATCATGCCGTGGCTGGCCGTCGCCGCGAGCATTTCGGGCGCCGCGGTAGCGTGAGCCAGTGCAACAGAAGTCACCAGGCTTCCTTCTGACAATCCCGGTGCAGCCGCGACTTGCACAGGTCGTCCCGGGAGCGCACCGCGCTCCTCAGCGGCTTCAGGTGTCGAGGGGATACCCACCGGGCCCTCGGAGACCGCGGTCGCAGTCAAGGCCACGGCTTCAGTGGCCTGCCCGCTGGCTGGGGCCATCCCCTGCGCGGCCGCTGGCCGGCTCGGCTCAGGTTCAGCCTGCGCGGCCTCGACGGGCGGCGCCTCCACCGCGGCGTGGACTTCGTTAGACACGGGCGCTCCGACGGTTGCCGCTGGCGCCGCAGCGCGCCCTGCGACCGCGCGCGGAGTGGAAATTGACGGCGCGGCTGGACTTCCCAAGATGCCCAATGCTGCATCCAATCCGGCAGCGGCGGCTTCGGGCGGCGTTGGGGCGGCAGGTGTGACCGCAGGCGCCCCCTCGGCTTCGCTCGGGCTCACCCTGAGCTTGCTTGTCCTGAGCGGAGTCGAAGGGTCAAACGGCGAGCTTGCGGCTTGCTCGGCAGCAACGGATGACGCCTCAGCGTGCGAGATTTCAGCCGAACTCGTAACAGAGGGAGCGGTGGGCGGTGGCGCCGTCTCCGCTGGCGGCGCTTGCCCGGCGGGCGCTTGTGGCTGCGGGGCCGGTGTTGGTTGTGCCGTCGAGCTCCCCGCCTGGCTGCGCATCTCGGTGCGCCCGCCAGGGTTATTGATGATGACATTGACCGGGGCCGAATCGTTCGGGGTATCGCTCAGGTCGAACGCCGTCGCGCGCAAGCTATGCGGCCCATTCAGGTAGCGCGTGGTATTCAGCGAGTAGGTGAACGGCGCCATATTCGTCAGCGCCACAAAAACATCGTCAATCAGCAGCATCACGTAGCGCACGCGGCTTTCGTCGGTCGCCACGCGCACCAGCGTCAAGCCCGAAAGCTCCTGTCCCTGCGTCGGCGCGATGATCTCCACGCGCAGTCCGGCGCCCGGCCCGGACTTGGCCGCCGGTTGCAGCGCCACCTCGACATCAACCGCCCGGCTGTGCCCCAACGAATCATAGACGCGCGCGGTAAGCGTATGCTTGCCCGGCTCGAACTCCCCGCAGCGCCAGGTCAGCTTGCAGCTACCCGATGAAACCGCCGGCGACATCGCGGCTGAATCGTGCAGCTCGCCATCAACGTAGAGCTCGGCGGCGGTGACTTTGGCCTCGGGGCCGGCGTCGAACAGCACGGTCACCGCGGCTGTCTCCCCGGTGATGACCGAGGCATGCGCGGGCTTGGAAATCGCAGCCGCCGGACCCGGGGTCTCGGCCCCAACCGCCGCGCTAAGCCCTATCACCATGAGAACCAAGCTGAGTGCGAGAACGAACAACGCAGCCTTGCGCACGACGGTGCCTCCCTGTGCTACTCTGCGAAATCCCGACGTGTTGGGACGAAGCACGAGCTGGACAACACTGGAGCGGCCCTGGCGACGACGCGCCGCCTCCAGGCCCACGGTATGCTAGCACAAACCCCTGGCGGCGTCAACCGCGGATCGGCCTCACGGTGTTGGCTGCAAGAAGTGAAAAGGCAACCACCAATCCCGTAGGGGCGCTCGTTGTTGACCCGGAGCCCGCTTGTCCTGAGCAGAGTCGAAGGGCCGAATGGTTGGCCGCTCGTGGGAATGCCGCCGGCAGGGCGCCTCTTGCGGGCTGCGTGCACCCTCCCAAACGGCGCCAGACCCGATGAGGCCTAACCATGGGCAGGGCGCAGCTCGAGTGGTGGCGAAGCATGGCCGTCATGGTGGCCTTGGTCGCCCCGGCCGGCCTGCGCCCGCTGATACGCACCGGCCTCTATGCCACGATGATGAAGGATCAGAACTCGTGACCCCTCGGGAGCGCTTTCTAGCAGTTTACAGGTTTCAGCAGTTCGACCGCTGCCCGATGTCAGAGATGGGGCCGTGGGCCGCGACCCTGGAACGCTGGAAGACCGAGGGCTGGGACGGCAAAGAGAATTTCGCCCAGACCTATCACTATGACCCGGGCGAGCAGGTCGGCCTTGATTTCGCGATGCTTCCCCGCTTCGAGCGCCGCGTACTGGAGGACGACGGCTGGACGCGCCTAGTGGTTGACGAGCGCGGGGTCGAGTGCCGCGAACTGGTCGAGCGGACCGATACCTCAATGCCCCACTGGCTCGACTTCCCAGTCAAGGATCGCGCGTCGTGGCAGCAGATGAAGAAGCGCTATGATCCCCATGACCCGGCGCGTTATCCCGCGGATTGGCAGGAGCGCAAAAAGAGATGGGGCGCGCGCGATTATCCGCTTCAATTGTACGGGGGGCGCGATACCGGCTTCTTCGGCCCCGTGCGCGGGTGGATGGGGGCGCAGGGCGCGATGCTCTGCTTCTACGACGACCCGCACCTGATGCGCGAGATGATGGATTTTCTCGCCGATTTCACCATTGAGGTGATTCGCAAGTGCCTGGACGAGGTCGAGGTGGACAGCTTCGTCTTCTGGGAGGACATGGCGTTCAAGACCGCATCGCTGATCTCGCCGAAGATGTTCCGCGACTTCATGCTCGCGCCCTATCAGCGGGTCTCGGACTTCGTGCGCCGCAAGGGTGTGCCCATTATCATGGTGGATAGCGACGGCAATATCAGCGAGCTGATTCCGCTGTGGATCGAGGGCGGGGTGGATGTCATCTATCCGTTCGAGGTCGCGGCCGGGATGGATGTGCGGGAGGTGCGCCGGCAATACCCGCGGCTGGGGATGACCGGCGGGATAGACAAGCAGGCGCTGGCGCGTGGACCGCTGGCGATTGACCGGGAGCTGGCGTCGAAGATGCCGCTGATCGCCGAGGGCGGGTATGTGGCGACGGTGGATCACTCGCTGCCGCCCGACATCTCCCTCGACAACTTCCGCTGCTACATGGAGCGCAAGTGGGAGTGGATCGAGCGCATCGGGGGGGGAGATTAACCGCAGCGCTCGCGGACAACGCAGAGAGGGTTGAAGCCGCGGATTGACGCGGATGACCACGGATGGGAATGTAGGGGCCGGGCGGCTAGGCTTTCAGCCGCCGTGGCGGTCGCCACGGGCGACCTAGCCACTCCGCTCCGGCCCGTCCGGAATGGAATGATCCGCAGATGGCTAGGCCGTAGGCCGCCACGGCGGCTCCGATGGCTAGACCCTGCGGGCCGCCATGGCGGTCCGACAAGTCGGACTTAGCCACTTGTCGGAGCCTAGCCGTTGCGCAGATTCAGGATAACAGCCGGGCGAAGAGCCATTGGCGACTCAGGAGGTCTCCTCCGCGTCTTCGGCAGGTTCTGCGGTTAGTCTTACCCCTTGATGCCGACTCGGGCGATGCCGCCGGCAAGATAGCGTTGGCGAAAGCCCTCTTGCATGGTCATCGGGCTTGCTTTGAATGCGGGCGTGTGGTAATCTCACAGCGACGCTGGCGCTTTGGGGATGCTTCAACAGCTCGCGGCAGACACGGGCGCAAGCCAGGAGGGTCGCGTCTTGACGCAAGCTCAGGAGGAAACGCGTGTCGCCGTTAGGCCTCCAGATCATCTACCAGCACCTATAAAGCGGGCCCACAACCGCCACTATCTTCAGCAGTACTTCACGAAAAGGGCCTGGAACATCGCCCAGCATCTGATTCGACACTTCTCGAATCCGGGCGACTTGGTCCTCGATCCGTTCTGTGGCGCGGGCGTCGTTCCCGTTGAGGCGCTTGTCCTTCGCCGTCGGGCTTGGGCTTGCGATACGAATCCGTGGGCCGTTTTCATCACCCGCGCGGCGGCGATGGCACCGGTTGACATCGAGCGCCTGAAGGAGGAATACACCCAATTCACCGATAAGGTCTTTCCCCGCATCCGGGCGCTTGCCTCGGACCGCAGGAAGCTTGCGTCCGTGTTGGAAAGTTCGAGGTATCCGAAGGTTTCACTCCCGCCCGTTTTTCAGACGGGTCTCCGATCGATCGAGCAACTGTTCACCCCTCTCCAACTAGGCCAACTGTCGGTCCTTCGCGACGCGGTCAACTCAGTCGAAGCCGACCAGTGCAGGGAGCTTCTGCGACTAGCGTTCTCCATCACGCTTGACAGAGCTAACCGGATGTACACCGCGAAAGGGAAAAGCACTCCTCTGCGCGGCCAGTCCGCTCCATTCCATCTCCGCAGGTATCAGGTCTGGGATGATGCCACGGAGTTGCCAATCACAGACCTTTTCTCCGCCGCCTTTAAGAAAGTCGTCACTGCAAAGGTAGACGCCAACAGCGCGTTGAACGACTTCGTTTCCGCAGATAGCTTCCGGGTCTGGGAAGGTTCGGCGACAAGGCTGGACAGGCACGTCGCAGAGGAATCCGTTGACTATGTGCTCACGGATCCCCCTTACGGGCGCAACTACAACTACCTCGATCTTTCAATGATCTGGAATGAGTGGCTTGGCTTCGACGTATCGGACCAAGCTTATGCGGACGAGATAATCCAAGGCGGTAGCCGCCACAAAAGCCAAGACGACTATCGGAACTTGTTGGGTCAGGCGATCAAGCAGATCGCCCGAGCGCTGAAACCGGGACGGTGGCTCACCCTCATCTATTCCGAGAGCAAAATGGAAACGTGGTCATGGTTGCTGGGCGCGTGTCGTGATGACGGCCTGCGATATGTGGATTCCGTTTGGTCCGACTCACCGTTGCCCACCCACAAGAAGTATCAGTCCCCGTACGCCTCGGCTGCGGGCGAATTCTACGTAAACTTCAGGAAGTTAGACGAACGACAGTTCGCCGACCTCTACAGCCGTGCGGTTCCACTCCCTCTACCGGACGCCGAGGACGTTGTCAGGCGAGCCATCGAGACAGTAGTCGTTAGCTACCTTGGTGCCAATATCGAGGTAATCTGCAACACAGTCATCTCGAGGCAACTCCTTGGACAGGACTTCCTTGAGCGTCATGACGTTGACCGGGTGGACATCCGAAGACTCCTGGCCGAACACTTCGATCCCAACGCAGGCCGGTGGCAGATACGTGACCTGGCGCGTGTAGATCCTGGAATCGATGCATACGACCTGCTCCGGTATGCTCTCTTCCATCTACTCTCGAGAGGCCCCAGCGGCGGCATGCGACCCGAGGACATCAGTCGAGCCCTGCCTCGCCTCTTGGCGACTCGAGGCGGCGGGTTGCCCTTGGAGCACGTCCCCGCGCTCTTGCAAGCCTTCGCCTCGCCTAGCCAGCGAGGGCAATGGAAGATCGACGACCGCAAGCTGGCCAGGTTTAGCCAGCTGCGACTGTTCTTTGACTCCACGACCGTGCGCACACTGGGCCAGCTGCTGCGTGCTCCTGGGGCGCGGCCCGCGCGTGCCACGAAGAGCCTAATGGGGATTGCGACCTTAACAGCTCGACTTCTCGACCACCACGCAGATATGGCAGACGACGCCGTGCAGCTCGCGCTTCTTGCCGAGCATGTCGCGTCTGCTGTGGCGAGCGTGATACCGACAGCGGTTGCTGCAGTGTCGGCGGTTGATGAGCTAGCCTCGGGGCGCGTGAGTCTCGGCGACGACCTCCGAGTGCATCCCATCGGCTTGCTCATTACTTTGAGGCCCCAGGTGACGATATCGGATGATCAGCAGTTCGAGCTTTCCCAGCGGATCTTCGGTCCCGTGCTGAACGAATACCACGTATGGTTCCACCCAATGATAGCCACCGCTCACGAGGCCGAGGCCTATCGCCGTCGCAAGCTCGACTTAGTCGTGTCCTAAACGCTCATGGCCAAGCTGCCCGACAAGCGGGTCTGGTTGATTCTTGCGGATCGCCTCTGAAGATGGCCAGACGTCTGGCGCAAGCCGCGCTTCACGACGGCGCCTTGTTCCACGCGTATCATGCGTTCGAGTGCTTCGTGTCCGCTGGCTTGGCATCACGCGGAGGGAACCCGAGGTCCCCTCCTCCAAGGTACCGGAAGGACTCGTCCAATAATTTGATCAGCCTCCATATGGCCAAGCTGAACTGGTTTCAGGATCAATATCGTGGTCAATCGCTGGCCGCTGATGCAAGTGCCCTGCGGGTACACCTCTGTGCACTGATGGGCAAGCACGTCGGCACCGAGCACGACCTGCGAAACGGTGTTCTGTACCACGAACGCGGGTCTAAGCCGCCATGGCTGAGGTTCCGTGCGGCTGATTTCGCGAATACGTACAAGCGGGTGCGCCAGTTCGTTCTCCAGAATGAGCCGCTTCTCTAGACCTCGTGGCGTCTCGCCACGGCCACTCGCCGCTGGGCTACCCCTTTGTCGCCGTGAAGATCGCCCCCTGCAAGAAGTCAGCGCCGATACAGCCTCCTGATCGCGCGTGATAGGCAGCCACGGGGTCTGCCCTACGATGCCCTTTCCTGTCCGCGCCCGTCCGCGTCCAACGGCGGCCCACTCCCAAATCCGTGTCGTCTGTGGTTGAGCCGCTTCTCTGGGAATTCGCGAAATCTGCGGATCACAACTGCCCCTACCCCTTGATCCCCGTCAGCGTCACCCCCTGGATGAAGTAGCGCTGGGTGAAGAAGAACAGGAGCACGACGGGAACCACCACCATCGTCGCCGCCGCCATCAGCAGGTTGTACTCGGCGGAATGGGCCGACTGGTAAAGCTGGAGCGCGTAGGCGACGGGCATCTTCTCCGGCGAGCTGATGTAGATCAGGGGGCCCATGAAGTCGTTCCACGCGCCCATGAACGTCATAATGATAACCGCGGCGAGGGCGGGCTTGATCAGCGGCAGCATGATGCGCCAGTAGATGCCGAAGAACGAGCACCCGTCAATCTTGGCGGCGTCCTCGAGGTCGCGCGGGATGGTCATGAAGAACTGGCGCAGCAGAAAAATGTTGAACGCGCCGCCGAAGAACGCCGGCACCCACAGCGGCCGCAGGGTGTCCACCCACCCCAGCGACTTGTAGATCAGGAAGACCGGAATCATGGTCACCGCCGACGGGAGCATCAGCGTCGCCAGCAGGATGACGAAGATGAGGTCGCGGCCAGGCCAGCGCAGGCGCGCGAACGAGTAGGCGACCAGCGACGCGGCGAGCACCACGCCGGTAATGCTCATGATGCTGACGTACACCGTGTTCCACAGGTACATCAGCCCGTGCTTCGTCTCCGGCGGCAGGAACTGCAATGCGCGGGCATAGTTCTCCCACAACACCGGGCGCGGGATCCATTCCGGGGGCACCACCATCAGCCGCGCATCCGGCTTGAGCGAGGTCGAGACCAGCCACGCGAAGGGCAGGCTGAAGATCACCGCGCCGCTGGCAAGCACGAGGTGCAGCGCCGCCTGGCGCACATCGCGACGGCGGCGAGTAATCGCCTTCCAGTCGCGGGCGCGGCGATTCAAGGCGGCGTAGGTCGCCGCGCTCCACAACAGGCTTGGCGCTGTTCCCGCGAGCCCGCACCACGGTCGCGCGAGGGGCACGGTGCGCCATAGCCAGACGCTGATGCCAGCCGCGATAATGAGGCCCACCGCCGGCCACGGCCGCCGGCGCCGGGTGGCATCAAACAGCAGCCCCAGCCATAGCGCGGCCGCGGTATAAGTGACCCCTATCGTCGTTATCCAGCCGAAAGCGCCCATGATCGGACCAGTCCCGCAGATTGCACGGACTCCGGGCAACGGACTTCAACCGCAGAGGACACAGAGCGCACAGGGATGAGATGATGCAGTTCACCCACTTTTCTGTTCGGTCCTCCGGTTCTCGGCGTTCTCTGCGGTTCACATTCCGGTAAATCTGCGCAATGGCTAGGCGGCTTCGCCGCCGCCACGGCGGCCCGGAGGGCCTAGCCGTCTGTGTGATCTGTGGATTCTATCTCCCCTCGTAATGCACCCAGCGCGGCGCCAGCTTGAGCTGGATCAGTGTTAAGAACATGATGATCCAGAAAAGCAGCCACGCCAGCGCCGACGCATAGCCCATCTTGAAAAAGCGAAACGCGTTGTTGAACAGGTAAAGCACCGGCACCAGGGTCGCGTCCACCGGCCCGCCGACCCCGCCGGTCATGACGTACACCGTCTCGAAGGTCTGCAAGGCCCCGATGGTGCCCATAATCATGACGAAGAAGATGGTGGGCGAAAGCATGGGCAGCGTGACATGCACGAACTTGCTCCACGCCCCGGCGCCGTCAATCTCGGCCGCCTCATAGAGGTGCTGCGGGATGCCCTGCAATCCGGCGAGCCAGATAATCATCCCGCCCCCCGCGCCCCACAGGCCCATCAGTATCAGCCCCGGCTTCGCCCACGTCTCGCTGGAGAGCCAGGTCGGCGCGCGCACACCCAACCACGACGTCAACGTTGCGCGCCAGCCGGCGTTGACGAGACCGTAATCATACGGGTTGAGCACCCACAGCCACAGCACGGCGCTCGCCACCGTGGGCACGATCGCGGGCAGGTAGTAGAAGGTGCGGTACCACGACATGCCGATGACGCGCGTGTTGAGGAGCATGGCGATGGCGAGGCCGGTCATCATGCCCAGCGGGATGCCGATGCCGGCCAAGTAGGCGGCATTGGTGAGCGCCTTCCACACGTAGGGCCAGTCATCTGCGAAGAGCTCGCGATAGTTCGCCCCGCCCACGAAGCGCGCGGGATGCAGCACGTCGTAGTCGCAAAGGCTGAGCACCACCGAGACCAGGATCGGCCCGATGGTGAAGGCCAGAAAGCCAATGATCCACGGCGAGGCGAAGACATAGCCGCTGATCGCCTCGCCCCGCATCAGCTTTCCCACCGGCCCCGAGCGCCGCGCCGCGCGCCAGACCGCGCCGAACATGAGCAGAAACGCGCCCGCGATAAGGGCGATGGGGCCGCGCCAGTCCAGCCGCGGGTGGTGCCCCTTCCGGTAAACCTTGTCCAGCTCTTTTTGCACCACCATCCGCCCGTCGCGCAGCGCCGCCGCGGGGCTTTTCTTATGATAGATCGCGATCTCGAAGGACCGCACCTGCTCGTCCCACAGCCGCTGCCCAACAAACGTCACCGGGCGGAACTTGCTCACCTTCATCAGGTCCATGAACAGGCGCAGCGGCTCGCGGAACTTGGGGTCCTGGGGCGCGAATTGCTTGAATACCGCCTCATCGGAGGGGATGTGGGCCGACATGTTGGGCACGAAGGGACGCCCGATGCTCCGGTTGTAGTTGCGCTGCGCGCGGTTGGCAATCAAGTTGGCCTCGACGCTGGTTATCCACTTGATGAACTCCCAGGCCTCTTTGACGTGGGGCGCGCCGCGCGGGATGGCGAGCGAGAATCCGCCCGACCAGGTGATATAGGCCGGCTCGCCGTTGTTCAACCGCTGACGACGCAAGCGCTGCGCGGGAATGGGAGCCGCCGCGACGCCGAAATCCAGATCCGGCGCCCAGCGGGCGATATTGTTGAGCACCCAGTTGCCGTCAATCTTCATCGCTACCTTGCCGGTGAAGAACGGGTCAAGTTGCTCGCCCAGGAAGGTGGCGCTGAAGGCAGTGATGGCGTCGGCGCCGCCCAGGGCGTCATAGACCTTGACCATCCATTCCAGCGCGCGCCGGGTGCGCGGGTTATCGAGCTCGCAGGTGCGCCCATCGGGGCTCATGAACTCGCCGCCCATTTGCCACGAATACAGGTAGAGCCAGCTATTGCCATAGTTGGGGATAAAGCCGATCTGCTCGAAAGAGCCATCGGGGCGGCGCTTGGTCAGCAGCTTGGCATATTGCACCAGCTCGTCCCACGTGCGCGGGGGCTTATCGGGATCGAGGCCGGCCTGGCGGAAGAGGCTGCGGTTCCAGTATAGGGCGCGGTCATCGGTGCCATAAGGAATGGCATAGACGCGCCCCCTGTAAACCGCCTCCTGCCAGCACGCGCGGTAGAAATCACTGGCCTGGATGTGGTCGCGGGCGATGGGCTCGTCGAGGCAGCGAAAGGCGTCGCGCGCCGCCCAATCGCCAATCGTGAAGCGGTCCTGGTCCACCACGTCCGGGGGCACGCGGCCGGCGACCGCAGTCATCAGCTTCTGAGGGTTCATGCCCCCGGCGCCCATCGAGAGCACGCGCACGTCAACATTGCGGTGGCGCCGCATGAACTCGGCCACCGCCGCGTCCTGGCCCCGGCTTTCTTCGCTCTGCTCCATGCCCCAGACGATGAGGCGGATCTTACCGCGGTCGCGCTGCCCGCAGCCCCCCAGCAGCAGCGCCAAACCGAGAAAAGGAAGCAATATCAGAATCCGAAAGAATCGCAGCGCACCCATCATCGGCCTGTTGTATGGGACATTCGTCACCGCCGCGGGGCCTTCCTACCAGCCAGGGCGGAGCCCACCCAACAGAGAGGACGCACAGGATGAAGAAGAGAATCGTGGATTGGCAAGGGATGCCCGCTTGATGAGACACCTCGCCATGTTGTCGCTTGTGGTGGCCGCTGCGCCCATGTTGGCCGCGGCCGCGACGCCTCGGCGTCACTCTAAACCTCGGCCGCGCGGCCTTATCGGGTACAGCGAATTCCGCACCAACCTGCCGACCCGCTTCGCCAACGTCTGCTCCCGCCGCGCCTGCGTCGTGGGCGCGGACGGCAGGGGCCGCCGCGAGCTGGCCGCCGAGCTGGTCAAGGACCCCTACACCTGGACCGGCTTCGACGGCTGGTCGCCCGACGGGCAGACTGCCGTCATCATCTGCGGCTGGGAAAGCCCCGCCAACGCCGCCTGGGAAGAAGAGCACAAGCAGTTCCGCCTCACCGAGGGCTGGCGGGTGGACGAGTATCTACTCGATCTCGCGGGCGCGGCGCTCACCAACGTCACCGCCGTCGAGCGCGTCAGCGACTACAACTCGGGTTTGTTCTTCTGGCCCGGCAACCCGAGCCGACTCGGCTTCACGGCCATCATCAACGGCATATCCCATCCCTACGCGATGAACCGCGACGGCCGCGGCAAGCGCGACCTCGCGAGCGGCGCCAGCGGCTTCACCTACGGCTTCAGCTCCTCACCCGACGGCGCGCGCATCTCCTACCACAAGGACTACCAGGTCTATCTGGCGGACGCCGACGGGTCGCACGCGGTGCGCCTCGACACCGGGCAGCCTTTCAACTTCTCACCCCAGTGGTCGCCCAACGGGCAGTGGGTGATGTTGCTTGCGGGCGAGCACTACGATTGCCATCCGCATGTTGCGCGGCGCGACGGCTCCGGGGTGCGCAAACTGGCCGACCGCGCCGGATATGTCGGGACCGTGCCGTACATGGACATCGAGGACTTCCACGGCGGCAGCAGCGATGTCCCGGTGTGGTCGGCGGACGGCGCCTGGGTCTACTACACGGCGAAGGTGGGCGAGAGCGTGGAGTTGATGCGCGTGTCGCTGGAGGGCAAGGTGGAGCAGTTGTCTCATTCGCGGCCTGGCGTGCTGAACTACCATCCGCGCCCCTCGCCCGACAGCAACTGGGTCCTGTTCGGCTCCGACCGCACCGGCGCGCGCCAGCTATACGTCGCGCGCGCGGACGGCGCTGACCCCTATCCCATCACCCACCTGCGTGCGGGCTGGGGCGCCATGTGGCCCCACTGGCAGCCAGGGGCGCCCTCGGCGCCTCTGCGGTGAATGCTCTCGCTGCGTCGGCATGTGGCTAGGTCTCCGACCGCCACGGCGGCCAACGGCCTAGCCGCTGCGCACGGGGGTATTCCCCTAACGGCAAAACCTCGCTAGAATGACGCCGGAGGCTTGCCCGCCGCTGGCGGGCGCATCAATGTTGCCATGTCGCGCAAGCGCTTGATTGCCGCACTGCTGATCGCCATCCTCGCCGGCGGCGGGTATCTCGCCTGGCGCCTCACACACCCTCCGCTGTCGGACCAAGAACAGATCAACCGCTTGCTGGATCGCGTCGAGCAGGGCATCGAGACCAAGACCCCGAGGACTGTTCTCGCCGCCATCGCCGACGATTACCGCGACGCCTATGGCTATACCAAGCTCGACATCCATCGTTTGAGCCTGGGCCTGCTGCGCACTACCGGCCGCCCCCAAGTGACCCTCGATAGGGTGGACATCCAGGTTCACGGCGATGCCGCCCAGGCCCGCCTTCATGGCGAAGTAGCACTGATCGAGGCCGGCCAGCAGTCGCAGGCGTTCTCGGGCGCGCTCACGATTCAGTTGCGCAAACGCGGCGGCAAATGGCAAATCGTCTCCACCGCCGGGTGGCAAGCCGAGGCGGGCGCAGGATTCGAGGAGTAGTGATGCATGGATTCTGCGGCGTGTCGGAAGTTGCACCACCGAGAACACGGAGAACGCAGAGATGTGACGGGTAGAGCAGGCGGCGCGTGGCTAGGCTCCGACTCGTCGGAGCCGCCACCCCGGCCCGTATGGGCTTAGCCCGCATTATTCATACTCGGTGGCGCAGGCGTCTCGCCTGCGTGCGCCCACCTCAGGGTATGAATAATCCGGGTTAGGGGCCTGCCAATCAATCCTCATTGCAGTACGGCATGACCGATCAGGCAAGCGTAGACTCATGGCTAGCGGAGTTTGTCGAGCGCTTGCGCGTTGCGTTCGGCGAGCGCCTGCTATTCGTGGGCCACCATGGCAGCTGGGCGCGGGGCGACGCGACGCCGGATAGTGACATCGACACCATGGTGATCCTCGACGACCTCGCGCCGCAGGACCTCGGCGCCTACCGCGCGGTGATTGACGCGATGCCCGACGGCGGGCGCCTGGCCAGCGGGCTCCTGAATTCGGTGGCGGAGATGCGGGCGCGGCCCCGCTTTGGGCTCCTTCAGTATTTCCACGGGTGCAACGTGCTCCACGGCGGTCTCGACGGGATCGTTGAAGCGCCGACTGCGCGGGACCTCATCGAGGCGGTCCGCAGCAGCGCTGCGAACAACCTTCTGTCCGCACGGCACTATCTGCTCTATCCCCACGACTTGCGCGAGCGGGTGGCTCGCCTTCGCTATCCATTCAAGGAGTGCGTGTTCGCGCTGCAGGCATGGTTGTTGGCGCGGCAGGGGAGGTATTACGGGCGCAAGGACGAACTGCTGGATGCGCTCGCGGACGCCGATGATCGCGAGGTGCTGCGAGTAGTCAGGGACTGGGGGCAGCTCGAGCAGGACCGGCAGGCCCGGCCGCGCTACTATGTCGAGCTCCTCGAGCGGTGGAGTCGGAGCATGTCGGAGCGGCTGGCCGCCGAAGTCGAGCCGGAGGGCGCCTGAAATGGCGAGCCTGCGCCGCGGGTCCGCGGGCCCATTAACGTTCTCCAAACCGCACAGGAACTTTTCCCGCCGGCGCAAAGTCTAAGCAGCAAATCCACTATCGAACTCGCATTGAAAGGAGATTCGACATGCGTGCCTGCTGGATGGCTGCAATCTGCATTGCCGCGCTGGCGCTCTGCTCAGGGGCATCGGCGGAGCTGGTGCAGGGACAGGTGACCACGGTCTCCCATCCCATGCTTCAAGTCAGCGGCGAAGGGACGGTGGAAGTCGAACCCGATACCGCGCGCGTCACCGCGAGCATCATCACCGAGGGCGAAAGCGTCGAGGCCGCGCGCGAGCGCAACGCCCAGATCGTGCGCAAGGCGATGGCCGCGGTAAAGGCGCTGAAGCTGCCCAACGCCACCACCAAGACCCTCAACTACACCATGGAGCGCGTGACCCGCGACGTCAATGTCAGTCTCAAGGCTGACCCGTCAAAATTGGACATTCCCTGGAAAGCGGCGATTATCGACGCCCAAGGCTCGCACTTTGCCACCAGCTTCCCGGTGACGCTGGGGTATCGGGCGAGCAACAAGCTGACGGTCAGAATTCAGGGCACGCGGGAGGAGCTGTCCGCGGGCGCGGGCAAGGTCATTGATGCGTTGATGGAAGCGGGGACGAACCAGATCGCGAGTGTCGCTTACTCGCTGGAGAAAGACGACCGGGCGGCCCTGCGCGAAGCGCTGACCAAGGCGGTCAAAGACGCGCAGACGACGGCGGAGGCGGTGGCCGCGGCTGCCGGGCGCAAGATCGTGGGCATTCGCAACATCAGCCCCAGCTATGTGCGGCCGATGCCGGAGATGAGGAACGTGCAGGCGCCTTACGCGGGCCCCCGCGGCGCTTACCCAGCGGAGCCGACGCCGACCTCGGTGACCGCGGGGATGCTCCAGGTGACCGCCCAGGTCAGCGTCAACTACGACCTCGACTACAACCCGGGCGATACCGAGTTTCTGCCGGCCGGGAAGTAGGGATTCAACCACAGAGATCACAGAGCACACTGAGAGCGCCGCGGCAGGAAGTGGCAGACATGGTGGGGCAGGCGTCCCTGCTTCGCGGGTCTTCCGCCTTCGCGGGCGACGTAGGAGCACGGCATGCCCGTCCTGAGCAGAGTCGAAGGGCCGTGCCCTTACCCCGGCCGACGAGGGCATCGCAGCCCAGCCTGCCACTCTGCGAGGACGTAGGGCAGGAGCTGGTCTCCTGCCCCAAGCGGCACGAAAGGGCAGAAGGCGCCGCTACTTGATGCTCACGTACTCGAACCAGAGTCCGAGCCACCACGCCGCGACGGCATGCCCCGCCTCGTGCCAGGCTATGTACTCACGCGGTGGAAGCATCGCTGGCTTACCTCATTGTGATCTCGGCGCTCTCTGTGTGCTCTGTGGTTTATCCACTTCAAGAATCCGCAATGATCCCCGTGCATCCGCGGCTACTTCGCGGTAATCTCCGCCTTACGGATGGCTTCCGAGTCCACGCGGTAAACGGCCTCCTCGCCCGGGGCGAGCCAGTGGCCGACGCGCACGCTGTTCTCCGTGTGCTGCACCGCGTCGGCGCAATAGGCCCCGCCCTCGTACTCCTCGCCGCTCCAATTCCACGAGTAAATCTTCACATCTGCGCCCGGAAACCCCAGGGTCGCGCGAACGCTCTCGCTGGTGCTGTTGTTCACCAGCATCACGTAACGCCGCCCCTCGCGGTCCACAAACTCGCCCAGAAGCAGCGGGTGGCCGTCCTTGTCCGCGATGAGCTCCGAGACCAGCTCGTTCGGCGTGAACACCTCCCCGCCGCCGAACGCCGTCGGATAGAAGGTAACCCGCGTCGGCGCCAGCCGCAGGAACAGATCGCCGTAATGCCGATGGAACCCCTTCTGGAAGCGGCGGAGGTCATAGTATGTCTGCGTCCGGTCCCAGTTTTCATCCACCGGCGACAGCCGATAATTCGCGTGCGGCTGGCGCATGTAGTAGAAAAACCACAGGATGCCGTTGGCGCCGGAGCAGATCGCGGTGTTGAACTGCCAGCGCAGCTCGTCGTAGTTGGGGCAGCGATAACGGAAATGGCCCACCGATAAGATGGTGGTCCAGAAGGGCACCCGGTTGCGCCACGCCGCCTCGCGGAACAGCCGCAGGTTCTCGAAGTACATATCCCAGCCGCTGGCGCCCGGATTCATCTGGGCGTAGCAGTCATAGCACAGAAAATCCACGTTGCCCTTTCTCACCGCGGCGTCGAGGTAATCGCCCCAGGTGGGATAGCCAACATAGCCTTCGGCGCCGTGCCAGTAAGGCAGCAGGTTCATGAAGGGGTGCAGCTTCGGCGCGGCCGCCTTGGTCAGGCGATAGGACTGGAAGTAGGCGTCGCTGTTGTACTGGTTCGGCTCATCCCCGATATGGAAGCCGAAGACCGCGGGGCTGTCGCGAAAATCGGCGACCGCGGCCGCGACTTTCTGCGCGTGGTCCGCAGGGACCGCGACGACTTCGGTGCGGTCGCCGTGATGCGGGCCATAGGTACGCGGGTCGCAGATGATGAGCTTCACGCCCCGCTTCTGCGCCCAGGCGAGGAGCTTGCGCATGTGATATAGCTGGTCGGGGTTGGCG
>Ga0315289_10000479_pt1 | contig 61652 bp, 45 predicted proteins | sample YL17G11_40_MG_FD_203452 | JGI IMG/M metagenome (GOLD analysis project Ga0315289, IMG submission 203452) | Sediment microbial communities from Yellowstone Lake, YNP, Wyoming, USA - YL17G11_40 | ecosystem: Environmental > Aquatic > Freshwater > Lake > Sediment | place: USA: Wyoming | collected... | reverse complement strand
TTATGGTCTTCAACCAAATAAGTTAACATACTCTGCTTCCACATAAGATCAAAGTTTAGTTCTTAGCCACTTTAGTGGCGTTAGCACCTACACCTGACTAAAGTCAGTTAGAATAACCTATGCTTACAAGAGATGTCAAGTTAATTAGTTGATAACCACAAATCCCCTTTCCCCACCATTGGCGGGAGAGCCTCGCCCACGGGAACGTAAGTCATTGATTTTTCGTAGCCCGACCACCATGATAGACTTTTTCAGAAACTTCGCATAAAATACTTCACATTTCGGATAGAGGTTGATCCGTCTATGACAGAAAAGAAAGAAAAACGATTTCAGAAACAGCCCCACGGTGTCCCAAACCAATGTGACCTCATCCAAATAAAAAAAATTAAAAAAACTTAATTTTTTTGTTGACAATTGAGTTTCTTTTTTTTATATAGATTTACTGATGAAGACAGAGGATGTTTTTCAATTCAATATTCGAGGAGGTGAGAAGAAAAAAATTCTACAAGGCTTTAAAGGAGAGGGGGTGAGGAATATCTCAAGGATATTTCGAATAAAGGCCGGTGAGAGAAGGTTTTTTTGGTCATTTGACCAAAAACAAATAATCATTCAAACATTTTTTAATGATTTTCGTTTTTTCTTAAGGGAGTGGGAGTTTAGTTTGTTGCCCTCAGGAGTATACTAATCATTTATTTTGTGAAGAAAGAGGAAGGGTGAGGTTTTCCTTTTTAGGAGGATAAAAATACTTAACAAAAACTCCAAATTAAAGGAGAGATAAAATGAAACGAAATTTGTTACTTTTAGCAGTGGTGATTGGGGCGGCACTGTTTTTCACCCCGCACAATGCGGGGGCTCAGTGTCCCCAGGATACGAACGACTTGGGTATATGCGACACCCTATATGTGGAGACCTTTGATTGTGATCATCTCTACGACACAACAGGCACTTATGATTCGGTGCGGGTTGCCATTTACGTGACCCACGATTCAAACACCTTTTGGTGGAACAACGACCAATGTGATCCTCCTAATTCTGGGTGTTGGGTGCAAGACTCCATTGCATCTTTCGTGATTCCACTTAAATTCTGGAAGGAGGGTGAAGCGGATTCAGTGATCTTTCCCTATGGGGTAACAACTGCGGGAGTTTGGAAGGACTGGAATAACAAAACGTTCAATGCAGGTAGCGCAAAGTTTAAGCGCAGCATGTTCCGTCACCTTGTCAATACACATGTCGACCCCCCGGAGACCACTTTCAACTGGTTTGCGCTGATGAATAACAATGGTGATGGCTTTCCTGACTGGACCCCCAACCTGGATGTGGTGAGCAAGGCGGATACTGTAGGTACCGGACATGTCTCCATAAACATGACCCCCATGGCGTCAGACTGTCAGAGATGGCCGGAGGGAAGCAGAGTCCTTTTTGCCACCTATACATTCTTGGTTTATATGCATCCGGGTGGCAAATGGGCAAAGATAGGTATCGACAGCACGTTCGTGGCGCCAGCAAGCCGCCTGGCGTTTATCAGATACGATGCGAAAGGCTACCGCCCGAGGCATTTTCTCCCGGAGACGGATAGCCTTTATACCGGTGCCACATGGATTGAAGGTTCGACAGAAGAAGAAAGCAAACCTACCGCTTTCCTTCTTTCGCAGAACTACCCCAATCCATTTAACCCGGTCACAAACTTTAAGCTTAGCTTGCCCAAGGCTTCCCATGTAAAAATGGAGATCTTCAATATCGTGGGTCAAAGGGTGAAAACCCTGCTGGATGAAGATATGAGGGCCGGAGTCTTTGTTGTAGACTGGAATGGAAAGGACGACAGGGGGGTGGAGGTCTCAAGTGGAGTATACTTCTATCGTGTCGTAGCTGGAAGTTTCTCTGATATTAAGAAGATGGTGGTTTTGAAATAGTGATCTCTGTTCTGCTGAGAAAACCATGAAAATCCCCCCCGCCTTTGGCAGGGGGGATTTTTTTATGAATACATAATTACACCCCTTCTCTTTTTAAGTCGAAGATCCCGCCCTTCGACCAGCTCCCTTCGGGTCTGAGCCTCAGGGTCGAAGACAGGGTGGTGACAGTTCGGATTCGCTCACTGTCCCTGAGCAAGGTTGAAGGGAGCGAAGTCGAACCACTGAAAGCGGGGAGAAGGGGCCGGGGGATGAGTTCAATGTGAAACCTCTTTGAACTCACCCTAAATCCCTCTCTTAAAAAGAGAGGGATTTATATGATATTCCTTTTTATGTGTCACAAATAAAAAAGTAATGTGTCTCAAAGGAGCCTGATAGCCCTTTAATAACATCACGCCCAATTCGGATTTCGTATTATCCACCTATATTTAAAAATCTCAACCAAAAGAGTTTTCTCTGGAATGGCTGCACTCATAAGATCATGTAAGACAAATAAATAGATTGTTCCATAAAGTAAACGAAGTCGGCGAATTAAAAATGCAACTTCCTTCTTCTTTTAACTCATTGATAATATGGAAGTTAAAAGAACAAAAGATAATTTGCAACTTTCTCCTAGAAATTATTCCCCAATCCTTATATTTTTTGTTGACAAAACGTAATTTTAAGTGTAGAATGAAACAATGTTATTGTCTAGATGCAGGGTAGAAGCCAAAAGAGCATTTTCTCTAAGATTGACCGGTTTTAAAGATTCAAAATTCAAGGATCTTGAATCTGGAATTCTGTTTTGAGGAAACACTATGTTGAAGATAGCAAACAATAAATTCGTCATCGGCAAGGAGGAGTATTCTCCTCACTCGGCTGAGATGCATTATTTTAGAGTCAGCAAGAAATATTGGTCGATCTGTTTTGAACGGATGAAGAAGGCGGGATTTAGGATCATATCCACTTGTGTGCCTTGGAATTTGCATGAAGGTTCCATAGGTGAATTCGATTTTTTCGGAACAACTAACCATGCCAAAGATCTGGTGGTTTTCTTAGAATTAGCCAGGGAATTTGGTTTCAAGGTTATCCTGCGTCCAGGACCTTTCATAGATTCCGAGTGGAAGAACGGAGGGTATCCTGATTTTCTTTACAACAATCCTGAGATTTTAGCTTTAGATTCAAATGGAGAGCCAGTCAAGATGAAGGATCATGCCGGCGACCTAAATGGCTACCTGCCTTCTTTGCTTCATCCTCAGTTCTTGAGCCATGTGAAAAGATATTTCAATGCGCTCTCAGAAATCATAAAAAATTATGTCTATCCTAAAGGCCCGATAATCTTGGTAGAGTTGGATAATGGTCTTTCGTTGGGGCACGTGCAGGTCCCTGGGAAGAATTTGGACCCCTTTGAGCTGGATTACAACCCCTACATAACCAATTCTATCTTTCCTCAATTTTTGAAGGAAAAATATAGGGAGATCAAAAGACTAAATCAACTTTATGGAGAAAAACATGCGAATTTTGAGGAGGTAAAGCCACCTAAGAGTTTGAAAATTTCTCAGCGAAAGAATTTGGTCAAATATTTCGACTGGGTCATATTTAAAGAGAAGATATTGACAGATTTTGTTTTGAAGTTAAAAGAGTTGTTTTTGTCTTTTGATGTTTCGCCCCTATTTTCGATCAACCTTTTTTATTCTGAAAATTTTTCACTCCCTTTAAATTGGCAGTCAGTGGACTCGGATGAGGTTTTCTGCGGGATAAATATATCTTGGCAAAGAAATTATGTTGAGCTTGTTCGCCACCTGCGTTATTTTGCCACCTGCTGTCGGTTTCCCTGGGCCGCGGAGTTTACGCTTGGCGGTTGGGCGGATCTGCCCCAAGATGGAGAAAGATATTTTCCCGTGACCCCTCAAAAAGTCAAATTTTTATTGGTCTCGTCTTTGGCTTCGGGAATTAAGGGCTTTAATCAATATATGTTTGTAGGAAGGGATCATTGGTATGACTCGCCCTTGGCAAGTGACGGAACCATTCACCCAAATTTCGAATTGATCAAAAAATTCAATGAGTTGACCGAAAAAATTGAATTGGAGAATCTTGTGAGTCTGACGGAGATTGGATTGGTAAATTATAGACCTTATCTTTGGTTCTCATATCTAAAGTCGCAAGAGTCTCGCCAAGGGAGAAAGGAGCCCTTCTCTTATCTTTCTTTGTTACTGGAGAAAACCCATAAAGGCTTAAGCCAAGATTTGATTAATTTAAAGCTTCCTTTCGGAATTCCCGAACTTTGGACCAAGGAAGGCTTGGAGGATTTCTCAGTCCTGTTTGTCCCCGCCGGCGAATATATGGATGCAGAGAGCCAGAATCTTTTAATCAAACTGGCTTCTGAGGGGAAGACCTTAATCCTCTTTGGACTTTTGCCCAAATATGATCTGAGGATGAAAGGCTGTGAGCTTTTAGTTAAATCTTTAGGACTTAAAACCAAGGAGCTATCCCAGACGGGACGCTCGGCATGCGTGGGAGAAGTGGAGGGCTTACATCAGGAGTTTACTACTTATATATATGGTTATATTAAAGGTTCCACGAAATCTCAAGTTCTGGCGACCTATGATGGTAAGCCCGTGGGGACAATTTCAAAGATAGGGAAAGGTTATATTTACCTCTTCACCTTCGACCTCTCGGCTCAACTGCACCATAGTAAACTCTTCTTCTTGGAAGAGGTGCTAAAAAGATGTGGAATCCAAAATCAAGTGTTTTGTGATCATCCTCTGGTTGACCTGGTGGTGCAGAAGAATGAAAAGCATACCATCCTTTACTTGATTTTTCCCCCTGAAAGTTCTTCTTCAGACTCAGGCGGTCCATACGCTTGGTCTAGTGTGTCCACTGGAAAAGAGAAGAAAAAACTGATCCTGAAAATAGAACCTCGCAAACTCGGAGTAAAAGGAGAAAAAATCCGCTTAGTTGATCTTTTGGGCAATGAGACGATAAGAACCACACCGGAGGAGTTGAAACGAGGAATCGTGATAGAGATGGCTCCTTTGGACAGCAGGATGTATCTGGTGGAGGGAAAATAGTCAAGGTTAAAACGCCCAGACGAGCGGATTCATCCTGAACGGACGCTCCCGTCCGGTGGTGGCGTCCATCTGGTCGGACTAAGCAAGCATGCTGAACAAACACCCAGCCTTGTCCACCTGAATTCCATGATGAAATCAAGAGTAATCGGCATTCTGGTATTTTTAGTAATTTTTGGGTGTTCGGCTAATAGATCCCCACACGAAGGTGAAAAACAAGAAATGAAACCCAAACCAGAAAAGATCTGCGTTTTGGCGATAGGGAATGCGGATGCCGCTTTTCTGGAAAAATTGAGCACCGATCTGGAGAAAATATTTGGACAAAAGGTTAAGGTTAGTCAAACCCCATTGGATTTGGAATTTGCTTATAATCCGGAAAGAGACCAGTATAATTCATCAGTTATTTTACAGAAGCTTTCCGACTTTGGATCCGTAGGACAAAAGATGGTCCCTGAAGCCTGTGAAAGAAGCTTAGGTATCGTGGATGTGGACCTTTATGTCCCTGATCTGAATTTCGTCTTCGGAGAAGCAGACGCAGAAGAAAAGATGGCAGTGATCTCAACCAAAAGATTGAGACCGGAGTATTATGGCTTACCCAAAGACGAAGGGTTATTTTTTGATAGAACCTTAAAAGAGTCTGTCCATGAGCTCGGTCACACCTATGGTCTTGGGCATTGTCCGGATAAGAAGTGCGTGATGTTTTTTTCTAATAGCTTGCAAGATACAGATTTCAAATCTTCCTCTTTTTGTGAAAGCTGTAAAGGTAAGTTAATGTTAGCTATAAAGTTAGAAGGTTAGAAGGTTTGAAGGTTGTGAGGTTTTTAAACTTTTTGACCTTCAAACTTGAAAAACAAAAACTTTTTGCAAAATTTTGCGTATAGATGTGTAGTAGGTAAGCATGACAGGTGAGAATTTACGTAAAATGTTGTTGTATAATATGATAACTAATTGTAAGGGTTCTAATTCTTAGATTTCAGAGGTGATTTTTAATGTTGGATAGAGCGAGTCTAATAATTCGCGGCAAGGGCGGACATACCAAGAAAAGACAACAGACTGATATTTTGCTCAAGAAAGCCATGAAAGGAAACAAGCAGGCTAAACTTAAGCTTTACAAAGAGTTCGGGATAAAGCTTTATTCTTCAGATGAGGTGGACAAGTATGTGCGAAAGAGAATGTCCCAAGAATACGCTTCAGATGGAAAAACCACCAATAATGGTTCAAGCTTACTAATTCTAAAAAGGGAAGCAAAAGGTTTACCCAAAAACGGTGCAGACTCCCTCCTTCGGCGGGATCGAAGCATGAATTCAATATCCCGAGCGAGGTTAAAAGAGAAAACAAAACAGCTGGTCAAAAAAGTCTAAACCCAATAAAATCAAAAACACTATGACATTAAAGCCCCGCCTTTGGCGGGGCTTTTTTCTTGGATCTTTCGTGAGTAAGAATTCCCTCAAGTGGCGAAGAAAGTGTATCCACGCTTCTACTAAAGATACATCGAGAGAACACCGGATTGGGGTAGGAAACCATCTTCTCTTTGAATCTTCCCCAAAAATTTTGAGTAAAACTTTTCTTTATACTACCCCCGCACGAAAGCCTAAGAATTCTTGACTTCATAAAGAAAATCAATAATATAAAAAATTAGTGAACTTTTGATTCGATAGTTTGTAAAAGATTATTAAACGGAAAAAAGACATCATCCGTCGCGTCCGAGGTGCGAAGCATAATGGGAAAGGAGGTGAAATAGAATTATGAAGACCTGGGTATTAGTTGTGGCGATGCTCCTTGTTGCTGTTGGATGCGTAACTTTGGCATTGGCTCAAGAGCAAGTCGTACCAGCACAGCCAACAAAACCTGAACAACCAGTAAAACCCGAACAGCCAACCAAACCTGAGCAGCCAGCAAAAACAGCTACGGTGGTAAAAACAAAGGCGATAGGAGGGGAAATAGTTTCGGTGGATACTACGGCTAAAACAATTAGCCTGAAATACAAATCTGGTAAGACCGAGAAGACTGAAACTTTTGAAATTAACCCGAAGCTTACTGTCAAAAAAGCTGGGAAAATTATTGCCCTTACAGATCTCTCCGCTGGTGAAAAAGTCAGTGTAGGCTATGAGATCGAGGCAGGCAAAAAGGTTGCTACCAGAATTACTGTGAGGATCCCGCCTGAGAAAAAAGAGCTCAAAGCAAAGAAAGAGACTGCACCAGCACCAAAATAGCCACGGTGAAACTAAAAGAAATAGGGGAAGCGGAGATGAAGTCGTAGTTGATTTTTCAAAGCTTCCCCTTTTTCATTTAAGCAGATAATTCTGCATTAAAACATTCTTGCCATCTTGAAATGCTTCGCAAGAGGAGTCCCCCGGCTGACGAAGAAAGATAGCTCTCCTCTTTTTGATTCTCCCAAAATCCTCCTTAAAGGCTCTTTCTCATAAACTAAAAATTCTTGACTTTCTAAAGTTAATCACTTAAAATACAACCATGAGCGACATCTCTTGTTGGTAACGGACATCTTGTCCGTTACCATGAAGCGTGACATATGGAGTTAAATAAGCATGAGAAAACTAACTGAAACCGAAATTGAAAGGATTGTAAGCCTCCTGAGGGAGGGCAAACCAATTCCGGAGGATTACAAGAATATACTCTTTGACACCAAGAAGGAATACGAGCTTATCTACGCCGAGAAGGAGCGGGAGCAGGATATTCTTGCCGATACACTGGCGGTTCCTTTACAGAAAGTCAAGACATTCCGTAATGGTCAGGAACAAAACGACTGGACGAACATGCTCATTTTTGGCGATAACCTTCAGGTGCTTAAAACCCTTTTGCAGATGAAGCAGGATGGGAAACTGAAGAACGCCGATGGGACTCCGGGAGTAAGGTTGGTTTATATTGATCCGCCATTTGGAACGGGCGACGACTATACTATAACGGGAGATAAAGCTGGATACTCTGCTAAATTGCAAGGCGTGAAATATATTGAGTTCATTCGCAGGCGAGCCGTTTTTCTCAGGGAGATTCTTTCAAGCAACGGCATGATCTTCATAAGAATTGACTACCATTTTGGTCACTACATAAAAACCGTTCTTGATGAGATTTTTGGGAAAGAGAATTTCCAAAATGAATTTGTAGTTAACCGAATAAGAAAGAATGTAACATTCCAGGGGAGAAGATCTATACCTGTTGCGACGGACTCCGTTTTTCTATACTTTTACTCACCAGAAGCCCAATTGGCCAGCGTTGAAAAGGTCTTGGCGGAAAAGAAAGAAGGCTATTGGCATGCCTTGGATTCTGCCGGTATCAGGCATCCCAGAAAAAGGACATTTTGGGGCAAGGTAATGCTCCCTCCTAATGGAAGACACTGGACATTCACGCAAGATAGAATTGACAAGAAGATTTCCGATGGTAAGTTGCGACTAAATCCCAAAACAGGAAGACCCGAATATTGGATAGAACCCAAGGATACAATCACGTTAGATACAAATTGGACGGATATAGCGGGCTACACTTTCACGACAGGTTACCCCACAGAGAACTCGGAAAGTTTGCTAAAGAGAATTATCAAGATTGGCTCTCTTCCTGGCGACCTTATCCTCGACTGCTTTGCTGGCTCAGGCACTACTCTATCCGTGGCTGAGAAACTGGGCCGGCGCTGGATCGGTGTGGACTGCGGCAAACTTGCCATCTATACCATGCAGAAGCGTCTTTTGAACACTTCTGAAAGCAAGGATATGGAAAACCCAAAGAAAAAATACGGTAAGCCTTGCAAACCCTTTACCCTTTATAACGCAGGCTTATATGATTACAAGATGATCAAAGAACTTCCCTGGGATCAGTATCGAGATTTTGCGTTGAAACTCTTTCAGTGCCGGGACGAGAAACACGAGATCTCTAAGATTGAACTCGATGGCTTCCTGGGAGCCGATAATGTCCTCGTTTTCAACTACCAGAAGCACAAAGACGCTGTAATGGATCGGGGTTTTATTGACGATCTTCACAGACACCTGGGAGACAAAATCGGAAGACGCTTCTTTATAATTGCTCCCGCCGCTTCGGTGCAATTCCTGGAGGATTATATCGAGAAAGCCAAGACGAAATATTTTGTTCTTCGCATTCCTTATTCCATCATCGAAGAGATTCACAACAGAGGATTTACTAAGATCAGACAGCCGGTGAGCGAAATGGATGTCAACGATACAGTGGATGCTGTAGGCTTTGACTTTATTCAAGTGCCGACAGTAGAGTGTAAATACTTTCTTGATAAACCAAAAAAGGTTGATCTTCTGAATCAAAAGACTAAGGAATGCGTGATTAAGATTGAGAAATTTGAGAGTAAGATCATCTCCCGTAAGCCTGTTGAGTTTGCCAACCTCGAAACCCTTTCAATGGTCATGCTGGACTATGACTTTAACGGAGAGGTCTTTGACCTTGACGAGGTTTTTTATGCTGAAGTGTTGAAGAAAAACGACTATGAGATTCGTTTTGCTAAAGATAAAGTCAAAAAGCAAATGATGATTATCTACATTGATATTTTTGGGAATGAGAAGAGGGAAGTAAAGAATAGAGAGGATTTCAAGAAGAGATGACCAAGCTTGAGCGAAATCTTACGGAAAGCAGTATTGAAGCATTTATTTTAGGATTAGAAATTATTAATAAACTTTCTGTAGCTTACCGTCTGGAATCTTTCATATTCTTATTTTGTAATGCTTGGGAGTTATTGTTAAAAGCAAAACTATTAAAAGAGAAACGAAAAATTTTTTACCCTAAAAAAAGGAAACAACCTCGAAGAAGTTTGAGTCTTGACGACTGCCTTAATCGTGTGTTCACAACAACAGATGATCCGGTTAAATTGAATATTTTAGAAATAAAGCAACTTAGGGATAATGCGATACATTTAATTATTCCTTTTATTCCCATTGATGTAATGGCTTTATTCCAAGCAGGAGTTATCAACTATAGCAAGAAACTTAATGAATGGCTTGACATTGATATTTCAAAACGAGTACCGTTAGGAATGATGGCGCTTGTCTTTGATATTGACCCTAGTCTTCATACTCTTGATAGTGCAGTTATTAAAAGAAGGCTCCCAACCGACACTGTGAAATGGTGGAAACATTTTCAGGATTCAGTTAGGGACAAGGCACAAACGATCATTACAGGGAAGGAAGCATTCTATATACCTATCAACCTTAAGCTTGCAATTGTTAAAAATCCTAAGAAGGCTGATATTGTTTTAAGCTCTGGCACAGGCGGAGGAGACGCCCTTATTCTTGAGGTCCCCAAAAATCCTGATATCACCCATCCTCACAGACAAAAAGAGGTGTTGCAAATTGTTAACCAGCGGTTAAACGGCAGAAAGACAATTACGTCTTATGATTTCCTTTGTGTTCGTATAAGTTTTAATATTGACGAAAGCAAACCCAATTACTACTACAAGTCAAAATTTGCCTCACGTCAATACAGCAATGCGTTTGTCGATTGGGTGGTAGAGCAATTCAATAAAGACGCTACATTTTTTGATAAAGCAAGACAAAAGTGTAAAGGCGACACTCATGCTTGAGCGGCAGACCTTTCAAAATAAGGATTTAGTTCTCAAGGTATCTCCCAACTACGATCCCAAGAGGTTTGACCCGAATAAATACGAGGCTTTCTTAGATGCTCTCTGCGGAGACAGAAAGTATCAGAAAGAGGCAATCCGGGAGGCAGTGCGCTATTTTTTGGGCGGTGAATACAAAAGCCTCAAGGAACTGGCGGAGGAAAACTATCATAATAATCCCAAACTTCAGGAGAAATATTCATCTTTTGAGGATTTTGTCAGCCATCTGCAGCTGCCCGACAAGCTATCTTGTTCTCTGGATCATGCAACTGCCACCGGCAAAAGCTATGTAATGTATGGCATTGCCCGCATTATGCTTGCCGAGGGAGCTGTGGATCAGGCGTTGGTCCTGTGTCCTTCTAACACTATCGAAGCCGGTTTGACGGACAAGTTTCGAAGCCTTTCTGCGGATAGAACCCTCAAAGACCTCCTGCCTGCCAATTCTAAGATTGCCAATCCCGGCATTATCAATGCCTCCAACACTATTCAAAAAGGTGACATCTGCATTGAGAACATCCACGCCACCTATATCAACACCAAATCCGCCATTGAGGACAGCCTTGTAGGGAAAGGCGGACGGACTCTGGTATTGAATGACGAAGCACATCACTTGATGAGTCCATCCGATAAGGCACTCAAAAAATGGAAAGAATTTTTACTTGATCCCAAATACGGATTCAAATTTATCGTGAATGTTTCAGGCACTTGCTATCTAGGAGACGACTATTTCACCGATGTCATTCATCGCTTTTCCTTGAGGAATTCCATCGACAAGCAGTTTGTCAAGTCCATTCGATATGTAGCGGAGGACTCCTCAGGGAACGAGGATGAGAAGTTTCAAAAAATTTATGACAATCATGTTGAAAATAAAACAGTCAAATACCGCAAGTTAAAACCTATTACCATCCTCGTCACCAAAAACATCGCCGCCTGTAAGCGTCTCACCGATAAACTGATTGATTTCCTAGCCAAAAAAGAAAGGATCAGTAAAGAGAAAGCGGCGGAGAAGGTTTTGATCGTAACCTCTGCCAACGAGCACAAGAGCAACATCCCGATCTTGCGAAGGGTGGATGACAAGGAAAACCCCATCGAATGGATTACCTCTGTCAGTATGCTCTCCGAAGGTTGGGATGTAAAAAATGTCTTTCAGATCGTCCCCCATGAGGAGCGAGCCTTCAATTCAAAACTTCTTATCGCCCAGGTCTTGGGAAGAGGCTTAAGAATACCTGAAGTCTACAGGGGGGATCAGCCGGTTGTAACCGTCTTCAATCATGACAATTGGGCAAGTAGCATTAAGCACCTGGTAGATGAAGTTCTGGAGATTGAGAAGCGTATCCATTCCTATCCCGTGGAGAAGACAGAGGACTATAACTTTGACCTTTACAACATTGATTATAAGCGAGTTGAGGAGGAGGTCGAATATCCACAGGAAGACCCCTATGAACTCCTGAAGAAAGGTTATATCACCTATTCCAGCCAAGCTGAAACCGTAGAAAAGAGCACTACCTACGCCAAGGCAGTCTCCGGGGAGCAGGATGTAAAGAAGACGCTGATTGAGTTCAAGATGTATTCTGTTGAAGAAGTGGCGCATGATGTCTTTAACCGCCTTCTTGTTTATGACCAAGAGGCAGGGACTGACTACTGCACACAATTTCCTAAGAGGAAGATTTCAGACATCATCAGGAAATCCCTTGAACTAATCGAAGATAAGACGGGTAAGCTAATCCAAGCGAATCGTAATCAGACTGTGGCAGCTTTTGGCGTCATTAGGAGACCAGGTGCAAAGAGACTGCGGTTCAAGATCGAGGCTCAAGACCTAAAGAAAATGGACACCAATAAAATCAAGACCAATCTTGGTGTTGGGTCACTCCGGAGGGACTGCACTGTGTTTTGGGATGATTACTCCATAACCTCAAGTGAGGCATCGGATCGAAAATTGCTGAAAGAGCTTGAGGAAGATGAAGGACTTCCGAGATCAGCCTTTATAAAGGTGGAGAACAAATACAATTTCAAGACTCCTCTCAACGTGGCATTGGCTTCCTATGAGCCTGAACGAAAATTCATACGGGGCTTGACTTCGGAACAGGACGCCAAGGACATAGATGCATGGGTCAAGTCGCCGGACGTAGGCTTTTATAGCATTGAATACTCTTGGAAAAAAGGAGAACATCCCAAGCAGGGAAGTTTCAATCCTGATTTCTTTATCAAGGTTGGGAACGATGTTATTGTGGTGGAGATCAAGATGGACGGCGACGTATCCGACGAGAACAAGGCAAAACTCCGTTATTCGAAAGAGCATTTCGCAAAACTTAATGAGTTGCAGAAAGAACAAAGATATTATTTCAAATTCCTATCTCCGTTAAGCTATGACCTATTTTTCAAGTCCATAAGAGACCGCACCTATAAAGGTTTTAGATCGGAGCTTGAGGCAAAACTGGAAGAATAAAAATGGGCAAGCCACAACGTATAACACGGGAATCGGTGTTCTTCACCAACGGAAAATGAGATATTCCCTATTGCTTTAGTTTCAGGCTCTTCTTCACGTGCTCGATTAAGCCTCCATCTTCTAAAATTCCCATCACAAATTGAGGTAGTTTAGTAGGTCAAGCATGGCGTAGCCTGCTTGACAAATCCTCTTATTTCCTACCTCCACGCCAGGAAAGCAAAATCACCACAATTTCGATGGTGAAAAAGATAGGGTGCCTGTATATGGGAGACCAAATACTTAGGTCACCCCATAACAGCTTAATCGAATAGTTAAGCCAATTGTGAGTGAAGCGAACTATTTTGGCGGAAAGGATATTTGATATGAACGGTCTGATTGATACCGACCCTGAGTCTTATCGAAGAGCTGACGATGAGTCAAGTCGAAGCGACGACTCAGGATACAAATTCGAGCGTACACAATTCGTTGCCCGAGAACTGCTTGGAGGAAAAGTGAAAAAAAATAAAAAAAACCACCAGATGCACCAGAAGCACCAGAAGCACCAGTACCACCGGTCAAGTCCGTAGGTCGTGTACCCGGAGTGCCTGATACCAAGATAAGTAAGTAGGTCGGGTTGCGAAGCTACCCGACATTATAAGATTCGTATGAATGCATACGCATTTGTCGGCCATCCTTCGGATTCATCCTGAACGGACTTGTCCTGCACTTCGTCTCCCGCCAAAGGCGGGATGTCGAAGGAAGGGCTTGCCCCGATGGATTCACCGTGAACGGAAGTCCGACCTACTTCAAGCTCTTCTTCACATGCTGTATTAAACCCCCGTCTTCTAAGATTCCCATCACAAATTGGGGCAGAGGGGAACAAAAATTCCATAAGGATATGATTATGAGGAGGAGCTTATTCGTATTAATGAGTGTATGCAATTATACAAGCATATAGATAAAACAAAAAGCATAAAATTTGAACCTTAGGAGGAGATACCTAAATGGAAGCCAAAAAGTTTATAAGCAAAGTTTTACCTGATGGACATCTGTCGTTGCCAGAGGACACAGCCAAGGACGTGGGAAAGGTTTTTGAGGTAATTCTGATCCCTTTGCAAGAGGCTGAAATTTACTCCTATACCGAGGCTTTAGCGAAGGAGAAAAACTTCTCACAACTTACAGAAGAAGATATTGAAAAAATTATCCATGAATCCAGAGGCATCAGGTGAAACGAATAGTTCTTGATACTAATATTACCATCTCTGCTTTCTTTTGGAAAGGCTATCCAAGGGTGGTATATGATTTAGCAAGAGAAGGAAAAGTAACACTCCTTTCCAGCCTTAAGATGGAGGCGGAATTCATCCGGGTTCTGGCCTACTCCAGATTCGGGTTGACCCCTGCCGAAATCGTTCCCATAGTCAACAACCTAAGGGAATATGTCCAGTTCATCGAAATAAAAAGCAAAGTTGATGTGGTTAAGGAAGACCTCACAGACAATATTTTCCTTGAATGTGCCCTGGATGGTAAGGCTGATTATCTTATTTCTGGTGACCATCATCTGCTTAATATAGGCAGTTATGAAGGTATACAAATTATAAGGGCAAAAGATTTTCTGATTAAAGAAGGATTTATTTGATCAAATGGTGGGTGAAGCCTACCCGAATTCTGGGTCTTGAGACCAGCCATAAAACACCCGCCCGGAGCGGGGAAGACATTCGTTACTGGTTTATTTTCAAGCTCTTCTTCACGTGCTGTATTAAACCCCCGTCTTCCAAAATTCCCATCACAAATTGGGGTAGAGGAGGGAAGGAAAGTTTTTGTGCAGGAGTTATGATCTCGCCTGATGCGAAATCGATGGTGATAACATCCCCCTGGTTTATTACATCACAAGCCTCTTTGGATTGAACCAAAGCTAAGCCTTGGTTGATGGCGTTTCTGAAAAATATCCGGGAAAAAGATTTTGCCACCACACAGGAAATTCCAGCATATTTCAGCGAGGTGGCGGCTTGTTCCCGCGAACTCCCACAGCCGAAATTGGCTCCCGCTACGATTATATCCCCCTTTTGAATCTTCTTGGTGAAATCGACGTCCAAACCTTCCAAAGCATGATGTGCCATTTCAGGGGCATCTATGATAGGTAGATATTTGCCCGGATAGATCACGTCCGTGTCTATGTTGTCCCCCAATTTCCAAACCCTTCCGCTAATCTTTTCCAGCATCTTTTTTCTCCCCGGTTCTGTTTGTCTGATTCCCCCTCACCCTAACCCTCTCCCCCCAGGGGAGAGGGGACAGCTTCGCATCCGAGTCGATGTTGTCTCCCAATTTCCAGACCCTTCCAGTAATTTTTTCTATCATTTTTTTCTTCTCTTGTTGCTAATGGACACCTTGTCCGTTCTCCCGCCAAAGGCGGGACCAGGATGAATCAGTTACCCATAAAGCGTAACAGACAAGGACGACCGTGCCAAAAAAGGTAGCATAATTTCACTTTTTAATCCCCCTTTAATTCCCCCTTTATAAAAGGGGGATTCAAGGGGATTATTTTCCCAGCCACTTTAGTGGCGTAGTAGTAACCTGACTAAAGTCAGTTGGAACTAACGGACAAGGATGTCTGTGCCAAAAGAGGTAGCATAATTTCACTTTTTAATCCCCCTTTAATTCCCCCTTTGTAAAAGGGGGATTCAGGGGGATTGTTTTTTTAGCCACTTTAGTGGCGTGATGATAACCTGACTAAAGTCAGTTGGAACTGCGGATGCATCTTTAATAAGTTGAGGAATTGGGTGTCATGTTGAGCGAAGCGAAACATCTCTCTATATGTTTGTGGAACTACGAATCCCATCGTCTAACTAAGCATCGCAAGCACACTGATCGAAGTCAGATTCTTCGCTACACTCAGAATGACATATAAGGATCATTTTGGTATTTGTATTAATTTCCACTCCTCATCACTTCAAGAAATCTCTCGGATCGGCAATTTCTCCCCTGAGGGCTGAGGCGGCGGCTGTGGCTGGACTGGCTAAAAAGACCTCTGAGTCAGGTGAACCCATTCTCCCTTTGAAATTTCGGTTGGTGGTGGCAAGGCATCTTTCTCCTGGTGCCAAAATTCCCTCATGGGCACCCAGGCACGGTCCACATCCGGGATTTAAAACCACACCCCCTGCCTCCAAAAAAGTTCTCAAATACCCTTTTTTCATAGCCTGCAGATAAATGCTTCTGGTCGCAGGCAAAACCAACATTCTCACCTCAGGGTGAGCTTTTTTTCCTTTCAAAATCTTTGCGGCTATTTCTAAGTCATCCAATCTTCCATTGGTGCAAGAGCCCAAAACCACCTGATCTATCTTTATCCCTTTAACTTCTCCGATAGGCTTCACATTGTCTACATTATGGGGGCAGGCGACTTGAGGCTCCAATCCATCTATATTGAATTCATATTCTTTTTCAAAAATCGCATTTCGGTCAGAAAAAATAGGGGCATATCTTTTTTTGGTGACAGCTGAGAGATATTTTTTGGTAACCTTATCGAAGGGGACCACCGCGAATTTTGCTCCCATCTCCATGGAGAGATTACACATAGTGAATCTTTCGGAGATGGACATCTTTTCTATGGTATCGCCATAATATTCCACGGATTTATAGTTTGCCCCTTCCACGGTGAGCTGTCCGATTATGTGCAGTATCACGTCCTTGGCATAAACTCCTTTGGGCAGGATACCCTTTATGACTATCTTTATAGATTCAGGCACCCTGAGCCAGATTTTGCCGGTTGCCCAAACTGCGGCCATCTCGGTGGCACCGATCCCGGTGGACAAAGCCCCCAAACAGCCATAAGAGGTGGTGTGCGAATCGGTTCCTACGGCTAATTCTCCTGGGAGGATGTGTCCCTTCTCCACCACTACCTGATGACAGATCCCCTCCTTTATGTCATAAAAATTGGTTATATTTTGTTCCTTCACGAACATGCGGATGGAGTGGTGGGCAGTGGCAGTCTTCTCCGACTCCGCCGGAGCACGGTGATCTAAAGGAATAACAATTTTGTCTGGATTCCATACCTTTTTCAGCCCGATCTCTTTAAATTGTTTTATCACCAAACCCGCATTATCATGGCTCATAGCTAAATCCGGCTCCACATTGACAATCTCGCCCACCAAAACTTCGGGCTTACCCTCCTTTTTAGCTAAAAGCTTCTGTGCTATGGTCAGTTTACCCATATTCCCCTTGTCAAGAATTGAGGCAGGTAAGCTCAGCTCCAGCTGTTGAAATTTGAGCACCCTGGGTTTTTCCAAAAGATTGTATTTTTTCCTCCATTTATAAAAGGCGGCGCTTGAAATCCCGAGTTCTTCCCCAGCCTTCTGATCGTGGCCATACGTTTCCCACAAATCCTTTATCTTTTCCTTGGTATGTTTGGCAAGAGAATATCTGCCGATCCTTTTTTTCCTGCGCCAGTAAGCCACCAGATATTCGGGGACTCCGCCTAAAGCCTCTCCGATTTTTTTATCGGTCCTATATTGAGCCTGAAGTTTTAAAAGCTCCTCTTTTTTTGGAATCTTCATGTTTTCTAATTTAGCGGGTTATAAGGTTCTCAAGTCAACAAGTTGGAAGTTTTCGGTTCGGAGAGTCAATTCGCCATTCATCATCCGTCATCCATCTACTCAAACTTCTTTAACTCTTTTTTCAACCGTCTATAGGTCTGTTTCAGCCCTATGGAAACGACCTTGGTTTCTGCAAGGATGGGCATGAAATTGGTATCCCCGGTCCAACGAGGGACAATATGAAGGTGGATATGATCCGCCACTCCCGCTCCTGAAACTTTTCCCAGATTCATCCCCAAATTCAATCCTTGTGGCTTCAAATTTGCTTTGATGATTTTTACACAGAGCTGAGAGATCTCAGAAAGCTCCAAAAGCTCTTCCTCGTTTAATTTTTCCAATTTGCCCACATGGCGATATGGAGCTACCATCAGATGTCCATTGTTGTAAGGATAACGATTGAGGATAACAAAACATTTCTTACCACGCAATAAGATTAAGTTTTCTTCATCTTTTTTTTCTTTTGCGGTTCTACAGAAGAAACATCCGGCTTTTTTTTCACACAAGATGAATTTCTCTCGCCAAGGCGCCCAAAGTTTATCCAAAGGCATCTCCTTTAAGCCCCGCTATTGGCGGGGTCACATATCCACTGACTTTTTAATATACATGAAAAATTTCTATTTTCAAGATTTTTTTGTTATTTCAAGTAATCGCAAAATTTAACCAGTCCATGTCTGACCTCAGGGTCCGGAATAAAATTTCTTCTGGGACGCAAGAAAAGTTTTTGTTGACAATTTGTTTTTCTTGTGATAAATTAAGTCCTCAGTGATAGTCTCGATGAAGATAAACCAGACAGATGCTTGCTCGGCGGACGCCGGGTCCGTGTCGGGATAATTAGTTCTTAACCCTTTTACAGGGGGTGACCTTTGAATTATACAGTTATATTAGCCGGGGGAAAAGGGGAGAGGTTTTGGCCTCTTTCCCGAACCGAACATCCGAAACAGCTTCTTCATATTACCTCAGACAAAACTATGCTCCAGGAGACCATCGATCGGGTAAAGGATTTGATTCCGGTGGAAAGAACCTTAGTGGTTACCGGCGAAAACATAAAAAAGGCTATTTTGGAAAAGGTAAGCTATCTTAAAGAGGAAAATTTAATAGTTGAGCCAGAAATGAAGAATACCTGTTTGGCTATAGGGTTGGCGGCAGTTCATTTAAGAAAAATCGATCCTTCTGCCACTATGGTAGTCTTATCCTCTGATCATGTGATCCAACCCCCGGAGAAGCTTTTAAAGATATTAGAGGTGGGAATAGAGATTGCTACAGGTAAAGAATATCTGATCACTTTAGGGATCATTCCCACTCGAGCTGAAACCGCATACGGCTATATCGAGTTTTCTGAGCTTTATGACTCCATAGATGACATCTTGGTTTATCAAATAAAGGAGTTTAAGGAAAAGCCCAATCGGGTCGTGGCACAGCAGTATTATTATGACCGAAGGCATCTGTGGAACAGTGGAATGTTCATCTGGACAGCCTCCACCTTCCTAAAAGCTTTGGAAAAGCACATGCCTCAGATGTACAAAGAAATCGAGAGCTACTCCAAGCAGGTTGGCACAAAGAATCAAACTGAGGCGACGAGAAAGCTTTATCAATATGCAGAAAACATCTCCGTAGATTGCGCCGTTCTGGAGAGGGCGGATAACGCCCTGGTGATCAAAGCCGATTTGATTTGGGATGATATAGGGAACTGGTTAGCTTTGGACCGAGTAAAACAGAAAGATCGGGATAGCAACGTCATCATGGGAGAGGCAAAAACCATCAATACGTATGAGACCACCATCGTCAACGATTCGAAAGGGATAATCGCTACCTTAGGAGTCTCAGATTTGGTCATTGTGAAAACAGATGAGATCGTCTTCGTAGCCCACAAGACCAAAGTTCAGGATGTCAAAGACCTATTGCGAGAGTTTGCTGGCTATAAGGAATGGGAAAAGTATCTGTAAGATTTTATGAGCAAGAATACGAGTATTTTGCAGTTAATTTTCATTTTTTTATTTTTCTTGTGCTGTTCTCTTGGGCCCAAGGGTGAGAGTTCAAAGCACCCTCATGGGAAAACAGAAAAAGAAGCTGATTCGCTGAGTCTTAAAAAAGATAGTGCCCTGGTAACTGAGGGGAAATATCCTGTCACCAAGGAAGATTCCACCAGGCTTGAAAAGAGGGGAAGGGAAAAAACAGAATGGGAGGGCATCTCCCCGGAGAAAGTTTATCGAGTCCAATTCTTTGCCACCAAATACCCAGAGGAGGCCCAGCGAGTGGCCGCGCTTGTCGAAGGTCAACTATCCCAAAAGACTTATATAGATTATAAAGTCCCTTATTATTGGGTAAAGATTGGTGATTGCGAAACAAAAGAGGAGGCCAATTCGCTGTTAGAAAAGATAAAGGCTTTGGGATATCGGGAAAGCTGGGTGGTGGAGATAAAGCTGAAACAGCACTGAGTTCATTTCCCATGGATCCAGAATTCGGACCACCAAAGACAAAATGAGAGGGCTAGTGCCGTATCTACAAAATAAGGTTTCTATGTTTATCGTTTGTGGGTTTAGGTTTGGGCCACGTATCGTCCGCAGGATCCATGGGAGAAATCGTCTCTGGGTTTCGTCTATCCCGCCTTTGGCGGGACTGACGATGACCTTTTAGGCTATACGTAACCACAACCGAAACCCTTTAAAACGAAACCTAAAAGATGTAATGTTCTTTACTTGAGTAAACACTGTTTACAGGGATGTAGCCTTGCTGGTAAAAACTAGAGTTTTATTGGTGGATCCAGAAAAACCGGACAAAAAGACGATAGACGAGGCAACGAAAATCCTCAGGGGAGGAGGAATAATATCCTTTCCCACCGAGACCGTGTACGCCTTAGGAGGGGATGCCTATAACCAGGAAGTGGTGGCAAAGATTTATCGAATAAAAAGAAGAGACAGGTCAAAGTCCTTTTCTGTTTTTCTAAGGGATGCTGGGGAAGTAAGAAAAGTGGTGGAATTTATTAGCGAAGATGCACAAAAGCTGATGGAAAAGTTTTTGCCCGGACCTCTGACATTGGTATTCAAAAGTAGCTCTCCGAAACTATCTTTCGTTTTAGCGGGAGGTAACAGGTTGGGGATTCGTGTCTCTCCCAGCAAATTGGTGTCTCGGATTTTGGATGAAGCCCGGGTTCCCATTACCGCCACCAGTGCCAATATCTCCGGTAAGAAAAGTTGTATAGCCGCCAATCGGGTTTTTTATTTCTTTAATGGGAGAATCGATCTGATTTTGGATGGGGGGAAATCCAAAATCTTCCTCCCCTCCACGGTCTTGGATGTCTCCGGCGAGGAAGTGTCCTTGCTCAGGCTGGGAAGCATACCTGTGGAGGAGATAAAAGCAGTGGTGCCAAAGTTGAAGGTGATGGAGGAAGAGGTCTCGAAAGAAGCTTAAATAAGGAATTTGAATAAGAAAATCAAGATCGCCAAAGGCAGTGAAAAAGACCAAATCCTACGCCAGATCGAATAGACCGATTGAGAAATTCACAATATAGTTCATAAGCCATATGATATCACTGATGAGGAAAAGAAAATAGCGGAAAGCCGTGTGAAATGAACAAAAAAGATGATATTCAACCCCTCCTTGAAGAGATTAAACAAGTAATCGGAAAAATTTATGGGAAACGACTTAAGGGAATTATTCTATATGGTTCTTATGCTCGGGGTGAAGCCACCGAGGGATCTGATATTGATCTTTTAATACTGGTAGAAAATGTAGAAGACCCCTGGGAAGAACGAGGGAAATTTGCTGACTTTATCTGGAAGCTCGACCTCAAATACAATACCGTTATCTCGATACTACCTGTAGATGAAAAAAGTTATCAAACTCAGAGGAAGCCTATCTTTCTAAATGCAAAAAGAGAAGGAATACTTCTATGAAACAAGAGCCAGAGATTACAAATCTTGTTAAAAAAGCCCGGGGGAGTCTGGAGGCGGCAGAGCTTTTGCAGGAAAGAGGATTCTATGACTTTTCAATATCCCGTTCCTACTATGCCATGTTTTACATTACGCAGGCAATTCTGTTGACAAAAAATCTTTCCTTCTCCAAGCATAAAGCGGTCATAGCTTCTTTCGGAGAGCACTTTGCTAATCCCGGAATCGTTCCCATACATTTACATAGATATCTCATAGATGCTTTTGACCTACGCCAGACTGGTGACTACGGCACTTCAGAAAAGCTTAGCCAAAAACAATCCGAAATGTTACTCAGGTATGCGAAGGAATTTATACAGGAGATCACCCTCTTTTTAAAACGAGAAGGATATGATTTGGGAAAAACAGAAATGACTTAGCGACTATTGGGGCGGTGTTATGTTGGGCTTAAATAAGAAAATCCAGACCGCTTTCTTTCTACCACCAATAGTTAATAAGAAAAATCGGGCTTTAGTAGGAGGTATATAAATGGTGAAAGATTTCCTTAAAAAATGGATTGTGGCTATTCGGGCTCCCTTTTTTACTGCCAGCGCTATTCCGGTTTTAGTGGGAACTGCCTTAGCCTGGAATATGACCGGAAAATTCAGCTTTTATAAGTTTATTCTCACTCTCATCGGTGTGCCCCTTTTCAATGCGGGGACGAATTTAGCCAACGACTATTACGATCATAAGACCGGAAACGACGAGATCAACATCAACCTCACTCCTTTCTCCGGCGGCAGTCGGGTAATCCAGAATGGACTGGTTTTACCCAAACACATGTTGATTGGATCCTTTTTATTCTTCGGTCTGGGATCAATCATAGGTCTTTATCTGAACGCGGTTACTCCGGGGAACTTAATTCTATTTTTGGGAATCTTCGGATTTTTGAGTGGGTTTTTGTATACTCTCACTCCCATTCTTATCGGTTATCGAGGCTGGGGAGAGTTTTTGGTGGGGTTAAATTTAGGAACCCTGGCTATAATCGGCGCATATTATGTTCAAGCATATACTTTAAGCTGGGCCGTTTTCTGGGTTTCACTCCCTATCGGATTTTTAGTGGCGGCTATTTTATATATCAACCAATTCCCGGATTACGAGGCGGATAAAGCCGTGAACAAAAGACACTGGGTGGTGAGACTGGGGAAAAAGAAAGCAGTTTATGGCTATTATTTTTTGATTTCTGCCACTTATCTGGTGATAGCGGGAAGCGTGATTTTCGGGATAGTCACACCTTTTGCCTTAGTTTCTTTTTTAACTCTTCCTTTAGCTATTGGCGCCATTAAAATCCTAAAATTAAACTACGACAAAATCGCTGAACTCATTCCCGCCCAAGCTAAGACCGTCCAGATGCATCTTTTGGTGGGACTGCTTTTATCCTTGGGTTTTGTAGCAGGAAGGATTGTTGGAAGTGCCATACGGTGATTCCAATTGTCATGTTGAGCGAAGCGAAACATCTGCGGAGCGAAACATCTGCGGAGCAAAGCATCCCCACCTTCGGCGGGATTTCCAACTGGTTTTTAGATTCTTCGCCCTTCGGGCTCAGAATGACACAGTCACTCGTTTGTCATGCTGAGCGTAGCGAAAGCATCTGGTTTCAGATTCTTCTGACAAGCTAAATCTATAAAGGGTGTTCAGTGATGTATGATTTACTTTAAACAGTATTATGTTTATATAATGACGAACAAATCGAAGACTTTATATACTGGCGTTACAAACGATTTACAGCGTTGAGTATTTGAACATAAAAATAAACTTATTAGCGGTTTCACAAAGAAATACAACATTACCAAACTTGTCTGGTATGAAGTAACTTCGGCAATTACGAGAGAAAAGCAAATAAAAGGATGGTTGAGAAGAAAGAAAATTGCGTTGATTGAATCAATAAATCCGGAGTGGAAGGATTTAAGTGAAGAGTGGATGTAACGTTAAACACAGTTTTCATTCTGGACGAAGTCTACATGCTCACAGAGGTGTCATGCTGAGCGAAGCGAAGCATCTGATTCTTAGATTCTTCGCCTTAGGCTCAGAATGACAAAAACCACCCTATGTGCATTTTCGATTTCTTATGACTGATTTAATTCTGCTTCATCCCCCTTGCGTTTACGATTTCAGGAAAAGCTCAATTTTCTTTGGTCCCATAAGTGACGTTATCCCCTCCACTCCAGTGTTTGAAATGTATCCTCTGGGTTTTGTCAGTCTCTCTTCCTATTTAAATCAACATGGCTATGATGTCCGGATTGTGAACATCGCTTCTAAGATGGTTTCCAATCCGCACTATGATGCGGAAAAAGAGATCAAAAATCTAAAAGCGAAAGCCTTTGGTATTGATCTGCATTGGCTGCCGCATGCGCAGGGGAGCTTAGAGTTAGCCAAGATAGTCAAAAAATATCATCCCCAAACCCCGGTGATCTTCGGAGGACTTTCCTCTACTTATTTCCATCAAGAGCTGATTGGTTATCCGCAGGTGGATTTTGTTATCCGTGGAGAATCGGCTGAGGTGCCCCTTTTGCATCTGTTATCAGCCCTGCAAAATGGAGTTGAAAATCCCACCAAAGGTGGGGATAACTTCTCCTCGGTTCCCAATTTGACTTATAAAGAGAATGGGAAGATAAAGACAAACCAGATGAGCTATGTTCCGGAAGATTTAAATGAGTTTTCTATTGATTATACTTACGTCATCAGATCGGTTATAAAATATAGGGATTTTTTGGGTTATCTCCCTTTTTCAGATTGGGGAAAATATCCGATCACGGCGGTTTTTACCTGTCGTGGTTGCACCTACCATTGTCCAACCTGTGGCGGCTCTTTTGAGGCTTATCAAGAGTTCTGTCACCGAAGAAAGCCAGCCTATCGAGATCCAGAATTGATCGCCTCAGATATAAATCAGATTTCCAGGTATTTCAAAGGTCCGATTTTCGTGATTGGGGATATCTTTCAGCCTGGGAAGAAGTATGCTCAAGAATTTTTAGATTTATTAAAAAAGCAAAAGGTGGACAATCACCTGGTTTTAGAATTTTTTGACATTCCCAACCATGAATCATTAAAAAGTATAGCGTCATCAATTCCACATTTCAATTTTCAACTTTCGCCTGAGTCTCATGACCAAAAGATAAGGTCCCATTTTGGTCGTCCTTATGAAAATCAAAGAATGGAAGAGTTTATCCGCTCTGCCTTAGAGCTTGGTTGCCAAAGGCTGGATTTGTTTTTTATGATCGGCTTGCCATACCAGAATTATCAATCTGTCTTAGATACGGTAGAATATTGCGACCATCTGTTAGGAAGATTCGGTAAAGAGAAAAGACTTCATCCTTATATTGCACCTTTAGCTCCTTTTGTGGATCCGGGCAGTTGCGTTTTTGAGAATCCGGAGAAGTTCGGCTACAAATTGTTTTATCGCACCCTGGAAGAACACCGGCGGGCACTTTTGAGCCCAAGCTGGAAGCAGATGTTAAATTACGAGACTGTCTGGATGACCAGAGATGAAATTGTGCAAAGCACCTATCAGGGAGCCTTAAGACTTAATGAAATAAAATATAAACGTGGACTTACCAGTCTCAAAAAATTTAAAGAGATTGAAAGGGGAATCAGGGAAGCCATAAGGGTGATGGATGAAATCGATAATATGGTGAGCATGTCGGACCATAAGATGATAGCAAATGGGGGTGGCTGTCCAAAAGGATTGAAATTAAATGATCCAAAGAAACAAACTGATATGCTAAAAACCTCTACACTCTGTGATAAAAATGAACTCAAGTGGCCAGTGCGTTTTTTCAAATTCAACGTTACTAAAAAATCCTTTAGGCTTTTAGCTTTTAGATTCGCTTCGCTCACTACAGGCTTGAGAATAAAAAATATCCTCTGGTTAATCTTACGGGGAGGATAGCTCAGAAAATTCGTATGAATCTGCGATATGATAAGTGAGATCATTTGCTCCCCGTGGGATGTTATCATCCCACGGGATAAGAGCGGATGATAACATCTGCCCTGGAGCGGAAAACTTGCCAAGTTAAAAAGTGAATGATCCTTATGTAACCAAATAAAAGCTCTTTGACTTCTAAGAAATTCTTGGTCAAGCTGAAGCTTGACACTCCAGAGAAACTTTCCTAGATTTGACCTCTATAAGATTTGCACTCAAGTTGTCAAATCAAGGTGGGGTAATAATCACCTTCCCCTCTTTTCCCTCATCCCCCTCCACCGTGATTTTTGTTGGAAGGAATTGTTGGACCACCCAAATGTTGGTTAAAAGATGCTTGGATATTCGGGAAACGGTAAAAGAAGATGGACCATCTGCCAAGGCTAAATAGGGTATCAATTGATCTGATAGGTGTGGGTCGATGGCGGCTTTGGTCTGTATGAATTGTAAAAATTCTTGACAAGCCTCCTCTGCCACCTTCTCTGCCCTTTTGCCCATTTCTCCCAAAGCCCCAAAGCCAGCTTTTGAGTTTTCAAACTCCGCTTTCAAAAAGAAAAAAGTGCCTTGACCAATAGAGGGAGCTTGAAGTATTTTAATTTCTGGAGAAAAATCCTTTTCTCTTAATATTTTTAAGGCTTGGTTTTTCTGTCTTTCTGCTATAGGGGCGGGCAAATTAGAGACGGCTGAAACTCCTGTCAGATTCAAAAGTTTCCCTCTTTCGGTCAAATTAAGCGGGAGCAACTTTTCCGCTGGATGGATCATGCAATGGACTTCTCCCCCGCCTTTAGGATACCAACCCCATTTCGTTATCTCAAGATCTATTTGACACCCAACCTTTTTCGCCATAGGCAAAAAGATATCTTTTAGATAATCAAAAGGAGGGCTCCAGGGAACATGCGTCCCGCCTAATACCGTGATATGCGAACTCTGTTCAGATAAGCTTAAAGGTAAAAACAGTGCCTGCAAAATCAAAGATGTCGACCCTGCGCTTCTTTTCTCTTCTGCCACATTGAACGTGAAATCTCCTCCTTTAATTTTTTGAGGAGAAAATTTCAAAGTCAAAGACTGTAGCCTGTTTCCTTCGACCTCTGCTTCACTAATGCCTTTGCAGGCATTAACCGAGGTCAGATGCTGGGGCTGTAAGCCGGGAATCTTTCTTCCCTTCCTGATGTTGGTTATCTCCACTGGTTTTTTCAAAAGACAGGAAAGGGATAAAGTGGTTCTCAATATCTGCCCACCACCCTCGCCGTAATTGCCATCAATTTGAAGATACATTCAAAAACCCTTTTTTTGCTAAAGTTTACTGGATGCTAATATCATCAATTAAAAATGCAAAAAGAAAAATTCAGAATTACAATTCAAAAACAAAAATTAAACCTCTTAATGAAACAGTCATTTCAGTTTTGAGCTTTTAGTTGCTATTTTTAATTTTGCTCTTTGAATTTTGCATTTTATAAGTCAGTGCATATAAGAATGTTCAAACGCTCAGTTTATGATATATTATCTTCTGCGGAATTGCAAGAGGATTCATCCCGATAAATCGGGACGCATTTGAAATCGAATAAGGAGGAAAACAGAAAAAGCCGCAGTTTCTCTTCACTTCCAGTTGGTGTTACTCAACCAGGAGCAAAAAAGAAAACGGTGGGTGAAGAACACCCACCGTAAGCGAAGCATTAAACTACTTGGATTTCGCGTAATGGGTCATGCCTGTGACGTCGATCACCACTACAGGTTCGTTCCCAACCACCCAGCCATCGTGTCCCGGAGGAATTACCGACACGTCGCCTGGACCAAACTCTTCCTCCGTGCCGTCATCCATTCTTACCCTCAGCCGTCCCGAAACATGATACATGGTGTGCGGAGCCTCGCAGCTTTTGGTCTTGACTATCGGTTTGACGGATTCGGACCACTTCCATCCCGGCTCAAAAGTGCTTCGGCCAAAAGTAATGCCTCCCAGTGTGACAAGTTCGAGCTTTCCCTTGGGGAAGGAACGTGTTTCATCCGGCGAATTCAGACTTTTTTTCTCCATAAGTTTCATATTTTTTCACCTCCTTTTTTCAGATACGTCGGCATTAGTCTTAAGGCCCCGTCAAAGGCGGGGGAAATGCCGATGCCTTTCCGAATTCATTATATTCTACCTGATTTCCTCTCACCCTTACATGTGCTCGTCCCGCAAAGTGCGGGACGCACATATATACGAATCCCCTCTCCCCACAAAGGGATTTTCTTGGAGATTATCCAATGCTTTAGCAATTCTTCTCTTAAGCTTTGGATCGACTTTTTTTAAATCTTTGAGGAAGGTCTTAGTAGGAACAAGTTGAAATTTCTTCTCCGGCATAGCTTTTTGCTTTAAGTGTGTAAGATTTTTTTGATATCTTCGGCTGTGCCTACCTCTCCTCTTTCATACTCCTGTCTTGCTTTTTTGAGAGCCTTTCGGAACTTAGGATCAAGTTCCTCAGCCATAGTGTCCATCAGATCGACCATGTCCTCATAGTCTTCCGCCCCTATGATGACCACCTCTGGATTGCCATTTCGAGTAATCACCATGGGCTGGTGCCGATAGCTGACCTTATTGATGATCTCACCTAATTGATAGCGGGCTTTTTTAGCGTTAACGCTTTTTGGAATCTTAAATATTGCTTTGTTCATATCATTTCTCCGAATTGGTGTATAAAGTGCACACCCAATATAGAAAGCGGCCGACACTGTTGTCAAGATAAAAAAGCACCAATAAATAAGTGGCTGGAAAAAACCGGCTGGTGAAGCCTGTTTATCATGGAAGACCTGCCTTAAACAAGTCCATCAATAATGTTCATCAACTATTTAACTTGACGTCTCTTGTAACTATAAGTTGTTCTAACTGACTTTAGTCAGGTTTAGGTGCTAACGCCACTAAAGTGGCTTAGAAATAGACCTTAATCTTATGTGGAAACAGGGTATGTTAGCTTATTTGGTTGAAGACCATAATTGATGCACCCCCAGTTCTTATGTAAAAATCTTTCCGGGATTTATGATTTGATCGGGGTCGAAAGCGGATTTGATCTTTTTGGTCAGTTCTACACCGGATTTCCCCAGCTCATGTTCCAAATATTTGGCTTTGGTTATTCCAATTCCATGCTCGCCAGAGAGGGTCCCACCCAATTTTAAGGTCTGGTCAAAAAGCTCATCCACCGCCTTCTCTACTCTTTCCATCTCTTCTCGGTTACGGGAATCACACATAAAGGTTACGTGAAGATTTCCATCCCCTGCATGTCCAAAAGTGTTTATCCCCACCTTATGTTTTTTCGAAAGCTCCTGAATGTATCTGATCATGGCTGGCAATTTGCTGGCGGGGACACATATATCTTCATTCACTTTAGTAGGAGCTATCCGCAAAAGCGAAGCCGAGATCGACCGTCTGATTTTCCAGAGTTTCTCCTTCTCCTCCTTAGTTTCCGCATACTGCAAACTCTTTGCCCTTTTCTCCTTGCAGATTTTCAAAACCTTTTCAAACTCTTGTTGCACCTCATCTTTATCATTCCCATCCACTTCGATCAAAAGCACCGCCTCAGATTTTTGGATATTGTCCACCTGGATATATTCCAGAACACAAGAGAGAGTATCTCCATCTATGAATTCCAAAACAGAGGGGATAATACCGGATGCAGTTATGGTTGCCACCACCTCGGCCGCATCTTCCATTTTGTTAAAAGTTGCCAAGACGGTCTGTTCATATTTGACCTTGTCAAAAAGCCTTAAGGCTATCTTGGTGACCAATCCCAAAGTCCCCTCAGAGCCAACCAAAAGCCCTTCCAAATCATAGGAATTGTCGTTTTGTCCATTCAGGATTCCTGTTCTCATAATCTGCCCATCCGAAAGAACCGTCTCCAGTCCAAGCACATAGTTTTTTGTCACTCCGTATTTTCTACCCTTTAATCCTCCGGAGCACTCTGCCACATTCCCCCCCAACGTGGAGAATTTCAAGCTGGCTGGATCAGGGGGATATAAAAGCCCAAATCTATCCACGTAATCAGCGAACTCCTGAGTGACTAAACCCGGCTCAACTACCGCATATTTTTTCTCTTTGTCCAGAAGCAAAATTTTAGTCATCTGTTCGAAAGTCACCACGATTCCACCTTTGACGGGAAGGCTTCCTCCAGTATAGCCTGAGCCTGCTCCTCTGGGAATTACAGGAATCTTATGTTGATGAGCATATTTCATCAGTTTGACCACATCCTCGGTGGAGTGAGGAATAACTATGGCATCTGGAAGAAAGCTTTTATTGGTGGCATCATAAGAGTAGCAGAGTCTCTCCTCTTTAGAAGTGAAAACTTGCTCTTTGCTGAATAGCTTCTTTAAATCACTTTCTAAATTGCTTTTCATTTCAATTCCTTTCAAATTCGTATGGATGCTTCCCATAAAAATTACTCTTTTTAATACGCAGATTTGTGATCAAAAGTCAAGAATTAGGGGTCTTCAAAAGTTAGGGCAGGGGTTATACCCCTGCCCTGAGGAAAGACGGGTGGGGGGTGCAACCCCCACCCGAACATGAGGTGAGCTTTTTAAATATACTTCTAAACACAAAAACATTGCCCAAGTGCGATAACTTTTGGACAACATTTTTACACCTAAAGTGATAGAGAGCACACTGATACCTTGGCTCTGGAAAGGTCGAGTCTTTATTGAATGCTCTTTTAAAATATTCCACTCCGGCAGGGAGACCTGTCTTTCGAGCGACCTTCATAGCTAATTCCCTATTTAAATATTGGCAAACAAGGAGCTCCTTAGAGTGGAATTATTAGCCAGACCTATCGGTTTTTGGCAGAGCTTTAGATTGCAGGTAAGCAATATGATGAGGTTTTATCTTCCTGTGAGAAGGCTTTCAAAGTTGCCACAGCTTTAGGAGAGGAGATTGGGATTGGAGCGATTCATCGGGCTTTGGGCCAGAGCTACACCCTTAAAAATGAGAGGATAATAACTAAAGGAAATTTTGAGAAGGCTATAAGAATTTTAGAACTGATCTGGGCAAAGTTTGAGTTGCGCAAGCCCTACTTAGGGGACAGTGATGGAATCGATCTCCTCTCTAAATTTTATCATTTTCGTAAAAAATGCAAAGTTTTCAAAATTTATCTTGACAAAACAGGGGGGTTGGGTTATATTAAAAATGATCGGTTTTGCCGATATAAAGATTTGCTATTTTTCTGCCGATAAAATAATATATACCCTTTATCCGAATTGTGAGCAGAATCATTATTTTGCGTGCTTCTGTTTACAAGAACTCTACATATTACACTTCGGTATCTTAAATCACTTTCAAAACGTGGATGTAACAGTCTGTGTTTACCAATTGTTATTGGGACATTATTTTTCTATTTGGCTTTGCTACTTCGTCAACAAATACTAACGGTGGTGGAATATCTGTCGATACCATCCCCCAAAATTAGTGTTCACACTGGGAGGTGTGACAGGTGGAACTGAAAGAACTAATAGTTACAATAATTGTGTTAGTTGGGCTATTAGACGTGCTAACTGGCGAACTCACAAGGCTCGTAAAGAAAATCAAGGTTTTGATCAAGATTGCCAAAGAAGATTAAAAGAATCAAACTATGAAGCGAGCGTGCCAGAAAAAAGTCGTTTAAGTCCCCATTAAACACCTCAAGGAACCTTCTAACAAAAAAGTGACTAAGAAAAAGATTGAAAAGAGGTCGCTTTATTCTTAACGAGTGTTATGCACGTGACATTCTAAAGCCATATAATCCAAGATTGTGAATTATTCGAGAATAAAAAGTTTCAGTGTTCTTTTGCTTACTGGTGGTGTTTTTTACCAATCCCAAGGCACGAGTCCGTGCACAATAATAGTTAGGCTATTGGGCAATCACGAGGATTCGAGTATCGGTGAGAGGAAACCAACACTCAACCAGGCAGGTAAGGTATTCTCTTTCGTTAATAACTGGCGCATTGTCAGTTACCATGAGAGCATCGCGAGGGGGTGTCCGCGACGAGTCGGGACAAATGGGATGGGTTTATTATTAAGATTCTTATCCTTATCAAAAACTCCAGCCAGTAAAAACAAAAAGCCCCGCCCTATCTGGGCGGGGCTTTTGAGCTTTACCGCTCTATGTCATACTTGATATTCATCTCTCCAGAGAGCTTCTTCAAAGCCGCAACCACACTCTCCTCCAGAGGAACTCCATTCTTCCTGTATTCATCATATTTCTCGAATTCTTTTTCACCATGAATGTAGATTCTCTGATCCCCTTTGGCTTTATTCGAGTTCTTTAAACCCGCAAGCATCTCATCCATAGTGGCTTTGAATTGATTCAGGGGGATGAAATTCTCGACATTTAACGCTCCGAAGAAGTGCCCCACATTAGCCGGGACTGGTTTCCCTGCCTTTTTGCTATCCACATTGGGACCATAGCCTGCACCGGATAGAGCACCGGATAGAACGTCCACCAGCAAGGAAAGCCCATATCCTTTGTGCCCAGATAGGTCTTCACCTGCTCCGCCTAAAGGAAGAACTCCTCCACCAACCGCTTTGGTCATGTTATCCAGCACCTGCTTGGTGTCAGTAGTAGGAACACCTTGTGCATCTACGGCCCAACCTAAAGGCATGGCCTTGCCTAATCTCTGCAGGACCTCCAGTTTTCCACGAGGGACCACAGTAGTTGCCATATCCAACACATACGGTCTTGCTTTACCGCAAGGGGCGACTACGCTAATGGGATTTGTCCCGATGATCATATCCCGACCAAAGGTAGGAACCGCTAAAGGGGCGGAATTGGTCATGGAGATGCCAATTAAGTTATCCTTGAGTGCCATCATGGAATAATATCCTGCAATTCCATAATGGTTGCTGTTTCTTACCGTGACAAAGCCAGCTCCGGACTTTTTGGCTTTGTTAATGGCTAAATTCATTCCAAAATAGCCGGCGGGCTGTCCCAAACCGTTCTGCCCATCCACCGCCGCAGTGGTGTCCGATTCCTTTACAATCTTTGGCTTGACGTTGGTAAGTATGGTTCCACCACGAATCCCGTTGACATATCTCATCAGCCGGGCAACTCCATGCGAGGGAATTGCTCTCAAGTCCGACATCACCAATACGTCTGAGGTGACCTCGGCATCTTTTTCCGGAACACCCAATTTTACAAAAACCTGGGTGCAGAATTTCTTTAGCTTTTCGTCATTTACAATTATGTCTGCCATTTCTGTTTCTCCTTTTTTGAGGTTGATTTTTTTTATTTCAGAGATTTATTTTCGTATGTTAAGAGAACTCCGAAAAAGTCAAATAGGGAAAACTCTTTCTGGAGTGTCAAGCTTTAGCTTGACCTGAAGTTCCTGGAAGACAGTAAGCGTTCATATGGTTCACCTAAAGGTGAACACTCCAATTTCTCCCTCCGGGATGGTTTTTCAAGATCTTATCAACTTTTCTAGACGCGAGATACCTCGTGCTTAGCCTCGGAGTGACATCAGTGTCGGTACTTCGAAAATTTATTTCTCCAAGCATGGGTAGATCAATCCTGCCTGCGGCATCACGTAAGATTTGAAATTACTTCCGTGTTTCTCTTTCACCCAATCGATGGCTTCCTCGATGCTTTCAGCATACTCGTAGAATCTTTTTTCCAAATCCTCCTTTTTTATATTTGAAACCACCAGAATATCAAATCTCTTTAAGACCTTAGCATTTCCAACCGCGGTATGTCCACCTACGGTTATTTTCTCCTGTTTGGTATTCAACAATTCATCCAGAGAGGATGCTTTCAGAAGCCATTCAGCAAAAGTATCCGAGCCGATTCCTTCTCTGCATTCAGAGATCAACACAATTGTGCCACCCTCTTTTAGAACGCACTTAGCATTATTTATGGTTTTTTGCGACTGATATAAGCTCACATCCTTGGGATAACCTCCCGCACAGGCAAAGACCACATCCGCCTTTTCCCGAAATGGCACACGGTATAAATCTCTGCATGTTTTCCATCCCGCCTCAAAAGCTCCCTCCAGATCGCCTGCTACAATCTTCACGATCTCCTTTTTGTCATTGATCACCACATTCAAAAGAAAATCGACTCCGGCCTTTTCGGCGGCCTCATCCATTTCGTCGGAGATCGGGTTACCCTTGGTTTTAGCAATGTCCACTTCCGGGTTAATTATCATGGCATGGTTTTTTCGAACCGTCTCCCGGGCAACTATTCCCGGAAGTATCCCCTTTCTCCCCCCGGAGAATCCGCCAAAATAATGGGTGGTGATGAGTCCGGTCATCACTTTCACATCTGAATCGACCCAAAGTTTGTCTATCAAAAGCTCGTTTCCCGTGGAGAGTTTTCCCAAAGAGACGTTGTTTTTGTCGCAGTCGTGGCTTTTGACTTCATACTTATTTACAATCTCCTCGCCAAAATTATCTTTGTTCTCTTTATCCGTATGGGCACGATGCGCTCCTGTCCCCACCAGGAATTTGATATCCTCATCCTTAATTCCCCCAGCGTGCAGCTCATCCACAATGGGCAATAACAGATTGAAATTCGGTCTTTTATAAGGTGTGCCTCTGGTATAATCCGAAACCACCACGCAGGCGGTCTTTTTTCCTTTGGCGATCTCCGAGAGTCTTTTTGTTCCCGTCGGATTCTTTAGTGCCTCAATTTCCGCTTTAGTGACGTCGGGAAGTCCGGGGACTTTTCTCAACTCTAAGACCCCGATCACATTCTTGTCATCCAATTTCAACTCTTTGTGCGAATCGCCATATTTTAAATCGATCTTCATATTACATCCTTTTTTACTATCTATCCTCAAACGCAGAGGCTTGCCTCTGCGAACTTTGTTTTTTGTAGACTTAAATATATTATGCCTCCCCCAGAAATGCAAGAGGATTTTGTGAAATTTTTAACAAAGTAAACTTTTTGGAGTGTTCACCTTCAGGTGAACCTTCAGTGGGTCGAGTTTCCCTATTTGGGGATACCCGACAATAAAATCTTGTGGTAGGCTGGTCGAATCCACCAATATTTCCAATAAAGCAAGCCCCAGATCAAAACCGGAAAAATCTGATTCACAACCAGTAAGATAAAATCATTAAGATACTGGTAGGCTTTTTGCTGAATTGGTGACCAGTAGGGCTGATCATCAACTTTGATATGAAGAGCATAATCGCTTTTGACGAAGATAAAAATCTTAAACAAGTGAAGAAAAAATATTATAAGAAAGCCCAAAAGAAAAATTTTCATTCTTCTTTTTAAGGTTACTTGGGGAACCGCCCAGATTAAGGCAAAGAGCAAAACCATATCAAAATGCACCACATTAGTCGTGATTCTCACACAAAGCTCCGGGTTCTTCTCCGATGCTATATGGTGGACAAAAATGTATTTCCCTTCCACCTGCATTGAATTGGTTATATGTTTACCGCCGATTTCGGTGAGTTTTATTATCCGTTCTGATAAAGGGGTTAAGACTTGGTTATAAAGGGGGGAAAGAAAATACCATAAAAGATAAAACAGACCAAAGAAGAAAACAAGTCTAACCAGGAACAGGGCTCTTTTGGATTTTATCCTTTTGGACAAAATTCCTTGCCCAAAAATCCCAGACCAAGATGGCGAAGATGATGATGATCGGCTGCCAGACATAAACGTGCACCTCTTCAAAAACCCCAGGGTATTTTCTTCCCAAGAGGAAAAGCGAAATCACTCTAACTTGATTGATGGCAAATAGGGCGGGTATTCCGAGAAGTATGCCCATCAATTTCTCTTTTATTCGGGAGGGATAGGCGATGATCCCGGAAAGCAGAATGGCGGTGGCAAAAACGCCATTGCATCCATACACAATGTTAATTCCAAAATCTTTAGAGGTTAAATTGGTTCCTGAAACATAAGTCCATGAGCCAAAGATGTTCAAAATCTTGGAGGAGGCAAAAGCTACAAAGCTGGTAAAAGGCTCAATTACTTTTCTAAAGATGAAATCATTACGGAGGAGGATGAAAAACAAAACAATCGACAGGCCAAAGAAGATATAAATCTTCACCAGCGCCCAGGGTATTCTCTTCAAACTGAACTTTGTGCTCACACTATCTTTTCCCGAAGTCTGCTTTCTTTTTTTGAAATTTACCTTTGCCACCCATTTTTAAACTTCCATCCGTTTAATTTATTTGTTCTGTTCGGGATTAACCCTTCTCCAATATCAAGTTTTCCGTGGTGAAATTAAATATATCCTGCAGAGGATATCTTTCTGTCGCTCCTATTATTTCTAACCCGATCAGCTTGCCAGATTCATCGAGGTCGATATTCACGCCCTCCGCTACTTCTTTGGTTTTGGAGACTTTCTTTTCCTGAATCCTGATATAAAGGGCATCAACCTCTTTGTCATATTCAATTTTCATCGCAATTATTATAATACCCCATTTCCCGACGTCTGTCAACCCCTAAAAAAGTGCAGAAAATCGTAGGTCGGGCTGGGGTATGCCTGCCCGACAATTTTTTTGTTGTTGGGCAGTCCCGCCATTCGGGTCTGAGCCTCAAGGTCGAAGACCAACGGCGGGACAACCCAACCTACTACGACCTCTCCCCCTGTCCTACGGATCTTCGATATTCCCCCTCTCCTTAAACAAGGAGAGGGGGACAAAGGGGGTGAGGTTTCCATCCGTTCAATCCGTTCATGGTGAATCCGTTGACCGCTTCTTGCGGCGGTCGGTGGACAGCGGACACCTAAACCCTTACACCTATCACGGTTCGACTACGCTCACCGCAGACTTACAGCTGCCTTTCTCCTTCTCAGGAACACCCACGTGATAAACCCAAGCAACAGCACCCCAAAGATGATCAGACCCCATTCGGTGAGGGTGGGGATAGTTGCCTCAAAAAACATTACGTTTGCTGATACGAGTTCTACGACGGTGGTTTGCGTTGTATCTCCTTCAGCGAATAAACGCAAAGGACCCCCTACTAAATGATAAGTAGCCCCAACAGGTGGAATAGAGTCTATCACTGCCTCGATAATTAGAGGTCCATCGCTTAGCAGCGGTGGGATCATCGGGTTGCTGAATTCATATCTGAAGTATAGTTCATTTGTATTTGTAGCCGGAAAACACCCAGTACAATCTAGACTATCACAACCCCCACCACAAAAAGGTATGACCACACCAGTGGAAGTAGTCAAACCCGACAACGAGATGTGTATGTCACCAAGGAATGGATGAGTACCAGTAAACTCGGATTTCACCCAGGTTAGCTCTACTTCAGTACCCTTCCAAATCACAGTTGCCAGAGCAGGGCCGGACACGTCAATTTCAAGCGTGTCCCCAAGACTAGGAACATAAATAAATGCATGACAGCTACGGATGCCTTGACATTGAGGTCCACCTGCGCAGCCTGCAATGGCCGCATCAGTCAATGTCATGAGACAGAAAACTATTGCTATCACAATAGCTCCGACATACATGGGCAAAGGAGAACCTAAATTCTTAAAACGATATTTCTGCTGGTATTCCATGAAAACCTCCTTCATAATTTGACAGATTCTTGTGCATAGGAAAGACGCTATGCCAGTTTATCAAAGAATAGCAGAGCCTTCATGGCTCTGCTATTCTGGGCGTAACCCCGCCCTAGGCGGGGCTACGCTCTATCCGCTGAATCCGTTTAATCCGTTCTCCCGCCAAAGGCGGGATCAGGATGAATCCGTTGACCGCTTCTTGCGGCGGTCTGCGGACGGCGGACGCCTATGCCCTTACACCTATCACGGTTCGACTACGCTCACCGCAGACTTACAGTTGCCTTTCTCCTCTTAAGGAACACCCAGCTGATAAACCCAAGCAATACCACCCCAAAGATGATCATGCCCCATTCGGTGAGGGTGGGAATGGGACTAGGCCACGGCTCGAATTGCCCATAACCGCCATCTGCCACCACGCTAACCACAGCGTCCTCAAACTCTTGGGCTGTACCTGGGAATGGTATGTTGATTGTCTTGGTATCGACTATGACCAGGACGCCTGTAGCGGGGTCATACCCTATATTGTCATCCGTCAGGCTGCCGCTAAATGACAGGACACCGTCCTGAAGCAGGAGTGCACCTTCCCAAAACGTATTACTGGGCGTGATGAGTGTGTCCGTTGAATCGGTTTGGACATACCCTTTGATTTCGAGATAGTAGTATGTAGAGTCGATACTCGCCACCACCGATCCGCTGTCGAATGTGACAACAGCCTCAAGTTTGACGCTGTCGAATTCGACATGACCATAGAACTCACCTGATGAGAAAACCGTATCAGGCGGGAATGATCCCCCTTTGCCCGCCTTAGCTTGCCCCTGTTCAAAGGTCGTTTGAGAGAAGCCGTCAGGGCCGTTGCTGGCCTTGGCATATGCTGCTCCAACCGAATCCCCGCCCTCGTAACAATTTAGCAAGGGACATTCTACGACCTGCAGGCTGCAGCCTTCTTTCTCCTTTTCCTTGCACAGGTCGGTCAAGCCCCCCTTGCACTTTGTTTTCACTTTGACCATGTACTGCCATTTCCCCTTGTTGCACTTTTTTTTGGTTCTATGCTCTGCTTTCGCGTAGGCGTCAACAGCCATAAGCGCCATGATGATCCCAACGACCACAGCGGTCAGCCATGCCTTACCATTAAACATTGTCCCAATCCTTTCTCAATGATGTTAAGTTTCATAGGTCAAAACCCCTGTGGTTTTGACCTCCTTCTTAAAAATCTGCTGTTTACACTAAATCGTAACGACAAACTGAACACAGTCTGCTCATTTCATTTTATCATAGGCATCATCCTCCATGTTTTAAATGCCACATTCCAGCACCACCTAATGCGCAAAAATCGCAGCAATCGGTCGGGCTGGGGTAAGGTGTCAGTTTACAGGTCGGATATGCCTACCAGCCCTGGGTCGCAAGGCCTATCCGACGTCTTCTCTTCTGCCCGAATCCAATCCGGATTGCGGACTTACAAAAACGGGAGACTGCCCAACCGCGTAAGGTTAAGGTATATAAAGATCACCTCCTAAAGGCAGTTTAAAGTTAAGAGTATAGAGTTAAGAGCAAAGAGCGGACATCTTTGGCTCTTGGTCTTAACCGTGAACTATGAACCAGCTTTATTAAGTTTTTTTCTTCGCTGAAAAATCAGGTCAAACGAGGATGAAAGACGTGGGAATTCTTCTCTCCAATAAAGATTTGACGCTCACAAGGCTTCAGAGTCCTTCCAAAGCCCATCCTGTAAGAGTAAATGATAACTGCTGGGAGACAGAGTAAAACTCCATCCCTTGTATTAATCCATTAGATATTATGAGCAAAAGTTAATGTTACATTTTTATTATAATAATCTTTCTCAAAAAGTCAAGTATTTTTTTTAAAAAAAGAGACTTTTTAAGGAAAAAGTCAAAAAACTATTCGGGCAATGACTAAGCCAAAAGTGAGCAACGAGTTAGGCGGATCGATGGGCGGATTAAGTTGATCGGGTCAACGAATGTAGCGCCCATACGGGCGCCCGTCAGGACGCAACCCCACCTACCACGCCGCTAATTCTCGCGTAGCAGAGCCTTCATGGCTCTGCAATTTTGGGCGTAACCCCACCATAGGCGGGGCTACGCATCTTTCCGATTTCTTGCGGCGGACTTGTCCTGAGCTAAGTCGAAGGACGGCGGACTGCCGACTGCGGACATGTTTACACCTATGACCTAACACCTATCACCTGTCTTTTCTTGAGGAACACCCAGGTGATAAACACAATTAACAGGACTAAGATGATCAAACCCCATTCGGTAAGGGTGGGGATGATAGGGATATTGACATTGTGCCGCGCCGACACTAGATTCGCAACGTGCATCCCCTGCCCAGGAATGGGACTGGTGAAGAGGGGAAGGCACCCCGTAGGATGGATGTAGGCAGCTTTTGGCGGCACACAATAAATAACGGACGCGAGTCTGAGCGGGGTTTGGTTGTACAATGACCCTTGCGGTGTTTCTACCACGAAAAACACATCGAAGAAGCTCTCAGCTAGTATCGGGTTGCCAGGTTGCTCTGCAACAGCACCTAACGACGGCGAGATAACACCACCCTGCCCCAGCCCGGCTCTCAGCGTGTAGCCGCCGCCCGTCAAGCACATCGAGAGAATCTCAGTATCGATCACATCAAGGTGTCCGTCATGTGGCCTTAGTCCCGGGAAGTTCTGCGAGGTGTCCCGTGGCTCGGACCGGCTAATGACCACAACGCCATCTGGTCCAAAGCAAGGTCTGAGGATAAGGTTGATATTCGGCTGACAGTTGGGGTCGAGGTCGAGGTCAATTCCCACTACTGCTCCCTGGTCGGCGATTGAATCTTGTCCCGCGCTACATGAGTCGACCCAGTGCGCTCCAGGGCCGCATTGTGTGCACGGCAATCCTTGCCCCGCCACCATTGACGCTTGAAATATAAGAAATAACACAGCTATGCCAAATCCACTCCATAACATCGAATTCTTTGGTTTCATTTTCCTTACTCCTTCATTAATTTTGTTTTTTGTTGTAAACTAGTTTCTTCAATCTTTTACTGCTGAGTTCTGCAATTCTGGGCGTAACCCCGCCATAGGCGGGGCTACGCTCTATCCGCTGAATCCGTTTAATCCGTTGACCGTTTTTTAGCGGCGGACTTGTCCTGAGCTAAGTCGAAGGACGGCGGTCGATGGACAGCAGACACCTATGCCCTTACACCTATCACGGTTCGACTACGCTCACCGCAGACTTACAGCTGCCTTTCTCCTTCTCAGGAACACCCAGGTGATAAACCCAAGCAACACCACCCCAAAGATGATCATACCCCATTCGGTGAGTGTGGGGATGACACCGACAGGTCGGATGGTCACGATCGTTTCCAGTTCAAGTTCAAGGTTTTGGGGGTCCCATCTAGTCGTTATTGGTGTATACGACACTATCTGATCAAAAGGCATCGTAACGGTTGTATCGAGGAAGAAAACCTCTTCGCGCCAAGTATATGTGATAATGCTAGAATCAGACCTGACGACACTCCGACTTCCCTCTACCGTTATTTTGCCACGACCCGCAGGATGGATAATGTCTTGAAACGGCAAAATTGAAACTACGTCGGTAGGTCCAGTATAGTGTCCTGTACGAACTTGGTGTACAGTCTGATGATAAGGATCGGGTCTTCGCACTTGCGCTGTTACATACAAAGTATCTCCCCAAGGGTAAGTAATTGTCGAAAAGACATCATAGTCGCAAGCTCCAGCTGTCAACGTGAAGAAATTCATACCTCTACTTATCTCTCGCGCAAGATTAGGATGATGTTTACACTTCCAAGTCCTACACAAAAGCGGAGTATAATCAGCGGGAAAACGGTCAAATGTTATCGTACCCCTTACGCGTCCTTCATTTGGGTAACCTATGCCTGTGCCTGTGCCTGTAAAATCAACCCCATTAATATGCCCTTCAATGAATGTCGAGAGTATTACTGAATCGGGTTGGACGACAGCGTGCGAAGTTGAGTTTATGAGAATTAGTAGAATACAAAGAAAAAAAGAGGGTAGCACAAATAATGATCCTTCCATGATCTTTGGTTTCATTTTTTTCCTCCTCAGAGCAAAGCCCTGTTTTGCAAAGTACGGTGCAAGAGTAAAGCACCGGATACTTCTCCTCTAAGACATCGACAATAGCGAAGCCAAGTCCATCTAAGATATTCCCACTAAATTTTTATTATTTGAAACTTAATGTAACTTCGGACTTACAAAAACGGGCGCCTGCCCGTCCAGGGATAGTTACGCCACATAAAGATCACCTCCTGAAAAGCAGTTGAGAGTTGAGAGTATAGAGTTAAAAGCACAGAATCTATGAGAAAATACCTCTGGCTGTTGACTCTTGGTTTTAACCACGAACCATGAACTATGAACAGTTAACCAGCTTTGCTTCTTCCCTGAAAAATCAAGTCAAACGAGGATGAAAGACGAGGGGAATTCTTCTCTCCAATAAAGATTTGACGCTCACAAGGCTTTAGAATCCTTCCAAAGCCCATCCTATAAGGATAAATTAGAAATGCAGGGAGATAGAGTAAAACTCCATCTCTTGTATCAATCCATTAGATATTATGAGCAAAAGTTAATGTTACATTTTTATTATAATAATTTTTCTCAAAAAGTCAAGTATTTTTTTGGAAAAAAGAGACTTTTTGGAAAGATAATCCGACAAATGCAAGACCGGTAATTAAGGTCAAGAGAGGCAACGAATTGGGCAAATTAGTGAGCGAATTAAGTTTAGCGGGTCAACGGATTAAGCGGACTTGTAGTGAGCAAAGCGAATCTATTAAACGGATAGGAGAAAAGGGGAAATGCTTGTTCCTAACGGACGAGGGCATCCATTAACAACGAGGGAAGCTGTTTCTACCTCTCCCCCTATGCATATGCATCTTCGATCCTCCCCCTCTCCATGAAGTGGCTGTGTCAGATTTTCCGTTTTTGTAGCCGCAGACTTTAGTCTGCGAAATCGGTATGTTGAATTCCAATGGTTTACGCAATCTAAAGATTGCGGCTACAACTTCAAAACATGATTATGACACAGCCTCGAAATGGAGAGGGAGATGGGGGGTGAGGTGCTTCATACTATTTTTTCCCGTCCGGATAGGCGTCAGCTAAGAGTTGGATGGGATGTTTTACTCTTTGCCTCATCTTCTTCTGGAGGAAGGTCTCTTCAAAGCGCATCATACAGCCGGGGCAACCTGAGACCAAAAAATCAGGATCGATTTTTTCCATATTTTTTAGTTTATGTTCCATCACCCCCACGGAGATGGGATAATATTTCAGATGGAACGATCCTCCGCCTCCACAGCATCTATCCGCATCTTTCATCTCAACCAACTTCACTCCGGGGAGTTCATTTAATATCTTTCTGGGCTCGGCTTTTATTCCTTGCCCCCGATTCAGATGACAGGGATCGTGATAGGTGATGGTGTATTCACGTTCCGGCTTTATGAAATCCTTTTTCATATCTATGACATTAGTCAGAAATTCCGAGATGTCATAAACCGGAATATCGAAGTCGACTCCTAAAAGTTCCTTATATTCTTTTTTCAAAGTTAAACCACACGAAGCACAATTGACCACAATGCAATCTACTTTGGCATCTTTAAAGACTTTCAGGTTCTTCTTGGCATGTTTAATTCCGGTCTTGAAATCGCCTGAATTATAGATAGACGTCCCACAGCATATCTGTCCCTTTGGAATCACCACTTCTATATCATTATGAGTCAAAACCTTAATTAACGCCTCACCTATTTCTGGATAGACTAAGTTCGTGCCACAGCCGTAAAAATACCCCACCCTCATCTTGGGATTTTTTACCTTTACCACCTGGGGAACTCTTTTTCTCAAAGGTTTTTTTGCAATCCGGGGATAAATCCTCTCCTTCCATCCGTCAGGAAAAGGTAAAAATAAAGTCAAGGGATTTTTCTCAGGTAGAATTTTATTGGCTAATCTTCCGGCAAAGGTAGCCCATCTTGCCACGGGAGGAAGGAGCCTTCCCCTTTTGATCAAATGACGAAAGATCAATCTTTCCAGAAGAGTGAATTTTCCTCGATCCACTAAATCTGCTCTGGCGCATAAGATCAGATCGTCCGACCTTACCCCGCCGGGACAAGCCTCCACACACGATTTGCAATTCAGGCAGAAGTTGATTTTTTTTCGAAACAATTCGCTTAAGTCGATTTCCCCCTTGTTTGCCGCATTGATTAAAGCCACTCTCCCTCTGGGTGCGGCAGGCTCATACTTTATCTCCGCATAAAGTGGGCAAACCGAAAGACAGGTGCCGCATTTTAAGCACTTAAGAAGTTGATCTTCCTTTTGAGCGATATGCTTATGTGTATTGTTCATAGCTTTATAATCCTTTCTTATCAACATAATACGAATTTGTGCAATATAATTTCAAAAGGAGAATTGTCAAGATATTATGTAGAGATCGCTGAAAAAGTGTCAGGAATAGGCGGGCTAAGAACCCGCCTTACGCGGTTGGGTATTAAATAACAATGATTTAGTCCCGCGTAGGCGGGGCTCTCCCGCCTATGGCGGGATCGGCCTAAGGCATGACCAGCCCCGTAAAAATGAGTCTTTCAGGGGTCTTCAAAAATCTACTTGACAACGCAGAAGATTTAAACTAAACTTGCACAAAAATGGATTGTGTGAACGGAAAATGATTTTTTAAAATTTAAAAGACGGAGCAATTAACCATCTTTAAAAGGAGGTGAACTAAATGAAATCGTCAAGGTGTGTAGATGCTTCATGCTTTGCAAAGATTACGGTAGTTCTTTTAATTACGGTAGGTCTATCGTTTTTAGCGATCTTTTCTAACTGCAGTCGGGAGAAGGCTGTGCAACAATTGATGTCTGATCCTCAAATGTCCAAGTTGATTTTGGAAAAAATATGGCAAACCCCGGCAACCAAAGACACGCTTGTGAAAATGGTGATGAATGATCCAGAAAGCATGAAAAAGATCATGGAATCTATGGTAAAGGACAGAAGCCATGCGGAAGCCATGATGGATATGATGATGGCGAACGAAGATTTAAAGGGAATGCTCACCGAGAAAACTCTCCCGTTGCATGAAAATATGATGAGAAGATGACGATCTTATAACTTGAATTGTTCTGTGGCGCAGGCACGAATTCTGTGTCTTAAGATCGTAAATCAAGCCTGCGCCACATCCCACCTAAATTCTTTTATCTCTCTCTTTAGAATCTAAAACTCAAAAGTTGCACGATTAACCCGAAAAGAAAGCTCTGAAAAACAACTTGAAAAGGATAATTTGGAGTGTTCACCTTTAGGTGAACCATATCAAGTTTCTTGTCTTACAAGAGCTTTCAGGTCCCGCTAAAGCGGGACACTCCAGAAAAACCTTCCCCTATTTGGATTTTTCAGGACTCTCCAAAAAAATACTTGACAAAGTATAATTTGTGCGTTTAATTATATTTTGGTTACATGGTTAATTGTTTTAAAATCAAAAACTAAATAATTTTGGGGCTTTTGTGAGTTCTTCCTTTCAGAAGGGTAAAACTTCTTCGGAAATACGAAATCTTATTTCTGTGCTGGATAGAGGAATTTGAACGTTTGGGTAGGTCGTATGTAAACTTAAACCTTTAAATTTCCGCTCGGGTGGTCTGATGGTCTAAATTTACTCAAAAAGGAGAAAAAAATGAAAAAAAGAATTTTAGTTCTGTCTCTTTTCTTTTTATTTTTTCTTTTCATCTTTGCCGGGGGAGCTTTAGCCGCAAAGAAATCCGAGGTTCGCTTGGTTCTTCCTGTGGATGGGGCTACACCTTTTGAGAAGGTATACAGTGAACCTATCCCTCCGATGTATGAAGGTAAGCAACCTGACTGTGAGGACATCCATCCGGCGGTTCAGGTCTATCAGGTGGAGCAATGGGGCTCGACCTATTATGGTTATCAGCAGAACGGCTCCATGGGGCGGATGATTGCGGTAGGTCCGGGTGGTTACAGGCATATGATCTTCCATGAAACCAGAGGACCTTATAATAATTCGACATACCCCAGGTATGCTACCTACAACTGCAAGGACCCGTTGAATAATTGGCTAGGCCCGACCCGGATAGATGGGGGCACTAACATCAACGCAGGATATGCGAATATTGGGGTCCTGCATGATGGAAGGGTGGTTGTCATCTATCATCGCACTTGGCCCCCAGCTCCCGCCTATCATTGGGCCACCACCTTGGCGGTTGGAGATACAGGTGGAATATGTAGTGGGTCTTTTGCCAAAAAGTATGATGTTCCGGATTGGCTTCAGGCAGCAGAAAACGGGATGTGGCCCAAAATGGGTATATTTTATGATTCATTGGACACAGATTATATCCATATCGTAATGACCGAATCCACACCCTGGGGGGATAATTTCCGTTTAGGCTACGTGCGTTGCCACCTGATAGCTGGTGATACTCTGCTTTGTGAGACACCTAATTCACAAGCTGGCGTGGTTTCCCCTGTTAAAGTTATTCCCAACGAGCCGGGATGTGGAACCTCCTGTCCGATAGCTTATTTTGGTGAATGTGAAGCCCCAGGAGTTCCTCCGGGTGAATATCCGAACACTATATCCGCAATAGTTGCCACCTCTCTTCCTGGAAAAGTCGCAATAGTTTTCACCAACAATAGGGAATCTGACGCCGGTCAGTATAACAACGATGTTTTTTATTTCGAAAGCACCAATAACGGTATAGAGTGGTTTCCCCAGTTTGGGGGAACCTGGCCTCCTACACTATCCAACGGAATGCTTCATAACATCACCAACTATCCTACTGGCGACACGGAGCGTGCCTTTACCGATGTGGCGGCTTGTTACGATTATAATGACAATCTTCACATCGTTTGGAATGGATGTTGGTATGACTCTGTCAACCATTATGCAACTTATGATGCCAATCTTTATCACTTTAGCCAGGCCACCGGAATCTCCTTGATCGCACCTGGTTATTGGGACGGCACTAACCCTGGTGCTTTGAACCGAAACATCTGTAAGATGAGTATTTCAGCCACAGACCCGATCTATCATCCGGGCGGAAGCCCTGATTCGGTCTATCTTTTCGTCACCTGGACCCAGTTTAATCCGGGCGATACGTCCAACGGTGGCTACGGCAATGGGGACATTTATGGTAGCGTTTCCAGAGATGGTGGACAAACCTGGACTCCTGGCTATAATCTGACTAACACTAAAACTCCCAATTGTGCTCCGGGTGAATGTCTAAGCGAGCATTGGTCATCTTTAGCCGAGAACATGTATGATGGGGATTTACACATCGAGTATGTGTGCGACCGGGATGCTGGTGGAGTAGTAATTCAGCCTATTCCCGAAGGAACCTGGACTGACAATCCCATGATGTATCTGCATGTTGCTCAATTGCCGTTTTCAGCTGACTGCGGAATAACTTACACGTTGGTTGATCCTCCATCTTGGACTACACCTCCAATTAAGGTTCCCCCGGGTGGCAATAGAGCTTTCACATTTCAGCTCCTCGGCATTGGCAATTTAGGGGGGTATTATCAAGTCACGAACAACTGTATATCAAACTGCAGTGGTTATCTTTCGCCGGGTCAAACTGTGAATGTGGGAGGGTTAGTGCATTGCATGGGTGAGGGGTTCATCAACACAATTATAACCATTCGTTACTGCATAGGGACAGCGGATGTGGACAGCGTTAAACTTCCCTTGTATGCGGTGTGCAGTGATGATTATTACGAGTGTAAAAGCGATTCAGCCACCACTATCGAGAAAGACAACGGCATACTCAAACTTTGGACTTGTGTCAACACCGAAGAGAGGGTATGGGATGAGAGGATTCAGCCTGAAAAGAACCAGAAGGTGATTTTTAGCGGAGGCGTGATTGTGGCTACCACCGCAGGCAATGATACCGTGGTTGGCAGGCAAGACTATAAAGATACCAAGACCGGAGCAAGGGATACCATAAGGGTTGTTCGGGGTTATGATTACGTCGAGACCGCATGTGATATCCAGAAGACTTATGTTGAGAAGACCTATATTTGGTATCCGCCAGTGATACCTCAACATCCCGACCCCAAATGGTGGTGGATTAGTATTAACAAGCAGATTATAACCTTCCATGATAAGCCTGGTTTTACGTGTGCCGAATGGAAGAAGGAGCAGGTTATCAAGTATGTATGGATAAAGTTTGCTCGTCCACCTGTGTGGTGGCCTAATCCCGGTTCGTATCCAGGACACGGGAACATCTATGTCGGCGTTTTTGCTGATCCGGATGCTCCTGCTGATACTGGGTGTGGCGGTTGCAACACGGCTGGATGGGATAATGCTCGCAAGATGATGTGGCAGCATGGGCATTATGCCGGGCAACACCCTGAATATGATGACTATTACGCTGGCTTGGCTTTGACAAATCCTTCGGGAGCAGTGGTGGCACCTTTCGGGTGTCAGGACGTATTGAGTGAGCAGTATCTTTATCCACAGGGTGGCTGGGGCTGGAAGGACGGTGAGTTATACCAGTTGGCGGCTACTGGAGGGATGAATATCCATTATCCGGATTCGGTGAAAGATCGCGCCGTGGTGTTGACTTCTTCTAATATCCCAGCAGGAACCGACACCACATTCCAGAGCGAATTCATCCTGATCGAAGCTTTTATCCCCACTGGCTTGGAGGACTTGCAGTCCCATGTAGACCAAACCAGAAGTGTGCTCATACCCGAACTCAATTCGCTTGGACTATTCTCAAAGAAGTTCCCGATCTGCGGAGATCTCACCGATGATGGCACGGTAGACGCCTCAGACCTTGTCTATCTGCTCAACTATCTGTTCGTGCACGGCCCCCAACCTCCTTGGCCCATGAGTCGAGCAGATGTCACCAATGATGGTGTGGTAGATGCTTCAGACCTTGTCTATCTGCTCAACTATCTATTCGTTCATGGCCCGAAGCCTCACTGCTCAGGCTTTGGGAGATAATGAGACTGAGACGAAGACTGAGACTGAGACTGAGGTAGTTAATGGTCAACGGATTCATCCTGAACGGATTCACCGTGAACGGATGAAACGGATTTCCGTTGGGGCAGACTTAGAGCTTCTGATCCGATTTTATAGAAAAAAATAATAGCCCCGCTGAGGTTATGAGCTGGATGGTTCATGCCAGAGGCGGGGCTATTGGGTTTGAAGTGAGATTATTTTCTTTCCCTTTTTACTTCCTTTTCTTTAGGAGTTTCCCTGGTCTTTTTCTTCTCACCTGTTTTTTTGATCGAAGGAGCAGGTTTTATAGGCTGTTCTTCCTTTGGTGCAGGACGGATGGCAGGTGGTGAGGTCGTCTCTTTGGATTTTCTTTCTTGTCGGTCGTCGATGCCGTTGTTGTTTTTATCTATGAAATAATCATATTTTTCGCTAGCCTTTTGCTTCTCCGGAGACTGTAACCACTTAGGCAACTTTTCAGGAGCTTCTTCCCTTATTTCCCCCTCTTTTAGCTTCTTTATTTTCTGGGTTTCCTTCTCAGGAGGGGGTATTCTTTCAGCTTTCCCCTCTTTAACCTCGGTCTTTTCAATTTCTTTAAGCTCCGCAGGTTTTTCTTTTTCGTCTGCTCCATCCTCTTTTGGGGCTCTGTCAATGGCTAAAGTAAAAGAGAAAAAAAACAAAAAAGTTACGATGGATATGAAAGCGATCAAAAATCTCTTCATGTATCTTAACCTCTTTTTAGATTTGTTGTTTCATAATTCAATATAATTTCTATACTCCAAAAAACCGAAGTAAACATGGAATATCACGTCCCAAAGGTAGACACTCCACTTTGTCCTCCTTAACTACTTTTAAAACCTTCAGTGAAATTATCATCTCCTTCTATGTTCTTTTTGCACGCTCACGTTCTCTTTTGTCTGTTTCCTTATGTTTTCTGTTTGCGCTCTCGGCACTTCGCTTCTTTTTATTATAACCTGGTCACTCTTGGTTTCATGCCTTTGGATAGATTTGATTTCAGAGGAGCGCGGTTTTCCCTCAGAAGGTCTGTCTTTTTGCTCGATCCTTCTTTTTTCCTTTATTTGTGGTCTTTCATTTGTGGATTTTTCAATCCTTTTTTTCTCCTCAGGTCGGAATTGACTATTAGGTTCCTTGTCTTTTTGTCTTCTTTCTATCACTCGAGGCTTTTCGTCTTTATGTTTCACCGCTTCCCCTTTTTCTTTTACCCGGAATTCCTTTTTGAACCCACCAGTTGTTTTCTGAATTCTCGTTTTTTCAGCCCCGGTCAATCCCCTTCTGAAGGATTTCGTTTCGCTTGATTTTTCGTGGAGATTAACTGGCTTCACAAACCTATCTGGCGGTGAGCTTATTGAACGGCTGGTCTCATCAATTCCTCGTCTTCTTTTAGCTTTTTCTTCTCGATAGCTTTTCTCCACGAATCTCTCTTTGACATGTCTGTATCTGTGGTCGCAGTGAGCCCACACCCTAACAGTGTGACCTCTTTCTATAAAGACCCAATCCCTCCATATCCAGCATCCACTATACCAGAAAGTCACCCAATGTCTTCCCACCACTAAGGCGGGGATGGTGATGGGGGTGATGCCATAGAAGACCCCATCGATCCAAACTTCCATATCCCAAGGATAGCCGAAATAAACCCCACCTAACACCACATCCACCGGACGATCAACCCAGACCTCCCTTGGCCAATAATACCATCTAGGATGTCTATATTCCACGTTGAAGATGCACACCTCCGAAGCATAATCATCAGATGCAATCTCTCTATTTATCGTCTCCATAAATTCAAAAGGATCCTCTCCATCCAATTTATAAGCATATATTTCTCCGTTGTAATCATATTTTTCAGAAAGTCCCGGGAAATTGGGCAATGCAATGGGATCGAGACTTGCCACCGCTTGAATGTATTCGGTGCCCTCTGGTCCGTCTACCGTTAAATCATAATCATCGAATCGGTCCGGAATCCTGTAGGTCCTTCCTCCCTCGATGTAAGAATCATCGTGACCATCGCATGGATAGAGAAGGTTAACATATCCTTTGGTGTCGATGTTATAGATCACCGCGTAGCAATCATGCGAAGCCTTGAAATAGACTTTTATCTTTTCGCCTGGATAGTAAGTCGTCCCTTCACCTTTGTCCACCCAGACCTCAATATCCAGGTATGGATCGGGGATCACCCTATGGCTTACCTGATCTGTGGTGGGCGGAGACGAACTATCTTGGTCATCATAATTGTTGATGATGCTTTCTTCCTGTCCGTCTGCAAAGCTTTTTGCTCCCAAGAGCAAACTTGTCCAGAAACATAAACCAAAGATTAAAGCGACCGCCGTTAATTTCTTCATTTTCAACATGTCCCTCACTCCTTTCTCTACGCAACCTGAAGGTTGCGGCTACCTTTATTTCTTATTTTTGCCTCTTGACCCTATCTTTTCACAGCCACTCTTAAATAACCATCCCTATGCAGTGGTCTGGGCGCAAGTTCGGGATTTCCCTTATCGACTTGATATGCCCAATCAAAAATAATTCCATAAGAAGATTCGATAATTCCCTTTACCCTAAGTTTCGCGAAATGATTATCCCAGGTCCAAACTATATAGGAATGTCCCAGAATCAGCTCCACCCAACCCAACTGTGACCAACCGCTATCTGGGGAAACATTAACATCATCTAAACTTCTGGTATATCCGAAATCTTGAATATCAGTATATTCATCCGCCACGCACAAAAAATACACCTTGTAATGATCATCATAATCCAAATAAATGTCTTTATCGCCATCATCATAACTTACCACTTCCTCCTTTGAAAAATCGTAGCTGGATGTCTCGGGAAATCGATGATAGTCCTGAATTATCTCGCCGGAGCCTTCCGGTCTTGGAGTATCATAAACATTATAAATGGCATCAGATAGATCGCTTTCGTTTTCATTTTCATCCACAGCCGAGACCGCATAATAATATGTAACCCCATTCGTCACTTTTCTGTCCACGTATTTGGCAGCAGTGGTGATGGCAATCCTTTTGTAATATTCATCATCTTTTAATCTTCTATAAATCCAGTATTCCGCAAAATCCCCTTCGTCATTTTCTTCCCAAAATAACCATACCGCCTTATCTCCCGTGACGCTGTAAAGGCCTTTGGGAACCGAAGGTGGAGTATGATCAGGTCGGACCACATAAACTCTTTCCTCACAGCCAACGAAGATGAAGCTCAATCCGAGCAAAAAGATTAAACCTAAAAACGTTTTTCTCATTTCAACACCTCTCTTTACTATGACCTAACTTTTTTTCATTCCGAATAATTTTAAAAGCAATCCTTGTGCCAATCTAAATGACTTTGCGTAAAACCACAAAGGTCGACATAATTGTTTGTATGGCAACACCTTAACAGACCATCAATATTGCCCAAAAATTAGCTCTTTTTATTTTCTTGCACAAAATTTGTTCAAGTATCCAATAAAATTGTGCAATGGTTCTAACTAAATAATTTTGGGTCTTCTCCAAAAGAGTTGCTAAAACAATGGGAAAAATGTGGATCCTGCTTCGATGAATTTAATTTCCCCTCACCCCCGCTTCTGGTAGTTCGACTTCCTTTGACTTCGCTCCCTTCGACACTGAGTCTCAGGACGAAGTGCAGGGACGGTGACCCTTCAATAAATTCAGGGTCACCCTGAACAAAGTTGAAGGGTGAACAAAGTCGAACCGTCAGGACAAGTCGCTCACCACCCTGAGCCAGTCCCTCGACTTTGCTCGGGACGGTGAGCTTGTGCTTCGACTTCGCTCAGCACCATGAGCCTGTCGAATGGTCGAACCGTCGAAGGGCGGGATTTTCAACCTGACCCTCTCCCCAAAAGGGAAAAGGATGAATTTTCCTCTCCCCTCCGGGGAGAGGACTAAGGTGAGGGGAATGCTGAAGCTTTTAAAGCAAGATTTTCGTCAAGTCATTAGTGGTTATCCTCTTACTAAAAATTTAAGCCACTGAGTTGGAGAAAAACTATAATTTTTTATTCATCACCCATGACGTAATTGGGGAGCCTTTTTTGTGGGGCTGGGAGCCCTTCAGGGTGAATCCCTTCAGGATGAACCCCGCCTACGCCAGGAAAAGCTATTGTTTAACACGACCCCCGCGTAGGGCGGGCTCTTAGCCCGCCGTATTCTGACACCAATTTAGAGACTCTCCATTGTTTTTTCTTGATTACTGCCCCTAACTTAGGGAGATCAGAAGAATTCCTCCAAAGATAAATAGGGATGCAATTAACCTTATCTTCCCGTATCCTTCTTTTAGAAAGAAACTGCCTAACAGAACTCCGAAGACTATGCTTACGTTTCTTGCCGCTCCCACATAACTGACTTTGCCAATCTCTAAAGCGTATAGCACCAAAAGAGAGGCTAAGAAGTTTAAAATCCCCATTAACAAAAGATTTCTTTTATTACTTTTTGCTTCTTCTTTTATCTGAGAGGCTCTATTTTTAACCAAAACGAAAATAAATAAAAATAGCACCATGAAAGCAAATATCAGATAAAGCAAAAAGAAAGGATCCACTGCTTCCAGATTTTTCTTGTTGATCAAAGAATATGCGGCGGTGCACGCTCCCGCCCCCATGGAATAAAGAAAGGATTTGCTCTTGAAGGCTTTGAATGGCACGTAAAGCTGGGACGATTTAAAGGAGGGAAGATTAATCACATAGGAGCCAAACACGGTGATTAGAATACCCAAAAGCCCTGCGACAGTAATTTGTTCTTCCAATAGGATCAAAGCAAAGATTAAAATGAAGATCGGTCCAAAACCGCGGGTCACGGGAAAAATTACAGAAAGATCATCTCTGTCATAAGCTTCGCCCAGAAATAGATAATAAATGGCTGCGGTTGATCCGCAAGCGATTATCCCCATCCATGACCAAAAATTGATCTCCGCAGGACCAAGCTTTTGGTGCACCCAGATAAAAAGAGGAAAACAAAATATAAGAGGAATCAAAGAAGCCACGGTCATAAAGGCAAGTTTCCTTTGGCTTTCTTTTATCCACAGATTCGAAAGAGCCTGAAGCAAACCTGCCAAAAGGAGAAACAAAAGGGCTTTCAGAGGCATAGGGTAAGTTTATTTTTTGTTCGGACAGGGGTTGCACCCCTGTCCGGATAGGGGCGGGGGTTCAACCCCCCGCCCCAACAACGTATTGAATAAATAATCAATCACCATAAAGAAAAATACAGTCTATAAACTAAGATAAAATATAACTTAAAAATCTTTTGGCAAATATTTTTTGATCCAAGAAATAAACTTCCCGACAGATTAAACGTATGAAAAAATAAAAATCCGTTTAATCCGATTTTGTTCCGACTGACTTTAGTCGGGTCCGTAGCTTACGCCACTAAAGTGGCTGGGAACTAAGCAGAATCTTTCTAATCGAAAAATACGATCTGTAAACTAAGATAAAATATAACTTAAAAATCTTTTGGCAAATATTTTTTGATCCAAGAAATAAACTTCCCGACAGATTAAACGTATGAAAAGATAAAAATCCGTTTAATAGATTCGCTTTGCTCACTACAAGCCCGATTTATCCGTTCACGGTGAATCCGTTCAGGATGAATCCGTTGACCAAGACTCTTTTTGATTCTTTCTAAAAAAATCCTTTACAAATCCGATTCAAAATTATATAATATGTCCAACTTTTGATAAAGAGAGGAGAGTGCCCGAGGTCGGTTGGTCATAGGAACGAAATTCAATTTTATCCCCTCTCCTTTTTAAGGAGAGAGTTAGGGTGAGGTCAGCGAAATTTACTACCATCTGTATTGGTGAAATATGAACAAGAATCTCTTTTTAGGTATCGATGTTGGCTCGGTAAGCGTGAAGGTGGTCCTTCTATCCCAGGAAGGCGAAATCCTCAAAAGCTATTATCGAAGATCGAAAGGACAACCCCTTCTTACCACAAAAATCATACTGGAAGAACTCTTCCGTGAAGTTGATCCAAGAGAGATCAAATCGGCAGCCGCTACTGGAACCGGGGGAAAGCTTTTAGCTTCGATCTTAGGGGGGAGCTTCATAAACGAGGTGATCGCTTGTATTAAAGCCACGGGATTTTTATGTCCGGAGGTGCGAACGGTAATAGAGATGGGAGGAGAAGATTCAAAGCTCGTTCTTCTACGTTATGATGAAATCTCTAAAAGTTCAGTTTTAGAAGATTTCTCTATGAATACCATGTGTGCGGCTGGGACCGGATCGTTTTTGGATCAGCAGGCAAATAGGTTGAAAATATCCATCGAGGATGAATTTGGCAGACTAGCCTCAAAGTCCAAGAATCCTCCTCGAATTGCAGGAAGATGCAGTGTCTTCGCCAAGTCCGATATGATCCATCTTCAGCAGATTGCCACCCCGGATTATGACATAGTGGCGGGATTATGCTTTGCCATGGCCAGGAATTTCAAAAGCGGTCTGGCTAAGGGGAAAAAGATAGAAAAACCTATCTCTTTTGTGGGCGGAGTTGCTTCCAATTTGGGAATGAGAAGAGCATTTGAAAGTGTGTTCGAATTGGCAGAAGGAGAGTTGGTGATTCCAGGGTTTCATAAGGAGATGGGAGCAATCGGCGCCGCTTTATCTATCATGGGAAGTGAAAAAGAAGAAGCCAAATTCGTCGGCTTAGATAATTTGAATCAATATCTATCATCTCAGAAAAAGGAACATAAAGGCAAAGAACGGCTGATCTTTGATTTTCCAGAGAACAAATATTATGAGGTGACCAGAAGCCATAAAGTTCCTAAAACGGATAAAATCGATGCCTTCTTGGGAATAGATGTGGGCTCTCTCTCCACTAATGTGGTGGCTATTGATAAAGACAAAAATGTGCTGGCCCGCTCTTATCTGATGACCGAAGGAAGACCCATCGAGGCGGTGAGACGGGGGTTAAAAGAGGTGGGTGATCAGATCAAAGAGAAGGTGAACATTTTAGGTGTGGGAACTACCGGGTCCGGAAGATATTTAACCGGGGATTTTGTGGGAGCAGACGTGGTGCACAATGAGATCACGGCTCAAGCCATAGCCGCTGTAAATATCGATCCGAATGTGGACACCATCTTCGAGATCGGTGGACAGGATTCCAAATATGTCAGCCTGGAAAACGGAGGCGTGGTAGATTTCGAGATGAATAAGGTGTGTGCGGCAGGGACAGGTTCTTTTCTGCAAGAGCAGGCGGAAAAACTAAATATAAATATAGAAGAGGAATTCGGAGAGTTAGCTTTGAGATCGAAATGCCCGGTCAACTGTGGGGAAAGATGCACGGTCTTCATGGAATCGGATTTAGTGGCGCATCAGCAGTCGGGAGTCCCCAAGGAAGACTTGGTGGCCGGGTTGGCTTACTCCATCGTATACAATTATCTCAACAAAGTGGTGCAAGATAAAAGAGTAGGGAACAATATCTTTTTCCAGGGGGGGGTGGCATGGAACAAAGCGGTGGTGGCGGCTTTTGAAAAAGTGACCGGAAAAAGGATCACCGTTCCGCCTCATCACGACGTGACCGGAGCCATCGGCGCCGCCATCTTAGCCATGGAGAACTACCATGGGTTCATCCTGCCCTTCGGTCCTGCACTTCGTCTCCCGCCTTTGGCGGGATGCCGAGGGAAGACCTCAGGGTCGAAGGAAAGGGTTCATCCTGAAGGACAGAAAAGCAGTTTCAAGGGATTCGACCTCTCCGAAAGAGGTTATACCATTACCACCTTCGAATGTAAAGATTGTGCCAACCATTGTGAAATAAAAGAGGTTCAAGTAGAAGGGGAGTTGCCTTTACACTATGGAAGCAGATGCGAAAAATACGATACTCAAAGAAAGCAAAAAGAGTCCAAAATCCCTGATCTTTTTAAAGAAAGAGAAAGAATTCTTTTTAATATCCATAAAGAGTTCATATCTAAAAATGAAAGGGAAACAAAGAGAGAAAGGAAAAGAATCGGCATTCCCCGAACTTTATTCTTCCATGAGTTTTTCCCCTATTGGGCTACTTTCTTTGAAGATCTGGGGTTTGAAGTCGTCCTTTCCGATAAAACCAATAAAGAGATCATCCGCGAGGGGGTAGAGCAGGTTTTGTCTGAAACCTGTTTTCCGGTCAAAGTTGCGCACGGACATATCTTAAATCTTTTGAAAAAGAAGGTCGACTACATCTTCCTTCCCAGCTTGATCAATATGAAAAAAGAGGACGACTCTCAAAAGGAGACTTATGCCTGTCCATACGTTCAGGCTCTTCCCTATGTGATTAAATCCGCCATAGATATCAAACATCAAGAACCCAAGATGCTCACCCTTCCCATTCATTTTAAGCTGGACCGAACTATTCTTCTAAAAAGGCTTTACCAACTGGGAAAGGAGTTGAAGAGGCGAAAAAGCCAGATCAGGGCCGCCCTTCTAAAAGCTGAATCCTGCCAGGAGGAGTTTTACAAAAGGCTTCAGAATAAAGGGAAAGAAATCTTAGATAGTCTGAAGGAAGATCAAAAGGTTTTAGTCCTAGTGGGGCGACCTTACAACACCTGTGATTTGGAGCTCAGCTTAAATCTACCTAAAAAGCTAAGAGATCTGGGGGTATTGGCTCTCCCCATGGATTTCTTGATGGGCGGAGCCAAAATTGATAAAGATCATCTGCCTAACATGTATTGGAAATATGGGCAGAAGATTTTAGTAGCATCTGAGATCATCAAAAAGCATCCTAATCTCTTCGCCATATATGTTTCCAATTTCGGGTGTGGTCCCGATTCTTTCATCACCCATTTCTTCAAGAGAAATCTGGATGGGAAGCCTCATCTTTTGATAGAGCTGGATGAACATTCTGCCGATGCGGGAGTGATCACCCGATGTGAGGCTTTCTTAGATAGCCTAAAAAAATACGATGGACCAAAACGAGAACCCAAAAGAGAAGCTCCAATGCAAATAGGTGTTAAGCGCCCCATCCAGGACCATAGAGTTTTGTATATCCCCTACATGTGCGATCACGCCTTCGCTTTTCAGTCGGCCTTACGTGCCTCCGGCAGGGAGGCTTATGTCCTGGACGAATCGGATGATCAGACTTTGATCTGGGGAAGGAAATTCACCTCAGGCAAGGAGTGCTATCCTTGCATTCTGACTACCGGAGACCTAATCAAGTTTTTGAAAAAACCGGATCTGGATAAAAGCAAGGTAGCCTTCTTTATGCCCAAAGCCAATGGACCCTGCCGTTTCGGACAATACCACAATCTGCATCGAATGATATTGGACGATTTTGGTTATTCGGACATACCCATCGTTTCCCCGGATTCGGAAGATTCCTATTCCTCTATTCCAAACTTGGACGGCAATTTCAGAAAGCTGGCTTGGAGAGGAATGGTGGCGGCAGACCTTTTGATAAAACTTGCCCGGCAGACCCGACCCTATGAGAAGAATAAAGGGGAGACGGATCGGGTTTACCAAGTGTGTTTGGAGCAGTTAGCCAGAACCATAGCCTGCAAAGGAGATATAGAAGAGACCATCACCTGGGCAAAGAACCTCTTTCTAAAAATCGAAAGATGCTCAGAGGAAAGAAAGCCAATCATAGGAGTAGTCGGTGAGATTTACATAAGATTGAACAGGTTCTCCAATAATGACGTGGTGAGAAAGATTGAAGCCTTAGGAGGGGAGGCTTGGGTGGCACCCATGAGCGAATGGATCTGCTATACCACCTGTATGTACAAAAGAGATAGTCTGATGCAGAGAAAGCCCAAAGAATATTTGAAAGGATGGCTGACCGATTGGGTGCAGAATAGGAAAGAGCATCGGTTGGAGAAGAGATTGGAAGGATCAATTCTGGGTTGTCACGAGCCTAAGGTGGAAGACGTCTTGGACCTTGCCAGCCCTTATCTGCACGAGTCTTTTGGAGGCGAAGCCATATTATCCATTGGTAAAGCCATCGAGTATATAAATCAGGGCCTTTCGGGAATAATAAATGCTATGCCCTTCACCTGCATGCCGGGAACCATCGTTACTGCCCTCTCCAAAAAGGTAAGAGAGGATTTTGGAAACTTCCCCTGGTTGAATATAGCTTACGAAGGATTAGAGGACGCCAACGAGATCACCCGCCTGGAAGCCTTCATGCACCAAGCCAAAGAATTTCAAAAGAAAAAATCGAATTAGACTGAGACGGAGAGCTGAGACTGAGAAAAGTCCAAATCTCAGTCTTAGTCCCAGTCTCAGTCTCGAAATCAGTCTCAGTCTAGAAAAGGAGGTATTAAATGTTCGGATTTGAGAAGCTGGACGTATGGCATAAGGCGGTTGATCTGATCCTACAGATAGATGAAGTCATCAAAAAGTTACCGAAAACTGAACTCTATTCTCTTGGTGATCAAATAAGGAGGGCGGTTTTGGCTATCTCCACTAATATTGCCGAGGGAACTGGAAGGAATTCTAAGAAGGAAGCAAGCTATTTTTTCAATGTGGCAAGAGGATCGACCTATGAAGTAGCAAGCCTATCAAAAGTTTTGAATATAAAAGGACACATTAATGAGGAGATACTTGAAAAGTTATATTCGAGTTGTGAAGAGATTTCCAAAATGTTATCTGGAATGATTAAGCTCTCTCAGTCTCAGTCCCAGTCTCAGTCTTGATCTCAGTCTCAGTCCCAGTCTCAGTCTAAATTCTAATTTCGGAGAGGATTCAAATGAACAAAGAATTTAACAATTTGGTTGATGAGATTTTGGAGTTCCGCTGGAAAGATAGCCCGGTATGGGCTACTTTTTTAGGAATCCATAAATATGATGACAAATTGGATAAGACCGATCCGGAGTCTCGTAAAATACACCTCCGAAAGACCAAGGAGTATCTAAAAAAATTGGACAGATTTTCTTTTGACTCCAGTGTCCAATCGGAAAGAGCGACCCTGTCCGTCGATGAAAAGATGGATTGGAAAATGTTGAGGAATTCTCTGGAGGTGGAGATCGCAGAGGAAGAGAAGTTACGCTGGCTCCAAAGGTTTGCTTTGGTATATCCGGAATTAGCTCTGATGGGCTGCTACATTTTAATCTTGCGGGATTTCGCTCCTTTAAGCCAAAGAATGAAATCCGTTTTGGGAAGATTGAAACAGGTTCCTCGCTTAATGAAAGAAGGCAAGGAGAATTTAAGAAGGGGAAAAGACATCCCCAGGATATGGACTGAAATCGCCATCGAGACCACCGTCAATGGAAAAGAATTCTTCAAACAGATGATACCCCTCTTTGCCGAAAAAGTGCCTCGCCTCAAAAAAGAGCTTTTGGCCGCTAATCAGAAGGCGATTTCGGCTTTTGACGATTACGAAGACTTCCTCAAGAAGCGACTTCTTCCCAGATCCAAAGGTCATTTTGCAGTAGGGGAAAAGTTCTTCAATTTTCTTCTATCCGTCCACCATCAGCTTCCTTATACCGCAGAGGATCTTTTATCTATAGGGAACCGAATTATCAAAGAAACTCAGGCAGAGATGAAATTTTTGGCTAAAAAAATAAACCCAGAAAAAAGCTGGACCGAGATCGTGGCTAATCTGAAAAAGAAATATCCTTCCAAAGAGAGTCTGCTTGAGTTCTACAAGAAAGAGATGTGCAAAGCGAGGGATTTTGTTAAAAAAAGGGACTTGGTCACTATCCCCAAAGGTGAAAGACTGAGTATAGTAGAAACTCCAATTTTTCAGAGAAACGTTATCCCTTATGCCGGATATATGGCGCCAGCACCCTTCGAGAAAAGACAAGAAGGATTCTTTTGGGTGACGCCGATAAACGAGAAACTACCTCAAAAACAACAGGAGGAACAGTTACAGGGACACAATTCTAATGGAGCGGTGTTGACTGCTTTGCATGAAGCTTATCCTGGGCATCATCTTCAGCTGGTTCATTCCAATATGATAAACTCAAAAGTGCGGCGTCAATTTGGCACTTCGCTATTTGCCGAGGGATGGGCGCTTTATTGTGAGGAGCTAATGTATGAGGAAGGCTTCTATACCAAGCCTGAGATCCGCCTGCTTCAACTAAAAGATCAGCTCTGGCGTGCGTGCCGGGTGGTGATCGATGTGAGTTTACATACCCACCGGATGAGTTTTAATAAGGCGGTGGAGATGCTGGTGGATGTGGCAAAATTGGAAAAGACCAATGCCATTGCCGAAGTCAAAAGATATTCATATACCCCTACCCAGCCCATGACCTACATCATGGGCAAGATGGAGATCTTGAAATTGAGGGATGATTTCAAAAAGGCTTCTGGCAAAGCTTTCAACTTAAAGAAATTCCACGACCAGCTTTTAAGCTACGGCACCATCCCCATCCGCATGGTGAGAGAAAGAATGTTGGAGAGTTGAGACTGAGACTGAGATTTGAGACTTAGAAAAACCCAGTCTCAGTCTTAATCAGTCACAGTCTCAAATCTCATTTTTTGAAATCATGGCTACTTGGAATCAGTTATTTATTGACGAAAAGAACAGAGCCAAAGCTCCTGAGTCAGAGATTTATAAATTCGTGGTTTTATTGGAGAAGTTATTTTCGGAGCGTCCCTTGCGTCTCTGGGATGTAGGCTGTGGAGCAGGGAGACATACAGTTTTGATAGCAAGCTTAGGCCACAAGGTTTATGCCAGCGACAATGCCCCAAATGCAATTGACTTGACGCAAAATTGGCTGGCAGAAATGAATTTGCACGCGGAGGTAAAGCTGGCTGATATGACAGTTTGCCCCTGGCCGGAGGTGGAATTTCATGGAGTGATAAGCTGGAATGCGCTTTACCATAACACACTGGATAATATCCGAAAGGCAATAGATGAAATTCATAGTCGGCTTGTTCCCGGCGGTTTATTCATGGGCACCCTCAAGTCCACTAAAGCGGATTCATACGGAAGCGGGCAAGAAATAGAACCCCATACTTTTGTTCCGGACAACGGGTTAGAGAAAGGAATCCTTCATCACTACTTCGATGAAACGAGCATACGGGACCTGTTTAAAAAGTGGGAGTTCATAAGCTTAGCCGAACAGGTCATAACTTATAAAGAGCGCGGAGAGAATTTTTTGGAGTATAACCCATTCCCTTACACCATTTGGGGTGTTTTGGCAGAAAAAAAAGCATAAAACATGACTGTCACGATGCATCGACATTAGTCTCAAGATTCCGCCAAAGGCAGGGCAATGCCTATGCTCTTTAGCTTCGGCAATTCCCATTGCCTAAGCATGGGGATTTTAGGTGTCAAAAATACTTTTTGGAGAATATCTTTGGATAGACAAAAAGTAACTTTGTGCTCCAAAGTGGATGTTATCATCCGCCTACTTCCCCCTGGATGATAATCCTACGAATCCAAATGGACAATTCAGCAGCAGAGGGGAGGGTTCTTCCTTCGTAGGGGAGGCGCTCGTCGCCTCCCGTTTTTTTCCTGATCGGGCGACCACAAGGGTCGCCCCTACATCTTTGCTCAACCAACTCTTCTCCTTTCGTCACGGATGCCCTCGTCCGTTCTCCCGCCAAAGGTGGGATCAGGATAAATCCGTAACGCAAATCATAGGTAACGGACGCCGGGTCATCATGACATATATTCTCCGAATTACTTGTTGACAATGTGTAGCATATTTGTATAATTGTTTTGACAATAGAATCGTGAAGGGGGTAATTAACCAGGGCGCAACACAGGAGGAGTGATATGGCGCAATTTACTGTTAATCCACACAGGTTTGATCCCTATAAAGATTTCAAGTTTCGAATCAAGTGGGATGGACGCTATGTGGCTGGAATTAGCAAAGTGAGTCCGCTCGTCCGGAAAACCGAGGTGGTTATACATCGTGAGGGAGGAGACCCCAGTACCAGCCGAAAGTCGCCCGGACGAACAGAATATGCACCTATCGAGCTGGAGCGCGGA
>Ga0315289_10000478_pt1 | contig 61653 bp, 68 predicted proteins | sample YL17G11_40_MG_FD_203452 | JGI IMG/M metagenome (GOLD analysis project Ga0315289, IMG submission 203452) | Sediment microbial communities from Yellowstone Lake, YNP, Wyoming, USA - YL17G11_40 | ecosystem: Environmental > Aquatic > Freshwater > Lake > Sediment | place: USA: Wyoming | collected... | reverse complement strand
TGGCTACACACGCTACTCTTAAGCCTACTAGCAAAGGCTCGTATGATGTCTTTGTTCCTTCGCTGTTTGCGTAGTAGATTGTTCCAAAATACTCGCCGAATCCGGTGGTGACATTCGCAATGCTCTTGCTGACGCCTAATGCTGTTTTGCTTTCTCTTAGGCAGAGTTCCTTCTTGTCTTCAAGTGAAACCTCTTTTGGATGTTTGCTTACGTTTGTGGTTTTCTTCTCTTGGACAGTCTTTACGGGCGCGAGCCTGAAGCTGATCAAGGTTCTCTTTGTTGAGGCTTTGGCGATCTTCAAGGCTGTTTCGGTTGCGCGAAACACGTTCTCCTCATCAAGAACGTTGGAAAAAGAAAAGCCGTTACTTTTTCCATAGAAAACACGCACTCCAATGCCGATACTGTGAACTTTCGAGACCGTACGTATTTCCTTGTTTATGGCCTCAATATTCAATGTGCTCGTATCTTCACCCTTGACCTCAGCGAAGCTGGCACCGAGCTTTAACGCATGTTTGATGGTTCTATCCATAAAATCCTCAATCTGCGAACTCATGATCTTCCCCTTGCACAGAGCTAGACAAGTATTCCGATCTAAAATATAAGTTTACGTCAGAATAGGAAAGGAAGCCAGGAGGGTCTATTCCTCTTCTAGGAATCCTGTCAGGAAAATGGCATATTCGCACGGGTGTTCGTTCTTGAGTAGGGATTTGATGATCTTTATCTTTCCCTTTTTCCCATGTGAAACCCTTGAAATGACGTAGTCTATTGTTTTCTTGCGGAGATTGCAGAGCCATGTCTTTTGCCCAGACTTAACCAATTTGTAGTACGGGCATGTCCTGTACTTGAGTGTGAAGCCTCCTTCGAAATACTCGATTTCAACTTCTATCCCCAATTCGCGGTACATCTCGATAAGTCTATCTCCAACCTCTTTTATGGTCCATGGATAATCTTCCGGAAACGTCTGATCAAGCTGCTCTTTTATCAATTCAAAAGCTTCATCACAGGAATCTGCAGACATCTCACCTATTAGGCTCTGCATTATCTTCTTTCTGGGCACAGGTTCAAGTATTGGCTTCTCCAACGGCTTGAGCTTGAAGCTTAATAGGTTCTGGAAAACCGTCGTTGAGATTTCGTATCCAAGTTCTTTGAACAAAGATTCAATGAATGTACGTTGACTATTAATGACCAGAAAGTCGATTTTTTTGAAGATCATGGTAAAATGCTCATCATCGATAAACCGAATTTCCGCATCAGGCTGGACAGAGCCCAAATTCTTGAGGATGAGTGTTTGAGACAGCTTTTTGATCTTCCCCGGATCATTTCTTGACAGCAGGCGGACGGCACTGGCAACCCGAACTCCCATATTTCTATATATTTCAGAGAATCGCTCCTTATCAGTTTCGTAGACTTTGGAAGCAAACGAATTGAAAACTTCTCTTGGAACCGGTATAACGTCTAAGAATTGTTTGCCTACGGTTTGGTAAAGACTAACCTCAACCACCTGATCAACCAAGCTTTGATCTTCCAAACCGACGAATTGGATCGTAAGATTGACTGCCGTGTGTTCAGCGGAGGATTTCACAACTTTCCAACCACGGGTCGCAAATACGACTGACAACATCAGAATCGCAAGTTTCGCCACAGAAGGCATCGTTGCTTGAAAAGACAAGTCCAGAGTCTTTTCATCAACTTCTCGCAATATCTTGGCCTGCTTGAACCAGTTCATTTTCATGAACGCAGACAATAGGCTTTTCACGAATTCTCTGGGCTCTGTTGGAAGCTCGTCCTTGCCTAGAACGGTTTTCACATCTTCAATGAATGAGCTAAGATCGGTTACAGGTTCCTCGAGATGTGTCTCTGCCCAATTCATGAAGGCTGGTCCGACAAGAATCAAAGTATCCCTGAAAAGCCCTGGAGTAGAATCAGAAAGCCTTCTCTCGATTTGTTCATTGAATATTTCGCCAAAATCCTTCTTCCTCATAGCGTAGAGTTCTTGCCTTGTTAACTTGACAGCGACATCTTCCCCCATTATTCTTATGTCGAAAGGTACCTGCAGACCTTCAAGTATGACTGCCAATTGAAAGGCAACGATTTCAGGCAAACGTTTGAAGACGCGCGGTCTCAAGATTATCGTGTTTTCCATCTCACTGTGAGAAGCGATTTCGAAAAGCCGAGTCATACTCATCAATTCCTCGAAAATCATCATGAACTCCTTGAAGTTAGAGGGGGCTTTCCACGCCATTGAACCTTTCAGAACCTCAATAGTGTTCTTTGCCTCCATCCTTTGGTCGGCAACAAAATCCTGAATTGTCTTGTCTCCGACCGCCACTTCCAGAAGACTGTCAGCCATTTTCCTTCCAATTGACGTCAAGTCCAGAGCTTCTCTCAGGTTCACTTGCTCGTTCATCTTTGCCTTTATTGCGCAGTCTTCGCAGGAGCCGACTCTTTCAACTCTGAGTAGTGTCTCGATTGCTTGCTCAATGACTCGGCTCTTGGTTCCGTAAGTCTTCGTCAATTCCTCAATAATGTCGTCTGTTTTCTTTTTCAGGGTAGTATGGAGATGAACAGACATTTTTTTCCCCGGTCAATCTGTAAAAAATCGTGTCTTTTAAACATGTTCACAGACATGTACACAATGTACACATTGAACAATAGAAAAAAAGGAAGTTATTTGCTTTGAACCGTTGCTTTTGGTTCGGGGATTGGGCTGACTGGTTTGTGCTTTCGGGTGAGCATGGCGTCCGTGACTCTCTTGACTGCGCTCATGTAGGCAGCCACGCGCATGTTCACGTTATACTGTTGGGATATTGCCAGAACATCCTTGAATGCTTTGGTTATCGTGTTCTTCAGTTTCTCTCGCACTTCATCTTCAGGCCAATAGTAGTTCATCTGGTTCTGCACCTGTTCGAAGTAGCTGACAATAACACCGCCAGAGTTTGCTAGGATATCTGGGATGACGAAGATACCATTTTTGAACAATATTTCATCTGCTTCGGGTGTAGTTGGTCCATTTGCGCCTTCTGCGACTATCTTTGTCTTGATCTTGTTCGCATTGGCCTTAGTGATCTGGTTCTCTAGAGCAGATGGAACGAGAATGTCGCATTCCACTTCCAGCAGTTCCTCATTCGTTATGTTCTTGCAGCCTTCAAAATCAACGACAGAGCCAGTTCTGTTCTTGTGTTCTAAGGCTTTTACTGGGTCCAATTCCTTTGGATTGTAGGCCCCGCCCCTCGAATCCGAGACTGCTATGATTTTGCATCCGATTTCATTGAGCAGCCGAGCAGCATGGTACCCAACATTTCCGTAGCCCTGCACTGCCACCGTGGCACCTTTCAGGTTTATGCCGAGATGTTCAGCAGCTTCGATGACAGTGTACATCACGCCTCTGGACGTTGCCTCATTTCTACCGAGTGAACCACCAACGTGTACTGGCTTTCCAGTGACAACTCCAAAAGCATTGTATCCTACCATTTCGCTGTATTCATCCATTATCCAAGCCATTGTTTGGGAGTCTGTGTACATGTCTGGTGCTGGGACATCACTGTATGGTCCTATGAACCTTGCCATAGCACGTGCATAACCTCTGGCTAATCTCTCCAGTTCTCCTTGGGACATCTCCTTCGGGTTGCAACGTATGCCGCCCTTGCCTCCGCCGAGAGGCAGACCTGTTACTGCGGTTTTGAACGTCATCCATGCAGACAACGCTATGACTTCGTCAAGTGTTAGCTCAGGGTGATATCTTATGCCGCCTTTTGTTGGACCTAGCAAGTCGTTGTATTGTACACGATAGCCCGTGAAGACCCGTATGCTTCCGTTATCCATCACTATCGGGATGTTGACGATGAGGGTTCTCATGGGGCGCTTTAGCATTTCATGTAATCCTGGGTCTAGGTTCAGCTTCTTCGCGGCGAGCTGTAGAAGCTGCAGTACAGCTTCGTAAGGGTTTGGCGTCGCCACAACCGGAGCCAATGTTTCCAATCTGATTGATGCTGCCGTCTGTATTTTTTCCATCAAAGTGTGGAAGCTTTCTCGTGCGTAATCGCCATTGCCTTCGGTTGTTCCAAAGAACCACTTGTAGGCTTCAATGATAGATTCCGATCTGTTTGCAATAAAAGAGGTCGTCGGCGCCATTTTTGGATTTTCTGAGAAGTAATCGATCAACACGCCAATCATGTTCATTTCTTCTTTGGACAGCGAGTACCACTTCTTGAGAGGCGATGGTGCCTCTACGTAGATATCTTCTGCCTCGTGGACTTTCTTCTCTAGTTCTTCGAATGTCTTCCATGCATCTTCCTTTGGAATTCCAAAGTTCTCTGAATATGTTGTCACGAGCGCGTAGTAGGCCGTTGTGTAGCTCTCGATTTTTGCTGTTAACTCAGGTTTTTCGACAAAGAAGTCAGCCATCAGCTTTACCATTCCGAGTTCTCTTCCTGATATCTCTATTGAAGTTAGCATTTTACTTCATACTCCATTTTTGCAAGATACTTAACGTAATGTTCAAATATAGAAACGTTATGTACATAATGTACACGATTGAACAGCCCTCGACACACCTAAACGTTTTTATCATTTAGACATCATTCAAAAGCTGGAGACCAGCAGTGAAAAAAGGCGGAAACAATACGTTGTCAACGGGAATAGAGACACTAGATGAGCTATTGGGCGGCGGCCTTTTCCTAGGTGAAAACGTTTTATGGGAGATTGAGTCTGGAACATTTGCGCTGGAATTTCTTTATGCTTTCATCAAGCAAGGCATCATAGAAGGAAATCAAGTCATATATCTTGACTTCATATATCCACCACAAGCCCTGATGCTGCAGTTGAAGCCCTTGATCGAGACTTTTCCATCAGGATGGGAAAGCAAGCTTCTTGTGCTAGACTGTTTCTCTGAATCCTCTGGCCAAGGTGAACTGATATTCAGTGACTTCTACGATAAGGCACCATCGTGGATTAGGAAAGTCCCAAGCTCAAAAGACCCTGAACAATTTCATAGATTTTTCGGAAGGATTGAAAGGGAATTCGTGGCTTCAGGTACGAGGCTTGTTTTCAACAGCTTGTCATTGATGGAGCAGGTTTGGGGACGCGAGACGGTTAAAGCATTCTTCGCTCATGTTTGTCCAGCACTGTATGCTTATAACACGCTGGCCAGTTGGACGCTCGCAAAGAATGCTCACCCTAAAGAGTTCTGCGCCCTCATCGAGCATATCACACAGGTAGTTATCGAATTGTCCAAAGAAGGAGCTAAGAGGTTTATTGAAGTCAAGAAGGCTGGCTGGCGTTATGATCCAAAGACTTTCCAGCGTCACGAATACACTGTGAAAGGCCCCAAGATCAAGATTCTAATAGAATAATGATCGAGTTTCCATGTCCATACATGTTCATTTCTGAACGATTTTAAGGCAATATTTAAATTCTAACGTAGATTACTCCTCTCCTCTAAAAATTTGCAAATGTAAAGGAGAGAAAAGAATGAGCGAACGTGTACAAAGAAACAGTGCCTATTTGAACGGAAAATCAACCTGCGGAACAACAACGAGAGTGAAAGACACAAGCCCAACAAGCGGAATGTGCCCCATCTGCATCCGCGACTGCCCAGTCCTATGCGAAATCAGCCTATCCGCCTTCAGAGGAAGAGAAGCACTATACCCAGAACCAGTCCAATTCGGCTACAGCACAGCAGGAGCCCTCAAAGACTTCGGACTAGACTGGTCCCACTTCAACATACAAGCAGGCCTATTCGAGGTTCTAGGCATAGAGGAGAATTCCGACGTAGCCACCTTCCCGAACGCAAGCACAGAAACCAAGGTCGGAGGCATACCACTAAAAGTACCAATATTGTGCGGTGCCTTCGGCTCAACCGACGTCGCAAGACTAAACTGGGAAGGCCTAGCCATAGGCTCAGCCCTCTCAGGAGCATCAGTGATAGTCGGCGAAAACGTCTGCGGCATGGATCCAGAAGCACAGATAACAAATGGCAAAGTCACGCACTCAAAAGAACTGAAACGAAGAGTAGACCTATTCCGAAAGTTCTGGGACGGAAAATACGGAGAAATTGCTGTACAAACAAACGTCGAAGACCAAAGGCTAGGAGTTGACGTCTACGCAATCTCGAAACTGGAAGTGAATGTCATAGAAAGAAAGTGGGGACAAGGCGCAAAGGCCATAGGCGGCGAAGTCCGAGTGAGAGATCTCGAAAAAGCCATCATGCTGAAGAAAAGAGGCTACATAGTGATCCCAGACCCAGAAGACCCAGTAATACAGCAAGCCTTCAAAGAAGGAGTCTTCAAATCCTTCGAAAGACACAGCAGGGTAGGCATACCGAAGGAGAAAAGCTTCGTAGAAGACATAGAATGGCTGAGAAAGCAAGGCGCAAAGCATGTAACGCTCAAAACTGGCGCATACAGACCTGCAGCCTGTGCGTACACAATGAAGATGGCGTCAGAAGCGAAAATCGACGCAGTATACTTCGACGGAGCAGGAGGCGGAACAGGCATGAGCCCAGTGCCAATGATGGACGAAATGAGCATTCCAACAGTCTATCTGGAAGCCATAGTTCTCAGATGTGCACAGCTGCTGAAGAAGAAGGGCAAATATGTTCCTGACCTGATCATGGCTGGAGGCTTCATCAGCGAAACCCAGATCTACAAATCCATCGCGATGAGCAACTTCGGCGACGGACCTTTTGTCAAGGCCGTTCTGCTGGGACGCTCACCGATAACAGCAGCGTTCAAGGGAAGCTACTTCAAACAGTTGGCTGAAGAAGGCAAGTTGCCTAAGACTTTCGCTGACAGATTTGGCTCTACGCCTGAAAAGTTCTTCATTGCTGTTCCAGAACTGAAAGCAAAGTATGGCGAACGCTTCAAGGAAATACCATGGGAAGCCATAGCAGTCCACACATACCTGACCGACCGCATAGGCGTTGGCCTGCAACAGCTGCTAGCAGGTAGCAGAAGATGGAAGCTGGACCTCATCAGCAGAAACGATTTGATGAGCTTGAATGAAACAGCAGCAAGAGTCACGGGTATACCGATGGCGGATGAAGTAGAAAAGGATGCCATCGAGAGAATACTCGGCTAACTCCATCCTTTTTTTCTTTCACTTTCTTAAGTAATCCTTAAATTTGACAGCTTGACAAGCAGATAAACTGCAATGAAAGGAGAAAATCTTATGGGAAAAGAGCATACAGCCTTGACGGTCGCATTGGAGCAGCTAAAAATCGCTTCTGAAAAACTGGGGCTCGACCCTAGCATGCATGAATTGCTGGCTCATCCTAAGAGGTCACTTATCGTTTCTGTCGCAATAAAAATGGACGACGGAAAGACTGATGTTTTCACTGGATGTCGAGTGCAGCATTGGGATGCAAGAGGACCGTACAAAGGAGGAATACGTTACCATCCAAATGTCACACTGGACGAAGTCACGGCACTGTCAATGTGGATGACATGGAAATGCGCAGTCGTGGACATTCCGTATGGAGGCGCAAAAGGCGGAATCACCTGCAATCCGAAGCAAATGTCAAAAGGCGAACTGGAAAGACTGACACGACGATATACGAGCCTTCTCTACGACTTCATCGGACCACACCGTGATGTGCCTGCACCTGACGTGTACACAGACGCTCAAACCATGGCCTGGATAATGGATACTTACAGCCAGATAACTGGCTACAGTGTTCCAGAATGCGTCACTGGAAAACCCATCAGTATCGGCGGTTCAGAAGGAAGGGAGCAAGCAACCTCGTTAGGCGTCGTGGTTTGCGCAAGAGAAGCAGCCAAGCATTTGAATTTGAAGCTAAAGGGAGCAACAGTTGCGGTCCAAGGATACGGAAATGTAGGCATGAACGCAGCCAAAATAGCACACGACATGGGCTGCAAGATCGTGGCAGTAAGCGATTCAATGGGCGGAATATACAGCTCTAAGGGTCTGAACCCCTACGATGTACAAGAACACAAATCCAAAACAGGTTCCGTGGTTAACTACAAAAAGTGCGAAAAGGGATGCGAGCACATCACAAATGAAGACGTGCTCGAAACGGATTGTGATATACTTATTCCTGCAGCATTGGAAAACCAAATCACCAAAACCAACGCGGACAAGATCAAGGCCAAGATAGTGTCTGAAGGCGCAAACGGCCCAACCACACCAGAAGCAGACAAAATCCTCCACGAAAAGGGCATAGTCCTCATACCAGACATTCTAGCCAACGCAGGCGGAGTCACGACAAGCTATTTCGAGTGGGTTCAAAACCTGACACGAGAACACTGGACAGTAGAAGAGGTAAACCGAAAACTGGAAAACAAAATGGTCAGAGCCTTCAATGATGTCTACGAGATATCCAAGAAAGAAGAATGCGACACGAGAACAGCGGCACTGATGTTGGGCGTCGGAAGAGTAGCTGACGCCATAAAGACGCTAGGTCTGTGGCCATAACAAACCGGAATTCATCTTCCCACTTTTTGTTTGTACCAAGAAGTCTGCTCACAATTTCACATTTTCATAGACTTTTGATCTAGGTTTTTAAACTACAGTTCTTATATTCGCTCACAAGAGCAGCTTCGAATAGACAAGAGGGAGAGAGAGTGTCCAAAACAGTCTCCAAAAGAATCGCGCATCTGGATTTCAGCTTTGAGCATTCACCTGCAAAGATTGTCGCTAACAGGAATTGCCCAGAGATCAAACTGGTAGGATTATGCATCGGACCGTTTGAGGAAGGAAATGAATACGAAACGTATTACTGGGCAGCCTCGGATCTTGAAAAATCTGGAATGGTGCATTTCCGAGAAGAAGACATCCTAAACGTCGCCAAGCTAAACAAGCTTCAATGGACAGAGCGCGTTCAGACGACTGGCCAAATGGCTAAGCTACCTGAAGATTTCTATCCAAGACTCCGCAGATGCCTTTCGGATTTGAAGAGAAACTCTACAAGCGCTCCTGAGAGAATGCTAGAATGCGAAAAGGCTCGGCAACTGACACGCGACATCATCAATTCGAGACTCAGAAAGATCGTCTCAATCGCTTCAGCACCTGCCCAAACAGAGCAAACACTCAAAAACCTAGCAAAAGAGGAGAGATTCCTCTATGACCAGCTCTACACGCTCATCAGTGAATGGCGCACAAAAATTCTAGACTATGAGAAGGAGGAAGAATGACCGAGAAACTGGAAGCCATTGACCCACAACAACAATTCCAAGAGTTCCTCAAAATACAGAAGTACCGTCAACGAATATCGCAAATGGCAGTATCAGGCAGGACGTCGATAGCAATCGATTTTGAAGACCTCTTGGTGTTTGACCGGAGACTCGCAGAAGAACTCCTTGAAAGACCCGACGAATATCTGAGACACGCCAATAACGCAGCTTATGACCAACTGCGCATAGAAGACCCTGAATACGCCGAGAAACTGGAAGCAGAAGCAGTAACAACAAGAATCGTGAGACTACTGGAAGCCGCCCCGCTGCGAAAGTTAGGGTCAAACCACATCGGAAAGCTCGTCATGGTCGAGGGAGTCGTAGTGCGCTCGACACCAGTTCGTCCGATGGTGATGCAGGCCGCATTCAAATGCAAGAGATGCGGTGAAATCACGCCAGTGAACCAGACAAGTCAGTATCTCAAAGCACCCTTCGCATGCAGCAACCCATCCTGTGCCGCAAAAGGACCCTTCGACTTCGTCCAAGAAGAATCCACGTTCATGGACTCACAAGACCTCCGCATACAAGAGAGACCAGAGGATCTGCCGCCAGGACAGCTTCCAAGAACACTCGCCACCAAACTCGTGGGAAGCGAAATAGTCGACGTTGCCAGACCTGGTGATCACATTTCAATAGTCGGCGTTGCCCACGCCTTCGCACAAGCACGCCCAGGAGTCGGAAAACTCCGCACATTCATACTTTATCTGGACGTCAACTCAATCGAAGTATTAGGAAAGGAACCGGAAACAGCGCAACCATCGCCGGAAGAAGAGGAGAAGATACTGGAACTCGCAAAAGACCCTTGGATACACAGAAAAATTATCAGCTCAATCGCGCCCTCAATCTACGGATACGATCACGTGAAAGAGGCAATAATGTACCTTCTCTTCGGAGGCGTTGGAAAGACCCTTCCGGACATTACCATAAGAGGAGAGATTAACTCGCTACTGGTAGGAGACCCCGGAACTGCAAAGTCGCAGCTTCTGCAGTACGTAGCCCGAATAGCACCACGGGGACTGTACACTTCAGGACGCGGCACAACCGCCGCAGGATTGACGGCAGCGGTAATACGCGAGAGAGGCGGTGGCATGACTCTTGAAGCTGGCGCATTGGTACTGGCAGATAAGGGCATAGCATGCATTGATGAAATGGACAAGATGCGGCCGGAAGACAGAGTTGCCATCCACGAAGCCATGGAACAGCACACGGTCTCGGTGGCGAAGGGGGGTATCGTGGCAACGCTGAACGCAAGAACAGCCATACTTGCTGCCTCAAACCCGTCCTTAGGAAGATATGAGCCACATCGCACGGTCGCCGAGAATATTACTTTACCTGTCACGATCTTGTCAAGGTTTGATATCATCTTCGTCCTCAGGGACACGCCGAACAAAGAATCAGACAGCAAAATGTCTGAACACATTCTCCAAATTCACAAGAAGGGCGCAAGCCCTACTGAACCGCCGATCCAGCCTGAGCTTCTGCGCAAGTATATAACATATGCAAAGGGAATTCGACCGTCTCTGACACAAGATGCGATACAACGACTCAACGACTTCTACTTGGCAATGCGCGCGGCAAGCGAATCAGAAGGCTCGCCTGTCGCAATAACCGCACGACAACTCGAATCTCTCGTACGCATTGCAGAAGCACGAGCGCGCTCAGCACTCAAAAAAGAAGTTACAGCCGAAGACGCGGAAGCAGCCATCGCGATAATGAAAAAATCGCTTGAAGAGGTTGGAATAGACCTTTCCTCGTACAAGATGGACATAGACATCATAATGACGGGAAAACCGAAAAGCGTTAGAGACAAGCTGCAAGTAGTGCTGTCAACATTGATGAAAATGGAAAAGGACACGGGAATCGTTGAGAAAACGAGCCTCCTAAACGAGCTGGATGAGACATACAAGGTCTCAAGAGGAGAGGCAGAACGTTTTATCGGGCAATTGCTGAGGGAAGGAACGATTTATGAACCTAAAGAAGGCTACTTGAAGAAAACGTAGAATCAAGTGCTTTCTCGGGATTTCATATAGAAAAAGGATGCGGTTACTGTGCCGCCTCAACGTTCGTTTCTTTGTAGTATTGGGCGTTTGCGGTGAACACGGTGACGCCTACCGTGATGCCAACATCGTTAAGGGCAATGCTGCCAGGGTTCATCACGTAGATCGCGATTGTCCAACCAGATTTGAGCGTTATGTCATTGGTGGTTTGTGCAAAGGTTCGCAGTTCTCCTTGGACCGTGATGTCAAAGCTTGTTCCTGTGATGTTCGTTGGAGTGACCTGCAGATCGTCTGACACAGTCACGTTGTTTGTTCTCCAGTAGTAGCAGTTCGCCCAAGAACATTCTTGTCCGCGTACGGAGAACTTGTCGACCACGACATCTCTTCCGCCTGTGTTGACTATGACTAGCGCCGCTTGAGCCCAAATGCCGGTGGTGTTGTACCAAACGTGCTGCTTCGTCAAGAACAATGATTCTTCTTGCACTCTAGTTGTGGTCACGTTTATCGCATAGAATGTCACGATGGTTGCGAGCAAAACCGAAACCACGAGGATGATCAGAGTCGTAACTACCGTACTCAATGCCCTCTTGTTCTTTAATATGTGCATGTGTTGATCCCTTATCCCAAACTTTAGTAGTCAACAAAATGGCAAGAAGCAATAAGTCGGTTTGTATGTCACAAGCCGCAAGCAATCGAACGATAATTATTCACATAGACGATTGAGGCTTTTAACTGACTGAAAATATTCGAAATCGAGTTTCAGCAACATTATTCTGCATCAAAGCGAAATGTTAAAAGTACAGTGACGTGGATGAACTATGAAAATCCAATGAAGACTATAATGGTCACTGTTGGTACACGTCCCGAAATCATAAAGATGGCTCCAATAATCCGCAGCCTACAGAGAAAAAGAATCCCAATGATTTTTGCACATTGCGGTCAGCACTACGACTACAATATGTCGGAGCAATTCATTCAAGACCTTGAACTGCCACTGCCTGACTATGGATACAGACTAGGAGGATATTCACAGGGAATACAGACCGCACGCATAATGGCTCACATGGAACAATTATTGAAGAAGACAATGCCCGCCGCTGTCTTAGTCGAAGGCGACACGAACGGAGTGTTGGCCACAGCCTTAGCGTCCGTAAAGCTAGGAATCCCTGTTGGACACATTGAAGCTGGACTGAGAAGCTTCGATCTTCGCATGCCTGAAGAACACAACAGACGCTTAACCGATCACATGTCCACTTATCTGTTTGCACCCACAGAAACTGCAGAAAGCAACTTGAAGAAAGAGAACGTCTGGGGAAAAATCTTCGTTACAGGCAACACCGTCATTGACGCCGTACTTCAACATATGCCAATAGCGCAAAGGAAATCGAAAATCATGGAAAACATACGTTTTGACAAATTCGCTCTCGCAACAGCCCACAGAGCGGAGAATGTTGATGACTCCAAAATCCTCAAGAACTTCATGGAAGCCTTCACTGAAGCACCGATACCCATAGTCTACCCGATGCACCCTCGCACCAAGAAAAGACTAAGGCAAAATGGGATTCTCCCCAGAATCAGCAAATCAAAGAATCTGCAGATTCTGCCACCACTGGGCTACTTGGACTTTCTAGTTCTAATGAGGAACTGCGAGATGATAATAACTGACTCAGGAGGAATACAAGAAGAAGCGACCGCCCCCAACATTCGCAAACATGTCTTAGTGATCCGTCTCTCAACAGAAAGACCCGAAGCCGTCAAAGCAGGTTTCGCCGAAGTAGTGGGAACCCAAGAGAAAGACATAGTCAAAGCAATCACAAGAACATTGGGGAGTCGAAATGAACTGCCCACAAAGTCTCCTTACGGGAATGGAAACGCTGCAGAGAAAATCGTCGGCATAATCAGGGAAGAACTGGATATGTAGCAACATCTATGAAATGTACGTGATCTTCTTATCTTCCTCTTTTCGAATTTCGACAGCCTGAGAAACCCTTTTCTCCTCTATTTTCTGCAGACGCGTGACCATCTTCTCAGCCTTTGCAATCTCCTCGTCCAAACCTGTCAGGTCTAAATCGATCTTCAATATTGACTGCAGAACTTCCAAAACACTCTTGGCAGCCTTTGGATCAGGCAAATATCCTCGCGTTTCCCCCAGAAGACAAACGGCTTCGATCTTCTTGAAACGCGCCATGCCCAATATCAAGCCCGCAGTGCCGACAATCGGGCTTCCAGCCGGACTCACAGAGGCACCAGCACGCACAGCATCATCCAGAAGCTCTTGACCTGTAGCAGCCACAATAACCTTCGGCTTGTCCTTAGCCTCCATTCGATAACCGCCGATCGTGACAATAGTTCTAACCCTGTATTTCTTGGCAAAATCCAACAGACGATCTGAGATTTCGTATTGCCCCTCGATGGTCTGAGCCTGACTGTCGCCTGTGAACAATATAAGGTCGGTTTTGCCGGCTTTGTTTTTCCAAGAATAAAAAGCACCGCTGAGAAGCCTAATGCTTCCTTTCTTGCTGACGAGCACAAAATATGGGAAATGCGGCGAGTACAGACTGGCGAAGCGCTCCGCCTTTAGCTGCTTGATTAGATAGCGCGTTGCGATCTTACCGACAAGTCCCAGTCCAGGAAGACCCTCGATCAGTATAGGATTGTCCAAGTCTGCTTTTGATGTTTCCTTGATGACTGTTTCTTTCACTCTGTGGTACTCTCCAACTTCAGAGCCATTCTGTATTTCAGGTACTTGTCATCTGGCGAAAACTTGGGTGGATGTGGCACTCGAACCTTGCCACCGCAATATGGGCATGCGTCCTTCTTCAATGTGTAAGCTCTGCATTTCTCGCATACTCTCAGGAGCCACACCATCTACTTTTCCCTTCTGAAAACACCATGCCCACCAGCCTCGTCGATGTTCGACACGACACTTTGGGCAACTCTCTGCAAGACATCTTCTGCTTGCTTGTAGTTGTCCGAGAAAGCTTCAATGCAGTATTTGGGGGCGGCAACCACGTAGAAACGGAGTTTTGCGTCCTTGGGTTTCTCTGCTTTTTTTGCGTTGGCGAATGCTTCCTTGATGATTTTGACGCCGTTCGGCTTCATGCAGCTGACTTCAACTATTCCTTTTACTTTTACCATCGGGACATGTATTCGTTCCTGTGCAACCTCGACAAAAGCCTTTGCGAGATCTTCTGGTACGCCGATTTTTGTTAGTGCTTCGGCGCCTTCCTTCACGGCTTTCTCAAATCCTTCGTAAAGGCCGTATTCTTTTTCTACAGCTTCCCCGACCTTTTGATAAACTTCCTCGACTGGAAGGTTTGCTTTTTCCGCAACACTTCGGAGGAGGGTTTCGGCTTTTCTCTCTTTCTTCCATGACATCATCTTTTCGATTTTCTCTCTCTTCGTGACTCTTCTCAGCGACAAGTCTATATGCCGCTTTTCCGCATCGACACGAAGAACTTTCAAGACGGTTTTTTGTCCCTCACGCACGAAATCACGGATGTTACGAATCCAAGAGGAAGAGATTTCGGAAATATGCAGAAGGCCTTCTTTGTCGTATTCGTCGAGCTTGGCATATGCGCCGTAGTCCGTGACGTTTATTATTGTAGCGATTACCAGGTCACCGGGTTCTGGCAGTTCGGGCTTTTTAGCGGCCATCTGCGTGTTCATCCCTATTCAAAAACAGCCACTATTTCGCCTTTGATCTTAGCTTTCCCGCCTGATGGTTCCGCAAGCTCGGTACTGCAGACATTGCAGACGACTTTGCTAGCGGCATTGCTGAAAACTATTTGTTCGTTACCGCATTTCAGGCACTTCACACGAATGAAACTGCTTCGCGGTCTAGGTATGAGTTTTTCCCATTCGCTCACATCAACTACCTCCAACTATGCAATAACCAACTTTCTCAGTCGTATACCGTCCTTGTGTCTCATGAAGCCGCAGATCTTGCACTTCAGCTTCAGAGTCTGCTTCTTGGTTGTCTTCGAGAACTCCCTCTGCAGGGCATATTTTTGCCCACCGTAGCCACGCTTTTCTCTAGCATGATGCCGCTCACCTCTAGCCAAAGCTCGTCGCTTGCCGGCCTTGTAAAGAGTGACTGAATGAGCTTGATGTTTCTTGCACTTTGGACAGTATGTTGTGACTTCCTTTGGAACATTCACCTTTACCACTACCAGCTTTCCATAAAGAAACCATACATGCACTTATACTTTTTCGCCATTCTTGGAAGCAACCTTACGTCCCGATCAAACTGCTCTGGAACCCTGTCAATCACGTTTTTGTCCAAAAACTGTTATTCATAAATACCGGTTTGCAAAGACAGTAGGCAACCACTAGAAGGGAGAGACCAAACCTTGACAGACAGCGAAGCAGCAAAGGGGAACCGAAAAGCTAGTGCGTGCATCAATGTTCTAAAAATATTGTTGCCCCTCCTGGCATTTATAGTCCCAATGGCGATATTGTACCTTTTGTATCCCGCTTCTTTTGAGGCAACATGGAAAGGCAGAACATACTATCTTTTCTTCGCATGGCTGGTTCTGCTGGAGATCATATTGAGCTGGGAGGAACTGCAAACAAGCAGACTGCGTAATTTGGGATCTTTACGAGCCCTATGTTTCTGCGCAGCTCTCGCGCTTCCAACGTGCTATGTGATCATCGCCAATTTTGGCGGGCTGAACGCTGAAATCGTGAATTGGTCCCTGCGGCAAGGAATCGGATGGGTCGAAATGATGCCACTTACCATAGAGTACCTCGTCTTCGTGGCATTATTCATAGCAACTGTTTTCTTAATGTATGGTAGAAGGGGCATATTGAAGTTCTCTGTTTCTTGTTCACTGTTGTTGATAATCGGTTTGATGTATCTGACAGATAACGTATACCCATATGGGCGTTTCGCGCCTCTCCAAATCGTTGTTCCAACAACGACAAGGTTAGCAGCACAGGTTTTGAATCTGATGGGATTTGCAACCCAGATATCCGAAATAAGCAGACCAGATCTGGGCTTGCTACCATTTCTGTACGCAGTAAACCGCCAAAACCCATCCATGCACGCAGGATTCCTTATAGGTTGGCCATGTGCTGGCGTTGAAAGCTTACTCATATATGCGGTAACAATCGCGCTGTTTTTGAAGAAGAGCAGGACTTCATGGTGGCATGGAATAATATACTTCGCGATCGGAGCTGTGATAACTTACTCCATTAATATCCTGAGAATCGTTACGATCTTCTTGATTGAAGCTAACCATGGACCCATGCAGACCTTTCATGACTACTATGGGCAACTTTACTCGATTACATGGATAATCGCTTACCCGTTAATGATAATCGGGGCGCAATCATTTTGGAGCAGAATCAAGGGCCAAAGAGAAACGATACCTGCCGAGCACAAACAGTCAGAAGATGAAACTCGTATCTACTCTTAGCTAACTTCGATTTCTTCAGCTAGTCCCTGCTTGACCAGAATCTTGGCGTTTTCAAAAGGCAAAGAAGCTATGTCTTCAGTCTTGAAAGGTCCGTAGGGTTTCATGTCCGCACCGATTATTCCCGGAACGTCTTTCAAGAAACGCAGAACGGCGGTCATACGTTTGCACTCCATGTCTACTTGTGGCAATCGTCCATGAAACAGACTCTGAGCGAGAGTCTGATACGCTTCAGCAAATGGCACGACGGCTTTCAAGATTCTGTCTTCTTCATACGTGAGAATGCCGCCAGTGACTTCATCCCCCGCCGAAGCTTTCTTGATCAGTTTTCTGTAGCGTGCCTGGAGCAGTTCGCGAAGCATCCGTCTGGAGTTCCGCGTTTCATCTCTCAGAAGCCTTGCCTTGACTGTCCTCTTGTCAAGCATCCGGCTTTCTTCTTTGAGCCTTTTCAAATAATCAGCAATCCTTGAGTAGAAATCCGCAGGAAGCTTTTCCAGCTCAACGCTCTGAAGTTCCTGCTTCCAAGCCTCATACAGTTCACTATACATTCTTCTCCACTACCTCCGCTCTATCCCTACGGATAAGTAGTATAGCAGCAGCAGTCGGCAACTCGACCTTGCACTTCTCGTAAGGACCAAACGTCTCGTCTCCAAGCCTGAATTCAGGCGCGCTAGAAACGAAAACAGTTACAGTCCCCTTCTTAAAGGCTACCGCGCTCTTGAACGGATCAAAGCTTTCGAGTTCAGGAATCGGAAAATCGACTTTTTTAAGACCGGTTTTGCCATGCAGAGTGCCAGCCAATCTGATCAAGCGGTGAATGTCCGTGGTGACGACAGTGTCCACATGCGCTGTCAGAGACTCCACACAAGATGTGACTATTCGTCTCCACGTCTCAAAGCCCACATTCCTAACAGCGCGGTATGGTCCGACATCATCCCAGCTTCTCAAGATTCCGTTCTTGTTTTTCATTAAAGTTTCAATGGTCTTTTTGTCCAGCCCTATGTTCCCATAATCTTCCTTTTGGGCGTGCAGAATGAAATCGTACATACCTCTCGCAAGACGCTTACGCCAGCCGGAATCATTCAAACGAGGTGAAGTTGGAAAACCTGCCTTGCTTGGTGCCTTTTCATTTGAACTGGCAAAACCTGTGTCCAAACCTAGTCCATAAACATAATCGACGATCTCTTTTCGGGAAACGGTGTCAAGCGTTTTTACAGCTTCGTTTTCAACGTGAACGTGATAACCCCGATGCCCAGAGAAGGAAACTCTGATTTCGTCTTTTGAGAATCCAAAGTCTTGGATCAGCATGTCTAGAAGCTTGATGGTTTCAGCCTTGGCGGAGGCTAAGCACACTTCACAAGCCCATGTGGTTTCATCAAATCTCTCACTATTACAAATAGGACACTTCTCCGGCACAACTCCCTTTCCAGCAAAGCCACATTTAGCGCAAGTCCATTCATCATGCACCTTGCTACAAGACGTGGGAATATGATCAGCGTCGATGTCGAAAATCAAGTCGGCGCCTAACCACCCCTTCGTGTCCATCTCAGCTTCAGGATCCTCGTAATAGGCACAAGAATAGTAAGCATCTGATGGAACGTAACTCTTTAGGAATAATGCGAGTTCGCGCTGATCTTTGAAATTTTTGTGGCGAAGCATGCCTCCCTTGAACAGAACAAAGCCAAACTCGCGTTTCTCAGTCGCCATCATGAAATCTTGTATATTACAATCTTCCGCATAGTACCTACGGAACATGTTTTGAACAAACGCAGATGAACCCAAGTTCATAAAGCCTGTAGTCGCGCCTCAGCTAATAAGAATTTGTTTCGAGGTTCAGGATGGACCAGGCTCGTCATGATTTCACGCTCAAAAAGGCTGTTACGCAACACCACGTTTGAGCCATCGCAGTGCATCTCTTCCCAAAAGCAGAAAATCGGGCAAATATTGTCTTGGCGAGGATCTTGCAGGATCTACGTAGGGATTATTGATAAAATCTACCATTGGTTTCATTGCATCATCAATATCCAAGCGTTTCCTGTAGATTTCATCCATGTTTTTTCTCGCTTTGGCTATCTTTTGTGACCCATTGTCACTCATTAAATCTCCCAAGACATCACATAGGCTATTGGGATCGCTTGCGGCATACTCAAAGCCGCCGCCATTTGCAACGACCATGTTTGAATGCTCATCGCTTGTCGGAGTTACTATTGGAAGCCTTGCCCAGATGTAATCTATGACTCTTGTTCTTACGCTCAATTCGTCCTCAACCGTTTTCATAGGGATGTTAACAGCAATGTCAGATTGGAGATAGTAGCTAGCTCGCTCTTTGAAGGGCACCAGACCTGTGAAAATGAGCTTATCTTTGAGCATTGACTGATGGCCCATCCTTACGATGAGGCGCTCGAATTCGGGATTCCTTGGGTTCCCGCCGAAAAAGATGCATTTGAAGTTCGTTTTGCCATTTTTGAGCAAAATATTGAAAGCTTCAAACAAAGTTGAATAGTCGTACCAAGGCAGGAAAGCACCTGCGACTAGAATTACAAGTTCATTAGATTGTCTTTCGATGACATTCTTTTGCGAGACCGCAGGGGATGCAGGAGCAGTCATTGGGACTAGGTGAATGAGAGAAGGAGACAGTCCTCTATCGCGTGTGCTTAGTCTTTTTGAGGCGACAAGAAGCCCGATCAGATAGTACCTTTCCCGCAATCCAGCAGTCATCAGAAAGTCACCAAACCAGAAAGATCTCATTTTCAAACGAAGAAGGTAATCTGGGATTGTGCCAGACGACGCAAATCGCTCTAGCAAACCAGCGCCAACATAATCCACGATTGTAGGGATCATCAAGTCAAGTCGGCCTATGAAAGGTGTTGCCGACCAATGTACGTACAAAATATCAGGTCTTTCTTCAAGGACGGCCTTGGCAACATTTCTAGGACTATGCGGTATGCACCTGATCAAGTAGTTGCCCTCAAATATCGCTGACTCCCTCTTCAGGTTTCGATGATAGCTCTCATACAAGCTTAGGATAGTAACCTTATGCTTCCTTGAGATCTCTTGGAAAAGGTTCCAAGTCCTATATCCCGGTCCGTCTGTAATGTTGTTGCCATAGGGAAACGGTGAAGTCGAAAGTACTACGATTTTTCTTGCAGGCATTATTTCGTCTCCAGAAGGAGTCTGATCTGGCGTTTTATAGGCATTCTATTACCATCAAGGTTTGCTGGAAGTGAGACAAAAGAATCATGCATGGTCATTTCCTCAAACTGTGATATACCATGAATAACGTTATAGAAAGGTTGACTAGAACTAGACATAATAGACCAGCATCGCTTGCATATGGCAGAAAACTGAAGAAGTTCAAAAATTCATTTGGCACCCACTGAACGGAAAGGGCCGAAAGTAGATTGATGGAGAAAGCCACCAACAAAGATAGATATGAGATCAGCGCAACTTTGCTTTCTTTGTAAGCCAAGACAAGGAATGGAAGTGCTAGGAAGAGGTAACGTTCATGCATTCTCGTTGGGAACATGTAGAACACGACCATAAGTAGGCTCAGTTTAAACATCACGTTCTGATCGTTTGAACTCTTACGCAAACTGAAGAGAGTGAAGCAATAGAAAGCTAGGAACAGAAGAATACCAAGTTGGAAGTAACTCAGGAAGAAGAACTGGTTCGCTACATTGTCATTGACAGCCCCAAAGAAAACCATTCTTGGAGGCACTCCATCCTTCAACCAATTTATAAGCGGCCAAATATTTGGTGCAAAGACAGTAGTTGCGGTCATCTCTGAGGATGCTGGACTGAAAGCGCCGGTGCTCGATAAGAGGCCCAGTCCCATCTGCCATAAAGCAAAGTCAAGCGAATACCCTGATAACAGAAGGGGGGACCAAATCACCATCACAGTCAGGCAGAACACTCCAACACCAAGGAAAGTTGAAAACCAACCGCGCTTCTTAATACTTACAATTAGCAGCCCTGGAACAAATGGTAGTGCAGTCTCTTTCGTTGACACTGCCAAAGCTGCGAGCAACCAGCCAAGTTCAATCTTCTCTTTCACAATGGCCAACGCTGCCAAAACCATAAACAATGCGACGATAGAGTCGTATTGACCCCAAATACTTGAATTGACAAAGTTTAGCAAAGACAATGTGGCGGCAATGAGTCCAGCTTTGTATCCTTTCCAACTCTTAACCGCATAATATATTGCCCATCCCAAAGCCAAGTCTGCCAAGATGGGAGGAACCTTGAGCAGAAACATCAAGACATTATTGGTTGATGTATTTTGTGGCGAAAGGGGAGCAAATAAGGAGAGAACATAAGCTATAACTGGAGGGTAAGGATATACGGGTCGGATTATTATTGGCGGCAATATGGCCGTATATGGATATATCATGGCTACTCCTCTGTCTCTTATCACGTTGATCCAAGCCTTGAACGCATACGAATCAAACCAGTGGCTTGGAGTGGTTAGGGCTAGCCCGATTCTTATTGCGGCAAAGAAAACAACCAGAAAAATGAACGCTCTGTTGTCTTTGACGTAGAGCAGAATATAGTTAGGCAGGCGACGGACAATTTCGCGTAGCCTTCCGACCTTCCCTCTTAACCATGATTCCAGAAATGGGGCAAGTTCAGAAAGTCTGTTAAAGCAGACGAATCCTGCGACACAAACGAAGAGCACACTTGCAAGCGCAGAGATCACTGTTGCGTTGTATGTTTCTTGTTCATATCTAGAAGTGTAGGTCAAGAGAACATTCTCACTATAGTCTACCAAGGTATATGACCCCTGACTTGTGTATGTTTGAATAGCCAAAGAGGGGGGAAGATAGGTCTCTGGAATAGTGAAAACAAGGATCCGCTGCCAAGCTTGATCCCTCAACAGTATCGTCGCCACGACATTCTTTGTCTGTCCGCTCTTGCTCCAATTCACCTCGATTTCATATCGTGACCCAACAACTACTGAACCACCAATGGGAACCTTGTTCTGTGCCAAACTTGCATTGACGTTAGAGTAGTAGTACCAGCCTTTTCCAGTCTCTGCCCAAACAGAGATGTTTTTCTGTCCCCATTCAATGGCGAAGGCCACTGGGAAAGCCAGACCAGAAACCTCAAGTGGAGAAGCTGAAAAACTCCACCTGAAATCCTCAACTGCGGAGTAAACAATAACCTCCATAAACGAACCGTTTTCTGCTCCCATTCTGATATTGTCTTGAGTGATTAAAACCTCGCCTTGCCCGTTTGTTGCTTCAAAGTACTTCTGAAAACCATTAACTCGAATGAATTCCCCCGATTGATTAACATGGAAGTATCTGTAGGCCGTAGTAATAGAGACAGAGACCGACGCAAGTGCCAATATGATAAGTAATGCCAGATCCTTAAGAGGAGCCTTCTTCAAAGAAACAATGGCGTCCATCAGAAACCGGGAGACAGTTTTCAACATGGATTCTTCTCTCAAGATCCAGCACCGAATTCTCACAAAGCTCTGTCAGAAGCCATATAAAAATCAAGCAGTAATCACACGCACTAAATGTCCGTTCAGAATCTCCTTAATCGATTCCAAATCGCTCTTCCCCAAGGTCAGAAGACTTGATCGTCACCATGCATTTCGCCCGAAGCTGAATGCACTAGCTATGATTTTCCAGTCACTCGCATTCGCTTCTCCTAACCATTTTTTAGACCGTAAACGACAACTCGTCATGGAAGACATAGTTTTGCGAACCATACCTTCAAATCAATATCATCAATATTCGACGCGTGTAACGTGTCACAGTCTTGCTCCGATTATGTACAAGACTAGGCCATAGCAGAAACCAAATGTGTATGTAAAGTCAATTACGATTCCCAAAGCTGCTATGACCACTGCCTCAAGAAAGGATGAAGCAGTAGTTTTATGAAAGGCATTTGACATGTGACGTAGTTCGCTCCATATTGCAGCAACATAGAAAAGATGCCTGACGCCAAGCGCTACAATGGATAGGTATAACATTAACATGCTTGACCATGCCAAAGCAAGGAGCAACAAAAGAATGAAAACAGAGACGAACAATGGCTGTGTTGCCCTTTGAACTGACCGTGTTTTCGAGTATTGAGAAATGCCGATTCTCTGGAACAGAAAGGTCTTGAACATGGGAAAAATGCCGCCCATCGCTTTTCCAAAAACGAATTCTTTTTTCAGGTTCTTTGAAATGCTGTCAGCAGTAGGCCCAAACTTCTGAACAACAGGAAGTCTGTAGCTTTTAACTATCGAGTAGCCTAATTGCCGCAACTTGTAGGATACGTAGAGGTCTTCTCCTGCTATTCTGAACCTTTCTGGAAAGCCGCCAATCTTCTCAAGGGCTTCTCTTCTGAAAAGATCGCATTTTCCTTCTGAAAACGTTACTTCCGTATCTGCTTTCGAAGCGTCTGCCGCATGATATTGCCTTCTGAAAATGCCAAAAGCTTTCACAGCGAACGTTAGATTGTCTGGAGGTATCCCATAATATCCTGTGACGATGGCAATCTTTCCGCCATCCGAAAAATACTCTAGAGCTTTCTTCATCCAATCTGGGTCCACTAGCACACAGTCTTGATGAAGTATAGCGACATATTCTCCATGGCTCTCCTTGAGCCCATGATTAAGCGTGGCAGCCAAGCCTAGGTTTTTCTCATGTCTGATTATCCTGTACGCTACGAGTTTCTCATGGTTAAGCTTTGCCAGTTTTTCGAATGCGTTGTCTTGGCTTGCATCATCGATTACTATGAGTTCAATCGGCTTGTGAGTTTGGTTCAGAACCGATTCGATGGTTTCATTTATGATTTGCTCGCCATTATACATTGGTATTATTACGGATACAAGCTCATCTGAACTATGCTTGCCACCATGCTCTTCAAGCATCACGAACCACTATTACCTAGACCGAGCCAAAGCTTCCTGGGCAGCCTCTATACCAGTTTCAAGAGCAGTCCCCATATAGCGGTCTCTCGGATACGTCCGAGAAATGCCGCCAATGTAGAGACCATTCACGGGAGAGGCCGCCTCCGGCATGTATTTACTGTAGTAAGGGACGAACAGTGGCGTCGAGTATTCGGCTCTGTGAAGTCGCCACCACAATACCTGCTCCTCCATGTTACAACCAAAGACTTCGCCAAGATGTGATAGAAATTCCTCAACAATCTCTCGATCAGGCTTCTGCCAGTAGCTGTCAGCTGCGTCCAGGTATTTGACAACGAACAATACGCTTGGATATCTAAGCTTGCTATTCAAGTGACCATGCTCAAAAACGCCGACAAAAGGATGCTTCTCCAGATCCATTATGTTCAACCAGTAGAACGGGCTCACTTTTTTCGATAACGCTATTGCCGCACATAGCGATGACTTGTACTTGATGTTTCTCAGTCTGTCCTCATATTCTTTGGGCAATCCCTCAGCCACATCCAGAAGAGCCGGCACTGGCAAAGTGCTGACTACGATGTCAGGTTTGACTTCTCTTGTCTTCCCACTCTCTTGATATTCAACCCCTTGTACTCTTCCTTTCTCCACAGCGATACGTGTTACTCTGGCATCTGTCGCAATGGTTCCATTTTCTTTACATTTTTCCGCAAGCCCCAGCACGATTTGCTCTATACCACCTTTCAAATACCCAAACTGATCGCTTACAGATTTCGATTCGTGTCCAAATCGACTCATCAGCCATGCGGCGGATACATTACTAGGAGGCTCAGCGAACTTCGCCTGAACAATGTAACTAACAAGCCTATACGCCTCTTTCCCAGCGGTTTCTAGACAATAGTTCTCAACACTCACTCCATCCAAGTCTTGCCAGTTTGCCTTTCTCCTTGCCCTTAATACCAGAAGACCGAATCTTGCACGTCCCCACAAGCTTATCGGCTTGAACTTGAGTATTGATACCGACGAAGAGAAATCATAGAATTGTCCCTTAGAATAGAAACCCACTTTCAGTTTTTTCCAGTAAAGATCTTTTTCCAAGTTCAGCTCGCGAATAATCCTGAGTGTGACTGTGTCGCCGTACATAACGTGGTGGTACGTTTTGGGTACATATTCCCCGTCTATCAGGTAGCTTGACGCCAGACCACCAAGGGTCTTATCATTCTCCAACAGTAGAGTCTCGATTCCATTCTTTACGAGTGTGTAAGCTGCAGCCAGCCCTGATAGACCTCCTCCAAGAACCACTGCTTTCAGCATTCAGCACGCCTCTAGACAGCTATGAACTTGGCCAGCTCCTTGCCATACCATGTTTTCGCGATTTTCTGTGAGTATTTCATTCCTTCGCGTTTGTAATACCAAAAGCTGTTGTATTTGGTGGCTATCCATGAGAATATCTCAAAGGCTGAAGTGTCGAATATGAGGGGTTTTAGGATAGTTTTCCGTAGAGTCATTTCCCAGAAGAAAATTGGCTGTTTGTCGGGGTCTGGCAATAGGAATGGATTCGGCTCGAATCTGTCGCCTTTCAGCGTGAAATCGAGCTCGCCGACCCCACGTTTTGAGGCCTCAATCACGTGCCTTGGTATGGGCATCACCATATAGTTTGCGGCAACTACATCCAGTGCAACCGGATCTGTGGATGCCATAATCATGTCACATATTTTTGTTTTTCCAGTTCTGGGAGCGTCGCCTTCCATGCAAATTGTTCCGTCCACAACAGTGTAAGCAAGCTTTGGCCTAAGAAAGCTAGTAATATCCGCTATTGCATCATCAACAACCAGATGGTATTGATGCCGAACTCGTGGAACCACACCCCAAAAATGCTTGAGTGCGCAAGTCAACCCAGTCAAGCAGTGGGTTTTCATCACAGGCAGGTTGACAATATGATCTGCTTCAAGAACACATCGTGGAACATCCAAAGTCTTGAAAACCTTGCCGTTTAGCCTGACCTTAACCAGCTTGTCCTTAGAGAGATTCTGAAACTTTGCGCCGTACTTTTCGCCAAGTTTCTTGTGTCCCCAGATTTCCGCTGCTTTGTCGCACTGTCTGGCTGCTGCGAGATCGGCGTCGCCAAATGTGATATCATAGCCTCTTTCAGTAAGCTCTTTCAAGACTTCAGCCAGCACCAAGGGTGAAGTGCACTGGCCTGGGACAAACTCTGATGATATGAGGTTGACTTTCACGAAGATTTTCTTTCCGTGGAGTAGATGATTTTTCCATAAAGGTTCCATGGCAGTCTTTACGGCTTTCTGCACCCCATCTGGCGCAGGTTGCACTCTAATGAATAGCACTTCGCTCGGCGGCTGCTGGTTAAGGTGTCCATTCCTCGTGATTATGCTACTAGAAGTAGGTTGTAGGGTTTGTTGCATCGGTATTCCTTCGGCATGTTGATTGTGATGATTTCTTTCTCTTCCAGTCTTAATAAAGCCTTTTGGACTCGCTTATGCCAATTGATGCTCCCCGATGAAAGAGCAGACGGTATGCAAAGAGATGAAAGCCCACGGCACATAGGCCAATGCCATCATTCCCTCGAAGAAAAGCAGATTAATCTTGCCCTTCTGAACATGCTATCCCACTATATCCTTCAGAAAAACGTAATGGATGAATTGCTTGATCTCGTTAAGCGAAAGCTTCGACTTCCCTTTTTTCCTATTCGTGAATGTTATAGGCGTCTCTTTAATCCCAAACTTCAGCCGATGCGCTTGTCTGATGGTTTCAATTTGTATCTCGTATGTTGTACTATGCAAGTCTCCGAGAATAGCTTTTACGAGGCTTGTTGAGTAGCATCGCATTCCACTGGTGTAATCGTGTACTCTTGCTCTGATCAAAAGGGAGGCCGTCAAATTAGCAGTTTTGCTAATCATGTGACGCATTATGCTCCAGTCTACTGTTTTTCCCTTGGGACAGTATCTGCTTCCGATGACTAGGTCACTTTTGCTTTCAAGCGCTGAAACCAGACGCATTATGTCTTTGGGGTTATGTGAATAGTCTGCATCCATGGTGATTATGCATTTTGGTGGATGCCTTAATGATAGAAAGGTTCTGAATCCATCTGTTATCGCTGTTCCAAGTCCATATTTCCTTGGTCTTGCCAAAAGCAGAATGTTATCGTATTTCTTCTGGAGAGAACGTACGATGCTTGCCGTTTCGTCTGGACTGGAATCATCTATGACCAGTATGGATATGTTCTGCCCAAGCCCTTCAATCTCCTGTATCAGTTGCGCTATGTTTGCTGCTTCGCAGTACGTTGGCAGAATTACACCTACGTCTGATTCTATGTCGGTGTTGCCTTCGAACTTGGAAGATGGGTCCTCAATGGAGCCCAAGCCAACCTGTTGCTGTACGATGTTTGATTCGGCTACGCAGAGGGCTTGAGCTGACATTTTTGCATGTTTCACCTTCACGAATTGTGTTCACTAATCACGTACTTGCTATATAAATCCTACCATGATGTAAGTCAATTCCTTCGGTTACCATGGGTTCTTCTTTAGTTTTCTTCGGTAGTAATTTAGTGGATGATGTATTTTTCGGCACAATTCGTCTGGGTTTATGCATACTCCGTGGGTTTTCAGGGTGTCGCACATTGGTGGGATGTATCGGGTTCTTGAGCCTTTTTCGCCTGCTATGTGTTCAACTTGGTAGCGGGTCATTCTTTCGTTGAAGTCGGATACTCCTCTGAACAGCTCTATTACTTTTTCAGACGGCATTCCTATGTTCACGAGAAAAGAGGTCAGCGTAAATCTGCCCACATGCGAGAGGTGTCGGCCAGAAGTGAATGCTTGGTAGAGAGCGCTCACGCATGGAGGAAAGGCTGTTTCGGATATTTCCTTGGGAAAGCCTTCCATCTCTGTTTCTCCGATTCTTTCCAAGGTCAGTTTCTTTATTTTTTCGGCGATTTCGGCTATTTTTGGCGGAAAAACTGGCAGGTCTTTCACGTTCAGGCGTTGTTCGATGTGTTTTCGGATTTCCTCACTTAGCAGTCTTGCGGCTTCGTTTCTTGATAGATAGACGTTTCCGTTTGATAGTAGGCGGTTGACGAGTTTCCATTTGATGTCTCGCAGGTGTGTGGCATTTCGGATGTAATCTACGAAACTCAGCGTGAAATCGCTGGGTGTCTTGAGATCGTTGTTTGCTGCGAGTTTCCATCCGAAGTTCTGTGCGATAGCTATTACTTTCTCTTTGGGTTCAAGCTTGATGTCTTCATAGGCTTGTTTTGCTTCGGCTAGAGCGTATCTTTTTTTGATGAAGGAGTTTTCGGTGGCGATCGCTAGCATTATGGCTACTGGGAAAGATAGAATTTCGATTTCGGCGTTCCGATTCTTTCTGCCCGTCAGAGTGGAGAGAATGGCTTCTTCGACTCTTTCTTCGGCGCGCTCAAAGACTCCAGTCAGTCCAGAATCTAGCAGATCTTCGATTTTAAGATCGAGCCGTTTCACGTATTCGGTGGTTTCTTTGAGAAAAGGGTATTTGGCTAGATCGTTTTTTGTGAACTTGCTTGCGGCAGCCTGCATCTTGTTTTTCCTGTTATTCGGTTTCGATTCTTGGGGCCAAGTAGAATGAGAGTTTGCCTTCTTTTGCTTGCTGGAAGTCGAGTTTTATGGGCATGTCTGATGAGAATTCGAGCGTGGCTATGTCGGATGTGGCGGATGCGGCTTTGATTATTTCGGTCAGGTAGCTTAGACTGAACGTGGCCTTGGACGGTTCTTTGGCTTCCAATTCCAGTAGCGTGTCGCTTCCTTTTTGGATGATTATTGTTGCACCCATTAGGTCTCCAGCGGCATTGAAAACTAGCTTTTCGGGGTCTGCTTCAAGTTTGACATGGTCGCTAACGAGTTGGGCATCTTCAATTGCTTGGCTCAGTCCTTCGGTGGTGGCTTTGACTTTGACGTTGAAGGTGAGTTTTGGTGTGGGAACTTCCTCTTCGGAAGCTTCAAGTGTGGGCATCGTGAAGGTTCGTGCATATTTTCCTATGATCTTCACGTTCAGTTTTCCGGTCTGCTCGTCAAGCGAGAGCTCCACAGTCTCGTCTTTTCCTGTGCGCTTGAGCAGTTTGAGAAGTTCAGTTATGTTTATGCACATCTTTGTAGGGGTGTCGCATTGGTATTCTTCGAAGATGGTTTTGGGCCATTCGAAATCTACCATAGCTACGCGTGATGGGTCCATGGCTCGCAGCTTTAGACCATCTGAGTCAAGCTTGAATGTGGCTTCGTCCACAAGGATGGATATGCTTGTGATCATGTCCCTTAGTTGTTTGGCGTCTGCGACCTTCATTTTGAACATGATGGTTCCTCTTTTGTAGTGGATATTGTCTGGGCTGTAAATAAAAGACTTCTCATATTAACCTTAACCCATAAGAACAAGGATCTCAGTTATCAGATTGCCGCATGCCAGTTGTCCTAGAGACAACAGGAACTGAACCGGTTCAGCAAAAAAATCTAACCTTTGGCTCTCGGCGCGGAATTAAACCTCTTTACGTAAACCTTGACTTGAGGTTAGAATAGGCTGGCCTCGAAATGTCTGATTTTGTTTGTTACGTGTTTTCCCTTCTTGGCTTTCGGAGATTGTTTGGGACGGTTGAGAAGATTGCGGCAACAAAGGATGGCTGTCGAGGTCTAATAATTGGTCTGTCTGCGTGATAATTCTGATTTTCCTTAAGAACGGATTTTGTTGTCAGAATTCGAGGCGGCTAGCTGTATTCTCTGAATGTGTAGCTGCATTTCGTGCAGCGTAGGAACTGTGTTGAAGATTCATCAGCACCTCTCGTCTGCACTTGCCAAACATAAGCCGAATTATTTCCGCACTTTGGACACTCAATTCTGACGGTGGGCAGTGTTCGCAGTTTCTGTTCTTCTTTGCCGATGACGGCGACAAGCTGCCGCGGGTTGGGCTGGATGACCTTTGCGGGTTTGGGTTCTATTTTCTTTTCAGTCGGTTTCTTCTTATAGCCGCATTTCGGACAAGTCATCACTAAGCCTGTTTCTTTTCCAGATTTTGCCTTTTTAGGAACAAGCCGTGACCCGCATTTTGGACAAAATTCCATACTAAACTTTCTCCGTTGTCCGTTTGTTTTCCCTTAGCATGGACTCTTTTAAACCTTTTCTTGTTGTGGTAAGTATTAACGCTAAACGTTGCCGCCACTGATTCCGGACGCGATCAAGTGCGCAACGCGCAAAGGTTCAGGAACGTCGCTCCTAGTGGAAGTCAACTGCACGATTTTCCGCGCATCCTCCTCATGAATGCCTGAGGCCTGCATGTACACAATAGCGCTCTTATGCCTAGTTGACACTTCAAACATTTCCCCTGAACCTCTGATTGTCTTCCAGCGTTTCTCGCTTTCTGGCAGGTTTTTCAAAGCTTCGCGGATCTCCTTGAAATCTGGCTCCTCACGAGTAACCGCTATGACGGGAAGACCTGTCTTCACGTTTAGCTTCTTGATGTCAACAATATTGAAGCCTGCGCACGTTACTCCGTTGAGCATTATCACTCTCAACTGCTTATGATGGGGTGACCCAACAATCATGGAAGCGATCTTGTCCGTAGCATCCGTTCCATCCACTTCCACCCTAGTGCACATCACACCATCAAGCCAGTAACCACCACGAAAAACCACCCCAACAACGGGCGCAAAACCCTTCACATGAGGAATAAAAACTCCATCATCGACACCAAGAACACGAATCTCAGGCTTGACCACACGAAACCTCTTGCAGGACAGGCAAATCACCAAGAAATACTGAGAGTGAATAGTCATATAAATCAACCCGCCCTCACCTAATAGCATGCTGCTGGAGACCATCATTGCAGGCTTTCTGCTTGTCTGCTTGGCATGTTTCTTTTCAATTAACCTGCACAACATACTCAGATTGCACAGGCATGACAACGATCCAGAGTCTCAAGCTGAAATCGAACGCCCATCGGGTCCTGCAATCTACGCTGCAGCATTTGGCACGCTATTCTATTTCGCGGAAGCCCTGCTGTATCCGCTTGTAGTGTTCACCATTTTTCCTTTTTCGTTCACTAGTTTCCCTCTAAGCTACCAATATTCATTCGCGTTGTACGTGCAAGCTCTCGGAGCCATCCTAACCACAACTGGATATTTCCTGTTTCTTTGGAGCGTCATCACCCGCGGCAAATATGCAGTTTCATGGGGAATGCGGAAGACTCACAAGCTAGTCACTTGGGGTCCATACAAGTGTGTGCGTCACCCATCTTACCTTGGATATTTCCTGATGTTCCTAGGAATGGCTGCTCTCTGGCCGAACGTTCTAACGCTGATTCCTCTCGCCGCGATCCTAGGCTATGTGAAAGTCACTTCTCAAGAAGAGAAACTGCTGGAACTTCATTTCGGCAATGAGTATCTTAGGTACAAGAAGAGAACAGGAAGATTCATTCCTAGACTCCGGCAACATTCGCATATCCGCGAAGACACTAGCGAAGAGAGGAACACGCGGCCTTGAAGAAACAGATCAGAGCCTTTTCTTTCGTGCAGGACAAAAAAAGCCTATCTGAAGTGCTGACGGACCACGACTTGGCTTCACTTGGAGACGCGTTCGTCAACTTCGTCTATTCCTTGGCTCTTTCAAACAAAAAGGGAAGGCCAACAGGCAAGAAAACCAAGGGAACCCTATTGGCTGAGGCGTTGAGGAGGGCAGGGCTAAGGAGCTTTATTCCGTCAAGTGTAAGCAGTCACGCTTTGGCTGATGCGGCAGAAGCCCTATTGGTGTACGCTTGGCTACACGGCTGCACCACATTGGAAGAAAGTGTGACGATACTGGAGAAGAATGATGACCCAGTCGAAGGCTTTGCTCAGTTGCTTGAGAAAATTAAGAGCGGAATCAAGCTTTCTTGAGGGCCTTCTCGAACTCCTTGCCAAACTCCTTGTTCAATTCGCGCGCCCGGGTCACAGCACTTTTCAGAACTTCCTCAGGCTTCACTTTGCCCTTAGTTCGAACATAAACTATCGCTTGCGGGGACATGGGATGCGGGACATCATAGCCAGCCAAATCCACATTAGCTTCTTCCAGAATCCTCTTTTGCAACAGATTGCAGAGAGTATGCCCGACACCTTCGACTTCCAGCTTAAGCACGTCAGAAGTTTTCTTCAACACTTTCGCCTTCAAACACGTCATCTCCATTCCAGTAATCAAATTAGTCCTTTGCCATAATCAAAAGCCGTCTTACGGCGCTCAACATTGCCGCATTTGGGACAATGCATTTCATACCGCTTCGGCTCCAACGTTCCACCACATCGGGAACAGAAACCATAGATCACACCCAAGTCCTTGTCCTTGGTAGACAAGTGATAGGTCTGGTTTTTCTCGCTTATCACTCTAGCCCTGATGATGTCCCCTGCCTTGCAAATGTCAAACATTGAATCCACGAACCTCAGGTGAACGTCAGAAACGTGAAGAACCCCTACAAAGACTCCTGAAAGCATCTTCTCGCCGATTTGATAGATACGCACGTTCGCATTTTCAGATTGGACGCCTGCAACTTGCCCAACTACCACGTTGCCCACCCTTGGAACCCTGACTTCACGGGTCATCGGATACACCGAGACACGTCTACTTGCAAGATCGCGCAAGGCGTGACCCACAATCATGGCGTAGATTATTCCGTCCTTCACGAAGGTTCCAGAGTCAGGAGAGAATTCCTCGATGACTCCGAGGCGTTCGCCTGGCAACACTAGCTGCCCACTTTTCTGTACACTTGGATTCGTACTCATGCAACCAACTCTATCATTCTCATACAGTTAGGCTTTCGCACATTAAGAGACGTTAGCTTTCTCTAAAGGATTACGACTGTACTCTTCCATGCTTCTCAATAAACCTTTTGATTCTCCGCTCAAGTGAAGCATAATCTGAATCGTTCGGTTAGCGTCTTCCTTCCAGAACGTAGAGATCAACCACAAACTCATGTCTTCTCTTCGTATGGAAATTGAACATGTGAGGAACCGTCATTACCATAGCATAGACAGCCCTGATGCGTCCTCCTCGCGATTCAATAAACTCTTTTAAAAATGGAGAAGGATCAACTGGCGATACGCCTTCCGCGCTAGTTTTCAACCGTTCAATGAAAGCTCTGTTCTTCTGCAGGCTTTTGTGAAGGGAGTAGACGCTTCTGCCTGTCTCTAAGGCTTTTTCCAAGAACGCCCTGTCAGCTCCTCTTGTCTGCACGCCATATGGGGGATTTTGCAGAACGGTGTCAAACCTTCCGCGGACAGCCTTTATGTCAGCACAAATCCACTGAACCTTTTCTCCGAGACCGGTCTTGACCGAATTCGCGAAAGCCGTCTTGGTCGCAGTCCTATCTATATCTACACCCACAACACGTTCCGCGCCCAGAAAAGCCGCGCCCAAGGCTATGCGTCCAGTGCCGCAGCCAAGGTCTAAAACGGTCTTGTGAATTACGTCGTCGTTCACGTAGGTGGCTATGTGAAGCATATTTGCAGCGACACTGATCGGAATCGTGTATTGTTCAATGTTGGGCTTGGGCGTAGGATGATGTTCGACTTGTGAGAGGAACCTTTCCAAGTCTAGTTTTCTAACAAGCCTTTTCTGCATAGTTCTTCCCAAGGTAATTCGCCGACAGCAACTAGTGCCTCGTTCGGCGTCAATACTGGTTTCCTGAACCTGGAAGCATCATCAAGAGAAAGCCTAGGACAAGCAGTGTTCACATACGCGTCTATCGTTGGAAACTCCATGAGCGCCTCACGTGATACCTCCCGAACAGCAAAGAGAAACACCGTCTTGCCTTTCGCCTCAAGCTTTCCCTTGATGATCAAGGCTTGCTCTAGTTTCTGTTGCCCAGGCTTCAATCCAACTAGAACCGCGTAGGTTTTCGCTTCCTTTGCCTCATCAATGCTTGCCCAGCGTTGCTTGACTATTCTGTCGGCTTGTTCATTAGCAGAAAAGGCTCGATTGTCATAAGGATCAGCGGCGATCGTCGGTTTCGATGTTGAAAGAGCCACGCCTAGAGCATGGAATTGCCCGCCTCCAATGAAAAGAAACGCCTCGACATCCTTTGATATCGACTTAGCGTTGCTGTAGTCACAGCCAATTATCTGTCCTGGATAGCTCAAGCGCCTTGTGTCACCGATTATGACCGTTTTTCCTGCTCGAAGCAGAAGCTCTTTCGCGTGATCAAGCGTCTGAACATGCTGAACCGTTGTGACCAAACCGATCTTGCGCCATTTTCCAAGAAGCGGCAAAGCTTTCTCCATGACGGCATTTATGTTCAAGGTTGCTCTGGCTTCAACGTAGACTGTTGGCACTCGTTCGTACTTAAGAAGCTTTGAATGTCCATAGTGAACTATCAAGTCCACGCCTAGGCTTTCAGCTTCTGCTGTAGCCAAGTCGCAGGCACCATAGCACGGATCGGCGGAGATAATAGGCATGGTTCCTGCTTTCTCAATGGCCTTCGCCAGTCGTGGCGCTTCTGGCTTCAAGCCTTCTGGAAGCTGTATGAGAACTCGTTTGGCTCCGAGCCTGAGGATATCCTGCTTCACCCTTTCCTCTTCAAGATCGAAACTCTTCATTCAGACACTGCCAAAACCTTGATCTAGGTAGAACCTTTAAAAAAACGGAGAGTCTGGAGCGTCTACTCAAGACTCCATTCCAAGTCTTGCTTCGATTTCTGGGCAGGGCGGTGGAATGTTCTTTCATGCTGTTCTGCAAGTTGCTCAAGCATCAATTTCCGTTCTATGCTTGCCACAAGCCTCTTTGTTGAGATGACAGCGTCATTGTTCACTGATATGCTGTCGATCCCGACTCTCACTAGGAATTCCGCAAAGTCAGGCAGGTTCGACGGCCCTTCTCCGCATATCGAGACGGTTACTCCGTTTTCGTGAGCCACTTTGATCAGGTGAGCAAGTATTCTTTGAACTGCGGGGTCTCTTTCGTCGAAGTAGCCCATCTGCCCTAAGCGTTCTGAGTCTCGGTCAATCATGAGTATGCCTTGCGTCATGTCGTTTGAGCCTATAGAGAATCCGTCACACAGTTTCGAGAATTCATCTACAAGTATTGCGATGGACGGGGTTTCCGCCATGAACCAAACCTTGAAGTCCTTCGACCTTTCTAGGCCTTCCTGAAGCATGATCTCTAAGACTTTCTTGGCTTCCCATAACGTCCGAACCACAGGAAGCATCACCCACACGTTCTTGAGGCCCCACTCCTTGCGGCATTTCCTTATTGCTTGACACTCGAGCCTGAAGGCTTTTTCGTACCACTCGCTAATGTAGCGACTGCATCCTCTCCAGCCGAGCATAGGGTTGGCTTCAACAATCTCGTACTTTTCGCCGCCTTTCAGCTCTCTATACTCGTTTGTTTTGAAGTCGCTGAAGCGAACAACGACCGGCCGTGGCTGTATGGCTCTTGCTACCGTGGCGATGCCTTCTGCAAGCTTGTCCACGAACACCTGAGAGCGGCCTGTCTCCACGAACAGCATTGGGTGCTCGCCGATGTAGCTGGCCAAGATGAACTCGGTGCGCATTAGGCCGATGCCCTCAAAGGGCAAGTCTTTGTAGTCTTCAATCTTTTCAGGAATACCAAGATTCATGTATATCTTCGTGGCTGTTACAGGGACTGATTGGAACACTCCGCCAGTAGCCATTGAGCCGCTCATGACCGTTCCAGCTGCTGACGAAAGCTGGCTTGTCAACGCCTCCAGTATTCCCTCATAGACTATGCCGCTTTTGGAATCAACCGTGTACTCGTTCCCCGTGATCATGAGTTTTGTGGCGTTTTCCGTTCCGACAACGCAGGGGATGCCCATCTCGCGGCTTACAATGGCTGCGTGGCACGTTACTCCGCCTTTGTCGGTGACTATGGCGCCTGCGAGTTTCATGAATGGCACGTAGTCGGGGTTCGTCATGTCTGTGACGAGTATGTCGCCTTTCTGCATGACCTTGGATGCTTCTTCAGTGTTCATCACGACTTTGGCTTTGCCTATGCCGAATCCTCTTTTGCCTGCGGCTATGCCTTTGACAATAACGTTTAACATTTCTGTTGATCTCATTTTTTCTGCTTCACCTTTCGCTGGTGCTTCTGCCTTTGTTTGTGTCCAGACGGTTTCGGGTCTTGACTGTACTATGAACATGTTGGCTGGAGACGGTAGGTCTCTGTCGATGGCCCACTCAATGTCCTGTGGTTTTCCATAGTGCTGCTCAATGTGCTTTCCCAACTCTGCGAGCTTGAGGATTTCCTCATCAGTGATGCAGGGTTGTTCTTGCTTCTCAGCTGGCACTTCAGCATGAACCGTCTTGCCCGTGTTGGGGTCGCGAATGTACTGCACTGTTTTCTTTGCCAGACGGCGATCAGTTATGTTCAGGGTTTTCTTGTCCACTACGAAATCGTCTGGGGTGACGGATCCGGAAACGACGGCCTCGCCTAGGCCGTAGTTGCCTTCGATGACTATTTGGCTGTTCTCGCCTGTGACTGGATTTATTGTGAACATGACTCCTGCGGCTCGAGAGTTCACCATCTTCTGGACGCCGACGCTGATGAAGACTTTTTCATGTGCGAAGCCTTTCTCGGTGCGGTAGAAGATGGCTCTTGGCGTGAAGAGGCTTGACCAGCATTTCACCGTTGCCAGCAGAACCTCGTTGACGCCTCGAACGTTCAGAAAAGTATCCTGTTGCCCAGCAAAAGACGCATCAGCCAAATCCTCGGCTGTCGCGCTAGACCTGACAGCGACGAAAACGTCGTTCGTGTTAAGCTTTCTGCCTATCTCTTCGTAGGCTGATCTGATGGCATTCTCAATATCCTTCTGCATGGGAGTCGCTTCTATCAGTTCCCGAATCTTCTTGGATGCTATCTCATGCTGTTTCGCGTCATTCTGATTCGTGATTGTCTGTTTTATTATTTCGTAGATTTTGGTCGCTATGCCTGTTTCCTCAATGAACCGCTTGTACGAGTAAGCCGTTATCGCAAAACCTAGCGGAACAGGTATTCCTGCACTTGTCATTTCACCCAAGTTGGCGTTTTTGCCGCCTACTGAAGGAATGTCGGTTTTCCTCAGACCCTCAAACCAAAGAACCAAGTCTTCTCGCATTTCAGGCAACTGTCTTCGCCTCTTCCTTTTCGAGTTTTTCGACGACTATTCTGCATGGCATTGGCAGCTTGGCTGATCCCCGTTTCAGGCCTTCTTTGGCGGCTTTGACACCTTCTTTATTGACGTGTATAATGATGAGGGTTTGACCGGCTTTCACGCGGGCTGCTGTTCCGATCGGTCTCCCAAACGACGCCCGCATACCTTGCTGAAGACGATCCGCGTGGGCGCCAAAAATCATCTTGTTCTCTCTGAGAATCACATGAGGATAGGGAAGAACGTCCAGGCGATAATTGTTTACGAGCTTGTCCAAGACGATACGGTTTGAGGCTATACGCGCGGCTTCAAGTGAAACATGGCGGATTTGTGCCTCCTCCAACGCAATGAGCCGAGCTTCATACTCAAACTGGGCTTTGGTGTCGCCCATGGTGAATTTGGTTATTTTTGGGGGTGGAAAGCCTTTCGCAAAATCCTTTCTGGCGTAGGCTTGCCCTTTAACGGCCCTGTAATTCTTTGCATGCATGTCGATTCCCCTTCAGCATACCAGTTTCCAGATATTTAAACGTAGACTTTTGAAGTGCCTAGCATCGTATCTCCATCGACTATTGATTTGCTTTCTGACTCAAAAATTCATATTCAACATCCACAAGCAATCGCCTCCAAGAGCGCCATCGTTATCGGCTTTAGCTGGTCTTAACTTGGATACCGTGGATGACGTAAATGGTGCTTGCTTAGGCTCTCTGAGGCTCTAGCCCTTCTCTATATATACTTTGAACTGTGGTTTGACTTGCGAGTTAGAAGGCATAGATGATGATCGTGTGGCAGGCAGCGCTTTGAGTTGGGAGGTGAAATGCTAAATATCGTTTCAGAATACTAGCAATTGATGAGAAGGATTTTTCTGCTGAACATGGTTCTGTATGATGAAAATGTCTGAGCCTGAGCAAGCCGTTTACGTGTTCGTTCCGGGGAAGAATTGGCAGCTCTCTCTAGCTGAGCTTGGTTCATACTTCACGACGAGAGAATGCCGGTTCAGGGTTACTAACCTTTCGAAGTCATTTTTTGTGCTTGAAAGTGACAGGCATTTGGATCCTGTGATTGCCGACGAGCTTGGAGGCACGTTGAAGATCAGCGCGGTTCTCTCGCAGATTCCGATCGGCATGGTGAAGGACGCATTTCTGCACAAGAATAGGCAGGCACAATCCGATGTGAGGTCAAGACTTCCGTCAGGCGATTCTGTCGGCGAGATCTTCAACTTGCGTCAGGGCAAGTGTGTTTTCGGAGTGAGCTTGTACTTTGATGACTCTCAGTTTTTTAGACTGTCGGGGGAGATTCATAGGTTTGTTGGCAGCCACTTCAAGCAGGAGCTTGCGGCTCAGGGCGTCAGAGCCAAGTTCATGGGTTTTCCGAGAAATCGGAAGTTTCCACAGCTGACCAATGTTGAGATCATCAAGAAGAGGCTGGTTGGGGAGAGCGCTGAGATACTGTTATGCATTGGCAGAGAACAGGCGTTCATTGCCAAAACCGTGGCAGTTCATAATCCGTTTGAATTCCAGAAGAGAGATGTAGAACGTCCGGTTCAGCGAAAGATCTTCTCCATTCCGCCGAGGCTGGCTAAGATGATGGTGAACCTGTCATCGTGCTTATCTGGAAGGTTACTATTGGACCCGTTTTGTGGGGTCGGCACAATCCTTCAAGAAGCGCTGCTGGCGAAAGCGCACGTGACGGGTATGGACATAGACCCGTGGTGTGTTGAGGCATCTCGTGCTAATCTTGAGTGGCTAAAGAACGAATATAGGTTGAAAGACGCAAGCTACAGGGTTCTGCAGGGAAATGCGAGAAGCCTGACAACGCAGATTCAAGAGGAGACAGTTGACTGCATAGCCACTGAGCCTGATCTTGGACCAGCCCTGCGCCACTTTCCAACCGAACGCTATGCAAGAGGAATTGTGGACAAGCTGAAGCCGATGTACATCGATTTTCTGGCAGAAGCATTCCGAGTTCTCCGCAGAGAAGGAAGGATAGTCATAGTCGTTCCCTACATCAAAACACGTACTGGATCCACGGTCACACTGAACATTGAGGAAAAGGCCTTGGCAATAGGTTTTGAATCCGTCTGCCCTATAAGAGCAGAGGATTTCTTAGAGTGTGGGCCTTTGATTGAGAAACTTGTAGCCGCGTCGTCCTTTGTTGACATGGAGAAAAGGCATAAGATCGGTCGAAGGATATGTGTTCTGCAGAAAGGAAGATCAAAGAACTGAAAGCAATTGCGACCTATTATCTCTTAGGGGTTGCCGTGTTTATTGAAGGCGCCTGTTTCTGAACCAGCCCTTGGCTAGCTCGTCGTAGTTCAGGAAGACCTTCTTCAGGATCGGTATGTACATCTGCATTTCGTCGTTAGTCAGATACTGAAACTGGTATTCGCCATTATAGGGCGCCGGCTCGCCTTCCCGTGTTACGAATTCGATGTGCATGAAGGGGTCGCCTCGCTTGATCGTTATCGGGCATCGGTCATTCGCCAGATTCACGAGTTCAAGCGCAAGTCTTCCAACAAATCCGCTGTGAACCTTTGCCGCGTTCAAAAAGGACATACCCATGCGTCCGTACTTGCTTTTGGCTGTCAAGTGGGCAACGTTGTCCGGGGGCACAAAAACAACTTCGTGAGATATCAGGTTCTTGTGTTCCAAGTAGTGCAGGGTTGTCTCTTCTTTGACGGTTAGAATGTAACCGTCTCCGTCGAGCAGATTATAATCGTATGGGTATATGCACTTGTAGTTGTCGATGAGTTGTTTTAGTTTGTCTTTGCCTAGGACACACATGTTCTGGAACCCTCCAGCATTTCCTATCAGTACTTGGCATTCGCGTTATATAGTTTTCCAGCACAACAAAGCAGAGCAAGGAAAACGTTATGAACTGCGAATACTGTGCGAATGAGGCGATCTACAGGTGCAGCTTATGCGGAAAAACTGTATGCGCTGAACACCTGAAACTGAGGCCTGTATGTCCTGCTTGCACAAAACAAGCTGAAACGGCTTACACCATTAGCAGAGTGACATCAGCGTCCGAAAGGAACGCGATAAGAAGATGTGTCAAGCAATTCTGGGGCGAAGAAGAACAGCTGTCGTTTGACAGGAAGTTTGATGTAATAGGATTGCCCGCTTACGTTGCGAAGGGCAGGAATCAAGTTATCGGGTTCATTTCTTTCGCAGAAGCTGACGACACGATCATCATTGTTGCTTTAGGCGTACAGCCCAAGTATCAAGGCTCTGGCGTTGGAACAAGCCTGATCACAGAAGTCGAGGCTGAGGCCAAGCGGCAGGGAACGAGCAAGCTACTGGTTTCAACTTCGAACGATGATCTTCCAGCTTTAGCATTCTACCAGCGTCTAGGTTTTCAAATCTACGAAGTAAAGCCAAACGTAATCGCGGAGAAGCATGGAAAGATTCTAGAGGGCATAGGCGAATTGCCAATCAGGGATGAGCTAAGGCTGCAAAAGATTCTACGCTAGAAGACGCTGGCTTAGTTGCTTCCAGTTAATCTAGAACCTTGTCTCAACAAGGACTATTGACTCGAAGAAAGGCAGACCTTGCTCAACCAAGAGCTTGGCTTTCAAGCCCTGTTCTCCGTAACTATTCACTGTCTCATCCACATCAGATAGCGTAGACTGAAGCATGAGAACCCGTCCGCTTCTTCGCAGGTGTTTTACAGACTCCAATATGAAGCGGTCGATGATCTGTCTGCCGGTAGAGCCGCCAGCCCAAGCGCGCTCAAGCCAAGAGTTTCCCTCTCTGTGCCCTGCGGGTAGGTACGGAGCGTTGAATAATATCAGGTCAAACCTCTCATCAACCTTCAAGGGCGCGAACAGATCACCTTGTACGAAGCTCATCTTGTCTGCAACATGGTTAAGTTTTGCATTGGTTCTTGCACAATGAACGGCAAAAGGGTTGATGTCCAATGCAACGACTTTCGAGGCTTTAGCCGTAACGATGATCCCAAGTATGCCGCATCCTGTGCCTACGTCGAGAACATAGTCGCCTCGGTTAGCTGTTAGGTTCTCGGCAAAGAGAAAGGAATCTTCGGCTGGTTCATAGACATTCTCGCTTACGTTGAACACGAAGTCTCCGAAGAAGACCTTCCTAGTTTGCGAGTGCATTTGCCAATTCTCCGAAGTCTTCTGGTGCCAGCTCCCTCACGCGTTTATCACGGAAAGGAGTTGTATCTGAGAGCATCAAGGCATCTTTCGCGGTTTTCGCCAGCATACCCCTCAGGAAAGGCAAAACAGCATTTCTGACTTTTCTATTGCGTTGAGTGAACAAGGAAGGCACCAGTCTCTTGAACATTGCCTCGTCTTTCAGAGCAAAAGGTGGCCGTTTTCTGGGAGCCAGACGCACAACAACTGAATCTACCTTGGGTTGAGGATAGAACATATCTTTAGAAACCCTATCTAAGAGCTCGCTTTTCACCCAGTAATAGGTCAGAACGGTAAGCCATCCATAATCATCGCTACCAGCAGAAGCTACAAGCCGATTTGCAAATTCCTTCTGCAATATCAAGACTGCACAATCGAAGTCTCTGGTGAAGAGCCAGAGCATTAAACGTGAGGAGATCTGGTAGGGCGGAATAGAGACGGCTTTGTTGAACTCTGGAACATTCACTTTGAGCACGTTGCCCTGAACTATCTCGACGTTCAGCAAGCCTGAAAGCTGTTCACGCAAAACTGCCGCGACGTTGACATCAGCCTCCACAGCCACGACCTTTCTGCATTTGTCAGCAAGAAAACGTGTCAAAAAGCCGAAGCCTGCACCAACATCCAAGACTGCATCGTTCTTGTTCACTGACGCAGAGTCGACCAAGACCTGAAACATGGAGGGTTCGATCATAAAGTTTTGGCCAAGAAACTTGTTCGGGGCGATTCGATAGGTTCGAAGCAGTGACTTCGTTCTTTCCAGAAGACTCATAACAATCCTTGAACGCCATCAATTCCTCTATTGAGTCCTCGTGAACAGGCGATATTTGCTTTCGCCTTCCAGCTCTTCCATGACTCTCTTCGTGACAAGCTTGACTGGGTTTGGCAGTTCTGTGCGCTTCTGCAGGTCTTCATAGGTTTCGAAGGGCTTCCTTTCACGTTGATTAATGACCTGCCACATGTATTTCTTGCCGATGCCCGGAATCAGTTCTATAGCATGCATTCTGGGCGTTATCGCGCGTGCATTGTTGAAGAAGTCGATGAACCATTTCTCTCGGGCTAATACAATTCGGCTGATCACAGTGGACAGTTCACTTCTTGCCGCTGCCGTTAGCTCATCATAGCCTATGCGGCCGATAATGTATGTGATCTCTTCGCGCGATTCCTTTCCAACATAGACATGGTCAGGAGATTTGAGCGAGACGCCGTCCTTGACCAGAGCCTCCAACAGTGTGAAGAACTCTTCTCCGATTAATTGCACAAGAGCTCCCGCTCGGTAACCGGCTCTTCCCTGAGGGCGCACTCCAGGGCGGCCGTGTGGCAAGAAGTCTAAGACATAAGCGTACTCTTCGTACCGCTTCTCAGCCATAATCATGTTAACCTCTAATTACGTGGTTACTGCTTAAAAAAATAGTTGCTACCTGCGGTGCTCTACCTCAACTTTCTATGTTCATCCAGTAGGCTGACTATGGTTTTCAGCATGGAAGCGTCAATTATCTTTCGGCCGCCTGCAAGGAAAACTCTCAATTCATCAATAGTCTTCGGCATGCAATTGACCACTTGAACCGCTTCATTCTCTTCTAAGCCGAACTCGGCGACAAGCCTTGACACGAGCTTAACGGCTGCTTCATCTTCAGTTTTGACAAACTTGGACACGTAGTCAAGAGTGCGGCGCTGCAGCTGGTCCAGATTCTCTTCGCCCATGGAGTCAAGTTGTTTCTTGACTTCTGGAAGAGTGAGTTTCTTCTCAGTCACGTTTCCTTTCGACATTTTTCTAATCACTCTTGATTGGTTCTATGTGTTCAGGCCTGATGGTGATTTCCTTCACAGCGTCTCCTTGTGGAACGCTTACAACGTAGCTTCTTCCACGTTTTTCAATGATCGTGCCGATTTTGCCGTGGAATCTTCGGTGTGGCATGCCTTTCTGGACGCTTGAGTCTATTCTTACCAAGACGCGGTTTCCAGGCTCGTACTCATGCAGTAGTTTGCTTAAGCCTAGCTTGCCATGTTCTCTCGGTTCCTTTGTTAATAATCGGCGTGCGCCTGAACGATAGCCTTTTGATCCTCTCATTCTTTCACCTCTATGTTAGTCTCCCATTATTATGTTCAAAACGTCAAGTTTCATAGGCTTCGCTTTGTTTTTGAGAATTTCTGAGACGCTGGGCGTGGTTCTTCCTTCATCTCCTGTCACCAGCTCTTTTACATAGAGTCCTCCTTGGCAGCGTAGTTTCATCTCAACCTTTTTTGGCGTCAACTTCTTAATGTTCACCTCGTATATGTACTTTTCCCGCGTGAGGTCGGCGCGTCTATGCGATACGCGAATGGGTGTTCTTTGGGATATCATGATGTTAGTGAGCTTCTTTTCCAATGATCGCAGATCTCTGGGCGTGATTTCATTTTCAAACTCGATTAGAACGCGATATTCCTTCTGTTTGGATTCGCCTTTTTTCAGTTTTCGCACTGTATCTTTGTCTGCAAATTGCAGATTTGTAACCTTGACTTTTCCCTTGCCAAGCAAGTTCACGGCATCCTGCATTCTGTCAAGGTCCAAAAAGCGTTTCTTAGGCTTTGTAATTTCGATCACGAACGGTCTTCCCGTTCCCAGCATGCGGGCGTCAATGTCTTCTCTACCTGAAGCATGAAAGGAAGATTGCGTTCCTCCAGTAGCTTCTAGGAAGGGTTTGGCAATGATTTCTTCAACAGATTCTGGATACATCTTGCCAGTCCAGTTGCACTTTTTGCAGCCCTTTCCATGGCAGCTCGAACAGAACCACTTAGACTGTGGTATGTCTCTGACAAGTTTTCTATAGCGTCCGGCGACGAAAAGCGGGTTCACCTGAAGCCTTACCGCCTCAGTGAACGGGTTAACGAGCACAACTATCTCGGGTTTCAAGAAATCCACGTCCTTTCTAGTTGCCACAGCCACTCTCTTTCCTATAAGTCGCCCGAATTCGTTGCGCATGTCTTCGCCGTGGCGTACTTCAAACTCGGCCTTGAACTCATCTTCGCGTTCCTCAACATTCAGAGGTAGTTCAGTGCCTACAAGAAAGGTATTATACTCATACTCGTTCAGGAGAGGAATTGCCTTCGCAGTCAGCGCCTCAATCGTGTCAAGCTTGTTTTCGCACAAGAAACACGCACAGGGCACGTCCTTCTTTGAGATGCGCTTCTTCATACCATAGAGTACTTCTTGTGCCGTTCTTGAGTAACCTTTAGCTGCAAGCGTCTTCAGGACTTTCACTCCCTTGCCGCTTTTTGAAGATGAAGCCGCATGAGCCTTGAGCGTCAGCACCAGCTTGATTGCTCTTCCTCTTTCGTCGTTTTCGATGCCATGGCCTAGGAGTGCAAATTGCCTTCCCAAGCAGTGGTCGCATAATGGATGTTTTTCAAGCATCAACAGCGCTTTTCGCAGTACGCCCATGAGACAGCCACTCTTTGCTGATTAGCCTTCGCCGAGGCCAAGCGGCATTCCTTTTCCGAAGAAGGGCAGCTTCTTCTTTCTCCTGAGGGTTTTGAGCATTCGCCGCATCATTACGTACTGCTTCAGGAGTTCCTTTACTTCTTTCTCGCTTGTTCCTGAACCACGGGCAACCCTTTTCATACGTGAGGAGTTGAAAATCTTGGGGTTTTCCTTCTCTTGCCTAGTCATGGATTGGATCATGACCCGCCATTTATCAAGCCGATCTTCGGCAGTGTTTAGCATCTCATCGGGGATTTTCGGCGACATGCCTGGAATCATCTGCAAGAGCTTTCGGAACGTGCCCATTCCTTTCATGGCTTCAAACTGTTCGTACATGTCTGTGAGCGTGAACTTGCCACTAAGGATGGCCTTGGCTTTCTTTTCTGGAACTTTGATTTCCGCTTCTCGAACTTTGTCAAGCAGAGTTTCCAAGTCGCCCATGCCCAAGAGTCTGCCAACAAATCGTGAGGGCACGAAGGCTTCGATGTCTTCGACTTTTTCGCCTGTGCCTATGAACTTGATCGGAGCGCCTGTGGCAGCCACTGCTGAAAGGGCGCCTCCGCCGCGTGCCGAGCCGTCAAGCTTTGTCACGACAATTGAGCCAATCGGGGTGGCTTCGTTGAAGGCTTTGGCTTGAACGAGTGCTTGCTGTCCAATGGTGCCGTCAATGACAAGCGTGACTTCGTCTGGTTTGACGTTATGTTCGAGCATTTTCATTTCTTTGATGAGTTCCTGTTCTTCCTTGTGTCGGCCAGAAGTGTCAACGATGACAATGTCTTTGTCAGAGAATTGCTTGAGCCCTTCGTTGGCTACCTTTATTGGATCTTTGGCTTTTGGGTCGCCGTATATTGGCACGTTTATTCGATTGGCCAGTTGCTGAAGCTGCGCGTAGGCCCCGGGGCGGAAGGTGTCTGCACAGACTAGTGCGGACTTCATGCCGCGTTTCTGGAAGTATCTTGCTAGTTTCGCAGCGTTTGTGGTTTTGCCTGAGCCTTGGATGCCAACGAGCATGATGATCTTTCTCTTGCCCGGTTCAAACTTAATTGGTGCGGGCTTGTCTCCGAGGAAGCGTGTTAGCTCCTCGTAAACCACTTTGATTATGTGCTCGCGTCTTGAGATACCAGGCGGAACTTTCTCGTTTAGGGCTCTTTCTTCTATGCGTTTGGATATGTCGAGAACGAGTTTGACGTTTACGTCGGACTGAAGAAGGGCTCGCTGTATGTCACGGGCAAGTTCCTTGACTGTAGCCTCATCCACAACCGAGGCTTTGAACACTTTCCTGATCGCTTCGTAAAGTGATGAACCTAATCGTTCCAGCGCCATGGGTTTTCTCCATGTCCAAGTTTGCTAGGTGTTTAGATTGGACAGGCTTCTCTTTAAGTTTGCCTTATGCACAAGCTTTTTAGACTGTTGGATGGCTCTTAGTATTTTGGGGTGCACACGGTTTGAGCGAGATCAGAATAGTCGAGAAGCAACAGATTCCTTCGGGCACTACGATGTTGTTTGGTTTTCCGGACGTTGGATTAGTCGGCGTTATTGCCGCATCGCATTTGATTGATGAACTTGGCCTGAACGAAGTAGCTTACGTGGATTCGCGGCTTCTGCCGCCTGTGATTGTTCTGCATGAAGGCGTGCCGCATTCGTCGATGAGGATTTTTGGGAGTGACAAAGTATTGTTAGCTGTTTCGGAGATTCCGTTGTCGCCTGAGCTGATTTATCCTGTGATGGATGCGCTGATTGATTGGGGGAAGAGCAAAAAAGTCGAGATGCTGATCTCGTTGAGCGGGATTCCGATGGAAGACAGGCAAGACGCTACCGAGTTGAAGGTTTTTGCCGCTTCTTCAACTGCGGAAACGCTGAAGATGGTGCAAGACAAAGGCGTGGAACCAATGATGGAAGGGTTTATGGTTGGCCCGCAGGCGGTTATGCTCATGCGTTCTGCTCAGTTGGGTTTGCCAGCGATAACCCTGGTTGCTCAGTGTTTCTACAACTACCCTGATCCTGAGGCTGCTGTTGAGGTGCTTAAAGGCTTGGTCAAGGTGACTGGGTTGAAAGTGGACATGGCGAAGCTTCTGGCGAAGGGTGAGGAGATCAGGCTTAAGGCTAGGGACGTGATGAAGCGGACTCAGGAGGAAATGTCCAAAATGAAGAAGGGCCAAGAGTTCGACATCCCAGTTTACGTTTCGTAGAGGAGGCAAGGGGCAAAATGGCAATAGCGAGGAGAAGACGGGGAATCTCGGACATGCTCGATGACTACTTCAGAGATTTGGAGAGGGAGCTTGAGGGCTGGCGAGAAGCGTTTGCTGAGAGGCCAAGTTGGAATCTCAAAGCTGGGACTATGGAGCCGCTCAGGGACATGCGGATTACGCCAACTGAAGTGGTGATGACTGTTGATTTGCCGCTCACGAATCCTAGAACCATGCAGGTCAAGCCTTCGGACGAGAATATGCTCGAGATTTCGGCGGAGATGAAGCGCAAGGTCAAGTTTAAGGAGATGGGCATAACTCATCAGAAGGGCGAGTTTCAAAGGTTCCACTTTCACACGAGAGTCCCAGTGCCGGTAAAGATGGACGAGATGAAAATCAAATTTAAGAAGGGCATGTTAGAGATTCACCTACCACGCAAGCATAGACAATGAGAATCCAAGAAAAGAGCCAGATGATACCACCAACAGCCAAGAACCATAGCCCCTGTTGCTCTCTATGAAAATCATGCTAACCATAGGAGGGGTATAATCAACGCTGAGAGCAAAGGCTCCAGAGAGATTGCCCATCTTACGGCTTATGAGAATATCTTGAATGCGACGTAAGCGACGAGGAAGATTATTCCGCCCGACACGAAAACGTACGTGAACCCTGATGCCTGTGCGGCAATGAACGGGCCTAGGAAGGAACCGCATGCTCCGCCTATGCCGATGAGAACGTTGAATAGCCCGGCTTTTCCTGCTGGTATGAGTTCCATCGACAGAGAAAGCGTGTAAACAAGAAATATGGCGTAGGCAAAACCCATCAAGACAAGAATTGTGGCAGTCAGCAACGCATTGGACACAGGATTCTGCAGAATGACAACAGAAAGAAGTATAAACGACAACAGACTTCGGAACAGAACAATACGACCAACATGCGGCTTTTCGATCTGCTGACTTGACCGACTACCAGCAAAGAAATAGCCGAAGACTCCTCCGCCAGAATTCAGCACAAACATGGCAAACACTACACTTGAAGACAAACCAGCCGCACTGACAACACCCGACACGAAAATGGGCATCGGCGTGAAAAGTATGCTCGTAGCCAACGAGAATAAGACGAGACCAACGCAGAAAGCACCTAAATTTTCCCGTTTCAATCGCCCGTCAACATGGTAACCGTCAATAATTCTAGATGCTAGGAAAACACCGCGACAAGCAAAATCAGTCGACTTCTCTATGCTGACCAAGCTTCTCTCAAAAACCAGAAGAGGATCAGCCACCAACACCAAAGACAAGCCAAAAGCAACAAGATTCAACACGCTGCAAAGCAACAACGGAAAAGCTTGACCGAAACCCGGATAAGCCGACGTTAAGAACCCCAAAACCAAGCCGACAAGCCAGCCTGTTTCAGTGAACCCTTCATAAAAAGCAAAGGATCTCTCCCAATCCTGACGGGAATACAGTTCAGCAATCAAAACATTCTTGGGCGGTTCGTGAGCCACATGCAGAAAAGACATCAGTGCATAAAGCAGAATCAGCAGTCCAACATTCACAGTCAACGTAAGAAGATACAGAAGCACCGCAGAAGCCAGAAACGAAAGCAGAATATACCTCTTATAACGCCTTGTCTTGTCACACAAGTATCCCCAAAAAAATGACCCGGGAATAGCCACAAGCAAAGCCGCTGCAGCCATGATCCCAATGTCAACCAGTGACCCGTTAACCGCAACCACGTACAAGGGCATGAAAATCGACAGTAGCCCAAATCCCATTTCGTGGAAGAAGAACCCTAAACGCCACATAGCCACAAAACGACTTCAGGGCAGAATTAAAACCTTACCAAGAAACTAGCCATTATCCTGCTTTCAGAAGCCCTCAACCACCTTCATAAATCCTTAATAGAGAGATACTCAACTTTCATAACACCACTGGAGCGTTTACCATTCATGGCAAAGTTCAAAGCGATCATTTCAGACCCAGAAGAAGGAACTTCAAAGGTAGTGGAGCTCGAAGCAGCACGAGCGACACCTCTGATAGGCAGAAGAATAGGCGAAATAATCGATGGGTCTGTAGTGGACTTGCCAGGACACAAGATCCAGATAACGGGCGGATCAGACAAGGATGGCTTTCCGATGAGGCCAAGCGTCCACGGAGGTGTCCGCCGACGGGTGATACTTAGCGGGGGAGTAGGCTTTAACCCCAAAGATGAAGGCATGCGAAAACGCAAGACAATCCGCGGCAACGTGATAACAGACGAAATCGTGCAAGTGAACCTGAAAATCGTTGAGAAAGCGAAAAAAGCGAAAGAAATCAAGAAAACAAAAGAAAAGAAAGAGGAAGCGCCAGAAAAACCGCCAGAGAAGGAAAATCCACCCGCCAGTCCGGCCTAAATGTTGAGTGAAAACTTATTAACTCGCATATTTTTATCCTTTCAGCAATTTATGAAACGTAAATGGGAAAATGTGGAATGAGCAACGAGAAGAGCAAGGCGTTACCCAAGCAGCCTGAAGTAAACATCGGCACCATGGGCCATGTCGACCACGGCAAAACCACTCTGGTTCAGGCTCTGACTGGCGTTTGGGCCTCAAGACACAGCGAAGAACTCAAACGAGGCATCACAATCAAGCTGGGCTACGCGGACATGCCCATCTACAAATGCCCAAACTGCGAACCACCAAAGAACTACACAACACAACCAACCTGCCCAAACTGCAACTCGAAAGCAGTCTTCGTCCGGGCAATCAGCTTCGTAGACGCACCAGGTCATGAAGCACTGATGGCAACAATGCTTTCTGGCGCAGCAATAATGGACGGTGCAATCCTCGTTATAGCAGCAGACGAGCCATGTCCACAGCCGCAGACAAGGGAACATCTGGCAGCTGCAGACGTGATCGGCATAAAAAACATCCTGATCGTCCAGAACAAGATCGACATCGTAGACACGAACAGAGCACACAAAAGCTACGAAGAGATCAAGACATTTGCCAAAGGAACCGTAGCCGAAGACGCACCCATAATCCCAATCTCCGCGCAACGCGGAGTCAACATCGACATCCTCCTCCAAGCAATGGAAGAATTCATACCCACACCGAAAAGAGAAGAAACCAAACCCCCGCTGATGTACATTGTACGCTCATTCGACGTTAACAAACCAGGCACCCAAATCGAAAAGCTGGAAGGCGGAGTCATAGGGGGCACAATACTGCAAGGCAAGTTTGCAGTTGGAGACGAGCTTGAAATCCGCCCAGGAACAATTCTCGAAAAGGAAGGAAGAAATAACTACAATCCACTGTTCAGCGAAATAGTGAGCCTAAAAGCAGGCGGCAAAGACGTGGAAGAAGCCCACTGCGGAGGACTGGTAGGCGTCGGAACCCTCCTAGACCCCTCAGCCTCAAAAGCAGACGGCCTAATCGGAAACATCACGGGAAAGACAGGCATGCTTCCACCGACATTATCAGAGCTGACAATGGAAACACAGATTCTCGAACGTGCCGTCGGAACGAAAGAACTCGCAAAAATCGAGGAAGTCAGCATGAACGAGACAATACTCCTGCATGTGGGCGCAGCGATAACAATGGGGAAGGTTGCATCGGTCAGAAAGGACAGTGTGTTGATGAAGCTGACTCGTCCGGTTTGTGCGCAAGCAGGCTCGAGAGTCGCTCTGAGCAGAAAGATAGCAGGCCGATGGAGACTCATAGGCTACGGATTGATAAAGTAGGCATGCCAATTCTATCCGAATCAAGGAGAAAATCGTTGCCAATCATCTTGGACTCAAATGCCTTTTTCGTTCCGTTCGAGTTCAAGATAGACATCTACGAAGAACTGGAACGCTTGGCGAACGTTGGAATTGAGCCAATCTTGCTTTCACCAGTCAAAGAGGAACTTGAGAAACTCGTGGCTGGCGGTTCACCTAAAATGCGCAAGGACGCAGCATATGCTTTGAAGCTGGCTGAGAAGAGCAAACTAGTCAAAGTAGATGCAAAAGAGGACTTCACAGATGACGTCATCCTCAAAATTGCCCAAGAATGGAATTGTCCGGTTTTCACGAATGACATGCAGCTCAGAAAGAGGCTAAGAGATATAAATGTGCCAGTTATCTATGTGAGGCAAAAATCACGCTTAGCGATTGACGGGAGGTTATGATCCTATGTTTAAGCTTATCAAGCGGGAAGACACGATACGTATTCCGCCGGAAACATTCGGCAACCCTCTTGAAGCAGTTGGGCATCAACAGGTAAAAGCAAAGTACGAAGGAGTCGTAAACGAAGAACTGGGCTATGTTATAGCCGTCACGAACGTGAATGTAAGCCCGACTGGAAAGATAATCCCAGGCGATGGTGCCACATACCATAAAGTGTCGTTTTCGCTGTTGACCTTTTATCCGCAGCTCCAAGAAGTCGTTGAAGGGGAGGTCGTAGAGATCGCTGATTTCGGAGCATTCGTGCGCATAGGTCCGATTGACGCATTGCTTCACGTGTCACAGCTCATGGATGACTTCATCTCATATGACGAAAAGCAAGGCGTTCTGCTGGGAAAAGAGACTAAACGGAAGCTTATGGCTGGGGACCAAGTTCGCGTGCGAATAACCGCAGTCTCTCTTGGCAGAGCGGGAAGCTCTGGAAAGATAGGCGTGACTGCTCGACAACCATTCCTAGGCAAGCTAGAGTGGATTGACTACGACACACAAAAGATCAAAGAAGCCGCAGAAGGCAAACCAGCAGAGAAAGAGCAGTCAACACAGAAGAAAGGTGCCCAGCAATGAGCGAAAAAGCTTGTTCAAGCTGCCATTCCTTAACGAAAGAGAGCATGTGCCCAAAATGCAGAACATCGAGCTTGAGTGACGACTTCAGCGGACTAGTGATAGTTTTCGAACCCGAGAACTCGGCCATAGCGAAGACCATGAACATAAAGGAAAAAGGACGATACGCACTAAAGGTCAGATAAAACCTTCTCGTCTTGACCAACTTCTACGATCCGCATTGCACCTCAACCAAGCAACCAGCTCGGACATCAAAGAGACGTCTTTTTCAATCCTGAATTTCTGACAAGATCGAAAACAAAAAAGGAAGAAATAAAGACGACACCAACATAGAATAACAAAGGCAATCAAGATGACGATTGTTTACAACCTTACACCAGAGCTGCGCTTGAAGCTCAAGGAACCGTTAGGTACGTTGATTCGAGGATCATTTGTCGAAACAATGGCTGAGTTCAAGAAGATGGTTGAGGAAGAGAAACCTTCCTGCATCGTTTCTGTCGGGGACAAAGTATCAAAGAACCTTGAAGCAAGCAGAGTATTCCCTCAGCTGTCGATTGTGGATAATTACGCAATGCGGAAGAGCATTCCGCCAGTCTCCTTGACTGCCGACAGAACCGTCAAAGTGAAGAACCCGCAAGCAACCATAACACAGGAAGCTATCACAGCAATCCAAAATGCCTTAGAGAGCAATAGCCGTGTCAAGATAGTCGTTGACGGCGAGGAGGATTTGCTCACACTAATCGCTATCCAGTGTGCGCCGGCGAAATCTTTCGTCGTTTATGGTCAACCGTATGAAGGCATGGTTGTTGTTGGGGTTAATCAGACAAAGAAGGCGGAAGTTGCCCGAATACTGAAGTCAATGGAAAGTGTTCGAAAAGCTAAATAGGAAGGCACTGCATCAACTCAACACCGCCCACGAGGAAAAGCCATGGAAGTCAAAGTAATCTCAGAGAAACAAAACCCGATGCTCAAGAGAAGAGAAGTCAGCTTTCAGGTTGAGCATAAGGAGACAGGCAGCACACCGTCGAGGCCAGAAATAAGGAAAGCCGTTGCTGTCGCACTGAAAACAGACGAGAATACAGTTTTCGTCAAGAGATTCGAGACCAAGACAGGAACAAGTACTGCTTTTGGCGTAGCGAATGTTTATGACTCAATGGAGGAGGCGAAACTGGTCGAACCAGAGTACATTGTCAAGAGAAACATTCCACCACCGGCAGAAAAACCCAAGGAAGAGGTAAAGAAGTAGGATGTCCAAGAAAGCAGAACCACCTAAGAAAGAGGCACCCAAGAAGGAAGAATCCAAAAAGGTAGAAGAGGCACCAAAAGAGGCTCCAAAAGAAGAAGCAAAACCTGAAAAACCAGAGAAAGCTGCGAAGCCTGAAAAGAAGAAGAAACCAGACAAGAAGATACACACTTTGTACAAGGTGGAGAAGGATAAAGTGACAAGGTTACGACCGATTTGTGAACGTTGCGGAACTGGCTATTTCATGGCTGACCACGGGAATAGATACACCTGCGGTCACTGTGGTTTCACGCGGTACAAGCATGCCGAAAACGAACACACTTAAATCAGTCGACGCCCTGATGTCTTTTGATGGTTTAGATGCTTAGAGTAAACGTTTCCATAACCAATGTTTCTGCTGATCGTTTCTGGGACATTAGAAAACCTATTCCTCCTATCCAGATAAACACGAATCTTAACCTAGTTGGGATGGAGAAGAAAGCCGAAGACACGCTGGAAGTTCCTTTCATTCTGACTATTAACTATAACCCCTCAATAGCGCAATTGAGCCTAAAAGGCAAAGCATACGTAACTGGCGAAAAAGGTGAACTTGAAAGAGTCTACAAAGACTATGAGGAGAAGAAACCGCCGCCACCAGTGATAGTGCAGTCGATATCAAACGTGGTTTTCATCGAATCCGTCGTAATATCGAGAGCGTTGAATATTCCACCGCCAATCCCGTTGCCGCAAATCGGCGAGGCTAAGCCGCCAAGCGACAGACCTTCGAAAGTTGAATACAGCGCTTAGAAAGAACGGCTACTTCAATGGCACGTACATTGAAGAACGAGAAGCGCCAATGCCTGGCGTTCCATGCCTTACAGGCTTGTTAGTGATTGCGAATTCGCCTAGGTAATGGCCGATCATTTCTGGCTTGATCTCTACTTGCACGAACTCTTTCCCGTTGTGAACAGAGATCGCTATGCCGACCATTTCGGGCAGAATTATCATGTCACGCAAGTGTGTTCTGACGGTTGCAGTGCTTCCCTGTCTCAAGGCTTCTTTCGCTTTCCTGGTCTTCTCGAGAAGTATCCTATGTTCAGGCGAGAAACCACGATGGAGGCTTCTTCGCTGCCTTGAAGGGAGCAGATTGATGAACTCATCCATTGATAGGCCTTGGAGTTGATCAAGTGTATGTCCGCGATATGTGAACTCTTTCGGCATTTTGCTTCACCCTACTGGTAACCTCAAATGCTATAAAGCTTCTGCTATATCGGCTGCCCTAGAGCTTTTCTTCTTCCGCCCGGTTCCCCTGGCTGCGATCAGGCCGACTTTCTGTCCTGGCGGAGCGCCATGTGATGTGGTTGTGCCTACTCGTGCGCTTCTCTTGCTGCTTCCGAATGGATGCACCGCTGGAACCATTGCTCTTCCGCGAGTTCTTGGATACTTGCGACCTCTAGCCCTCATCAAGTGGAACTTGGATCCAGCTTTCAAGAAGGGCTTTTCAGGTCTGCCAGCTCCTGAGACTACACCAATTGTGGCCCTGCAATAGTCGTCTATGTATTTCGCTTTTCCTGAGGGCAGTTTGACTATAGTTCCTTGAGGCGTGTGCGTTACCACTGTTGCATATGTTCCTGAGGATTTGGTGATCTTGCCACCGTCTCCTGGGCGGAGTTCTATGTTGCATATCATGGTGCCTTCAGGGATTTTCCCAAGGGGCAGTACGTTGCCGACTTCAACAGAGGCTTTTCCGCCCATTTGGATCTGTTGTCCTTCATGGACTCCTTCTGGAACCACATTGTAGCATTTTTCGCCGTTTTCGAGTTTTACCACGGCAAGTGGAGATCCTCTTCCGGGGTCGTGAACAAGCTCTTGTATAACCCCGTTGATTGCGGTATCATAGCCCTCTTTCACTTTTACAGTTAATGGATATCTTGCTGGTGCAACTCTCTTGTGAGTCGAAGCGCGAAATGTGGATCCACCGCGTCCGCGTCTTTGAACACGAATTCTCTTTCCCATTAGTCAGTCCTCCAAGCGATTTAGAGTATTCCTAGTTTGATCGCGACGTCAGCTGCCTTAAAGTCGGGGTGAAGTTTGACGAAGGCTTTCTTCTCTCCTTGTGGAGTGATCTGGGTGTTGATTTCGTTGACCTTGACTTCGTAGAGCTCTTCAATGGCCTTCTTGATGTCAGTCTTGCTTGCTTTCAAGTTGACTATGAAGACAAGTTTGTTTTCCTTCTCAACCATTAGGCTAGCTGATTCGGTCATTAGCGGATAAAATATGACTTCATGAGGATCCATTATGCCGTTTCTCCTTCACCATAAAGCGCATTCAGCTTGTCGATTGCGCTGTTTGTCCATAACGTGAGTCTGCCCGGATGCGTGCCTGGAGCAAGCAGTTCAGCGTTCAGCTCGCTGACAACGGCTACGGTCACGCCTGGAATGTTTTGGGCTGCTTCTCTTATTCCTTTGCTTTCTGCAACCACTAAGAGTGGACCTACAGCCTGTTTTATTCTTCTTCCGCGTAGCTTGCCCTTTCCAGCTCGTACTTTGCGGCTGTCTCTTACGCGGTAGATTTCTGAGAGGATGCCTAGGCGTATGAGAGATTCTTCGACTTCCTTGGTTTTCTTGAGTCTCTCCAGATCATCTGTGACTATCAGGGGGATTTCAGGCACATCTTCGATTGAGTGCCCTCTGGAGGCTACAAGTTCTTTGGAAGCTGTGGCGGCTATGGCTGAAAACAGTGCGAGACGTCGTTCTTTCTTCGAGATTTTCTTGACTATTCTTTTCTCTGAGGTTGGTGGGTGCCCTGCTCTTCCATGGACTGTTCCCGGAGCGAATGCTGCTCTTCCGCTTCCTCCTTTGAGCCTAGGTATTCTTGCTGTGCCGAAGCCTGTGCCGCGGGATTCGGCCGTGGTTCTTTTTCCAGCCATTGGGTCTCTGCCTTGTGGCTGGTATCGTGTGGACTGTAATGCCAGAACGGCACGTTTTATGACGTCCGGTCTTACAGGTGTGCTGAAAACTGTTGGTAGTTCCACCTTTCCGGTGGCTTTTCCCTCGAGGTTGTAGATTTTGGCTGTCTTCTTGACCATAAGTGTTCACCGGTTACTTTCCTTGCGGGGATTCGAGGGAAATGTGTGTGATTTGTGGTGGTTCTTCTGCAACGTTTCGTGGTGGGCGTGCTGGATAGCGCAGTCTTATGGGGCGTTTTTCGGTGCCCGCGATTGTTCCTTCCAGCAGCATGTATGGTCCTTTTACGATGCCGTATCTGATGAATCCGCCTTTTGGTGTGACTTCCTTTCCATCTGTGCCTATTTTGAGGATACGTTTGTTGTATTCCGTACGTTGGTGGTAGCCCATTTGTCCGGCTCTTGCTATGCTGTAGCCGACGTGATGCGGGTTCCATGGACCAAGGGTCGCGACGCCTCTTTTGGTTTTTCGTCCTTTTGCCTGGAGTATGGTTACTCCCCAGCGCTTCACTGGTCCTTGCCAGCCTTTTCCTGTTGAGATGGCTACTGCGTCTACGTGTTGGCCATCTTTGAAGAGTTCTGCTGGCGAAATCGTCTTGCCAAGCAACGACTTGGCGTACTCAAATTGCTGCTGAGTTGTTCCTCCGCCGACTTCGATTTCGGCGAGGTCCGGCTTCTTTCTTGATAGGCTTGCTTGTTCAGGTTGTGTGATGGCAACAACGCGAACTCTGGCTGTGTTTGCCAGATTTTCCTCGATCTTTTTAAGTGCACCTTCTTGGTCAGACTCTTCAGGTAGAGTCAATATCCTCTCCAGAGCGTCTGGCGGGTCTTTCATCCAAGCCTCTGTGGAAGTGTGTATGCCGTAAAGATCTTTTCTGTAGGCTCGAATGGCACAGACGATCATTGGCGGTGTTTCGAGGATCGTTGCGGCGCTCATGACTTCTTTTCCGAAGTTTGGAGAGCGCTTTCTGTCCTCTATTCTGAAAACGTGAGTCATCCCAGCCTTGTAACCCATGAAGCCTAGAAGTCTAGGCGTTTCCACCTGAACCCTAGGCCAGAAACGTATTCTAGCCACAATGCGTTTGGCGCGGTGTCTAGGTAAATATGCGAGTGAACCATGTCTTGGTGCGTGCGTCTTTCTATGTCCCATTGTTTTTCCGCTTCGCGTCTTTTAGCAATGAGGACAATGGGTTATAAACGTTACCGTCATGTTCTACGATCAGATAGGGCGATAGCAACCACGAAATCAGACAGTTGGAGAAATTCATTTCGAGGAAACGGACGAGCGTTTGGTCTTCACAGTGTGGTTTCCGCTTGTGCTTTGGCTCTTGGCGGAAATCATGACTCTCCCCTCTGTGCATGCCCTGGATTTGGAGGGGGATGCCCGAGGAACAGATAGAAAGCTTGTTGATGGGAAGGTGTTGGCAAGTGTTAAATGGGGATTTGCGCAACTTCGATCTGGGTTAACCATGTCTGGTACGGTGTCTCGGGTTGCTGATGCGCTTTATAGGTCTGGATGTTTGAAGTTCGGCAGTTTCAAGATTAAATCCGGAGCGATGAGTCCCTACTATATTGATTTGGCATGTTTGCTTTCTTCACCGAAGGATCTGTGCCAAATCGCTGAAGCCGCAGCGTGCGAGATAAAGAAAATCATGACAGTTGACAAAATAGACAAGCTGGCTTCGATTGAGCTTAAAGGTGCATTGATCCTTCCAAGCATCGGATGTCTAGTGAATTTGCCATGTATTGTAGTAAGAAAAGAGGAGAAAGCCTATGGCGTGACGGGCAGAATTGCCGGAGCTGAAGTGGTTAAGGGCGATCATGTGCTGTTCTTTGATGATGTCGTGAGTGAAGGATTGTCCAAGCTTGAAGGCATGAAGCCCTTAAAAGAGCTTGGAGCAGAAGTTAAGCACCTGCTGGTTGTGGTTGACCGAGAACAAGGCGGCATGGAAAACCTCGAAAAGCTCGGCTACAAGGTTCACGCATTGGCCAAAATCTCAGAACTGGTCAGTAGCCTTTCCGCTTCCGGAAGCGTTACACGGGACCAAGCACAAACCGTCTTAGACTATATCAAAAGATGATAGTTGAGAGTTCTTCACTTCAGTCTTTCATCAAGTGAGCAGTAACCTGCATCAACCTTTCTCTGCATCTCTTTAGCCCACTTGTCAACGCCCATAGCTTTGATCTTCTTCAGTTCTTTTCTTGCCCAAGGATAGCTCTCCACTTTTTTGCAAGTCTCCATTTCATCACATTCCGCGCATGTAGTGTAGCCCCGTGGTTTACAGCACTCGCGAATTGCGCAGTTCGGGTCGCCACCACCGCCTATGCATGCCGGACATTCGCCAAAAAGCTTGACGAACCCTTCCATCACTTGTTCGAACTCTGCGTAGTGCTTCAATGATGGTTCCCACTTGGCAAGTTCAGGAGCTATCTTGTCAAAGCCATAGGTGCCTATCACTTTTCGCAGGTTTTCGACTGCCTGCTTGATTCTTCCTTGGTAGATGCCACAAGCACCACAATACAAGCCGCAATAGCCGATCAGATTCTTCTGGCTTTTAGGCAAAGTCACGCACACCTTTAGGTACTGGCAGTTATTCATTTGTACAGGATCAGCTTATAAATTCTGCAGATCAATCTGGCATTATAACTCGGATATGAAACAAAGGAAGCGGATTCAATAGGTGTCGGTTCAGAAGCGGATTGTGGAAGCTCTCTTGAAGCCTGAAGCTTACGATGAAGACCCAGGTCGGATCGAACTGGTCCAGACTCACATATCCTTCGTCTTTTTGACCAGAAGCTTTGTTTACAAAATGAAGAAGGCTGTGGATTTCGGGTTTCTGGACTTCACGACTCTTAAGAAGAGACGTTTTTTCTGTGAGAAAGAGTTGGAGCTTAACAGGCGGCTTTGTGGAGACATGTACATTGAAGTTGTTCCCATCAACAGATCAAAAGCCATCAAGATCAAGGGTGAAGGCGAAACTGTTGAGTATGCTGTGAAGATGAAGAGAATGCCACAAGAAAAGATGTTGACCAAGCTTCTCGAACAGCACAAAGTGGATGATAGACTCATTGACGAAATAGCAAGGATCATCGCGGAATTCCATTCAAAAGCAGAAACGAACAAGAGGATAAGCGAGTTCGGCTCCTTGGCGATAATCGAAACTAATTGGAAAGAGAATTTCGATCAGACTCGGGAGTTCGTCGGCAAAACAATATCCACTGAAGATTTCCAACTAATCCGTGAAAGAATCGAAGATTTCATGAAGAGAAACGTGTCCCTTTTTGAGAAGAGAATAGCGGATGGCCGAGTCAGAGACTGCCATGGAGACATCCATTCGGGCAACATCTTTGTTGCAGACCGAATCTACATTTTCGACGCGATAGAATTCAACGAAAGATTCAGGTATTCTGACATTGCCGCTGACGTAGCCTTCTTAGCCATGGACTTAGACTTTAAGGGGCAGTCTGATCTGTCTAACTTCCTCGTTGAAAGATATGTGGAATATTCTGGAGATCAAGAGTTGACGAAGCTACTTCCTTTCTATAAATGCTACAGAGCCCACGTTCGGGGAAAAGTCACAAGTTTTAAACTCAAAGACCCAAGCGTAGGCAATGAGGAAAAGAGGACAGGAATGACAGAAGCAAAAGCATACTACAAACTAGCCGCCACCTACGGGAAAATTCTTCAATCAATTCAAAAAGCTTGAAAAGCAACTGTGCAACCGCTCAGCATTATGTGATCATAGAAAGGGATTCTTCTTGGTGTATTTCATATAGTCATATTCATCCACTAGTTTAGCCAACGTTTTTCCGTCGCATTTCTCACAAATGTATTTGATGGCATCTATGCGGTCTAGTTTTCTTTCTTCCATGCATGTTTCAATAGCTTCTCTCAGTTCTAATTGCATCTTGGGCAAGAAATAGAAAGCATAAGCTGCTCCGTTATCCCTGCCTTGTATCACTCCTTCCTTGATTTTGTCATCCCACATAACAAAGAAGTTGGGAAGAATCGTGTGAAGAATCTTCGAAGCGTCCGTCGATTCATATCTATCAATCAATGTGCAATTACCGACCTTATCAAAAACATCCCGCACTCTGATTTTTAGTTCTCCAGTAAAGCTCGTGTCCTCTATCCTTTCATTCTTCAACTCTTGCAAAGTGGAAGATACTTCTGCATATATTCCCCTGAAGAGCTCAACATCACCTTGGAAGAAGCGGTCCCAACTCTTTATGAAATTAAAAAGTTTCCTTATTTCATCAATTGGTAGATCTGGATTAGTCCAGCATGTCCAGTCTTTACATTTCATATATCCATCGTGGTTGAATGCTCTATACTCACTCTCGTAGAATAGCTTGTGACCTTCAATAAGCTTCTTGTACTCCAAGATTAACCCTCTTGCATAATTTGATCTCGCGAGGTTATAGTGTCATACTAGTATAGCAGATTCGAAAGATATTTTTTGCTGTTCATCTTCGAGTTCTCTCGTTGAATACATAAGCGCAGAATTCGCGTTTCGAATCTAATGGATCGATTCCTGTGATTCCTATGGACAATTCTTAAACTAGGAAAAGCTCATTCAAAAGCTGAATTGCTCAGCTACATAGTCTGGAATTTTAACGGTTCCCATTATGATCGGTTTTTGGTGGCAGTCGCTTCCTCCAGTCATGATCAGCCCATGTTTTTTTGCAAACTTCATGTAATGATTTGTTGTACTAACATCATTTCTTGGATGCCAGCACTCTATGCCATCAATGTGTGTTGACATTGATTCTTCTATCATCTCCGTCTGTTCAGGCAACGATTTGGTTAATGGCGCAAGCGAGATTCCGTGAGGATCATTAGGATGTGCCAAAACCGCAATCCCTCCAGCGTTTCTTACCAGTCTTGAAGCCTCCTCAACGTGAACAGGATACTTTGAAACATCACATTTCACAAGATACCTATCAAAAGCCTCCTGCCTCGTTCTAACAATCCCCTTCTTTATCAAATAATCAGCTATGTGAGGTCGCCCAAGCGTTCCTTCAGCCGAAGCCTGAATCTCGCTGAAATCGTTCTTCGTCAACTTCTCAATCCCTTCCTTCTCAAACTCTGCGTTAATGTTATCCAGTATTTTCGAAGCCCTTTCCTCCCGTTTTTCCGCCATCAGCCGAAGCTTGTCCTTCAGCGCCTTATTTTTCACGTCAAACTGATAGCCCAGCAGATCCAGCGAGACAGGTTTACCATCATGATATCGGGGATGCGAAAAAGTGACGCCTAATTCAACGCCAGTAACATAACGGATTCCGTTCTTCTTTGCTAATGTCATGGCTTTCTCTTGGCAGCCGATCGAGTCGTGATCCGTGATCGACATTAGCCCGATATTCCTAGCCTTAGCTGCCTTGATGATTCCCTCAACGGTCAGGTTTCCATCAGAGCAATCCTTCGAATGAATATGCAAATCAATTATCATAACGAAACCAAGGCCCAGCTACCTTTTTTCCACACCGATTATGAACCAATCCTCATCAGCATCATGCTCCGTATCGACCATCAAGTGCAATATTCTGAGATGCGGAAACCTCTTCTTCAGATCATCCAAGTCAACAGGCTCAAACTTCTTCTTGTTGCTGTAGTAGGCTTCAGGCGTCAAAGCGTTCGACTCATATTTCTCTTTGGTTCTCCTTGTAATCCTCTTGATAGACGCTTCCTCCGAACAGCTAGTCTGAAGAATAACAAATGCCAGATTATGCTTTGCAGCAATCTCGGCGGCGCGTCTCCGCAGTTCCTGAGTGACAAACGTGGCGTCCAAGATCACGCCTTCCCTGCTCTTCTGCACGAGATCATCTGCTCGGCGAAACAACTCGTCATAGACAGACAACCGCTTACCCATGTCCGACGCTACCTTCACGTCAAACACATCCTCACTCTTGAGAACCTCCAATCTGATCAGATCACTTCTGAGAATAGGATAACCCTTAACCTTAGAGATCTCTTCCGAAGTCTCTGTTTTCCAAGTTCCCGGAAGCCCACACGTAATCAACAAAGTCCCGGACACCAACTCACCTTTAACAAACCCGATAAAAGGTTCCCTCAATCTAACACCCCGCAAGTAAGTCGAGAAACAGCAAGATTAAACCTTTACGGCAAGAAACAACGGTTAGTTCAAGAGTGCCAACGAGCGATGCTAGAGTGCCAACATTCAAGTTACTTGTACCATTTCAGGATCTCGCGAACCGCCTTCTCCGAATAGCCCTTAGCCTTCAGCATTTTCTCCAGATCACCGACAGATCTGACGCTCAAGCCCGAGACACCGCATATAACTGTAGTTAGA
>Ga0315289_10000474_pt1 | contig 61966 bp, 69 predicted proteins | sample YL17G11_40_MG_FD_203452 | JGI IMG/M metagenome (GOLD analysis project Ga0315289, IMG submission 203452) | Sediment microbial communities from Yellowstone Lake, YNP, Wyoming, USA - YL17G11_40 | ecosystem: Environmental > Aquatic > Freshwater > Lake > Sediment | place: USA: Wyoming | collected... | reverse complement strand
AGAAAAATGAGAAGCTGGCTGACGATCCTGGGAATCATTATCGGAGTGGCAGCGGTCGTCGCAATAGTGTCCATAGGGGCAGGCATGCAGCAAAGCATTTCGGCCCAACTGGGCGGTTTGGGTGCGGACATCATTTCGGTCTCTCCTGGTTTCAACAGGGCCACGGGGTTTGGTGAATTTGGCGGAGTAGGAACCACGACCAATAGCCAGAATCTGACCGTCAAGGACATACAGACCATAAAATCAGTTTCCGGCATCCAATATGTGGATGGCATCGTTTCTGGTAGAGCTGACGTCACCTATCTGGCGAAAACCGCTTCTTTACAGGTCCAGGGCGTTGATGCTTTGGCGTGGAATGCGATGACGACTTCTGAATTAGACTCCGGAAGGTATCTCTCTCCGGGCGATGGTAATGTCGTGGTGATTGGTAATGCAGTCGCTACAAAGACTTTCAAAAAGACCCTGTTGATAAATACGCCGATAGTCATTGAAGGAAAAGCGTTTAACATAGTCGGCATATTGAAGGCGTCCGGTGGTTCCAGCAGGGATGATGATACTATTTTTATGCTGGCGAGCGCAGCAAGAACCGTCATTACGGACATCGGTGCAAATCAGTTCTCATCAATACAGATCAAAGTCTCGGATTCCAAAATGGCTGGTGAAATTGCAAACACGACAGAAGAAAGATTAATGATCCAGAGGCATGTCAATGCAGATACAAAAGACTTTACCATTACAACCGCTCAGGCAATGCAAGCAAGGATTTCGAGCGTGATGGACACGATGAGCATGTTCCTGACCGGCATAGCTGCCATATCCCTCTTTGTGGGCGCCATAGGCATAGCGAACACCATGTTTATGTCGGTCATGGAGAGAACGAGGCAAATCGGTGTCTTGAAAGCACTGGGAACGACCAACATGGAAATTACAAAACTGTTTTTGACAGAATCCGCCATCATGGGCTTCATAGGCGGGCTGATGGGCATCTTCCTCGGCTTCATCGCCTCAGGTACGATCTCTGAACTCGGCGTCAGAATGCTTGGGGCCGGGATGAGGGGCGGCTCTATGTCTACGGTGATTACACCAGAGCTGGTATTGTTTTCTTTGGGGTTCTCCGTCTTTATCGGTGCGGTATCGGGCCTATTGCCTGCAAGAAGAGCAGCCGGCCTGCAACCCATAGAAGCATTGAGATACGAATAGCGATTTCTATTACTATATAATAACAGAATGGGGCCGCGGCCGAGATTTGAACTCGGGACGAGGGCTCCACAGGCCCGCATGTTACCACTACACTACCGCGGCCATCAAGAAGTAAGCGCCGAGAGTATAAAACCTTTTGCTAGTCCCCGCGGTGGTCCTCAGAAGCACCGTCTATCTTCGGATTCTCGTAATACCCTGTTCGGGCGTCGCCTTCGGAATAGCCCATCAGGTTCCTTGCATTTACGCGGTCTACATCAGGGTTCCCCGTAGACTTCCTTCCATATTTGGCCAGGACGCGTTGGACATACTTCGGATCGTCGAAGTTCGGCATCTCGCCCTTCTTTTCACGCTTCGGCATAAACAGAAATAGAAAGAAAACTTTTTAAATCACTAGTGCAGTAGCAGCTCGATGGCCGAGAACAGTATAGTGGCGGTCACCAGTATTATTGTGGCCCACATCAATATCTTGTTCGCCCTTACCATTTCCTTGTTGGCGAACACCATCTCCCGCTGCACGGCCATGTTCTGCTGGTGTCTCAGCTGCTTGTAGGCCTCGTCCACACTCATGCCCGGGTTGTCAGCCATTACCTTCTCAATCAGCTTGATCTTCTTTTCCTCGCGGGCTTCCTCTCGCTTCATGGTTCTATTTACAATCTGCCAATATTTAAATAATCCCAGAACCTAGGTTCTGATGCGGGAGTCGCCCAGCCAGGTCTAAGGCGCAAGATATAAAAGGCGAAGCTTAGAGCATAGCCTGAGGCGAAGCTCAGAAGACCGGTTAAGAAACCTTGTGGGTTAGTCCCTTCGCAGGTTCAAATCCTGCCTCCCGCACCAATCATTTTGATTAAATCCTACATATTTTTATAAAATCTATGAATGAAACAAAAAGAGGCGCTATAAATAACAAAGGAGCTATAAACAACAATGGAAATTGATGACTGATGAAATATATAACGAAGAGACATTTAACAAACACACTGCTATATGCAATAATCATTATAATAGTTATCACCATTATAGCAGATTTTATAATTGATGCACTAACCCCTACCAAGTCTCTTGCTTTCACTTATAGACTAATAGCCAATATCTGTATAGTCGTAATATTTGCGATAATCTATTGGTGGAAGAAATGACAACAAACAATTTTTATACAATCAAAATAAGACGCTCGGAGATATGCTGTTTAAAAAAACGGCACTAACACTTTGGTGCTGGTAAAAAGAACTATTGTGTAACATCAGACCTCCCGCACCATGTTTTATCACAAATCTCTTGCCGCTTCTTATTTCAAGCTCATCCATGTCGGTCTAGCGTCCAATTAACGACCGATATAACTGCGCTTGCCAGATAAACTTGATTTCCCAAAGAAACGTTTTGGCCTTTTCTCAGTGCAAACAGCATCTCTTGTTTGGGCAAGCCAACATTGTCGCCGAGCACGAAAGTTGGATCATTGAATCCTACTTTAGAAATATGCGCTCCTTTTGGATCCAATACAAAGATGTTCCTCGAATCTTTAACTATTTCTTGAAACGTTTTTTTAGAGACCGCTACGCCCTCTTGTACGGCGAACCACTCCTGATTCTTTACCTTAAACAAGCACTTGTTGATAACGGATGCGATATCTCGCTCCGATGGATTTATGCCAACTAATTTTGCGCCATCAAATCGAATTGCGACCGGTGGCTTTGGCCCACCATTGAAGCTAACAAGAAATTGCGTATCTTTTCGAACTGTTTTTGAAAGCCAAAGGGCAGCCAGCACACATCTGCAAACTAAGTCCAGCCCGCCTATCTCATAAAGTCTATCTAAACTGAAACTAGGATTTGTTGTGGCGTGCGAGTATAGTATGAATGTTCGTGTCATTTTACAAATTATTGTTCTTATATTACTTATATTTCTGATTTCTTGGTTTAATAGTCAGTCAGCTCAGCCTACCCAAAGTAATAAGGTAGGAACTGAAACCGAATACGGGGCGTGCCTTCCGCACCATATGTTCTCCTAACTAAATAGATTGACATAGACAACAGTTTTTAATAGCAGATGGAAACGTAATATGAATATGTTCTATCTTGTCCGTCATGGCCTGTTTGAGAACGTTCGTAACATCATGATCGGAAGACTTCCGGCTCCCTTATCTCAGGAAGGTATACGTCAGGCAGAAAGACTCTGTGACTACTTCAGGGACAAGAAGATAGCGGTCATCTTCTCGAGCCCCGTCCTCCGTTGCAGGCAGACCGCTGAAATCATCGCGGACAAGACTATACCCATCCGTTTCGATATCAGGTTGGCGGAGACACTATCAGCATATCAGGGCATGTGGTATGCCGGAAAACAGGATCCTGAGGATTTATGCGGCCATAGGAAGGAACTCGGAGGAGAAGGTTTTGATGACCTGAGAAGCAGGATGATGTCGTTCTTCAACGAGGCGATCAAGAAAGAAAAAAGGAACAGTATCATCTGCTCCCATGGCGATCCCCTGTGGTGTCTCTATCTTGGCATTCTCAATAGGCCCCTAACGGACGAGGTCAAGGAGCCCGGCGAAAACGGCAATCCTGAGTTCCTCCAAAAAGGGGCCATCAGACCGTTCAAGGCAGAAAACGGCAAATATATCCCGCTCGATATGATATTGCAAGATGCATTTTTTAAGAAAAGCCGTCTTTAAATTAAACGAAAATGTCAATAAATATGGACAATATCATGGGAAAACAGAAAGCGGTTTTCGGAGCACTGATTGTTTTAGTGGTCTTGGTTTCGATATGCGCGGGTTTCCTGTATAATAAAAACCTCTCCCTGGAATCCGACAGGGCGCAATTGAGCAGCGAAAAGGACAGCGTAATCACCGAAAGGGAGCGGTGCCTGTCGGATCTTAATGAGACAAAATCGAAGATGCAGATGCTGGAGGAGGACGTTGCTGAAATCTACAAGGGCTGCATAATAAACAACGCCTGCAAGGGGCATTATCCTGGGGTAAGATGGCTGTGCAACAACGTCGGAGACCTGGCGGACAGTAGCACGGCGTCACATATCTGCGAATGCGATGCCAGCTGCAACCTGAACGCAACCGAAATAAGTAAAGGTTGAACACTCTTTCATTTTCTGATCTTGGAATATAGCCATCCGCCCAAACCGGCAGATACGACATAAATGAGAAGGTTTACGACTGAAACGATTGCGGACGTGATAAGCAGATTGGGAAGAAAATACTCGGGCGGAAGGTTTGTCAGGTAGGGCATTACGGCAAACGGGACGAACCATATCATTCCGAGAAAACAGAAAATACCGACCATAAGCACCTGTTTGATATTGAACCTGCTTTGCGCCGCCTTCCATCCGGCAAGGAAAGTCGCGGCCAGAGCAAAAATGCCTATGGGATTTAACGGTAATGTCGACATCGGGGGGACGTATACCAAAAAGAACGTTATGATGCCCACGGCAAAAATAAAAAGCATGAATTTCCAGCAAAATTTCAGATAGGCCATCGAGGGCTTGTCCAATATTTTCATGTTCGTTTCATCCCGGCTGTTTTATCAAAGCTCTCGGAGATGTCCGGACAACTGTTCGAGCTTGCTGCTTAGCATCTGAAGGTCGTTCTCGATTATCTCGGGCTGAGCCACAATCATCTGGTCGAGAGCGGGCGGCCGTACGAGCGTGCTGTCAAGGGCGGCTGCGCACTGGTCGCAGGTCGCAAGCTGTCTCTGCAGCAATGCATCCGCGTCGTCCCGCAGCTTGTCTATGGCCGATCGGGTCTTCAATATGCTATCGATGTTCATCAGCGTGCCCTTCAGCTTAGCTACGGTCTCCAGAATGTCCTTGTACTTCTCGATTTTGACGAAGAGCGGAGCCACTTTTTGCGGAACCCCGAACTGCGGGGTAGTTGGCATGGAAGGCGGCATCGGCCTTTGAGGCAGGGAAGGCATTTCCATGGTAGGAGCCATGGGCTGATCAGACGTAGGATATAGCGGGGCATAGGGCATGGGCTGTCCAGCGACGGCCTCCTTTATCTCCTCTACTTCTTGCTTCCGTTTGCCCCAGCTGAACAAAGGCATGTTAAAGATAGCTCTGGACTGCTATATAAAACTTAATTTTTAGAATTGGTGCGCTAGCCGCGGCGGGGACAATAATGTTAACAAGGCCATCGCCGACACCATGAATTTAAATATTTTGAGATACAAATTATTTTGTGTGGTTTGACGATAACTTAGAATATTGCGGTAATGTCACAAGAGACGAGAGCGGAAACGTCTATTTTTCTGGGCGTCATTCCACCAGACTTATTATTACAGAAGAAGGGAGTATATACAGAAATAAAGAACCAGATATTTCTCCGCAAGAACGCAGCCGGAGACAAGAAATGCTCAGAGCTGCGCGAGAAGCTGAAGAAAGAAGGCGAGATAATGCTGCCTTTGAAAATACAGAAAAAATGCTATGGAACCTGACAGTTGCCAAGGCGACAGATTATCAAAGGCAGGGCGTGCCACCTGGCGAAGCACTACGATTGGCCGTGGAGTCAGACAGAGATTTCATGCTATCAATGTTCAGAATAGCAGCGAGAAAATGATTGCGTATCTGCACTGCCAGTCGTGCGGGTCGAACACGATTCCAAACATATCCGCCAACATGTAAACTTATCTAAAAAGTTGGTGCGCCGATCGAGTTATTGACCTTTATGCTATCCGCTTTCGGTTCTTCTTTTTTGTTTTCTTGCCAATCAGCTCTATCCAGATGCCATCGGGATCTTTCACATACGCCAACATGCTTCGCCAGTCTCCAAACGGCTTAACCGCGACCGGCGCGCCCCTGCGTACCAGTTCCTTGACCGTTGCTTCAACGTCGTCCACCTCGAACGCCAAATGATCCAGCTCTTCTCCGTTTTTGTACGGAACATAAAACTTGTTGTTTTTAGGATACCAGTTCAGCTCAAGTCGCTGTCCCGTATTGCTGTCAGCAAGGCCCACGAATATGCCGCCGTGAAGCATCTTCCCTTTACCGGTGATTTTGAGCCCCATGACCTTCGTATAGAACCGAAGCGATCGTTTCAGATTCCTGACCCGTATTCCGGTGTAAATAAATTTCATGCTTACATATCCATCATTCAAATTAGCATCCTCTCCACACTTTTCTTGAGCCACATTTAGGGCATTTAGCTAACCCTGAAACAGTATCTTTAAGTTTTGCCATTTTCCAAGTGTGTCCACATTTATCACATTTCATTTATTCACCTCTTACTCCTTTTTTTCTTGCTGAATTCCCGATATTAAATCTTCTCTTTTTTAACTAAAAGGGTGGTGCGCCAGCCGAGATTTGAACTCGGGTCGCGAGCTTGGCAAGCTCGTATCCTACCACTAGACTACTGGCGCGTTATTTTTATTAGGCCTACAACTATATTTATGCCTTATGCACTCGAGGGTCCGCACACAAAAAGCACCAAAGACGTGCTTTCTGCACTAGAAGTCGAGACCAAGGGCATTACGGATTCTGAAGCTCAAACCAGGCTCGCAAAATGGGGCCTGAACGAGCTGACCGAAACAAAGAAGGTCCGGCCCATAACGGTGCTTCTGCGCCAACTGGCAAGCCCGCTGACATGGATTCTCATTGCTGCTGGCATCGTTTCCGGGGCGCTCGGAATGATAGAGGACGCCGTTGTCATAGCGTTCACGGTCTGTCTCAGCATAGGCCTGGGCTTTACACAGGAATGGAAGGCTGAAAAAGCAATGGCAGCTCTGAAGGGCATGCTGTCGCCGACGGCAAGGGTGATTCGCGACGGCCAGCCGCGCGAGATTCCCGCAATCGAGCTTGTTCCGGGCGACATAATCACGGTTGAGGAAGGCGATCGCGTACCTGCCGATGCGCGCATGCTAGAGCTTGCCAATCTGCGCATAGACGAGGCAGCGCTGACCGGCGAGAGCATGCCGGTCGACAAGACAACCGATGAGCTGGAAGATGTTCTTTTGCCCGACAGGACGAACATGGTGTACTCGGGCACCTCTGTGACGAGCGGCAGGGGCAGGGCAGTCGTCGTAGGCACCGGCATGTCGACCGAGATGGGACGCATAGCGGGCCTTGTACAGTTGCGGGAGGGTGCCACACCTTTGCAGAAGAAGCTTGGCAATCTCGGCAAGCTGCTCGGCGGCGGTGTTGTCGCAATTGTTATAGCGATCATGCTTGTCGGCCTGGCCCGCGGCATGCCGGCGTTCGACATGTTCCTTGTTGCCATAAGCCTTGCAGTTGCCGCCGTGCCAGAAGGACTGCCGGCCATACTCACCATCAGCCTCGCCACTGCTGCGCAACGCATGGTCCGCAAGCATGCCATAGTCAGGCGCATGGCAGCCGTTGAGAGCTTGGGCTCGGCAACGGTCATATGCAGCGACAAGACAGGTACGCTGACAACCGGAGAGATGACTGTTACTGCGCTGTGGACCGGCACTTTTGTGGACGTGACAGGCGTAGGCTTCGAACCGGTGGGAGAATTCTGGACAATGGAAACAGAGGAAGGAAGGACGATGATGGCGCCGTTCTTCCCGACCGTCGATCCAGCAAGCAGACAGTTGCTCGAGGCGGCCGTTGCCTGCAACAATGCACGCATCAATGAGACGCCCACTGGCTGGTCAGTGACCGGCGACCCGACGGAGGGGGCGCTGATCATAGCTGCCATGAAGGCGTTCGGTGAACTACCAAATTTCAAACGTATAGCTGAAATAGCGTTCAGTTCTGACCGCAAACGCATGACCGTCGTAACAGCAACCCCTGCAGGCGCCATCCTAAACATGAAAGGAGCGCCGGAGACGGTGCTCAAGCTATGCAGCAACGTCTATTCAAACGGCCAGGTCGTTCCGATGACAGAGGAGAAGATAGCGGAGATAAGGGCGGCCGGCGAAGAGCTGGCCAAAAGAGGCCTGCGCACGCTCGCTTTCGCCTACAAGGAGGCCGGAGAACAGAAGAACTTCACTGAAGATGATGAGCAAGAGCTTACTTTCCTGGGGTTCACGGGCATCGTTGATCCTGCAAGACCGGAGATACCTGCTGCTATCAGCATGTGCGAGCGCGCAGGCATCCGAACGGTTATGATAACGGGCGATCATGCAATGACAGCCGGCGCCATTGCCCGAGAGATAGGGCTCGTTGAGGAAGGCCACGAGGTGCTGACGGGCGGGGAGCTCGAGAAGATGTCCGATGTCGAGCTCATCCGCAAGGTTGAGAACATACATGTCTATGCGCGTTCATCGCCGGAGCACAAGATGCGTATATTAAAAGCGTTCAAGGCAAGAGGGGAAATAGTTGCGATGACGGGCGACGGCGTTAACGATGCGCCAGCGCTCAAGGCCAGCGACGTGGGCGTTGCCATGGGACTGAAAGGCACGGACGTCGCGAAGGAATCCAGCGACGTGGTGCTGGCCGATGATAATTTTGCCACCATCGTTACTGCAGTTGAAGAGGGCAGGCGCGTATATGATAACATCCGAAAGTTCGTCCGCTTCATGCTGTCGACGAACTTCACCGAGGTCATAATCGTTGCAACGGCTATTCTTGGCGGTTTGCCATTGCCTTTATTGCCCCTGCAAATCCTGTGGCTAAACCTCGTTACAGACACGTTCCCATCGCTCGCGCTCAGCCTCGATCCCGTCGAGCCCGGTATAATGGCACGCAAGCCGCGCTCGCCAAAGGCGGGATTAATGAGCGGCATGACAGGCTTCATAATCACTGCCGCCATACTGGCGTCAGCCATAGCGCTCGGTGCGTTCTGGTGGGAGCTCAGTGCGACCGGCGATCTCGTAAGGGCCCAGACGCTGGTGTTCACGACCATGGTCATGTTCGAACTTTTGTTCGTGTTCAACTGCAGGTCAGAGAAGCATTCGGTCTGGAAGACCGGTCCGCTGGAGAACAGGTGGCTGTTCATGGGCGTGCTTGCAGGCATCTGCTTGCAGTTTGCGGTTATCTATCTGCCGCCGTTGCAGGCGGTGTTCGGCACGACAGCTCTCGGCTGGGAGGACTGGGCAAAGGTCGTTGTGCTGGCTCTGCCTGCCCTCCTCGTCGTTCCGGAGATATTCATACGCGAGGCTAAGGAGATCAAGAAAATAGAGAAAGAGGCGGAGAAGGTAGAAGAGGAAGTCGAAAGAGCGGTTAAGAAGGAAGAAAAGAAAGTAGGGAAGGAAATCAAGAAGGAAGAGGTCAAAATAGAAAAGAGAGCTAAGAAGATGGAAAGGACCACTGAAAAAGAAGTGAACCTACTCAAGCGCCGCCAAAGCGTTCAAAAGCTTCCTTCGCGAACTTCGGTTTCGAAGCGCGGCGGACAACGCGATCAGCAGAATCGAGCTTGAAAACGCCTTCCCTGAAGCGGGCAGGCATCTTTATTATCTGTATGGTGCGTTCACCCTCAATCATAGCCAGCTTGATTTCCCCGCCAACTAGGTACTTGAGCCACTCGGCAGGCGCTTCCTCGCGTCTAAGCAGGTACATGGACATGTAGCCGAACTTGTCCTCGAAGGCTATCTGGTGGAGCAGATACTGGTATAGGGCGTCGTTCTCCGCCAGCTCTGCGATGGGCGAGAACATGTCATAGACAACTCGTATCTTCTTGTCGCCCAACATTTCCCTGACCTTGGCTAGGGCGATGTGCAGCGTGTTTAGGTCTCGCGGGTCGGCTGTTGCATAGTTCCAGCCGCGCTCGACGTAGTCTGCCGGCTGCGGGAAGGCGTCCCGTTCTTCAAAGGAAGCGAACGTCGTGAAGCAGTCTACGATGCCGAAGGTTGCCCTGAACTTTTCCAGCGGTTGGCCGTTCTTCCTGCGGAACAGTTCTCCGAGCTGCTCCAAGACGAGTTCCGGCGGTCTCGTTGTCGTCACGTATATGCAGGCCTCGCCTTTGACAAGGCCGTCAGAGATGAAGTGCTGGGCCAATCGCCACGGGTGCGTTCCTTCCGGGCCGTAAACGAGCATGGATGTTCGAGGCAGGGGCTCCATTAACAGCTGGTCGAGAGCCGGTACGCCCGTTGACTTTATCCTCTCGGCCTTGGGCTTCTCCATGGGCTCTGCGCGCGCACGCGCAGCCACGACAGCGAACGCCTGCCATTCCGCCAGTTGCTTGGCGGCCACTATTGCGGCGACGAACGCCAAAAGTATGGAAAACAGCGTCAGGTAGAACAGCGTGTCGGCTATGATAGCCATTCCAAACTTGTCGCCTATGATGGCGGCTGCATTGAGCATCAGTGCGATGAACAACGCGACGGCTGTCATGCCCGCCGATTTCCGCCATCTTATCATGCGCTTGCTCTCGGCCAGCCAAAGCATGGCTATGAGCCAGCCGACAGCCAGTATAGAAACCGCAACGAAAGTGAGCGACAGGGTCTCAATAGGCATAATAATACTTTGGTCGGTTATTTAAAAAGAGTTTGTCGGAATGGCACCGGCGAAATGCTCTGAAACCGAATTTTCATTACGAATACCAATTTCGCGCCCACGTCCATTTATTTATCACTTATTAGTCATACACATTTGTTAGATTTAAATAGCTTACTGTACAAGGATGTTTATGGACAGCAAGACTCTAACCGCCGTAAAATTCAACTGCTACGCTTCCGATGCTCAACTGTACGTCAACAAACCTTCTGCCATTCCAGAAGGCGTATACAAAGACCTTTACGCTCATGAAAACAAACTGGACCCATGGGAACCGGTATCTGGCGAGTCCTTTGAAAAGTGGAAACAAGAGAGAAAGGAAGCCTGGAAAAGTCTAGCTATCGAGCACGGCAATGTAAAACCCGATGGAATTGAGATACCTGTCGTGGCCCAAATTCCCATCAATGGCAATACGTTTATGCCGTTTGACTGCAGGTCCATAAACGAAGAGCTGAACAAGGAAGGAATCTTTTATATAATGGACTGTGTCGTGCCTGGTAAGACGGAATTCTTGCTGGCAAATATCGATAAACAATACAAGGTCATGGACAAAGACGTATTCATCCTGGGAAACGAGGAGCTCGTTAGAAGCGCTTTCCTGTCTTCTTCGATATCGGGTTACTACAGTTCAAAATTCGGATTGATTTATGTCAGAAAACGCTCGATTGAGGACAACTGCTACATCCTTATGTCGTATGTGAAACAGCCTTCAAGGTTCGTACTGGATGAAAAGGAGAGGGAATTTATTGCCGAGGCTCTGCATGCGAACGACATAGACTGCAAGATGCCGTTTAAAGACGTGGCGAGAAAGGTGGCCCCGGTAGTTGAAAAGAGGGCGGAGGGCGTGGTCAGACACGAGGTAGGTCACCTGAAGCACATGCAGGATAATAATTTTGAAAGTGAAAGAATATTGACAAACCTTTCAGCTAGCCATTCGGACATAAAAACCATAAATTTCATGAAGGCTTTGGAGGATGCTCTTGCAGACACGCATCCTGAAGGCAGGTTGCGATATTATACGTCCCAAAAAGACAAAGGGAGCCTTTACCTGGTTTCGCTGGACATGGGAATAGGTTTGAAAGAAGATTCTGATCGTAATCAAGTTCTTCTATTTCAGAGCAAGCTTCTGAATGAATATGTGCCCACGTTCCTGAAGTTCACTAAAAATGAAGACTGGGTCGCAATGGAGAAAGCCATCGAAAAGGACTATGCATCCAATCTCAAAGTCGCGCAAACGATATTGGAGATTGAGAAAATGGACAGGGATCCGGAATACAAGCTTTCCATAATTAAAAAGAACATGATACCTGCCTTACTCAAATAGAGTCATGCGCCGGCGGCATGTTCTGTATACATCAAATAATAAAATTAATAATTATTTATTCCACCGTCTATTTTCCATATCTATTTTAATCCTTTCTAGGTCCGCAGGAGTATAAGGTGGGCCTGACATATCCTATTATTGGACTAAAAAGTATTTAAAGCCATTGAAATGTAAATGTTAATATGGCGCCGGCGGCAGGATTTGAACCTGCGAGTCCTTGCGAACACCAGTTCTCTCACATGCTTTCGCATCGATTCTCGAATCGGAAAATTCGAGACTGGCGCCTTACCTGGCTGGGCTACGCCGGCAATGTAGAATGGATTCTGACATTATTTTAAGCTTTTGCCGGACGGCTGTCTTTTGACCCTTCTTTCAATTCAGGGTATTTCTGGTAGAGCTGTCCCAGTGTCTCCTCAACACCGGGCTTATCCTTGTTTGCGGTCAGCGTCTTCACGACGCCTGCATATCTCACATTTCCAGGGATATCTTTCATGATTACGTCCAATGCCTGCTCCACCCCGCTGGTATCCGGTTTGTAATAGGGCGTACCCATCGCTTTAAGCATCGCTATGCTCGCTTCGCCGGCATTTGCCCTAGATATCATCTCGCTGGCCAGATACATGGCTTCCGTGACTTGCATACCACCAGTTAGAAAACCAATCTTTAAATGTTTGCACAAAACAGACGACCTTCTCGGTAACATACTCAGGCGGGCGGGTTAATTTCCAACCATCGATGATAAATCTCTGCGCCACCCATTATCATAAGTGGTAAACGGTCCATCCGTGCACAGGATAAGACTTTCACATTCTGAGAGCGTGGTATACGACATCATAAAACAGCATGGCGGCTCCGTCCGCGAAAGCCAGCTGATAGGCGATTATAACAAGGAAGACCTCAAGGATCCGCTGTTCACGATAACCAACAGCCTGACCGCGAAGGGCGTGCTGAAGCAGGAGCACTACGGAACCGGCGAACACAGACGCTACACGCTGAATCCTAGCTCGTAGAATTTTGTTTTGCTTCAGCGCCTTCTCTTGCGTGGCTTCCTCTTTGCAGGCCTCCTTGCACGAGGCTGCTTTGCGGGCCTGAGTTTCGCCATACCTAGGCGGATGATGCCGATGACGAAGAAGGCCACGCCTATGTAGAAAACCACAGACAGTTCTTCCATGCGGGCAACGGCAGTGATGAAGCCGGCCAGCATCCAGACAATGCCTATGGTTACAAAGATGATCACGGTCTTCTTTACCGTCTCAGTGGCGGACCATCTGCGCCTCTGCAACAGTACGGATATCAACGCCAGGATTACCAACGTGATTGCTAACGTGACGAATATCAATGTTTGGCTCATGCTTTGAATATGCATAAAGCCTGTATTTAAAGAATGTTGTCACGGGAAGTTGACCAGTTCAAAAGCCCCCGTTTTAGCTCACCATTGGGTCGCCTGTCATGCGACGCTTCTTTTTATCTTTCATCGCTTTCAGAACTGTCGCGACATCAACGATCGCGTGTTCCTTGCATTCCTCTTCGACCGCCTTATCGATGTCCTCTATGCTGATGCCGTCCTTCAACTGCTCCTTATAGGGCAGACCCTTGACCCGCGTGACATAACTTAACTTCGCCGAGTCGACTATTCCCTTTATGAGGGATCCGCAGGCGACGTCCTCCCTTTTTATGCTCGGTATTTCGATGTTGAATATTTCCCCGACATCTTCCGATTTTATCGGAATAAAATTGTCTTTTCCGTAAATCTTATCCAATAGGTGTTCCCTGGCATCTTTTGCCGTGAGTCCTTTTTGATAGTGTAAGCTGTCCTTCAGATAGATATCAACTATGTGTCCCGCGCCTTCCCTGTTCGGTCTGGGCACCTCGATTATTTCGTCGAACCTGCCGTGCCTCGTGAACGCCCTGTCCATAAGGTCCGGCCGGTTGGTCGCGCCTAATACGTAGACATCCTCCAGCTTGATCATGCCGTCCATTTCAGCCAATATCTGGGCGACAATGTTCTTGTGCACGCCGGACGTGTCCATGTAGCCCCTTTCCGTGAACAGGGACTCTATCTCATCGAAGAACACGATGGCCGGTTTGTTCAGTCTTGCGTTGTGGAAAAGCGATTTTATGAACCTCTCGCTCTCGCCGACCCATTTGCTCAGCGTGTCCGCGACGCTGACGTTGAAGAAGTTCATGTTGTATTCGGTCGCTATAGCCTTGGCGAGCAACGTCTTACCACAGCCCGGTGGGCCATAGAGTATCACGCCCTTCGCAGGTTCCAGTTCGATCTCTTTGAAAAGCTTCTTCTCCTTGAATGGCAGGCCGATGACGTGATTTATCCTTTCTACCACGTTGTCCAGCCCGCCTATCTGGGAGAACTTAACGTTCGGCTTCTCGGAGAGCAAGAGATTGTTGTAGGTTTTGGACGGCATTATGTGCATTATCTTGTCCGAGTTCGGTATCATGTGCAGCACGTAGCCGGGCTCCACATCCTTGAGGTCCTTCGGCATCGCTATCGACTTCTCCTCGTTGTCGATGTCGATTATGAGCCTCTTGTTCTCACTGTCTATTTCCAGCACCTTGGCGACCGTTTCCGTTACGGTCTTATCCGTGGCTTCTACGACAGCGTAAGATTGTGGATGAAGAAGGACCATCTGGCCGTATTTGAGCTTTTCCTTGGAGATGCTGGTCTTCACCTTGAGGGTCTCATTGTTTCTTATGACGAACAGCTCGTCGGGGCCCAAATTAGAACCTTCCAGCTCGGTGACATAGCCGTGTATCAAAGGCGGCCTCTTTATCCTGTTCAACGTTTCCTCGAATTCAGCGGCCTGACACTTGTAATGCCTCAACGTGTTGCTGACATCTTCAAGTTCGTAGGACGTCCTTTTCAGTTTTTCCTGATAAAGACGATTTTGCTCCTCCAATTCCTTTATCCTAGCCTGTGCCGCGTCTTCGTCTTTCATACACTATTTGGGAATAGTAAAATTTAAATACGCATCAAAGATTGGGTTTTGAACCCATGTCACAGGTTTGACGAGCCAGCATATGCCACGATTTTCATTATTTAAAGTTTGTCTACCTATGAGGTTGCAGTGGGAATATGCTTTATGACACTCTGAAAACCGTGCTGAGCAACAAGAAGGGGGTTGACAATATATTGACCCGGTTTGACGGTTTTCTGTCATTGAAGAAGGATCTGTACGGCATAAAGACCGAAATGCTGCCAAAAGAAATGAGGCTGACACCATATTTCGTTGAGCTTATTGGTTCAAAATCTCAACATTTTTACATAAAGGCGGATTGTAGTTTAGGTCTCGGTGTGATGCCCCGCCAGTCTGGTAGTTTCGAACACAAGGGACGAACCGCCATTTCCATTGACGCTGGCGATGTTCGGTTTGAGCACTACATGATCACGTATCATGATGAACCTTTTATCGCAGAAAAGCTCGAACCAGCAATCGAAATTGATGAGGGGGACCCCCACGTGTCTTTGCATTCCGGGACAGGCAGTCTCATAACAGGCCATGACTGCCATGAGCTGGACAGTATCGGGTCCGTTATTTTCGTCGATGAGGAGGATTTCTTCAAGAAGTTCGTGGCAAAGAACTGTCCGACAGCCCCCAACTACAGCATCCAAAACAGCCGATACGAGCTTGCAATAGTACCGACCAGGAAGGTTACGAAACGGAACTTTATCGAAATGACCAACGGACTTGTGGAAATCACGAACACGATTCTGGAGAGACTGGAACAGGAATATTCCAAGAAATGCAAATATCTCAAAATTCCGAAAAAATGCCAAGGGATTTGAAATAGAATTGTAGGCGTATTTTTTGATGAAACAAATATGTATTTAAAGTTTACTACCTAATAGTAGACTGTGTCAAAAAGTAAACCACAAGAAAGAATGGAATATGAAAAAATAATCGCTGAACTGAATACTTCATTTTCAGATAACAATGTATGCAACACAACATATAGTGCCAGAGGGCTAAAGGATAGAACCACGAATTTTAATACGGACAAAGATGGATCATTTTATGTTGAATTTGTTGGGACGCAGAAAGATAAACATCCGGATGGTATACCCAAAAAACAAATAGTTATGGACATTGAAAGAGTGGAAACAGGACCAACTGATTTTCAAATGACTCTGGAAATCAAGAAAAAAATTATAGTAATAGATTCACAATGGGGCAAAACCAAAGAATATCATCGTGAAGATATCAAGAAAGTAGAAAAAATAGCCAAAAAGTATAATTGGAAAATTAAATACTCTAGATACAGCCCCGACTAATTTAATACATTTAAATAGAATTCTGGTGCCCCCGACGCGCACCCGACTAGCAGTTATAGTCCCTAATAGTATTTATCAAATTCTCTTTCGTGCCTTCTCTATCAGCTGTTCTGCTTCGTTAAGCTGTTTCATTATCTCTTCGCGTGCTGCTGGGCTGATGCCAAGATCTTCCAGAAGCCAAACTTTCACGTCGGGATCATTTTTCATCTCGTCCAGCGTCTTATAGAAGTTGGCCGACTTTGTCAGACTAGTGAACTTCTCTTTAGAAATTGGGCAAACTGTTTTAAGATTAACCGGTTCTATGCTGGACAGAGCCCGAATCACATAAGGAAGTAGTACGCGCTCATACTCTTTTCTGTAAAGAGAATCCCACCAAAGCGTAATTATAGCGTCAGCTCCCCTGCAAGCCTCCTCAGGTTTAACATTATCTGGCCATTTTTGTTTCTCAACGTTATAGTCAATCTGCTTTAGGATGTCATCGACATTCTTTTTGAGTTTTTCTGCTTCACCACCGAAATGCTCATCGAACAGTTTCTGATCAATGACAATAGTGTGATTGTAAGGAATCATAGTACCTCTATCAATATGTGTCGTGTCATAGCGGAAATTGAGAACCCTGTCAGAACCGCGCTTGCCTGCATCTATAATTTCAGAACAACCGTCGTTTGATTTATCATAAGCCAGCCATATATTGCCGCCTTCTGGAAATTTAATACGTCTATCCATTCCAAGGCCTTCTCCATAATCTCCGCAATTTATGCGCAACCCATCCTGCCCGTTAGGCCCGTAAAAGTTCCCAAAGAAACGGTATTTGGCGTCAACCGGTTTCACAGACAAGCCATGGACGCCGTAGTTAGCCCATTGGGTATTTTTTCGTTCGTCTGAAGACCACACTCCTAGATATGTCTCATCTTTATCTATAAACTGCTTGAGCTCCTCAACTTCTTGTCTCGACAGCCTCTCGACCATATAACTAATTACTAATAAGTAGTATATAAAACAATGGTGCCCCCGACGGGATTTGAACCCATGTCACAAGCTTGAGAAGCTCGGATCCTTGACCGGACTAGACTACGGGGGCAATTGATAGATAGCGCCGCGGCTAATTTAAATCTTTGACATCGGAATTGTTCTTATCCTTGCTTCTGTTCGCCATTGCTTGTCTTTTTGGGCTTCGGCAATATCTCATCGAACAGTTGTTGGTCCAATGGCCTGCCCGCTGCGATGGCCTGCCTGTATGCAATGAAGTCGATGACATCCTTGCCCGTTTCCTTTCTTGTGTTGAATGCTCTGAATCCCAGGTGGGCCTCGCCCATCATGTTTGCGGCCAGCCAGTGCCTGTTGTAATCCTTTACCGCGTCCCAATGCGCTTTCTTTTGGGACCTTATGCTGTCTATGGTTTTTTGCAGACATCCGGGGAACAGGTTTGCCATATGCCATACCTTATTGTTCACCGCCTTGTCCAGTTCTGTTAAGTCGGTCGTAGCAGATTTAATCATTCCTTTGGCGTCTTCCCTGGCTCTTCCCGTTAAATATTCTCCATAAACAATCTGACCGTTCTCGATGTATCTGTCTGTTATTACCATCGGATTTCTGATAAAATTGTCTACGTATTTGAGCACCGGTACGACCTCTGTGATATGGCCAAGGAGTTTCATTTTGTAGGCGCTCCACGTTTCACAGGAAATGCAGCTCCACATGGCATTCTCTATGCTCATGTAATGCGGTAGGAAATCGGTCGCACCCCCGTCAGGCGCTGAGCCGTGCCTTGGTCCGGCCTGGCCGAACATTGCCATGTCTGACGCAATCGTGATGTCATTGGCGCCTCCAATCTCCTGGCCGCCAGCGATCCTCATGCCATTGACCCTGCAGAGTGTGGGTTTCTTGCAGGCGTAGATTGAATCGACCATGCCATTGAAAAGACCCATATATTCGCCATATTCATTCGGTTTTCGGCTGTAGTATTCGTCATATTCCTTGGTGTTGCCGCCCGTGCAGAACGCCTTATCGCCCGTGCCGGTGAGGATTACGGCCACAACGCTCCTGTCCTGGGACGCGTTCTGGAAACCCTCGGTGACACCTTTCACCATTTCGGTGGTGTAGGAATTGAATTGATCGGGATTGTTCAGTGTTATCCAGGCCGTGTAGAGACCTTCGATTTCTTTGCCTGTCGGGTCGATGAGCGGTCGTTTTTCATAGATTGCACAGGGAGCTTCAGTACCCACCTTTTTTGCAAACCCATGACCCATTGAATGATCCTTTAGTTCACTCATACTATCACCTCAATTTATGAAAAACGGTTTTCTCTCGTGACAGGCAGGTCCTTGTTCACCCTTATCACGGCCTTCCTAAAGACTTTGTTTGCCCTCAGCGCGTTAATGGCCTTGCCCGTTTGCTCGAAATCAAATACGGTGCCTATCATGGCATCGAAGTTGTATTTGCCGTCTTCGGCGGCTCCAATCACTTTCCTGTAATCCTGCAGTTGTCCGGACCAGACGCCGTCTATCTTTTTGCCCTTGGCCATGGTCTCGTACAGCGGCAGCGAAACGTCCTCTTTCAAAAAGCCGACGAGCGTCAAAATGCCGCGCGTGCTGACGGCATCATAGCCGGTCCTTATGGTCTCTGGTACGCCGATGCAGTCTATGACGGCATGAACATTATAATTCAGCTCCTTCTTTATCGCATCCGATGCCTTTTTCACCGTCTTGCTGTTGATGGTCGAGGTGGCGCCGATTTCGCGGGCTGCCGCCAGCTTGCTGTCGTCAATGTCAACGGCAACTATCTTGTCGGCCCCGGCCAGCTTGCAGTTGGCTATGGCGCCCATGCCCTGGCCGCCAGAACCGATGATTGCAACGTTCTGGCCCTTCTGGATTTTTGCGACATTGAACACGGCATTGTAGGAGGTACCGAGCATGTCGCCGATTATGCACGCCTTATCGGGTTCGAGCTTGTCGCGGTCATAGCCGAACACGGCCTTTCTGTGCACCACCATGTACTCCGCGAACGAGCCCTGGACATTATGTGCCAGCGAGTATTGTGATTTACAGCGAGCGTTGTCATCCTCCAAACAGGCAACGCAGGATTTTTCACGGTCAATATGATATACGTTTCCGTCATTGTCCAAGTCGATGCATTTGGCCCATGTGGGCGGCACGATTACGGCGTCACCCTCTAGCCAGTCGACCATGCCACGGCCTGAATGGACGTTTTCGCCAGAGTCAACGACGGTCCCTGCCACCTCATCGCCGAGCGTGATGGGATATCGCACATCTGCACCGCCGTCAACTAGCGTGACCATGGTCCTACACAGACCGGCGTAATCAACCTTGATTAGAACATCATCCGGACCCATCTTGGGTAGATTGCTCTCCGAGAATCGCACATAGCCTGGCCTGACGAGTTCGAATTTTTTCATTTTCTCTGGCAACGTCATTTATTTCCCCTCGAATTTTCTCTTGGTCTTGTAATCGTTTTCTGCGAACATCTTGCAGGCCATCTTGGTGTCTTCGCTGTCCGCAGCACGGGATAATTTGTTGGCGTTTTCGGCAATCTTCTCTATAATATTATTTCCATAGAAAGATTGTATCATGGTCTCCCTGCTCGCGGCAACTGCAAGCGGTGCGGCACATGCCATCTTTTCCGCCAGCTCAAGGGCTTCTTTCATGAGGTCCTTGGGCTCGTAGACAGCGTGCACAAACCCCCATTCCTTTGCTTGCTGGGCATTGAAGTATTGTCCAGTGAACGATGTGTGGGCAACTATGCTGGTCCTGTCGAGACCGATGATGCGTGGCAGAAGCTCAAGACCACCCCAGCCAGCTGGACAGCCTGCCACGTTTTCTTCAGGAAGTCCCCAGGATAATGTCTTATCACACAACCTGACATCGCAGGCCGCTGTAATTTCAAGCGAACCGCCATATGTCATGCCAGACATGGCCGCCACCACCGGCTTATTCAACGCCAGAATTGTCTGTGCCAGTCCGGCACCATGCTGGTAGTGTTCGCGAATCTGTTCGGAGTTCCCGAGCAGCTCACTTATGCTGGCGCCTGCCCCTTGGTTCTCGCCAACCGAAGAATAAACGCAGGCTCTGGCCTTTTTGTCGTTATTGAAATCCTTGAACGCTGTCATCAGAGGGTCTATCATGTCACCCTCGATGATGTTGAATTTCTTGGGATTGCTTATCAGAATCATCGCAACGTGTTCGTATTCCTTCTCTGGTTCGCCGAGATAACGCACGGGAGCCTTCTCATAGATTATTTTTTCAACCATGGTATCGGCTATTATAACATCAAGAAATCTTTAAATATCTTCGCCTAAGCACGCCGGCTAATTTAAATGTTTCATTCCGAGCGCTTTACTCGGACCTGAAGGAGTACATCCTGCCCTTATCGGTGATGTAGTACACGCGGCTGATCGTGCCAGAAACGCTCATGTCCACGCTCTGATTTTCCTGGACCGGATACTGTGTAGTCCCCGTCATTTTCTTGCCGCCAACATTAATGGTGGCCCTATAGCCCTGACCGGCCGGTTGTGCACTCAACACCCTTCCTCTTTGCAACTTTGACATTTCACTCTGTTGCAAGAGTAAATATTTAAAGGTTTCGGTGGGCTGGCCCTTTAGCCGGCAATTGATAAAATAAACTTTTTAAGGCGCTGTTCCCAACAGCCATATGAGCAGTGTTGTCAAGATGAAAAAATACTGGCCGGTGCCCAAAAGCTATTCTAGGAAGGTTCCAAAGGACGGAGGACGGGGAGCCTTCAAAATAAACGATTACTACAGGAAGCTAAAGATTTGGCATACGGGCATCGACATAATCTGCCCGCCCGGGAGCGAGGTCCTGGCAGTTGAGGATTGCAAGGTGCTCCAGATAGGACAGTTCACAGGAGCGCCGGACTCGCCGCAATACAGGAAAACCTGGTTCGTGATGGTTGAGAATTCTGGCAATGTTGCCGTTTATGGAGAATTGAGAAAGCCCAGATTGGCAGTAGGTAGAAAAGTAAAGACCGGCAACATGCTTGGTTTTATTGCAATGGTAGAATGGGCCAGGAACAGCCTGGACAAGAACGGCCGGTCCACGCTGCACTTCGAACTCTACAAAAAAGGTACTAGAACAATAGTGGATTGGTGGCCAAAGAGCAGACCGAAGCCGAGCCGTCTCCTAGATCCCACCAAATATCTCGAGGCAATTTAGAATTTGGTGGGCCCGGTGGGATTCGAACCCACGCAATCCTGGTCCGAAGCCAGGCGCTCTATCCAGGCTGAGCCACGGGCCCAAAGAAGAATATGTTTCTGACTTTTAAATAAACTTAAATTTGTGACCACAGCATGTTTTTCATGCCATGGCGACGGTCGTTGCATAACATCGGTAAGATATTAGGTCCGTTCGCGTTGCTGCTCTTGCTATACAGCATTGGTGCATCAGCCGACGATCCCATATTCTCCAGATTCGTTGAGACACTGACACAGAGCCCGCTGCTCATAGGAATACTGGTTTCCATCGGCTGGATAACGTTCACGATAATGGCAGAGCCCATAGGAAGCGTGATCGACAGGATCGGCGAACGGAGGGCGGTCATCTACGGAGGCGTGCTCGATGCCATCGGTTTCATCATGATATATTTCACAAATTCGATCTACGTGCTTGTCCTGGCAATGGTAATCGAAGGGCTGGGCTCCACATTTTTCTGGTCAGCTGCGCGCACCCACATAGCCAACATCTGCTCCGGTCGCACGGGTGCGGCCTTCGGAGCATACGTTGCCAGCTGGGGCATTGGCTGGTCCATCGGCCCGCTGCTCGGAGGCGCGCTCGCCTATTTTGTTGATATCCGTACGCCGTTCCTGTTTGCAGCAGCGATATTGACAATAAGCATCGTCGTGCTCATGTATGTCATACCGGCCGACAAGAAAAAAACAAAGGTAAGAAAACTTGTAGTATACGAGCTGAAGGGCGGCTTCCTGCGGGACGGCGTGCATTTTCTGAGATCCGCACCAAAGGGAACGAAAAGGTTACTGTTCCTGCAGATGCTGATGTATGCCGCGCTCGAGATAGTCATAACGTTCGCTCCTTTATACTTCATGGAAATGAACCACGCGGAAATAGGCGCAATGATATTTGTCGAATCTATAATTTTCGCCATCGGAAGCATACTGTGGGGGTACATGGCAGACAGGTTCGGCAAGCCGCTGTTTGTGGTGTTAGGTTTCCTGTTCTCCGGCGGGATCATATTGCTGCTCCTGACTAGCTTCAACTTCATCTATGCCTTCCTGGTCATGGGGACATTCGGTCTGGCGCTAGCGCTCATAGAACCAATAACCGATGCAATGCTCAACGACCGCATCAATCACAGGACAAGGGGTATCGCCAACGGCATAAGCCAGGCGGCCTACGGCCTGGGTGCAAGCATCGGACCGATCACCGGCGGTATAGCAGCAGCCGCATTCGGAATTTCCGGTTCTTTTGTTCTGGCGACGGTCATGTGCATTGTCGGCGGTGCAATCGGGCTTAGCATAAGAAAATAAACAACGGTTTTCGAGCAGAATATCATCGGTCGAACGGGTTCTTGCCCGACATGCACATTGTGCAGAGCTCGCATTCTGGCAGTCCTATGGCGTTCACAACGTCTTTCACGGAAGGATAGAGCACGTATTCGACGTTTATCATTTCAGCGACTCTGCGACCAAGCTCTGCCGGATCCGTGCAGCCGTCTTTCGATGCCTCGCGGGCGGCGAGATATTTGTCAGGTTCGTCTGTGTGACAGGGCGCTATCAGGCCCGCCGCGCTTATTATGTAGCCTACCTCTTTGGCGCCGCCGATAGTCCTGAAAGTGTTGCCTATGGCATTTGTTATCGTTCCTCGGACGATGCTGTCATCGCCAACGCCGACCCTCTTACCTTCTATTATGGACCTTATTGGGTTGTGTTTGTCGGAGGCCCTTAGTTCCCGCTTCTCAGGATCCGGTATGTTGTACGTCCGTCCTACATAGCTGTTCTTTAGCAAGCCCTCCTCGAATGGAAGTTTTGACGCTTGGGCATAACCAAGGGCGACCGTTCGACCCGAATCCGGCACGCCAACCACAACGTCAAAGGTCTTTTCATATCGCTCCCACAGCTTGCGGCCCATGGCTTTTCTGACGTCATACGCGGTTATTCCGCCAATCACGGCGTCTGGGGATGCTGTATACAGGTACTCGAAAGCGCATCTGGCAGGCTTCGGATTCAGAACCTGAAGTTCTTCAATCTCGCCGTCATTGACAAATATTGCTTTTCCGAAGCCTACATCATGCCTATTATCCTGCGATATCTTCAATATATCCAGACCTTTGGTTTCTGAGGAAAATGCAACCGATTTATCATCCCAGCCCATTGCAAAGGGCTTGATGCCCATAGCATCATGTATGCCTACCAGGGTCGTCTCATTATCGTAGTTAACGAGGAGTGCAGCAGAATAGTAAGCCTTCCCATCCAATTCTTTCATCAAGGATGATACGGCCTTCTCCAGGTCATTCTTGTCTTTAAGCTCATATTGCAGCATGCTCGCAACTACTTCGGTATCAGACATGCCGTTGGACGCATAATCCTTAGGCTTCTTTACGATTTTTCCTTCCATTGAGATTGCTACTGTGTCCTTTATTTCAAAGGGATCAATGTGCCGTATGCTTTCGGTCAGATTGTCTCCACTGTGTCCTATCACGTACTCGTCCTTGGTTTGCTTCAAAAGCCTCATGATGTGCTTGTTCATAACGTCCGAAAACAGGCCCCAGTCCTTGTAGGTCGCCATACCATCTGGATCCGCTACTGTCACGCCAGCGTCTTCCTGGCCTCGGTGCTGGTTCGCGAGCCCTAGAGAATATGCTAGCTTCATTCTGTAGCCATCTTTTGAGAAAAGACCGAACACCCCTGACATGCTACTAGATGCTAACGAAAAGAATAAATATATGTGGCAGCTTTTAAGCAAAAATTGTCAAAAATACGCATTCAGAACATATATTTTGCAGTATAACAAACGCTTTAAGTGCACTTTCCAAAAGATAAAGTACCTTACGTGCTTCCGTTTGGCGACGAAAGCGTGTGAATGTTCACGTTGGCGCGTGAACGAGTGTGAAGTTGCAAATTGACATCATTCAGTTCTACGTATCAATCGATTGTTGGCGCAAAGGATCGACGTTTTCTAAAGGAAATAATCATTTGATGCTTTAAAAGCATTTCGCTTAAACATCACATATGTCCGAAAATGCCCGTTCGGCGGGCACGGTCACATACGCGAGCAAATCATGCTTCACATGCTCAAAATCAAACGCGTGCACTCGCGCGCACTGCTTTTCAAAAAACGAAAATGAGGGATAAAAATGGAATCAGTAATACAGTCGGCCTTTGATAGGGCCTTTGGCGGACAAGGCGCAAGAGCAGCAGGACCTGCACCTGGACTACAGGGCAGGATTGAGGCTGCAGAAAAAGTGGATTGGGAGTCGAGAGTTTCAGAAGAATTCGACATCCAGATGCACAAGGCGAAGATAATCGTCGTCGGCTGCGGTGGCGGTGGCTCAAACACCGTTTCTCGTTTGACCGAGATGGGTGCATCCGGCGCAGACATAGTCGCGCTGAACACGGACGCCAAGCACCTAAGCATAACAAAGGCACACAAGAAACTGCTTATTGGTAAGGACACGACGAAGGGTTTGGGAGCAGGCGGATATCCGCAGGTAGGAGAAAAGGCAGCAACCGAACAGAGGGCTCAGATAAAGAACCTCATAGAGGGCGCTGACTTGCTCTTCGTGACAGCAGGCATGGGCGGTGGAACAGGCACCGGAAGCGCACCAGTGGTTGCCGAGATAGGCAAGTCCATCGGCGCGATCGTTGTCGGTGCAGTAACAATGCCCTTCAAAATGGAAGGAACAAGGATAGGAAAGGCTGAAGACGGATTGGCCAAGCTCAGGCAAGTGACAGACACGGTAGTCGTGATAGAGAACATGAAACTGCTCGAGTACGCAGGCAACATGCCGTTGGCACAGGCGTTCGCCCTGGCAGACGAGCTGATTTCGATGATGATAAAGGGCATCGTCGAGACCATAACAGTACCTTCGCTCGTCAACCTGGACTTCGCAGACGTGCGCACGATAATGAAGTGCGGCGGCGTATCTGCCATATGCGTGGGCGAGTCCGACAGCCAGAGCAGGATAAAGGACGCGGTGCTGAAGGCACTGAACCACCCGCTCTTGGAAGTCGACTACGCAGGCGCTTTGGGAGCTATGATACACGTGATATGCGGCCCTGATGCGACCCTGGCCGAGATCAACGAGGCAGGAGAACTCATCAGCAAGAGGCTGTCACCAGAGGCACAGGTCATCTGGGGAGCGCGTGTAGTTCCGGAGCTTACAGGAAGGGTGCAGGTCATTGCCATCGTAACAGGTGTCAAGAGCCCGTACCTGCTAGGACCATGTGAGCGCGAAGAGATGTCCCGCAGTGCAGAGAGCGAACTAGGAATCCCGGTAATCTTCCGCTGAAGATTTAGCCGCAAATACGCGAGCTGATACAGTGGACGACAAATACATGGGGAAGGGCGCTGAGCTAGGCGATGAAGTGCCCTTCTTCCTGCTTTTTCCCAACCGGAACAACTAGGTGAGCGAATGGGATGGAGAGAAGACCTCGCTAGGGAGGCAGCCGAAGAGGGCTATCAGGTCACCTTCGGGGTTACCCACAAAGGCGAAACCGTAATGTATTTTCATGAAACAAAGGTCGGGACGTATGGAAAGAAGCAAGACAGCTGATTACACGGTGACCGTGACGAAGGGAAACGGAAACCTATATCTCCTTGCAGACCTGTTGAAAAGATTGGAGAACGAGGACAAGGTACCGAACTACCGATCCGAATGAATTCTGTCTATATATCGGCTAACAGATATATTTATATACTACTTAGTAGTAATTATATTTAGGTGATAATGTGGTAAAAATGAATCTGCAATATCTGGATGAGCTCATGAAAGGCGTAGAGGGAAACGGTCCTGTAAAGCGATTAACCAAAGATCTAATTAAGGTGTATGCATTCGGCAACATTTCACAGAGCAACGGCTACATGCCCGACGTCAGGATAAAGTTCGGAGTTTAGCATTCCCATGGATCGAAAAAAGGCTGACAAAAAAGAGTATGCTGAAAGAAGGGCAATGAGAGAAAGGACAGAGACTTTCATAGACGACCTCATTCTCTATAACACGACTACTGCACGGGACAAGCTGAGGACTACAGGCGCATGGAAAGCCGCGGACTTTTATAACATTGTGCACAAAAATGTAATGGACTACTCGGGCCAGATGTGCGCGGAAGACTGTGGCTAGAAAGGCGATGCTTTTTCTTTTACAATCCTGCGATGCAGAGGCGTCTCTCCGTAGAGCTCGTAATGTACGATATCGTCCAGCTTGTGCGGCTCACTAGGAGCAGGTCTCTCAGCCGGCCAGCCGAGCGTTATTATCGCCGCAGGCCGTATCCATTCCGGAAGGTGCAGGAGCACCGAAAGGTGCGGTTCTGAGAAAGCGCCCACCCAGCACGTGCCCAGGGCCAGGGCCTCGGCAGCTAGCAATACGTTCTCGATGGCGGCTGCCGTTGCTTGGACGCCATAGAGCTTTTCGCCACGTTCGCCATACATGGCCTTCGCTATGCGCATGTTGGTACAGGCGATTATGAAGACGGGCGCCTGGAGCATCCAGTTCTGCTGGTAGGCCGTTTCAACTATATGCGCCTTCAGCGTAGGATCGCGGACAACGACGAACTCCCACGGTTGAGCATCGCCCTCGCTTGGCGCCCATCGTGCAGCCTCTAGCACCTGGCTGACAAGAGAATTCGCGACACCGATGTCAGAATACTTCCTTACGGACGCGCGCTTCCTTATCTCGTTCATTACCATGTCATAAACGGGCTTTACTTCTGGCAGGAACGCTTCCGGAACAACAGAAGGTCGCCTGCCTTTTCCGAACTTGCCCAATGCTTTGAACGGCATGATAGAAAATTAACGCTCAGCTATATAAATCAAACTTTTTATTCAGGCCCTACAATCAATATGCATGCGCTATGTCGAGCTGGCGGACGTTTATGAGAAGTTGGAAGGTACAAGCTCAAAGCTCGGCAAGGCAGCGATAATTGCGGATGTTCTGAAAGCGGCGCCGGCCGAAATTCTGCCAAAGATAGTTTCGCTCTTCTACGGCCGCGTCTTTCCGCAGTGGTCTGTTGAGCAGGTGGGCGTTGCAGACAAGATGATGATAAGGGCGATAGCGAAGGCCGTTGGCGTGAAAGAGGACGAAGTGGCGACGGTCTATCGCAAAGAAGGAGACCTTGGCTCTGCGGCAGAGCTGATGATTACCAAGAAAAGGCAGAAACGTCTGGCAACAAGGGCGCTGGACGTGGACACGGTTTTCAATACAATACAGAAGATTGCACATGAGAGCGGAAAGGGCTCGCAGGAAAGCAAGGCGGGCTTGGTGGTGCAGCTGCTTGCAGCAGCTCAGCCGAAGGAGGCGCGTTACGTCGTCCGAACGATCCTGGAGCAGCTGCGAATGGGCGTTGCCGAGGGCATAGTTCGCGATGCCATATCTTCTGCGTTCGGCATTGATGCGGATGTAGTCGAGGCGGCCTGGTACGCGCTGCCCGACTACGGCGAGATTGCGAGGATAGCTAAGAAGAGCGGGACTGCCGGACTGAAGAAGACCGAGCTCCAGATCGGCATGCCGTTCATGGTGCAGCTGGCTGAGAAGGCGCCTAATTTGAAAACGGCTATAGAGGCGTTCAAGCATCCTATTTGTGAGTGGAAATATGACGGCGCACGGATAGCGGTCCACAAAAAGGGAGATAAAATATGGCTTTACACAAGGCGACTGGAGAACGTGACAGCGGCGTTCCCGGACGTGGTCGAGGTCTGTCGAAAGGCATTGAATGCAAAGGACTGCATAGTCGAAGGAGAGGCGCTCGCAATAGACCCGAAGACAAAGCGACCTCAGCCGTTCCAGCGGCTGTCCCAGAGAATAAAACGGAAGTACGAGATAGAAAAAACCATAAAGGAAATTCCGGTCAATCTGCACGTTTTTGACATCATTCACCTGAACGGCAAGACGTTCCTTGACAGGACGCTTGCTGAGAGATTTGAAGCATTGAAGAAGGTTTTGAAGCCGATTCCGGGCAAGATTGAATTTGCGCGCAGGCTGGAGACGACAGACCTGAAGGAAGCTGACAAGTTCTACAAGAGCGCGCTGGATGCCGGCCAGGAGGGGCTGATAATCAAAAACCTGGACGCGTTCTACACGCCAGGCAGGCGCGTGGCCGGCGGCTGGCTAAAGGTAAAGCCCATAATGGAGACGCTTGATCTGGCTATCGTGGGAGCCACATGGGGAACTGGTAAGCGTACCGGCTGGCTGGGCTCACTGATACTCGGCGTGCGCGATCCCGAAACAGGAAAGTTCCTGGAATGCGGAATGCTCGGCACGGGAATAAAGGAGAAGAAGGCGAAGCCGGAGGATGTAACTTTAGAAGACATGACGAAGATGCTGAAGCCGTACATAACCGGCCAATCAGGGCATGACGTAAAAATAAAACCGAAAATAATAATCGAGGTCGCCTACGAGGAGATACAGAAATCGCCGACATATTTGAGCGGCTATGCTTTGCGATTCCCCCGTTTCATCCAATTACGACCGGACAAGGGACCGGACGAGGCGGACGATCTGGAAAGAATGAAAGCGCTTTTTGATATTCAGAAAGGAAAGAAGCCTTCTGAAACGGAAGAGAAATGATTAAGCACTGGGTTTAGACAATTTAGCTTCCGCCATTCTTATCTCTTCCGAGAGATAAGCATCATATTCTTCATCCTTCACTTTTTCAACATAATCCTCGTACACTTCTGCGTCTACGTCATCATAACTGTCATGTACCGCAGAGGCGGCGTTGGCCACTAAACCGCTTGCTAGCGTGCGTGTGAAACCATCCCAGTTCCTTGCACCCGGAACAATTCCAAATTGCTGTACAAGTTCAACGCCTACGCCGGCTAGGAGAGTGCCTCCAGCCCCAGTCAGACGTTTAGAGGCGGTCTGCTCTATCTCTTCCTTTGAAGAATATTGATCGAAATCATCTACAATTTCTTTCCTTGGGGACATCCATTCGCGTATAGCTTTCTTGCCAAGTATGAAATCGTTTATGCGCGTAACGATTTTTGTGCCAGCATAACCGACCGTTATGTGGCCTGATACATGCCAAGCATAATCTCCTTGCTTTAGCAACTCATAGGTCGTGTAAAGCCCACCGGCCACTATGGCGATGTCCGTGAACAACTCAGCAACGGCATTAAGACCGGAGTGTCTTCGGCGGACCTTTCTCATCGCCTCGATTCTTCGTTCTTGAGTTTGGCCTTCGGTATCCTTCAGTGCCTTCTTGTAGCCAGGCTCGCAAAAGTAAGTCAGTATTCCCATAATAAAACTTGGGAAGAAAACTTTTTAAACCCATCAAACGACCTTGCTTGGTACGCCTTTTCGAAGGTCTATTAACTGCCAGTCCTTGTAGTTCAGCTTGACTGCAAGCACGGGCTTGGCCTTGCAGCTACCGGCTGCACGTATCAGTTCTTGCAACTGCTCCGTGTTATCGTTCGGATAATAGGTCGTTTTTCGTGATTTTACCTCGATCAGCTGCACCTCGCCGTTGCTATCGATTGCGACCAGGTCGCATATGGCGCTGTCCTTCACGCCGGAGCCTGCAACGCGGTGTACAACCAATCCTTGCTTGCTTAGAAGATCGAGAAGTTCGCGCTCACGGCGTGAACCTTTCGCTGAGACGGGCATGATAAGATTTGCACACGTGCGTTTAAATCCTTTTATTTTCAATTCCTCTCTATGAGCGGAGGTCCGGATATAGGCATAGAGGCGGCGTTCGCGATATGGCTAGACAAGAAATACGGTCCGGCGCTGTCCAGGATATACAGGGAAGACTTCAAGGCCATGTGGGAAGACAGACAATTGCTATGCCCCGCTTGCGGCAGGACGTACTCTTCCGAGAATTACAAGCCCGTCAACGAGGAAGGCAGCGTACGATTGAGGCACGAGGAAACGGGCGCGAGAAAGGAGTTCAAAGGCAGATGCACGAACGATGGTTCTGCTCTTATTTTCTATCTTGTGGGCGAGGACCCGAGCGGTCTTGGTATGAAACAGACAGCGCTGCGCGAGGAGTTCGTGCGGCTCGTGACCGAAGAGATTGACATACCTTACAAGGGCGCCTATCGAGATAGATCCCAAAGATGGTACCGCGAGCTTCACGAGCTGTGGCGGACCGACGTCGTCAGAACGTCAAGCTTCTATCAGGGCATGTGCAACATGTCGGAAACGAGCGCCAGGGCAGTCCTGCGCCATCTGGCAGAGGACATGAAACAGATAAGGGAGGAGAGGTACGGCCGGACAGCGGTCGTTAAGGACGAATACGTTTACAGGGCGACCAAGTCCGGTTTCAATGCCAACGAAGAATTTCTGAAAAAGACGCACGGGTTCTCGCTGGAAAAACCGATACAGGATTTCATAGTCGAGATATTCGACGACTTCGAACGCAGAGGCATACTCACGCTTGTCGAGCGCACCATAACGGACAGGCCTTTCGGAAAGGTCGGACGTATCAGACCTGGCAAGTACAAGCTCGAGATATGGGACATCTCATCGAAAAATCTTAAGAGGGCGAAGGAATATTATAGGATGAGGTTTCCGCTTGAGGAATCGCAATGAAGGACATATTTGACGTGTGGGGCAGCAAGATAAAGGATTTCCACTACTGCCCGTACACGGTATACATGCACTTTGTGAAGGGCATATCGGCGCCACCTACGCGCGAGCTTTTCGAGAAGACGATCGAACACAACATCACGGAAGCCGTCGTGGCGGCGGGGCTTGACAAACTCTCGAAGGAGAACATCTTTGAAACTTCGACACAAAAGGCCGAATGGATATCACAGTTCATTCTTGACGACACCATGTCACATGAAAGATACAGAAAAATAATCTCCGAAAGAAGCATACAGAACGATGCTGATATATTGAAAATAGACGCGAAGGAAACGATGAACATCGGGCGCAGGGTCGCGGGTAACATTTCCAGAACATGCAATGTCATCGCCGAATGGGCCAAGGAGAACGCTGACAATAACGTGATATACAGATATGCCCATGAGAAAAAGTTCCGCGCCATCGACAAGGAACTCACGGGCAAGCGCGGAATAGGGGCAAAGCCGGATTTTGTGGTCGCAGAAAGCTACGACAACGGCTGGGTAATCTATCCGATAGAGGTCAAGAGCGGCAGGACGCGGAAGCCGTATTATGGCGAAATAATGCAGCTGACGGCCGAGCTCATATGCATAGGAAGAAACAGGAGCAAACTGGACGATTTGGTCGGCGGTCGGAACTGGAGAATCGGAGAGAGGACGAAGATGATTTTCACCGAGGGTTCGATGGTTGATGTCGATCTGTCGGACAAGAAGTATGAGGAAGATGTTTGGAAGACCTCGCACCAGATAAGGAACATCGAGTCAGAATTCAACGAAGGAAGGCTTGAGCCGAATTATAAGAACTGTTTCTCATGCTCATTGGCGAAATACAAGATAAACGGCAAGCCTGCGTGCGAAAAGGCAAAGAAATTGTGGCCAACCCGTAACTCTTGAGCCGTTGGCCGTCACTGAAAATTCATTTGAAGTATCTGTTCTTCTGGAACAGCAAACAAGAATTGTTCGCAGCTCATTTAAAAGCATTGTGGTCGGCTGAAAGATATGTTTAGGAATCACTTTTTGGGCTTCTTTTTGCCTTCGAACTGGGCAACGAGCTGTCGTGTCTTGGCAACGGTGTCCGGATTCACGGAAACGCTCGTTATTCCCTTGCTCACCAGCCATTCTGCGAACTCCGGATAGACGGACGGGGCTTGGCCGCAGATGCTTATGGTCCTTCCGTTGCGCTTCGCGCCCTCTATAGCCATCTCGATGGCCTTCATCACAGCCGGATTGCGCTCGTCCAGATAACCCATCTTCGCAAGCAGTTCGGAATCGCGGTCGGCGCCCATCGTGAGTTGCGTCAGGTCGTTCGAACCGATGGAGAAACCGTCACAGAGCTTGCTGAAGTCGTCCATGCGGAACACGACCGACGGTACTTCCAGCATGAGCCACAGCTTGAGGTCCGGGCCGCGCTTGAGCCCCTCCTCGGTCATTATCTCTATGCAGCGCTTGACCTCCTCGGGCTTGCGCACGAACGGCAGCATGACCCAGACATTCTTATATTTCTGTCTGATTTTCTTGATGGCCTGGCATTCCAGCCTGAAAGCCTTCTCGAAAGGCTCGGCGACGTACCGGCTGGCACCGCGCCATCCTATCATGGGGTTGTTCTCGACGGGTTCGTATTTCTCCCCGCCTGGCAGCGCCCTGTACTCGTTCGTCTTGAAGTCAGAGAAGCGCACGACAACAGGTCGGGGCGCGATTGCTTTCGCAACCACGCCTATGCCTTCGGCCAGTCTGTCAACGTATACGCCACCCTTGCCCCTCGCTATCAAATCGAGCGGGTGTTCGTTGATGTAACTTGCAATTATGAATTCGAGACGCATCAGGCCGATGCCGTCGAACGGTAGCTTCTTGTAATCGCCAATCTTTTCAGGCACGCCTAGGTTCATGTAAATCTTCGTGACGGTCGGCAGGGGCTTACCTATCTCCAGAGGCACGGGCTTTTCCAGCAGTTTCTGAATTACGCCCTCATAGATGAAGCCTTCTCGCGCATCTATCGTATACGTCGCGCCGTCCTTCAGCATTGTCGTGGCATGCTCGGTTCCGACTATGCATGGGATGCCGAGCTCACGGCTTACGATTGCCGCATGCGCAGTCGAGCCGCCCTCATCCGTTATTATCGCAGCTGCCTTGCGCATCGCAGGAACGTAATCGGGCGTTGTCATCCTTGTGACAAGTATATCGCCGGTCTTGATCTTGTCGAGATTCTTGATGTCTATGATCCTTACAGGACCGGAAGCGCTTCCGGGGCTGGCCGGCAGACCCTTGAGTACTGGCGCAACACCGACCTTCGCAACGACTGAAAAGTCGCGCTCCTTCTTCACCCAGACAGTCTCGGGCCTTGCTTGGACTATGAAGACGGCTGTCGGGAACTCCAATTCCCTGTCGACGGCCCACTCTATGTCCTGATGGTTGCCGTAGTGCCTTTCAATGGTCAAGCCGTAGTGCGCCAGTTTCTTTATTTCTTCATCCGTCAGACATGGCTTATTCTGTCGGTTTGCTGGTACGGTTGCATGTATCGTGTGGCCAGTCTTTGGATCGCGCAAATATTCCACGGTCTTTTTGATAATGTCGCGTTCAACTATTCGCAAAGTATTTTTGTCAATGACCCAATGATCCGGAGTGACTGCACCGCTGACAACCGCTTCCCCGAGGCCCCAGTTGCCTTCGATGATGACCTTGCTGTCATCGCCCGTTGCCGGATCGATTGTGAACATGACGCCGGCTGATTTGCTGTTTACCATCTTCTGCACAGCAACTGAGAGCGCCACCCGGCCGTGGGCGAAGCCCTGCTGGATGCGGTAGAATATCGCCCTGTCCGTGTACAGCGAGGCGATGCACGCCTTTACGCGGTCAATCAGCTCGGTCTTGCCACGGACGTTAAGGTAAGTCTCCTGCTGGCCTGCGAAGCTTGCGCCAGGCAGGTCCTCAGCCGTCGCTGACGATCGCACAGCAACGAACGGGTCCTTGAGATTCAGCCGTTTACTAAGCTCATTGTAGGATGCAACTATCTGCTTTTCCAGGTCCGGAGGTATTTTCGCATCCATTACGGCACGCCTTATGGTAGCTCCTACGCGACGCAGCGTTCGTGTGTCGTTGGGGTCAATCAGCTTGCGCAGCTCGTTTGCAATCGGCTGTTCGAGCTTGTTGAATGCGATGAAATGTCTGTAAGCGGAAGCCGTGATGGCGAAGCCCGGCGGAACGGGGATTTTTGCGGATGTGAGCTCGCCCAGGTTGGCGTTCTTGCCGCCAGCGTAGTTGGTATCGCCCTTTCGCAATTGTTCGAACCATAGAATGTGCGCATGGGATTTGTCAACGGCATTCGGCATGCCAAATAGATGGCTAGGCTGGTTAAAAAGGTTTATCTTCGTGACGCGTGTTCACATCTTTATTTTGCTGAAGGCGTAGGTGCCTATTGATATCATTATGGCAGCAAACCCTATCAGTACAAAGAAGTCAACGAACAGGCCGAATGTGCTCACGCCCATGATTAGTCCCCTTATGGCATCCACACCGTAGGTCACGGGGTTCAGTCTTATCAACACGGACATCCAACCAGGCAGGTTATCGATGGGAAAGAGCGCACCGGACAGGAAGAACAGCGGGAAATTGACGAAACTGGTTATCAGTCCGAAGCCCTCCGGCGATTCCATCACGCTGCCTATTATCAATCCGATGCTGACCAGGCTCATGACCATAAGAATCAGGAAACCGAATGCCAGTATCATGCTGAGGCTGAATGCTATTCCGAAGACGGGCGCGAACAGCAGGAGTATGCCTGCCTGTATTACGGCGTCCGTAACGCCGCCCATGACCTTTCCGAAAAATATCGTGGTGCGGCTGACAGGCGAGACGAGCACTTCTTTCAGAAAGTCCAGCTTCTTGTCCCAGACCACGTAGGCACCATAGAATATGGATGAAAACAGCGTGGTCATGACAATAACACCAGGGAAAATGAACGCCTGATAACTGAAATCCTTCACGCTGAACGAAGCGCCCATTCCGGCACCGAAGATGAACAGCCATAACACCGGGCTGACCACAGAACTGACTATCCTTGATTTCTCCCTGAGGAATATCTTGATTTCCCTTTCCCATATCGCGTAAAGACCGCTCAGCTCGCTCATTTTCTCGCCCTCATGGTCATCGCCCTTTGCCAGAAGCCGCCTTCGCCTTCCTCCTGGCGGAATTCCTTGCCGGTATAATGCAGGAAAACGTCGTTGAGCGTTGGCGAGCGCAGCTCAACGGATTCGACCGCACCAATGACCCTTAGAATTTCCTGCAGGTGCTTGTTCGCATCCTTGACCGTAAGCGATACGGTATTGTCAAGCACGTTGACCTTCTCGATGTATCGCAACCGTTTCAGTTCATCCAGTCTGGGGTTCTTTATCTTTATGCGAATGATGTCGCCGCCTATGACCTGTTTCAATTTTTCGGGCGTGTCAAGAACGACGATCTTGCCGTTGTCGATTATGGCAATCCTGTCGCAGAGACGGTCGGCCTCGTCCATGTAATGGGTGGTGATGATTATGGTGACCTTTTCCTCCTTCACCAGTTTTTCAATATAAGTCCACATGTGTTCGCGCGTCTGCGGGTCCAGGCCGAGCGTAGGCTCGTCCAGAAATATTATTTTTGGATTGTGCAACAGGCCGCGGGCCAGTTCCAGGCGCCTTCGCATTCCTCCGGAATACTTCTTCACCTGGTCGTCCTTCCTTTCCCAGAGGTCCACCAGTTCCAGCACTTCCTTTATCCTGCGCTCCCTTGACTCCTTCGGTACGCCGTACAACAGCGCGTGCAACCTGAGGTTCTCATAGCCCGTTAGCAGGTCGTCGGATGACGGGTCTTGGAAGACTATGCCTATGGATCTCCTAACCTGGTGCGGCTGTGTCAATATGTCGAAACCGTTGACCGTGGCGGTGCCTGACGAGGGTGGCAGCAACGTTGCCAGCATGGAGATGGTCGTGGTCTTGCCAGCACCGTTCGGCCCCAGCAGACCAAAGACTTCGCCCTCCTTTATTTCAAAGCTGACGTGGTCAACTGCGACAATATCCGTCTTGTCCTTGAAAATCTTGGTAAGCTTCTCGAGCTTGATAATTCACATCACCCTTTCGATGGTAAGAATAGAATTCCTACTATTTATTTAGATTATGTTGCCGCTTCCTATGATTCTTGGCAACGTGTCGCCCATGGATGCCAGAATAAATTTCTGATTTTCCATGTAGGCGATCGGTTGGACCGACTTCAGTTTCATCGTGTCCCCTTCCATGGATTCTATTGCGCACGTTACGGCCTGCAGACCGACAGATAAGCAGACCTGCATGCCCTGCTTCAGTTCCTGCTTGAAGAACTTGCTCTTCCGCAGTTTAATCTTGAAATCGCTCGACTTTTTCATGTTCTTGCAGATAACGAAACCGCGCCTTATCTCATCCGTCTCGATGCCCTTCAGGTTCAGGCCGACGCGCATGCCTGCATCCGCTGTTTCAAGGTCTCGGTCTTGGGACTGTATGCCCTTGACCATTATCTCCTTTCCTATGGGTTCCATCAGAACCTTGTCATATTTCTTTATGATGCCGCTCCTGATTATTCCGAGGATTACGGTGCCTATGCCCTTAACGTTGAAATAGTTGTCAACGGGTATGACAAGGGTTTGCGTATTGCGCTTAATTTCAGTTCTCATGAGCTCTATTCTGAGCTCGTTCTCGTTCACATATTTGAAGCGTTCAAGGGTCGTGCCCTTCAGAAAACTTGCCAAAGAACCCTTCACGTTGTCGTCAGCGACTATGAAGCCCTTCTCAAAATTCATTTCGTCAAGAGCTATTATTACCTCGCCGATTTCTTTCGTGAGCTCCTTTACGGCGAGCACGGGGATGTCTATCATGTTCAGTGCTTGGAGAAGCGGTTGTATCTTTGTAGAGTTGGGGCAGACGTAGGTGAACACGCCTTCGGAGCTGGCGTGATTGAAGATGGCTATGTCGTTTGTTGTTCCGGCCTTTGCCAACTTCTTTGCCAGTTCCAGATCGTTGAAAATTCCGACAGTTAGGTGCATCTATCTTCGCCCGCTGAACCTGCGGCCGCCGCCAAATCTTCGTCCTCCGCCGAATCCGCGTTGCGGTCCGCGGCCGGATTGGCTTATGGGCCTGGAAGGCGGTCTTCTTCTTCCGCGTTCTCGCCTCGTCCAGACCGGGATTATGGCCCTGTGCGAACCGAACTCCTCGGGATGGACCGGCAGAAGCTTGCCGTGTTCGAACCGCAGCTTTTCCGAACGGACCTTCAACGTGAAGTCTATCTTGCCGAGCTCGGTGGCTTCGGCATCCGTCACAAACGAGATTGCAACGCCGGACTTGCCCGCTCTGCCGCTTCGGCCTATGCGATGGATGTACGTTTCGACATCGTTCGGCAGCTCGAAATTGAACACGTGGCTGATGTCCTCGACGTCAATGCCTCGGGCAGCCACGTCGGTCGCGATGAGTATGTTTACCGCGCCTGTCCTGAAATTTTCCAGAACGCGCTCTCGCTGAGACTGGCTCAGGTCGCCGTGTATCACATCAACAGCATAGTTCCTTACTAGGTCGCGCATCAGATGGTCAGCGCCGCGCTTGGTGGCACAGAAAATTATCGCGATCGTAGGCTTGATGGTATCCAATGCGTACTTCAGCGCTGCCAGACGTTCATTTTGCTTTACTATCCAGATAATCTGCTTTACGGTATCGACAGCAGGCCGCTCTACGTTGAGCTCGATGACAACCGGACTGCGCATGTGCTGGCTGACTATGCGCTTGATTTCGTCCGGCATCGTTGCTGAGTAAAGCAGCGTCTGTCGGTCGCGTGACGTTTGTCGGATTATCCATTCCGTGTCCTCGATGAAACCCATGTCCAGCATGCGGTCGGCCTCGTCGAGCACGAGCATGCGGACGGTGTTAAGCTTGAGATTGCCTCTGCGAATATGGTCGATGATGCGGCCGGGCGTGCCGACGATTATCTGGGCGCCCGGTATCCTTCTTGCTTGATCATCAATAGAACGTCCGCCATAGACCGTCAGCGCTTTGACATGAAGATGCTTGCCCAACTTTTCAGCCTCTTCGGTTATCTGGATGGCCAGTTCCCGCGTGGGCGCCAGTATCAGCGCTTGCAGGCCCTTCGGTTGGATTTTCTGCAGTATCGGAATCAGGAAGGTGGCTGTCTTGCCGCTGCCCGATTGCGCCCGGCCTATGATGTCCTTTCCTTCCAGCGCAGGCGGTATTGCCTTTTCCTGGATCGGGAAGGTCTCGGCATAGCCTGCCTCGGCAATAGCCCTGGCTATTTCTGGCTTTAGGTTCAGTTGTTCGAATTTCATTTTCATTCCTCCTATACGCGACCTGAAAGGCATGACGGTTTTCTACCGTCGGTCTGTAACCGGTCGCTGGGCAGAAAGAGTCGGAGACCCTTAATGCCGTTGTTTTTGTATTGAGAACTAATGGCTTTTCGGGGTTTAAAAAGGGCGCTATTGTTCATGTTCGTCCAATTTCGGAAAACGTCTCTTGTCTATCCCAATGCCAGAGGCGAGGTATTCCGGATTAAACGATCCTCTCTTTTGCTTTAACGCATCCAGAGCCTCTGTATCCATGGCTATGAAACCTATAGTATCGTCGAGGCCCAAACCGCTGTCGATGAACGAGCGTACGTCTTCGGAGTATTGCGTCAGCGTGGCGTTCTCATCATAGTTCGCAATTCCATTGTCCGGATTAATTTCCCATGTCAGATATCCTTCCCTGTACATGACATACAGCTTTTCCGTATCCTTGTTTTTGTGCAGATCCGTCATTGTAACGAGATATGCGGCTTCGGTGAAGGTACGGATTGCGCCCGGCATATTGTCAAAACGGTCCTTGCCATGTCGTTCATCTGACATGGTTTAGAATTGAGACTAAAAATTTATAAACCCCTCCCAACACGTACTCGCGACATAAACACGTGCACCTGAAGAAGTCTGTGTGCAGCAACATTGAATTTATAAGTTTTATTTCATACGTAATAGGCATGAAAGTTAACGGTAAGGATTACAGGACCGCTTGGATGGAAGATTCGTCCGTATTTCTGATAGAACAGAACCTGCTGCCATTCGACTTCAAAATCTATGAAGCTAGGGGATACCTTGACACATGCGATGCCATCAAGACGATGGTCGTAAGAGGGGCCGGCGCCATAGGTGCGACCGCTGGCTTCGCGATGGCGCAGGCCTTTCTAGAGGCCACCAATGAAGATTTCTGGAAATATGTCGAAAATGCCAAAAAGAAAATCGAGGGCACGAGGCCGACCGCACAGAACTTATTTTACGCTACGAACCGCGTCTATCGGGCGGCAAAATGCTCCGGTAAACCTAGAAGCACGGCAATCGAAGAAGCGCAAAAAATTGCGGATGAGGACGCTCTAAACTGTAAAAAGATTGGTGAATATGGCAATGAATTAATCAAAGACGGATTTAACATAGAGACCCATTGCAATGCCGGGTGGCTCGCTTTTGTGGACTATGGCAGCGCCCTGTCTCCAGTATATGTTGCCCACAGGACAGGAAAGAAGGTCTTTGTCTATGCGGATGAGACAAGACCGAGGAGCCAGGGGGCAAGACTCACCGCCTGGGAACTCCAGAACGAGGGGGTGCCCCATGCTATCGTGCCCGATAACGCTGGAGCCCATCTCATGTCCAAGGGAAAGGTTGACATGATGATTGTCGGGGCAGACCGAATCGCAAGAAACGGTGACGTTGCCAACAAGATAGGAACTTTTGAGAAAGCCATTGTCGCGAAAGAATTTGGCGTTCCCTTCTATGTGGCAGCACCGACATCGACATTTGACCTGAACTGTGTCTCTGGTAAGGACATACCAATCGAAGAAAGGGACGAAGATGAGGTTTTGTATCAGGCAGGCCCAGACAAAGATGGGGAGTTGACAAAGGTTCTCGTCTGTTCGCCCGGTTCGAAGGCCATCAATCCGGCATTTGATGTAACACCTGCAGAATACATTGAAGGGATCATAACAGAAAAGGGCATAATCAAACCGGACGAGATTTCAATCAGGATATTGTTTTCTGATTAAACGGAGCGTGAGCGACTATGCAGGGGACAATGAAGGTTGGCATGTACTACAACAACAGGGATGTCAGGGTAGAGGAGATGCCAATACCCGAGATCGGCGACAACGACGTCCTGATGAAGGTAAGGGCCAGCGGCATCTGTGGCAGCGACGTGATGGAATGGTACCGAATAAAGAAGGCGCCTCTGGTTCTGGGTCACGAAGTGACGGGCGACATCGTTGAAATCGGAAAAAACGTAAAGAAGTACATGCCTGGTGACACAGTTTTTGCCACGCACCACGTGCCGTGCGACGAGTGCGACTATTGCCTGACCGGTCATGAGACCACCTGCCAGACGTTTCAGACACAAAATAATTTTTCGCCGGGCGGCTTTGCCCAGTACCTGAAGGTCTCCGGAAAGAGTGTGGACACTGGGATACTGAAACTCCCGGACAACGTCTCCTATGAGCAGGGCTCGTTCATCGAGCCTCTCGGGACCGTTGTCCGCGGTATGAGGGCGGTCGACCTGAAGCCCGGTGACAGCACGCTTGTCCTCGGTACCGGCATCGCGGGCCTGCTCAACATCAAGCTGGCACGGGCGCTCGGCGCAGGAACTGTAATCGCGACGGACATAAACGACTACAGACTGGAAAAGGCGAGCAAGTTTGGCGCCGAATACGTCGTGCGCGCCGACGAGGACGTTCCAGCATACGTGAGAAAGGTCATGGGCGGGAAGCTTGCCAGCAAGGTCATCGTATGCACGGGGGCGCTGTCTGCAGCCAAGCAGGCCTTGGAATCGGTCGATAAAGGCGGGACCGTGCTGTTTTTCGCCGTGCCTAGACCTAAGGAAACTATTGATATTGATTTCAATCCGTACTGGAGGAACGATGTGACTCTCCGAACGAGCTATGGCGCGGCCCCGCGAGACAACCGCCAAGCTCTGGAGCTCATCCGGGCAGAGAACGTCGAGATTGATGACATGATCACAAATCGGCTGAGCCTTGACGAGATTGGCGATGGTTTTAGGCTGGCGAGCGAAGGCAAGGAATGCCTCAAGGTTCTCATCAGACCAGATATAAAAGATAAACTCTCAGAGAGCTAGGACTTTTCAGGCCGGCTATAGGTTCTCACCCGTACTCGTGCGCATGGACGTCAAATATTTAAATGCAGGAAACGGTTTCATTTCATGGTACTTAGCGAAAGACAGAAAGAAGTTGTACGACTTGTGGAGGAGTGTTTTTCGCACGTTTCTGGTTATGGCCCGCCGATTCCGATCGACTATGTAGCAATACATGGCTATGCTACCGACAAGGCAGCGAATCTAAGCTCAAAGTACTACGGCTACGGTGTTGGAAGATCAGTATGGGCAACTGTCAAGGAAGGACGGGCACTGCTTCAGGTGTCAGCCAGCCGGGACTACTCGGACAGGCAGGATCCGAATAATTATTATCTGCAACCAGCTGGACCTATGCGGCATTTAAGCATAAGGGCCAGAAATCTCAAAAATTTCAGCATACTTGAAGCAGAAGCCACATTCAATCTTACGACGGACAAGGTAAATGGCAAAACACTGAAGAGCGATGCTGCTTCACTTCTCATATTCGTCGACACCGCACTAGAGACGGTCAGTAACCATAATTACGCTGAAATGTTCGATGAACTGAAAGGACGTCCTGATGTCCGGATAGGTTGCCGGGACCAGAATACAACGCTTGTCAGTCTCGGGCCGACGAAACACGGTACCAAACTCAAGATAAGGGCGCCCATACCTTCCAGTATAGAGAAAGAGTACAGAAGCGGCCTGAAACGCGATGTTCTCAACATTCTCAAAGCAGAACGTGCAGGTTTGGACCGAGCAGTCGATGTTTTTGCTTATGGGTCAGCATAAAGCACGTATTGTTTATCTCACTCGTATTCGCGCCAGACGTTGCCGCACTTCGTGCAACGGAAGAATCGCGTCGGTGGCTCGTCGGCAGATCGCATCTGTTGCATCCACCAGAACGCCTCGGTGTTCTCGCATTTCGGGCAGGATGCTGTCGTTTTAGGCAGGACCTCGAACTTGGCTTTCTTTTCCACGACGACTATCTCGTTCGTCGGCTTCTGGCTCGTCACGGTAATCTTGAACGCTTTCGGTGTCAGCCCCTTGGCCGAAGCCGTATGTCCCTTTTTACATAAGAGGATTACGCGCCCGCCCTTCTTCTGGGGCGTCAGCACGCTGCCGCATTTTTCACAGAACTCCATGCTATCACAAGTTGCCTAAATACGTGGTCAAGAGGTATTTAAAATTATCTGCTCAGGTCTGGTTATGGGTTTAAATCTTTTTCTGTCCTTAAACTACCTATGCCGATGAATCCTGTCATGGCCAAACGGATCGAGTCATTCTCGAAGAGCCTGGCCATCTATGAAAATCTCGTTAATGAGCTTCCGGTGGAGCCGACCTATGAGCAAATAGAGAAACTCGAAAAGGTCAGAAACACGACAAGAAACAGGATGAGAAAAATAGAATGGGACAGATTACCTGAAAGTAAAAAGAAAAAATACGAAGAAAATTATAATCCCCTGATAGATACGAGAGGAAAGATTAACCAACGTTATGACGAAATAGTCGAGCGGGAAAAGGCCATAGCGGCCTATGATTTCACGAAGGATTTTGTAGCCAAGGTGGCGACGGATTTTGTTTTTCTTGCTTTTTCCGATGATTTCATAGATGCGTTGCCCGACGAAATGAGAAAGAAGGCCTCTGATGAATACAACAAAGCTATTGTAAGGGCAGTGAAGGGGTTATGGAAATACAGCAATAAGACAGCCAAAAAAACATTGAAAACCAAAAGATATGCGTCCTGGCTTTCGATTGAGAAAATTATGGACTATGGGGTGTTTTCCGATAAAGAGGATTTGAAACCACCGGCTTCACCTAAAGCAGTAAAAATAGTTGGCTCATTTGGACGCATGATTGAAAAACTCAAAGCCCAAGACACTATTGAGGAAAAACTGAACTTCCTGGTCAACTATAAAATCAGAGATTCTAAAAAGCCAAAGTGAAATTATCTGAAGCCGCTCACGGCTGCCACGAAAATGATTTTTACCCAGCCTAGCAGCGGCACGCGCAGGCCCGCTTTGCCGTGGATATCGCTGGCGTCAATCTCCCATGGGTCTACCATTGAATTGTTGTCGCCTTTGGTCTTGATTTTTTCGCCGTTCATCTGGTAAACACGATGGATTATCGGATAGCGGTAGTTCGGCGCATCGAAAACGATTATGTCTCCGACGCTCGCGTTGCCCCCGTAAACGATTATCATGTCTCCGCGAAGAAGCGTGGGCACCATGCTGTCAGACATGACAGCGACTACGGGCGTGTCCGTATGCAGGCCTACGCCAAGCGCAGTGTTGACTCCCAGTGCTATTGCAAAGCCGAGAATCACGTAGATTATCGAGCCGGTCCAGCCGGCTGTCAGCTTGTCCCATTTGCGTTTCAGGTCTGCAAAATTTGTCATGCCACCACTTGCTAGCCATTCCTTAAAAAGTTAAGCACGGCCGATGGATTCGCCGCGCACTATGCCGGTCGCGATCAGATGGGCCGCGCGCAGAGGCTCGGGGACATTGCCGAGCACGGTCGATGTTCGGATTATGCTGGCAGCATCGTCCCTTTCTATGCCGGCGATCTGGAAGACGATACGACCTTTCCCCAAATCTACATAATAGACCGGGCCTGCAGCTTCAACGCAGGCGAGGCGCTTTTCCGCATGCGGCAACTTGGCCATGGCTGATTTGAATTTTTTAAAATCGGGTCTTGCCCGCAATACGACTATGACAGGAACGCCTGTTTTTTCGCTGATATTTTTTATGTTTACCGTGTTGAACCCGCCGAAGGTTATGCCGTCGAGCATCATCACGCGTACCTGGCCGTGATGTTTCGTGTGGTTTGTCGCAGAGATTATCTTTGCTTCCGCGTCCGTGCCGTCTATGTCCACGTCGATCTTCAGAATGCCGTCAAGCAATTTGCCGCCGCGATACACCGTGCCTATCATCGGGACCGTTCCTTTGTTCCTGTGTTCGAACGGTCCGTCGTCCCAGGCAAGGATGCGTATCTCGGGCTTGACGTTACGAAAAGGCATAATTAGAATGGGCGCAGCTAATAAATTACTTTTTGTTTGCTGATTCGAATTCTTTCTTGAAATCGGCCAGCTGTTCCATGACGTTTTCGGCCGCCTTCTCAAGCACCTTTATCGGGTTGCTGTCGGCAACGACTATCTTCGGTTCCGCCATGAACGGGTGCTGCTGAACGGCTGCTGCATCCTTTCCTTCAGCGACCGCCGCATCCGCTATGAGCGTAGTCATCGTCTGCGACTCGCCGCGTACCTCGACAACGGCCCTGCCCTTTGATTCTTCGAGAAGTCTCAGCTCCATGACTATCCACTTGTGTTCGGGCTATTTAAAGATTTGTCTCACGTACGGCTGACATAGCATGTGCAGAATGGTCTGGGCAGCAAGCCCGCCCTCGATGAAGCTGGGATCAGCATGCGGGTCATGACCGACCTCGACCATATCGAAGTATACCAACTTCGCCGTCGGATTTATGTTTTGCAAGATTCGGTTCACCTGCGGAAAATCCAAACCCCACGGTTCCGGCGTTCCCGTGCAACGCAACAGGGCAGCATCATAAGCATCGATATCAAACGTTATTGCAACGTTCCTTTCCGTGGTCCTTCCGTGTACCTTTTTAGAAACGCTAAGAGAATGCCAGTTGTTTTTTTCGTAACCAAATTTCCATCCCTCGCAAAGCGTTGTGCCGAACCTGCGCACGTTCTTTATTTCATGTTCGTCCCACTGTCTTTGTCCTATCTGTATAAAGTTCTCGCCCTTGATGTGTCCCTCCTCGAGTAACCAGTACATCGGACAGGTGTGCGACCGTTTCAATCCATCGTAGCTCTCCTTTGCATCCAGGTGCGCATCGAAGTGAAGCCAAACGGGGTCCAACTTTTTCAGTTCAGGCGCGCTGGCAGTATAATAGGTGATGCTATGCTCGCCTCCGAGAACCAGCGGTACCTTTCCCGCTTTTATGATGTTGTCGGTGAGCTCCCTTAATGGACCGAGAGTTTCGTCCATCCATTTGTCGTCCGGTTTATTGACACGACGAAGGTTGTAATCTCCTAGATCGAAAACCGGACAGTTTTCGTAGAATTTCTTGCCGTATTTTGGTATGAACGTTTCTATCCTTTTGGCGGAAGGGAAACGTATGGCATATGGACCTCCGGCGGTCGAATGTCCGAAACTGGTGGTACCGTCAAATGGAACGCCTACCACCGCAACTTTTGATTTTTCCCAGTTCTGATAGAATTCCTTTTCTTCGGCCGCACCAAAGACGGGTGCCGTCTTACCTTTCGGTGCCCATGCTGTTCTGCAGTATTTTGTGATATTTGGCGGTATGACGTCCGTAGACATAGTAAAAAGAGAGGTGCAAAACTATAAAAATCATTTGAAATTATACTTTTTTGGCATTGGCCAAAAGCGCCTTACGCAAGGCTTCCATACACTCGTTAAAACCGCCGTATTCTGGTTCGAGATCCGTCCTGTGCTCAGAGCCAGGCGAGCTCTCAACAACAAAAGTCAAATTCTCGTCGTGCAGGTTAACCAAGCGATGGGGTACGTATGCGCCGATTTCAACGGCCGCGTTCTTTGAATATATGCTTAATGACAAATCTTCGCAGCGATATAATTTAGTGTTTTCCGGAACATCATTGATGCCCCCCACAATCATTTTAACCATATTTATCTGACAGTGAGTATTTCTTTATCGTTTCGTTTATGCTCTTACAAATTTCTACAAACTTTTTTGGGCATTTACAGGACTCATATCCCTTTCTGCCCTCAACAACATCACGATAATGCTCGCCGCATAAATCTCGTTCCGCTTCTCTGCCAAAATACCAATACCGTTTATTATACAGACCTCGTTCCCACCGCAATGCGAACCCCAGCTTATCACCTGGTAGTTCAGGCAACCATTCGCCGAATATTCTGTTTAATTCAGAATTCAATTTTTTAGAAAATTCATAATATGTCCCTTGGACTTCCTCGTCATCTGGATATGAAATTGGGCCTCTTACATAACCCTTTAGGCGAGGCAGTTCTCTCCACATTTGTTTCATCCTCTCCTGTGTAAAACGGAGGGATGTCCCTATGTCTTCGTTACCACATTCGAGATATCCATCCTTTCTAGCGATTTTTTTATCTTCCACAAAATTATTAAGATTGTAAACTTTATAAAAACAATTTTTCGGCCTCGTCCGGGTTCAGTATGGGCTTGTCGAATGCCGTTCTGTTCTCTACGGCTATTCTTGGGCAGGCCGTGCAGACGTACGCATCCATGCCGAAGCCAATCAGCTTCTCCGGTCTTATCTCGTCCATCGCCAGCAGATAGGCTTTCTTGCCTGAGGCGACGATTTTCTTTTTTAGTTTTTCGGCGAGCTCGACGTTCATCTGTCCGGGCTTCGTTGAAATAAGTATTCCGATTTTTTTCGCGTCCTTCGCCAATGCGATTGCGGCATAGCGCTGTTTCAGCATAGACTGCTTGGAGCTGGCGAGATTTTCTAACGTGCCTTTTTCGAGGTTGAGCATGAGCACGGGCTTGTCAGTGGCCATGGCCAGCCCGAGGGCATGGAACTTGCCAGAGCCTATCATAAGGAAGCAGTCAACGTCCTTCTCCACTTCGCGGGCAGCTCCGACATTGCATCCAAGCATCTGGCCTGGCTGTAGATTTTTAGCATTGCCGATGAAAACGCGTTTTCCGTTCTTTTCGAGGACAGCTTTAGCCTCGTTTATAGTATCAACGAACTGCAGGCTTGTCACCAGGCTTATGTTCTTGTACGCCTTCAGACCCTCAATATGCTTCAGGAGCGGTTTTACGACATCGATCCTGGTCTTGTGCTCATGGTATTCGACAGGAACGCGGCCATCTATGAACTTTACATGACCGACGTGAATCATTTTTTTGCAACCAAGCGCTTCTGCCTCTCTGTCGCGCAGGTCGCATGCGCCGTAGCATGCCTCGGTCGAGATAATGGCATCTTCTGTCTCGTCCGCTATTTCGACGGCCTTGCGTTTCAATCCTTCGGGCACTTGAACAAGCGTTCGCATAAGGAGTTTGCGGTAGCCGAACTATTTAAAACCTAACTGGCGGCTTTCTGAGCGAATCATTTACAACCAGAAGTAATTTTTTGACTAGGTTTGAAGGAGAACCCTGCACAGCACTTTGATAAGAGCCGTCGGGATAATATTTTTCTCGGACATAACCTATCATGGCCGATGGCAGCGATAGGTTACTGCACATCGCAACAAAATCGCCGGTCTCATACTCTCCGAACTGAAAGCCGTTCTGGGGTCCCCAACTCAAAGAAAACTTTTTCCACGCGTTGTCCCAACCTTCGGACTTTTTCGTGAGGTCTTGCCATGGTAGGCATCCACTATTGGTGCTGTAGACCTGACCGGTATGGACTTTGCCAAATCTCGCTCTGGCGGACCTCAGCAGCTCGGAGCTTAAGGCCTTATCAAAATGTTCCGGCTTAGACGTCCTAGCTAGGGCTCCAAACACTTCATCATCTGAATAGGCAGATGTCGCTACAACAAGATCGCCCGGCTCGGCTTCGGTCGTGACTGCCGCCTGAAGACAACCGAGATAGATAGCCGACGGCCTCTCGTCACACCGCCTAATAAATTGATTATAAAAAGCAACATGCTCGGCGGGTCCAATTCCGTAAACTGCACTGTGCCATATAAACACTTTCTGATCGTCGACTTCGGCTTCTAGCAGAGTTTCAGCCAACCGCTCTCGGTGAAGATGATGGGTGCGCAGTATCTCGGCTTTTATGTCGTCATTTACTGGTCTGGCGTCAAAAATATCTTTAATATATTCGATGCTCTTATCGTCATTTCTTATCGTCATTTCTTATCGTCGTGATGAGCATAGAAATATTGGGTCGGTGAAAATTTAAGAAGCTACCCACCGAACACCTTGCTGAAGAAGTTCACCCAGTTGAACATTTCCAGTCCCGACAGGTAGCCCCACACTATAGGTATGACAAGCAGCAATACGGCTATTACTGCGAGAACTAGGAAGCCGCGTTTCGCGCCTTCTATCTTGAATCCTAGCAGCATTCCGACGGCTAATCCGCCTAGATGCGCAGCGTAGGCGATGTTGGTCTCGGCACGCATAGCCAGCACAGAGATGAATTCGGCTATGTTGAACAGCGTGTAAATCAGGGCCACCAGGATCAGCGGTATCGGTATCAGGTACGGATAGAAGACGAACTCGAAAGGCTTGATCAGCATTGCTGCTCCCATGAGCCCGAATATGGCAGCTGACGCGCCGACTGTGGGCACATCGGGCGGCATTATGCCTATCGAGGTAGCACCGAGCACAGCTATGTTGCCGACGATTGCAGCGCTAAAGAAAAGTATGAGCAGCTTCTTCGTGCCAAGCTCCGATTCTGCGGCCTTGCCGAAAAAGAACAGCGCAAGGGCGTTCAGGATTATGTGGTCCGGACCGGCGTGCAGGAACGGAGCTGTGATGAACGTCCACCACCTGCCTGCAAGCAAGCCGTTCAAGGAAAAGCCCATTGAACCGAAAATCGCCTTGAGGGATTCCACTCCGTACATCTGCTGCCATAGCAGCTCGACTATGTAGACGGCAATTATCGCAGCTATCAGAAAACTGGTCGCTGGCGTCTCTGGCTTCGGCTTCTTGGGCACTTCCGTCGGCTCCATGGATTTAGCTGGTCATCGATAAAAGATAAAACTATCGAAAGTACATTAGATGCATGCCTGATTACTTTTTCGTGCTGGGGCGGGACCCCGTATTGGCGTTTGCTGAGCTTGAGAGCTACTTGGCAACGCGCGGAATAGATTACAACATTTTCCTTTTACATGAGACTGTCGCTCTCGTAACCGCGCATGAAATAGAGCTTTCCAAGGCCGTCAACGAGCTTGGCGGCACCGTCAGGGCCGGACTCGTAATTGCAAAGATGCCGCTCGATGCGAAAGAGCCGGATAAAATTCTTGACAAATATCCCTTCTGGACAGGCAGTGGAAACAGACTGAATTGGACGATCAGCGTGCTGGACGACAATAAGCAGATGGAAACATTCCTCAAGGACTATCTCAAACGGCGCTTCAAGGAGGAGAAATTGAAGGCGATGTGGAAGTCCGAGCCCAGGCCTTGGGAACTGTCTGGATGGAAACACGGCCTGGAGATAGTCAGCTTTTTCGACGGCAAGCAGATATGCGTAGGAAAGACGTTTGCCGTCTTCGACCCGCGGGCAGTCCAGAAGCGCGACCTTGGAAGGCCGGTGCAAAAACCGGAAATCGCTGTATCTCTGAGAATGGCCAGGATCCTGATAAATCTTGCCGGGGCGAAACCGGGCAAACGGTTGCTGGACCCGTTCTGCGGCATAGGCACGATAATTCAGGAGACTTTGCTTGCGGGCATTGCCGCAAAGGGCATTGACTTGGAGCCAGCGAACGTGGCAGCGGCCAAGCAGAATCTCGAATGGTTCACTAAAAATTACAACGTCAAGACAGAATGGTCGGTGGACGTCGGCAATGCAACGGAGCTGCCTGAAAATTTCGAGCGCGATTCGATAGACGCGATCGCCACGGAGCCATACCTCGGGCCGTTGCTCAAGGGAAGGCCGACACCAGCCGAGGCCAAACGCATATTGTCAGAGCTCACGCCGCTGTACAAGGATTTCCTGATTGCTGCGCATGCGGTTTTATCGCAAGGCGGCCGAATAGCAGCGATATTTCCTGTTTTCGACACAGGCAAAGACATGCTCGAAATACCCATAGAAAAAATGGCAAAGGACGTGGGTTTCGAACTGTGGCAGCCGATAAAGAAAGCTTTCCCGTACCTATACACGAGCGAAAAGAAGAAGCTCGACAGGCTCATTTACGTGCTGGTGAAGCGGTAGGCGCCTGGTTGCCGTTCTGCTTGGACATCTTCTTGAGCTTTTTCAGCTTTACTTGGATGTCCTGCATCTCTGCCAGCAGCCTTCCGCGCATAGTGTTGATGAACGAATGCGTCCCGTTCTCGTAGATCGTGTTGCCGACAACGATGCTTGCCCAGCGCGACATCTCCTCTGCACGCTCCTTGGTGTTGATGCCGCCGCCGTAAATCAGGTGTGCCTTTTTCAGCGCCTCTTTCACCGCTTGGACGATGGCAGGGTCGCCGTACGTACCGGAATATTCGATGTAAACAACAGGGAACTTGAAGAACTGTTCGGCGCAGACGGCAGCTGCCACCACCTCTTCCTTGGACATCTGATGGTTCGCTTTCGTGACCTTGGCAGCAGCGCACTTCGGGTTGAGAATTATCAACGCTTCCGGGACAACAACATCCCAGTTTATCTTGGTACTGTCCCTCTTTACCCATGCCCTGTGCAGGCCGTTAATCCAGACGGCGTTGTTCGTGTTGAAGACGGACGGCACGAAAAGCCAATCATAGCCTTCGTAGACCATGCCTGCGGGTCCGGCTGGCTCTAGGACCTTCGGGATGTCGTAGTCTTTGAGCATTTTCAGGAGGGCGATCACATCGTCCTTCTTGATGTTCTGGGTCCCGGAGACCATTATCGCGTCCGTTCCGGTCTCGACTATCTGCCTGATTATGGCAGGTGTTATTTTTCTGTCCGGGTCCAGCTTAGTGATGTGCTTCCACTTTCTCCATTCTTCCATACATACACCAGAATTTTCTCAATATGGTCAATAGTATTTAAATGCGTTGCGGTCGGCTATATCACACCAGTGGCTTTGGCGAGCCTTTCCGCCCTGTTGTAATTCAGATCCTGGGCCTGTAGGATGGTGTAACGGTCCTTTCGTATGTTCTTTGCGCGAACGAGTGCCTCGACAATGATGTCTGGCGGCACGCCCAGCTCCTTGGCATTGGTCGGAGCTCCTAGCGCGCGCAATGTGTCGCGGACCACCTGCCAGGGCATGCCGTGTAGATATGCCATCATTATTGTTCCTACGCCGCACTGCTCGCCGTGCAGGGATTTCTTCTGCTGCCACAGGGCATCCAGCGCGTGGCTGAACAGGTGCTCTGAACCGCTGGCCGGTCTGCTGTCGCCGGCGATGCACATGGCAACGCCCGAGCTTATCAACGCCTCGATAAGGGCGCCAAGCCCGACATCGTCGCAAGCCCGTATTTTATCGGCAGATTTTATCACCATTTCAGCGGCCAAAAGGGAAATGGCAGCGGAATAGTCTGACATGCGCTCGCCTTTCTGCTCGTGGGCCATCTTCCAGTCAGCGATGGCCGTCAGCTTTGCGATCACGTCGGCTGCGCCGGCTGCTATCATGCGATACGGAGCCTTCGCTATCACGTCCATATCAACGGCTATCACCGCAGGCACGTTTGCCGCGCAGCTCTGGTGAACGCCGTCGCTGTCGAATATCGTGACGCGGTTGCTGGCAATGCCATCGTGGGACGGAGCAGTCGGAACGGACACGAAAGGAACAGAAAGCTTGGAAGCGGCCCATTTGGCAACGTCTATGACACGGCCTCCGCCGCAGCCAACGATTGTCCTGAACTGGCTTGCCGTGCGCAGTATGCGTTCGAGGTCCTCGGTGTCGGTTTTCGTGACCAGTTCAAGGTTCGTAGGTATCTCCGCATCCAGCAGGCTCTTCAGAACCGCCTTGCCCGCTATCTCTATGACATGCGGACCGCTTATCAGAAGCACCGGATCGGCCAAACCCAGGCTTTCGCAGAGGTTGCCTATCTCGCCGAGCACGCCCTTTCCGATTATAACGCGCCTGGGCAGCTCGATGTTGTGAACCATGCCTATTAATCGCAGGCGGTATTTAAAACCGTTTCGTATTTAAAATTAACCTGCGAATATATTCCATGCTAAAAGTCATTTTTGCAGGTATTTTCGGACTTCTTCTCGGTCTCGGCGCGGCCTTCGTGGTGTTCACGGCCTACATGCCAACACCCGGAAGCCAGATAACGGGCGCGTTCATTGCTGATACGAACATGCCGGAAGAGAACGTAACGGTCCAGAGTGTGCAGGCATCGGACAGCCTGCAGCTGAGCGAGGCGTTCCAGTCCGACATTCCGATAATAGACAGCGCAAAATGCGAGAAGAACCCCTATCCTGCTCTGCGGAGCCAGTATACGTACATCTGTTCCTTGTTCTACAAGACTGCCATTGACATCCGCAAGATAGAGCCAACCGGAAGCATGTGGCCGAACCTGAAGGGCGGCGGATTCGTGATTCTTGGAGAGGCTGAGAACATGACCATCGGCGACATAATCATAATCAACGAGACCGTTTATGGCAGAGAGATCGTGCACAGGATAACCGAAATAGGAAATGATACCGAAGGCACATGGTACAAAACAGAGGGCGACAACAACGCGGTGCCCGACAACAAACTGTTGCATTCTGAAAATATTTCTTTCAAGGTCATCGGCATAATCTACTGAACTATCTTTTCTTGTAGCTGCCCAGCCAATCCAGGAAGCTGGTGCGCTCGCTCTCTTTCAGCGCGTGCCACAGGTCCTTCTGCGGCACCGAGCCCCACCACTGTTTCTGCGTCGGCTTTACCCCCCAGACCACCGTTATGTTCGATTCCTTGAAGAGCTCTAGCTCTGCCGGTTCCTGCGGAAAAATGATCGTGCGCGGTCTGAAGCCTGCCAGGAATTTGGCTGTTGCGGTGGATTGCCTGTAGTTCTTTATCCAGAGTATCTCGTTCGCCAGGCCGAACTCCTTGCCCGCTGTTGCTATCGCTTCCTTCGTGAAATCTGAGATCGGAACGACAGGAACGCTCGCTTCCGACCTTATCTTGTTCAGTTCGGCCGGCCTCGCCTGCTGGGCCTCGTACTTGCCCAGCTCTTCGCGCAGGCGCACCACCTCCTCGCTCAGGTGACGCAGCGCTATGTCCCGTTTGAACATCTCTTTTTCACGGATGACCTTTCTTCGCGCTTCATCGTTGGCGGTGAGGCGTTCCGCCATCAGTTGGCTGCGCTGCTTCTCGGCGGTCTTCAATCGCAATTCGAGTTTTTGCGTGTAAACCTGCAATATCTCATAGCTGCGCCTGCTCGCTGACAGCTGTTTTCTGAGTTCCGTTGCTTCGTCGGTGGCGGGCAGTGAAGGTCGCGGCTTAGGCGGCTGTGCCGTAAGCTTTCTGACGGCCTCCGCGATGTTGCTTACTTGTCTGCGGGCGATGGCCGTTTTCACTATTTCGCTGAACTGTTCGAAACCGAGCTGGCGCAACGTGTCGTCTATGCGGGCGAACTGGCCGGCCACTGCTCTATGGCTGAAAACAGCTGCGGCGAGCGCGTCCCGTTCGTGTGCATTGGCTGTCGGATATGCCTTCGTAGCCTCGCTCTTCTGCTCGACGCCCAGGTCATTCTCAGGCGCCCAGAGCCCGCAGTTGAAGGAGGCGGCGAGCTTCTTTGCGGCTGTCGGTGCTTTGGCCTTGTCCGTTGCAACGAAAAGGGGCTTGCCGAAATCGCTGACAAACGCGCGCACAGCAGCTGCGGTGAATTCCTTCTTGCTGGTCGCGCCGAGAAGGTTGCGGCGCAGATCAAGAACGGCGACAGCGGTTGTTGCTCCGGTATCGATGCCGACGATGACGGGCTTCTGTTCCATAGGCTTAAATTGCGGTCCGGCATAAAATAAATATGCGATACCCGCCCTCGGTTTTGACGAAGGACAAGAAAGGCAACTCGGAAGTCCGCAATTTGATTGACCGCGGCAGGTACGTGCGCTACGAATACCTCGTTCCTGGGACGAAGAAACGCAGCCAGAACAAGGTCAAGCTGATACTGAAAGGCAAGAAGCAGGAGGAGTTCTACCTGATACCGATTTCCGGCGGCCGACTTCTGGTGCTTCCGACGCCGGCCAAATACGGCCGAAAGCTCTGGAACGGCAAAAAGGCCGTCGGGCTCTGGAAATAAAACGTTTAAATACTTTTCGGTACCATTATCTTACAGGCATATACTACTATAAAGTGAGCATTTTAGGTGTATACATGATGGGTGGAGACAAAAAAGAGGGAGACAAACAACCAAGATACAGCGGTAAGTTACCAGAATCCGCAAAAAACTACGATCCCAAGAAGGATATTCTTATATGGCTTACCAAGAATTCTCCTCATGACCTAAATCTTGATGCCGTGAAGCAGTCGGCATTGGAAAAATACAAGGGCGTTCTTCCGGACGATTATATCACTTCTGTTGTTAACGCCGAATATGCCAAGGGGACTGTAGCAGAAATAGATGTACGAAAGATGGACATCGAAAAACTGAATGCAAGTATTGATGAACTGATTTACGGCAAGGATGAAAAAAATCCCGGTCTGGAGGCGCATAAGAGGGCCATCGCAGGCGTTGAAAATGAGCTTATAGAACAGCAAAGACAGCTCAAGGAACTGGATGATCAGATAGACTTTGCCATCAAACAAGAAAAATTGAAAAAAGAAAAGCACGATATTGCCAGAAAGAAAACTGAACTTGACGCGATGGAAGCAAAATATTCAGGAAAGACGAAAGAGCTGGAAGAAGATTATAAAAAGAAAGCTGAGGAACTCGATTCGAAATACAAAACCCTTGTCGGAGAAATCAACACAAAACAAAGTGCCCTGAACACGATACGGGACAATTTCAAGAAAGTTGCAGAAAACCTAGACGGAAAATGGAAATTTGCCGAGAAGCTCAAGGCAGAGCTTGCAGCAAAGGAGGACGAGGTTCGCAAACTGCTCCCGACGGCGATGCAGACAGTAAGGCAGATATACACGGAAAGCGACGAAAAGACGAGAAAGGTTTACGAAAGATTAATTTACTATCATGAGCACCAGTTAGAGCTGAAAGAGGCGGAATTGGGGCGCAAAGAGACCGAGCACAAGCTTAGAGAAGATGATCTTAGGATCCGGCTTGAGAAGGAAGCGAATGAAAGGTATCTTTACGAGAAAGAGATACTAAAGTTCCAAGAAGACATCAGGATGGTCAAGAGATTCTTCCCCGACATAACAGTTGACGCGCAATGGGACTCGCATGACTATATCGGCAACATGGGCTACGTGCTCCGCAAGCTTGATAAGAGGCTGACTACGCAGGAAATGAGAATTAAAGGCCACGTTGAAAGAGAATATGCAATGCTCGGCATCATAGAAACGCTGAGCGGCGAACTGACGGATACTGGAAGGATACTCGTAAGATATGCGGTACAGATATCGCTTCCGGGAAGAGAAGCTATACAGAGATATGTTCTTGCTCAGATCGATGAAAACAAGTTTACCGACGCGAAAAAGTTCCTCAGCGAGATGAAGGTGCCTATGGAACTAGTGTCTCGTGTGAACGAGACCGTCACGGTCATAGACAAATACGAGGGCATACAGGGTAAAAGGAAGAAAGACCTGAAAAAGATGCTGCCCCCGATGCCTGAAGAAGAGCAAAAGGCGGTCGTCGTAGAAGAAGACCCGCTGAAGCCCTAAGACTAGCTAAACCCCCGTTTTTCCGGATAAACGATAAGCTTTATATACATCAAAAAGTAATCATTATTAGGTAGTAAAACTGTAGGGTTACATATGTCCGAGGCTAAAAACGAAAAAGCTGTAAGGTTGTACGTGGAAGGGGACGTAAACCAACTAATATCTAAGTTGAAAAATCCTGCGCAGATGAGGGATGACATACAGGAATACGTAACCGATGCCGAGGAGACCATAAGGCTGTGGGGCGGTTTTGAGAAGGTTTATGATGCTCTTACGAAAAACGCGGCGAGGGAAGAAAAACAGGAATATTCTGCCAAGTTCGTCAAGGCGTACGTGGACGGAATGGACGGCATAAAGAACGAGACGCGCTCGCTCGCATACACGCTGAACGACATTCTTTCGGTCATGAAGAAAACCGGAAGGGCCCGTTTGGACGAGCACAAAGAGAAAGGACTCAAGGTGTGCAAGGCGACCCTTTTTGATGACAATCTGGCGGACAAGATGTTCAACGAGGATTTCGGATTCGTCGTAAAATACGCGGACGAAAAGCTCCAGAGCTGGGAGCGCCTGAAGCGCGGAGAAAGCGTGGATTTACATTTCTTGCCCAACGAGACGCAGGGGAACCTGGGCGAGCTGAAAAGGCTCGCGACGATATGCAACGAGATAAAGACAAGGCTCATACCCGGAGAGATATCCGACTTCATGTACGGCAAATACTTCTTGAGAAACGTGAATGACGAGCACCTGATCGAGCTTAGCAAATACGTAGAAGAGAACTGCAAGGAACAGGACGCCAAGATAAACAATATGGTAATTATTTTCGAGCCGGCCGGCATAGAGGGCGCGGTACCCTACGGCTGCAAGAACGCGAAGATGCACGCCGAATCCCTGGAAGGGACATTGAAGCCTAAGCTTAAACTCAAAAGAGACATCAAAGTGCCGGAAAAATTCGACGAAACGGTCTACATGCTGGAAATTTACTTCAAAGAGGTGGGTATGTGAGGGCAGGTAATGTGTTTAAATCCTTTACTATCCATTATTTAAAGAGCGTTATAAGACTAATGACTGCTGATAAGTAACAAAAATGGGGTGTATGTATGAGTGGCGATGAACAACTTTTGCTTGAGGTCGCGCGTGAAAAACAGGAACTCGCAGAACTGGCCGGCAAGGAGCATATAACGAACGGCGCTGCGAAAAGCGCTGTACAAAGCAGAGAAGCTATCAGTTATAGCGGTCCTACGTTCAAGGCATATCTCGATAACCCCGGATATATGTTGGAACGTTTCGAAGCTGTGATGAACGAATCTTTGAAAACAATCAAACCCTACAAAATCGTATGCAATGAAATGGAATACCTGAAAGTCAAACCTTTTGCTAAAAAGATATTCGATGTATATTTCTCGGATAGCATAGAGACGTTGGGAAACATACCTGATGAGGACAAGGTCGTTATCGGCGCCATATACCAGTTGCCTCGCATTCTTCAGAATGATCAATTCAAGCTAAACGACAAGGGCAAAGAAGAACTTAATGAAAAAATAATAGCTGCGATAAAAGAGGCCGTGAAGGTCGCCAAAAACAAGGAAGAAGGTATTCCTCATTATGTAGATTTCGAGAACGACATGGATCACAGGAGAATAGCACAATGGTTCAACGAATTGCCCGACGTAATAAAGGGGCTGAAAACAGATGTTGCTCAAAACGAGGGAATAGTAAAAACAGAAGAGGCCAAGTTGGGCAAAGGATGGTATGCGGATCGTAAAATAACCTCCCTAATAAAAGAAAAGAAAAAGATAATCGAAAGGGATAACAAAGCAATCAAAGGCGGAGAGAAGCTCAAGAATGAATATATCGTGCCCATCATGAAGATGGCATGGGAAGCATTCCCGACGGAAGTGTACGAAAATTACATTCTAGCGACCTATGGTCAAAGGATGATTAAAAACAAAGGTGGACTGCTCCAAAAGCTCTCCAAGCAAATCACTGAAACGATAGAGAAGGCTGGCGGAAATGTAAACGACACGCAGATACAGATCGAGTATCTACCAAAAAATATGGTGGAGGTTGACGGACAGATCCATAACTACGGTGTTGGCGGGATCGATATCAAAGTTACCGGTACGAAGGCGGTTGACTTCGCTCATATCACGCTGACAGATTTTGCCGATGCGGTCGAGATTATTAAAATATACGACAGGCTTGGCCTGTTCGAAAAATAGAGGGTGATGAAAGATGGCTGTCAATATAACAGGCGGTTCGGGTTCCGGATCAGGCGTTAAAGAAACAGGTCTAAAGCTCCTTGTTGGAGGAATCATAGGCACCGTCATCGGTTGGGGCGTCAGCACATCACTGCAACACCCATCAGAAGCCGGCGGACAGCCAGAAACATACGGCACATTGTTCTTCGGTCCGGAAAAGACCGTCGATAAAAACCTCTCTGACGGCCACGAGAAACTCTACATAGCAGAGAAAGGCGGCGACGTTTCGAGCATCGACACCGTAATCTTCGAACCCATATGGACCGAGACGAACATGACGGCAATGGATGCAAAATACAACGGTTCGTCTTTCACGGACAAACTGAAAGAGAACGGTGCGATCGAATCATGGAGTATTTCTTATGAACTCGACAACGCATCACACGCGATGACGCTCACCGCAAAGAAAGGCAACATAACCTACAAATCCGATGCTATTCCTTTTGAGGAGCTGCGTGGCAAGGACGGTAAGCTCGCGAAGATCGGCGGTGTGAGTGAGATACGCATCCTGCCGAGGGCGCTTCTGCAAGACGAACCGTTCGAGCTGAAGGTACCCAAAAACATTATTACCCAGGAACTATACACCAACGCCAAAATAACCAATGAGCTGAACGGCACGTATGAGAAGGCACAACTAGCCATGCCTGACAGCTGGATGGACGACAAGGTCATCGCAGAGGTCAAGTTCCTGGAGAAGACCAACAATACAAAAGCCAACAGGACAGGCGAGCTGAACATAACGGGCATTGCCGAGTTCTTCGACCAGATGGACAACGGCAAGCTGGACAAGAGCGCTGACGATTTCGTGAAGGACTATGTCTCGACGATGTACGGCGTTCACGAAAAGACGCTGGCAGTGCAGTACGAACAGATGTTCAGAGACACACATGACATGCTCCTAAGCGCTAATGAAACAATCAAAGAAACAAGGAAGATGCTCGATGACATGAAGAATGTCTCTAAAAACGCCAACGCATCCTATCAGAAGATAATCGACAGATATGAAAACATATTGCTGCCGATCGAGAGAATGAAGCTCACTAACATGACAACGAACTACACGACAATGCTGCAGAACTGGAAGGACAAGTTCAGCGAGCTCAACGCTACGCAGAAGGCTCTGGACGATGCCGAGAAGATCATAGGCGGCCTCAAGGATTCCTGGAACGACGTCAATGCAACGCTCGAGCAGTTCAACAAGACATACATGCGCACAACCGAGGGCGACAAGCACACGGCCGGTCGCGTGTTCTACAACATGATGACAGCGCAAGAGCGCGGCGATATGCTGACGGCATTGGGCATAGACAGGGCAACTTGGGACAAGATGTTCGATGACAATGCAACAGGTCCTTCGCCTGAGATAAGGAAGATCGAGGTAATGATACCCGGATTGGGCGAGAAGGCTATGGTCAACATAACGACTACTGTCGGCAAGCTGACGGGCGATGTGGCGCGCACGTATGCGGTCAACCTCGAACAGAAGATACTCGGCAACAAGGACGGCATGATAGACTACACCGGAGCTGGCGAGATGCCGGCGTATCTGGCAAAGCTATCAGGACCTGCACTTAAGGCCGAGATAGACAAACTGAAGGGCACGGAAGGTTACTGGGGCACTGAACTGAAATACGACAGCAAGAACAACAGCAAGTTCGCATCACTGGTGAACGTCGTAGAACACCTATATGACCAGGTCGGCGATGACTGGAACACCGGAAACTACTCGCTCGGCTTACTGGACACTCAGGACAGTGGCGGCATGGGTGGAATAGTCTACGTGCACAACGATGTAACCGGTGAAATGAAGGCCTACACACTCACGAAAGAGAACATAAAGAAGGCAAAGGAAATCGTGGGTTAGGCGGGTGTCACCCATGAACAACAAAAATATTTTGGCTTTCGCATGCTTTTTGCTATTCGGCCTGCTAGTCGTACCTGCGTTGGCGACCACGTACTGGACGCTGAACGTCTACGTCTATGACACGGGCATGAGCCCCGTGACTGCCGAATACATCAAGGTAATAGACAGCACAGGCAGCGTTGTCCAGAGCAGGAGCAACTCGCAGACGCTGTTCGTGACTTTGCCACAAGGCGTCTACAACATAAGCGTCTACAACAGGAGCTACAATCCCAGCGTCACTACCTTGAACGTCAACAGGCCATATCCGAGCTATAACGTGACGCTGACACGCGACACGCTTGCACCGACCGTGACAGGAGTTTATGCATACAAGGATAGCGCTGGCACGGCCATAGCAGCCAGCACTTGGCAGACGGACAACAGTCCGTACTTCAACTGGACCACGTCCGAGACCACAGAATCTTACAATTATACCGTAGATGCGGCAGCGTACACCACAACGAGCAACGCCTACGTGCAGTACCCGAACAACGCAATAACAAACGGCCAGCGCGTCTTCAAAGTGAAGGCCAAGGACATGGCGGGCAACTGGGGCACTGACGCAACGTTCAACATATGGGTGGACAACTCGACGCCGAACATCATGGGCATAACCGCTTTTACCGACTCGGGCAAGACAGTGGCGATAAAGAATGATACGTGGCAGACGGACAACAGTCCGTACTTCAACTGGACGGACCCGGCCTCGCTATCAGATGACACATTCTATTACACGCAGGACGGAACCGATCCTATAGTAACCAGCCCGAATACAGCGAACGCCTTCTTACAAGCGTCCGGCTACACCGAAGGTAGCACAACGTTCATCGTCAAGGCGAAGAACGGCGCAGGCACCTGGGGTTCGAAAGCACTTTTCGTTGTAAAGTATGACGGAACAGCACCGACAGTGACGGTAATTGGAGCACCAGGCGACTGGCAGAGCGCGAGCGCGGATGCTAACATCGGCTGCATTGACAGCAAGAGCGGCTGCAACATGAGCACCTTTGCACTGAACATCTCGAGCACGGCATCTTGCCCGTCCAACTATGCGGATTACACGATAACGACGCTGCCTCACACGGTCTCACAGCACGCATGGGTATGCGCCGCTGCCAAGGACAATGCAGGCAATGTCGGCTTTTCAGCTCCGACCGAGTTCAAGATAGACACTTCTGCGCCGCAATGGTCGAACAACAAGACAGCACCGCTCAGCCCGGCCGATTACGTGAAGGGCGCGAGCTACCAGTTCAACATAACATGGACTGACGACACTGGCATAGACCAGGTTGAGTTCGTTTTCGACGGCACCACTTATACGAGCGAGATACAGAACTCGGGCAACGAATATTATATAACGCTGACAGACCTCAAGGCAAACGCTGCGGGATACACTTATCACTGGGCAGCAAACGACACGGTTGGCAACGGCAACAGCACGCCTGATTGGACGTACGTAGTGAACAAGGCCGACCCGATGCTGGCACTGACCTTCGATCCGTTCGGACCTGCAACATATGGCACGCCGGTGAAAGCTAGCTGCACGGCAGCCAATCCCGAGATAATGCCCGTCCTCTACAGGAACGTTTCTGGAACGCCGACGGACGTCACGGCTGACGAGAACGACAAATATGTCGTACTGCCTGCTGGTGCTTGGGGATACGTCTGCAACATAACTGAAACGGAGAACTTCAGCACTGCAACTGGCGTGGACGAATACATTGTTTTGAAAGCCGATCCGAGCGCGTTCATGAACCTGACAATCGAGCCTTCAACGGCAGTCGATTATGGCGTAGAGACGAACGCGACTGCTTGGGCTACTGCGACCGGCGCAGACGGCATGGTCTACACGCTCTATCGCGATGCAACAACGATAGGCGATGGAAACCCGATATCGGACGTGCAGACGCTGGACGTTGGCACATACAATTATGTATATAACACGATCGGTGGCGAGAACTGGACAGCAGGTTCTGTCAATGGCTCGTTGACCGTCGGACCTGCGACCAACCCGATCAGCCTGTGGTTGAACGGCAACGTGGACCAGAACCTTACGATAACCTACGGAATGATAATAAACGCGACAGCGACAGCTGTTGCCGGACCCATAACACTGCTCAGAGATGGTTTCGACGTTACAATCGCCGAGATGAACCAGCTGGTGACGTTGGCTGCAAACCCTGCAGGCTATGCATACAAGGCGAGCACAGCAGGCGACGCGAACCACCCGGCAAACGAGACCGACACATATTATCTTATCGTCGAGAGGGCCGTTTCAACATGCGACCTTACTGTCACGCCC
>Ga0315289_10000473_pt1 | contig 61998 bp, 54 predicted proteins | sample YL17G11_40_MG_FD_203452 | JGI IMG/M metagenome (GOLD analysis project Ga0315289, IMG submission 203452) | Sediment microbial communities from Yellowstone Lake, YNP, Wyoming, USA - YL17G11_40 | ecosystem: Environmental > Aquatic > Freshwater > Lake > Sediment | place: USA: Wyoming | collected... | reverse complement strand
GCGGCCCCCCCCCCGGGGTGGGGGGGGGGGGGGGGGGGGGGGGCCCCCGACGCGACCCCCTCTCCCTGTGGGAGAGGGTCGGGGTGAGGGCTTCCTTAGAAAAAAACGGGCCGACCTAAAGGTCGGCCCCTACGAGGTAAACGCGTGTTTAACATCTCACCCGTAGGGGCGGGTCTCTTGACCCGCCCGCGTGCGACCGTGGACGGTCGCCCCTACAGGGTTTTGCGCGGTTCACGACGTAGGGCGGGGATTCCTATCCCCGCCGCTTTTTAATTCCAAACCTCGACCCTCACCCCAACCCGTGCTTCGCCGGTTGCGATAACGTAGGGGCGGGTCTCCTGACCCGCCCGTTTTTATACAGGGTAGCCCTCACCCTCATTCCCGTCGGCGCGCCGCTCCCACGGGGAGAGGGAAGCCTAGGCGATCCTCACCCCGGCTCTACACCAGGTGTAGGGTGGCCCCGAGGGACATATATGCACCCGAAGGCACAACTGCGACCAAAGGCATATCTACGCCCGAAGGCATATCTGCGCCCAGGTCCGGGTCAGTGTCCGGCTCAGTAAGTGTCCGGCTCAGGGTCCGGCCCGTCCGGATCGAACGGGTCAGGGTCCGGCCCATCCGGGTCAGGGTCCGGCCCGTCCGGGTCAGGGTACGGCGGGTCAGGGTCCGGCCCGTCCGGGTCAGGGTCCGGCCCGTCCGGGTCAGGGTACGGCGGGTCAGGGTCCGGCCCGTCCGGGTCAGGGTCCGGCCCGTCCGGGTCAGGCGGCCCAGGGTCCGGTGGGTCGGGACATTCACCAGTGCCATCGTAATCAATGTTTGCTAAGCATGCTGAGGCACACAGCAAAGCAAAAATGCATACCAGGGTTTTCATGTCACCTCATTTCGTAAATCCAAACAAGCCCTCACCCTCATTCCCGTCGGCGCGCCGCTCCCACGGGGAAAGGGAAGCCTAGGCGATCCTCACCCCGGCTCTACACCATGTGTAGGGTGGCCCCGAGGGACATATATGCACCCATAGGCACAACTGCGACCGAAGGCATATCTGCGCCCAGGTCCGGGTCAGGGTCAGTGTCCGGCTCAGTAAGTGTCCGGCTCAGTAAGTGTCCGGCTCAGGGTCCGACCCGTCCGGATCGACCGGGTCAGGGTCCGGCCCGTCCGGGTCAGGGAACGGCTCATCCGGCTCATCCGGCTCGTCCGGCTCGTCCGGTTCGTCCGGCTCATCCGGCTCGACCGGCTCCGGCTCGACCGGCTCCGGCTCGACCGGCTCCGGCGGCCCAGGGTCCGGTGGGTCGGGAGGTGGGTCATACGGAACCTGACATTCACCAGTGCCATCGTAATCAATGTCTGCTAAGCATGCTGAGGCACACAGCAAAGCAAAAATGCATACCAGGGTTTTCATACCACCTCATTTCGTAAATCCAAACAAGTCTCACGTTTAGTTTAGTGGCTATTTTAAAAAAAAGTCAATAGACCAATGACATCAAAAGTAAGAAAAGTTTCCTCTTTTATGTTATTAATATCTCGCATCAACATAATATAAGGGGAGATCATGGCTTTGTTACCCATCGGCTCGAAAGCCCCCGACTTCACCGCCCGCGCCCTCGTGGACGGCGAGGAGAAAAACTTCCGCCTCTCCGACCACCGCGGGAAATGGGTGATACTCTTCTTCTACCCCAAGGATTTCTCGGCGGTGTGCCCCACGGAGCTGCGGGCCTTCCGGGCGAACACGGCCCGGCTGAAAGAGCTGAACGCCGTCTTCGTCGCCGGCTCCACCGACGACATCGAGAAGCACAAGGAGTGGCAGCGCGGCGACCTGGGCAACCTGCCCTACCCCCACTTCACCGACCGCGACGGCACCATCTCGAAGCTCTTCGGCACGTTCATGGAGGACGCCGGCATCTCCACCCGCGGGACGTACATCATAGACCCCGAGGGCATCGTCCGGGCGATCATGGTCACCGAGCCCAAGGTGGCCCGCTCGGTGGAGGAGACCCTGCGGCTCATCGCGGCGTACCAGACCGGCGAGGCCTGCCCGGTGGACTGGCATCCCGGCGACCCGACGCTCTAGCCGCCCCCGTTTTCGCCGCACACGCCCCCGGCCCCCGGGGGCGTCTTTTTTTGCACAACCCGGCGGCGGTCACCCGCGGGCGGGTCAGGAGACACGCCCCTACGTCTGCAAGTCGCGAATTTAATCCGTAGGGGCGACTGTCCACGGTCGCCCGCGGGCCTACCTAAACGGCGCGCCGTCGGTCGGCCCCGTCAGGACGAAGATAAACAGACGAACCTTTTCTAGTTGACCTTCTTACTCCCGCCTGGTTGTTTGGCCCAAAACGATGGCCAACCCAACCAGACCCAGACAGAAGATAATTACTGGACCTAAACTCATCGGACCTGTGTCGAAGTGCTCACCAGCCCATAGTGCGAAGCCCAGGATAATCACAATCGCGCACAGGATAATGGAGATTATCTTGGAAGTCATGGCAGCTCCTTTATCTGGGATGGGACAGGGAACGACATTTTTAGATTGTAGATCATCGAGGCCGCCAATTCCAGTAGGGCGGGGATTCCATCCCCGCCGCTTTTTTCAATGGCAGCCCTCACCCCCATCCCCGTCGGCGCGCCGCTCCCACGGGGAGAGGGGGGCCGTTTCGTTCCTCACCCTGGCCTGTGATGACGTAGGGCGGGGGCTCCGTACCCCGCCCGTTTCTCGGGCGGACCTAAACGGCGCGCCGTCTGTCGGCCCCTACAACCCCCCGCCGGCCTTCCGCAGAAAAAGCGTCTCGACGAAGCTCTCCAGGCGCAGCAGGTCCCGCGCCGAGAGCGGCCCCGGACGGTCCCCCTCCAGGGTGAGTATCGGCACCCGGCCGAGCCGCCGCCGCAAGAGGATGTCCTCTATCTGCCGGAAGCAGAAGCTCTGGACGTAGTGGACCACGCCGTCCACCACCCGCTTCTCCAGCTCCGGGAGGATGTCCCCCAGCCGGAAGGCCATGCCGTAGGGGTAGGTGTAGGCGAGGTACTCCGCGACCAGGTCGGGTGAGCGGTAGGGCATGGTGAACTGGCGGGGTATCTCGGCGAAGACGAAGGCCGCGCCGAGCTCGGCGGTCCGCGCCAGGAGGTCGGTGAAGGCCGGCGGCACGCCCAGGTAGGCCAGGCGGACCGGCGCGGGGGGAGGCTCCTCCCCCGAGGTCAGCTCCCGCTCCAGCGCGGATACATACCCGTTCAGGTCGCCGCCCCAGTCGCTCGCCGAGAGGGCCAGATTGAAGTAAGCCGCGTCCCGCCTTTTTCCTCCGACGACCAGCCCGTCCAGCCGGTTCAAATCCTCGCGGACGGGGATCAGCCGCTCCCGCCACCGCTCCGCCTCCGCCAGGTCCGTCCCCAGGCCGGCGGCGAAGCGCTCCAGGACGCGGCGCAACTCCTCCGGCGAGCGACTCTCCGGATAAGCAAAGGGCACGGCGGCGAGGCCGTCGTCGGCCAGAATCTCCAGCAGCGCCTCGGTGTTGCTGCAATCCCCCCGGCTGACGCCCACAACCTCCGAGAGGCCCAGGCGGCGGATGACGGCGTACACGCCCTTGATCCAGGCGCAGGAGTTGCAGGGAAAACCGGCCGACTCCGCCTCGCGGACGGCGCGCTCCGGAGCCTCCCCGCGGACGAGGACGTTGTTCAGGTCGCAAAGCGTCCGCCCCGCGGCCAGGGCGACCTCGGAGGGGACCGTGGCGGTGATTCCGAGTCTCGGATCGGGCATGGGCAAACCGTTTGACTATTTGACCGGCAGCGGCTAGGATTACGGTTAACCTTACCGTGAAACCGCCCCGACGGGCAAGCGTAAACGATGCACCCCACCCTCTTCGCCATCGGTCCGCTGACGCTGCGGGTCTACGGCCTGATGCTGGCGCTGTCCTTCTTCCTGGGGATGATGCTGGCCGCCCAGCGGGCCCGCAACCGGGGCATAGACCACCGCCACATCTACGACCTCTCCCTGGTGATTCTCATCTGTGCCGTGGTGGGCGCCCGGCTCTTCCACTTCATCTACCACTACGACCAGTACGCGGCCCACGGCGACCCCTGGATCCAGCTCCTGCGCATCTGGGACGGCGGGCTGATGCTGTTCGGGGGGTTCATCTTCGCCCTGGCCGGGTCGCTGGTTTACCTGTGGCGCAAGAAGCTGCCTATTTGGGAAATCACGGACATCGTGGCGCCCTCCGTGGCTCTGGGACTGGGGCTGACGCGCATCGGCTGCTTCTTCAACGGCTGCTGCTTCGGCCAGGCCACCGACTCCTGGCTCGGGATGGTCTTCCCCCACAACTCGCCGGTCTACTACACCCCGCATACCGGGATACTGCCGGGCACGCCGGTCCTGCCCACCCAGCTCTTCGAATCGGCGGCGGGGTTCGCCCTCTTCGGCCTCTTGATCCTGGCGGAGCGCAAGTGGAAGAGGTTCCACGGCCTGCTGTTCGGGATTCTCATCGCCTTCTTCGGGGCCTGGCGCCTGTTCATCGAGGAGTTCCGCTTCCGCGAGGACGACATGTGGGCCTTCGGCGGTTTCCTGTCCAAGAACCAGGTCATCTCCATCGTTATCTTCCTCGTCGGGGCCGGGATAGTCCTCTGGCGTTGGCTCGCCACCCGGAAGGCGGGCCGGCTGCTGGACCCGGCGGTGGAGTACGCCGCGGTGCGTGAGACCGTCGCCCGCCACGGGGAGCGCGGGAAAAGGTCCAGGCGCGTGAAGAAATAGCCGTGCAACGGGACATAAAAGCGCCACCGCCGCGTTCACCACTGGTGGGCCTGGCGGTGGCCTTCGCTTGCGGAATCGCGGCGGGGCGCTGGCTCGGGGTGGGGCCGGTGTGGGCCCCTGCGCTCGCGCTGGCGGCGACCGGCTCCCTCCTGCTCGTCGGGCGGGGGAGGCCGAAGCTCGCCCTGGGGCTGACGCTGGTCATCGCCCTGGCGGCGGGGGCCGGGATTTCCGCCAAATCCCTCGGGCGCCAGGCGGCGATGGAGGCCCGGGTCGGCGATCTGGGTGAGGTGACGCTCACCGTCCGGGTGGTCGGCCCCGTAGACCGCGATGAGGTACGGGAGCGCGCCTGGGTCGAGGTGGTCGAGGCGCCGGCCGAGCTTAAGGACCTGACCGGCGCGCGGTTGAGCCTGGGCGTGTACGGCGACGACCGACCGGACTTCTCCCCGGGGGACCTCCTCCGGGGTGCGTTCTACCTGAGCGGTATCCGGGAGGCGGACAACCCGCTCGTGCCCGACTACGGCGAGAACCTGCGGGCGAACGGGTTGGCCGGCTGGGCGCGCGACGCGGGACCGGTCGAAATCGCGGGCGTCCGCGACGACCCGGCGACCATCTTCCTGCGCCTGCGGGAGTGGCTCAACGACCGCGCCCTGGAATCCCTCCAGCCCCAGGCGGTGGGGCTGGCCCGGGCGCTTCTCACCGGCGACCGGGGCGAGCTCACCCCGGACGACCTGGAGAACTTCCGGGACTCGGGAGTCTTCCACATCCTGTCGGTCAGCGGCCTCCACGTGGGCATCGTGGGCTACCTGGCGTTCCTGTTGGGCGGGGTGCTGCCGCTGAAGCGGCGGGGGCGGTACGTCCTCGCCCTGGCGGTGATAGTCGGCTTCACCCTGTTGACCGGGGCGCAGGCCCCGGCACTGCGGTCCTGCCTCATGTCCGGCCTCTACCTCGGGGGGCGGATTCTGGGAAGGCCGGCCCACCTGGGCACCTCGGTGGCCGCGGCGGGGCTCGTTCTCCTGGCGCTGAACCCGCTCACCCTGTGGGACATCTCCTTCCAGCTCACCTTCGTGGCGGTGGCGGGTATCGCGGCGCTGACCCCGGCCATCTCCGCCCGGATTGCGCGAACCCTCTCCGCCTGGATGACGCGAACCCTCCCCGCCTGGCTGAAGCGAACCTTCACCGCCAGGATGATCCCCACCCTGGCCTCCTGGATTGCGCACAGGAAGGAACCGACCGCCATCGCCGACGGCCTGGGGGCCACACTGGCCGCCCAGCTCGCCCTCTACCCGCTCCTGGCCCTCCACTTCGCCCAGGTACCCGTCCTGGCTTTCCTGACGAACCTCATCGTCGTCCCCCTGGTGGCCGTCGCCCTGGCCCTGGGCATACCGTACCTCTTGTTGGTGGCGGCTACTTCGGCGGTCGGGGTCCCGGTGTGGGCGCAGTTCCTGGGGACGCCGCTCTCGCTGGTCCTGCGCGGGATAGACTGGCTCGTCGGCGGGGCCTCGCGCGTCCCCCTGATGACCACCGACCTGCGCCAGCCGGCGGTCTGGCTGGTCCTGGCGACCCTGGCGCTCTTCGGCGCCGCCTGGTGGCTCTGGCGGAGGGGGAAGAGAAGATGGGCCCCCCTCGTCCCCGCCGGACTGATAATCGCGCTCTGGGGCTGGCACCTGCTGCGGGACGACCTGCCGGACCGGCTGCGGCTGACCTTTTTCTCGGTGGACAAAGGCGACGCGGTCCTCGTCGAGAGCCCGGCGGGCGACCGGATAGTGATTGACGGCGGCCTGGACTACGCCGAGCCCCTGGCGGAGTACCTGCGCCGGCGCGGCATCACCGGGCTCGACGCCGTCTGCCTCACCCACCCCGACTCGGACCACTGCTCGGGCCTGACGCCCGTCCTCCAACGCTTCGAGGTGGAGCGAGTCTACCGCCCGCCGGACTACCAGGTCACCGAGGCGTACCTCTCCTACCTCCTCGCCGAGCGGCTTTCCGGCGCCCGTGTGCTTCTGCCCGCCTGCGGGGCGCGCATCCCGACCCTGGACAAAAACCTCGAAATAACCGTCCTGTCGGCGTCCGACCGGCCCCGACCCAAGGGGACGGAGACCAACGACGCCTCGCTGGTCCTGTTACTGCGCTACGGGGAGTTCGAGGCGCTCTTGACCGGGGACCTGGAGACGCCCGGGGAGCGCAGGCTCTTCGCCCACTGGGAGCCCGGGGCGGTGGACCTCCTCAAGGTCGCGCACCACGGCTCGGCCTCCGGGACATCCGAGGCTTTCCTGTCGGGAGTCCGACCGGGGCACGGGGTGGTGTTCCCGGACCGGGGGCGTCTGACGGAAACGGTGAGCCGGCGGCTGGCCGAGGCGGGCTGCTGGCTCTACGACGTCGGGGAGCGGGGGGCCTGCGTGGTGGAGACCGACGGGCGGACTTTCACCCTCGGGCGCTACGACGGCTCCTTCGCGCCGGCGGTGGCCCTGGCAGGGGATTAGAAAAATTCCTCCCCTCTGGGAGGGGCTAGGGAGGGGGGTGTATTTCCCCTCCCCCCTTTGGGGGGAGGGTTAGGGAGGGGGGTGTAGCTGTCCCCTCTCCCCGTGGGAGACGGCCCCCCTCTCCCCGTGGGAGCGGCTCGCCGACGGGGTTGGGGGTGAGGGCTGCCCTATACCCCCTCTCTCTCTCAGGGAGAGGGCGGGGGTGAGGGTCAGGGCTAGAATCGAAACACGTCCCCCTCTCCCCGTGGGAGCGGCTCGCCGACGGGGATGGGGGTGAGGGCTTCCGCATGTCCCCTCTCCCTTTCAGGGAAAGGGCGGGGGTGAGGGTCGAGGTGTGGAACGGCAGCGGCGGGGATAGGAATCCCCGCCCTACGATTGGGGAGGGCTATGGTGAGGGGTGTAGCGGTCCCCTCTCCCTTTCAGGGAGAGGGCGGGGGTGAGGGTCGAGGTAGGGAACGTGAAAACGGCGGCCCGCGGAGGATTTATCCTACGGGGCCGCCCTACGTCATCGCAACCCGCGAGGCATTGTCCGGGGTGAGGGTCGCCATTGACAGAAAGGCGGGGAATAGTATCTGCAATTCCCGCCCTACAAAACACAAGCCCCGCTAGACAAACTCGATGATGAACCAGCCTTGCTCGGTCCGCATCACATGGACCCTGAGCCACACTTCCCGTTCGCCCCCCAGGCCGCCCATGGTGGTGAGGGTCTCGACCCAAGCGACCTCCACGATGTCCACCCCCTCCTCGTTCATCTCTTCCTTCTTGGTGACCTTGGGGTCGGTCCAGCTCAATAAGACGGTACTGCCCGACTCGAAGGTGTACCAAAAATCGTAGAACTGGTCCTGGGCGTCGTATTCCTCGGAGCCGGAGTAGATGGTCATCAGGGCGGCCTCCTTGTCCATGTCCCTGCAGGCCGTAAGGAAACGGTCCACGGTCCCCTCAGGGCTCCCGACCTCCCCGTGGAGGGAGGCCGACCTTACAGGTTCCTCGTCCAACTCATGGATGAACCAGCCGTTCTCGGTCCGCACCACCTGGACCCCGAGCCATCTCTCTTCCCGTTCGCCGCCCGGGCCGCCCATGGTGAAGACGGTCTCGACACGGGTGAACTCCACGCCGTCTTCCCCCCCACCACCCCCGGTGACCTTGGGGTCGGTCCAGCTCAATAAGACGACACCACCCGACTCGAAGCGGCTCCAGAAATCGTAGAACTGATCCGTGAGCTTGAGGTAGAGGTCCCTGGTGCTCGAGTCGAGGGTCATCAGAGCGGCCTCCTTGTCCATGTCCTTGAGCGCCTGGAGGAAGCGGTCCACGGTCCCCTCCGGGCTGCCGACTTCCCCGTGTAGGGAGGCCGACCTTACAGGTTCCTCGTCCAACTCACGGATGAACCAGCCGTTCTCGGTCCGCACCACCTGGACCCCGAGCCATCTCTCCTCCCGTTCGCCGCCCGGGCCGCCCATGGTGAAGACGGTCTCGACCTGGGCGGCCTCCACGATGTCCCCTCTGTTCACCTCTTCCTTCCAGGTGACCTTGGGGTCGGTCCAGCTCAATAAGACGACACCGCCCGACTCGAAGCGGCTCCAGAAATCGTAGAACTGATCCGTGAGCTTGAGGTAGAGGTCCCTGGAGCTCGAGTCGAGGGTCATCAGGGCGGCTTCCTTGTCCATGTCCTTGAGCGCCTGGAGGAAGCGGTCCACTGTCCCCTCCGGGCTGCCCGCCTCGCCGCAGGCCAGAGTCAGGAGCAGGACCGCAAATAGCGGCACGAGAACACTCTTCATACACACCCCCGTGGGTTAAGGCAAAAAAAACCGCAAAAAAAACCGCCCCGATGCTAGCCCAATATGTAGAACTCTGTCAAAGGGCCATCGCCAAGGCCTCCCAGGCGCTCCGGCCCCATAGCCGCAGCGTAATTGATACATAATCACAACAACATGGGAAACGGCATATCTCCTCTTTGGGAGACAATTCCGCACCCACAGCGCCTCTTCGGCCCACAGAGAGAAAAATTGTTGCCTTGGGTTCCCCGATTTGCTATCCTTTGCATGTCTCATTGATTTGACCTGTTGCGCTTTTTTTCAACTCTTCCGTAGCGTATACCCGAACAACCGGAGGTTACGAATGTACTCGACATGGCTAGATTTCATCGTGCTTGTCGTTGGCGGTATTCTCGGCGCGGCGGCCCTCATCATCAAGAAAAAGCCCTCCGCCGCCGAGCTCATCGGCAAGCTGACCCCCTGGCAGGGATGGATCGGTATCCTGCTGCTCCTCTGGGGCATCTGGTATTTGATCCAATCCTTCAGCTGGATGGCTTATGGCTTGTTTGGTATCTTCTTGCTCATTACAGCCATCGTGGAGATCGTCCTCGGGTTCCTGCTGGGCTTCAGCCTCATCGCCAAGTTCGCCGGCGAGAAGGGCGAGAAGATATTCAACGCCGTCTCCCCCTTCCAGGGCATCTTCGGCATCATCGCCATCCTGCTTGGTATCTACTGGCTGCTTACGGGGTTTGGCCTATTCGGATTCATGGCCTACTAGGAGATTCAGTAAAAAGGGGCGGTCAATTTGGCCGCCCCTTTTTTTAAGGTAAGGCACCGAAGCGGATGTATCAAAATGGTCCGCCTCGGCTGATAAACGGACCGGTCCAAGGGTTTAGGGGCTGGGGAGGGGGGTGCAGCGGTCCCCTCCCCCCTCTGGGGGGAGGCGCGCTTACGGGCTAGGGAGAGGGGTGCAGCTACCCCCTCTCCCTTTTAGGGAGAGGGCAGGGGTGAGGGTCGAGGCCTATTGGTGTAAAACGGGCGGGTGTGGACACCCGCCCCTACGTCGGCAAATTGCGGATGCGCTCCGTAGGGGCGACCGTCCACGGTCGCCCGCCGTCGGCGCGGGAGGTCCGCCCCTACATCGGCGCGCCGCACCCCGAGCAGAACTTCACTCCTTCGTTCACCAGGGCGCCGCACTTGGCGCACTTGACCTTTACGATCTCCTTGCCCCCGGTCGTCACGGCCGCCATCACCTCCGCGTGCGCCTGGTCGCGCTTCACATCGCCGATCTCGACTACGAAGATGACTCCGAGCCAGCTTAAGAAAAGGGGGACCACAAAGCCGATTCCCCCACGACCGTTCTTCTTACCAATGATGGTGCCCACAACCACCGGCGCCACCCAAAACAAAAGCACCACCATAATGACTTCGAACTCACTCATGAAAGCCTCCTTATCGGAAGAGGGTCTCCCATATTATCTGAAGCAGTGCCTCCCGGAAGAATATAATAGAAGAGCCTTCTAATGTGCAGGCATTTTATGCTGAGCCACGCGTTGGTTTTTTTCACGTGAGGCAGGGATGAACCGGCCCCCCAAGCCGCCCGAGGCCCTCCGCGCCGCCCTGGAGCGATTGAAAACCGCCGGCGTCGCCTCGCCGCGCGCGGACGCCGAGCTCCTCCTGGCCCGCCGCCTGGGCGTGGAGCGCCACGGGCTCTACGCCGGGGTCGAGCCGGACCCGGAGACGCTGGAAGGATTCGCGGCCGACATCGAGCGCCGCGCCCGACGCGAGCCGCTCCAGCTCATCCTCGGCGAAACCGAGTTCTACGGGATACGGCTCGAGGTCCGCCCCGGCGTCTTCATCCCCCGCCCCGAGACCGAGGTCCTGGTCGGGCTGGCCCTCGAAAATTTACCCGAAGATGCGGAACTGGCCTACGACCTCGGCTGCGGCTGCGGGAACATCGCCTGCGCCCTGGCCGTGAACCGGGTGAATCTCCGGGTAACGGCGACTGACCTCTCGGCGGAGGCCGTGGAGCTGACGCGGGAGAACGCGGCGCTCTGCGGCGTGGGGGGGAGGGTCGAAGTTATTCAAACGGACCTGGGCGCGGGGCTCGCGGAAAGGGCCGACCTCCTCTGCTGCAACCCGCCCTACGTGCCCGCGGGGGAGATTGGCGGCCTGGAGCCCGAGGTGCGCGACCACGACCCGCTCCCCGCCCTGGACGGGGGCGAGGACGGCCTGGCGGTCATCCGTCGCCTCGCCGGGGCGGTGAAAAGTTTAATCAAGCCCGGCGGCCTGGCGCTCGTCGAAATCGGCGACGGTCAGGGGGGGGCGGCGCGGCGGATTTTCGGAAAAATTGCCGGCGCGCGGGTGGAGATAAGAAACGACCTCGCCGGTCGTCAGCGCGTCGCCGTGGTGCATCTGGCTCCAACGTAGGGGCCGACCTTTAGGTCGGCCCGCAGACCCCCTCTCCTCGTGGGAGGTCTGCAAGGCACGGGCCAACGGTCCCCCTCTCCCTGTGGGAGGCCTGCGAGGCACGGGGCCGGGGTGAGGGCTGCCACCTGTCCCCTCTCCCTTTTAAGGAGAGGGCTAGGGTGAGGGTCGGGGCCGGGAACTTGAAAGCGGCGGGGTTAGGAAACCCCGCCCTACATTTTCCCCTCCCCCCTCTGGGGGGAGGCTCGCCTACGGGCCAGGGTGAGGGGTGCAGCTACCCCCTCTCCCTTTTAGGGAGAGGGCGGGGGTGAGGGTCGGGGTCGGGAACGTAAATAAGGCAGCCTGCGGGCGACCGCAGAGGGTCGCCCCTACATCATCGCAACCTGGGGTGAGGGTAGCCATAAAAAAGCGCGGCGGCCCGCAGGGGATTCATCCCACGGGGCCGCCCTACGTAACCACAATCAGGGTGAGGCGAATCTACCTCCGCCGCAGCTCCCCCACCAGCCCCAGCACCCGCCGCGTTATCTCCCCCAACAGCTCCAACTCCAGCCGCTCGTTCAACCCGTGGACCCGCGTCGGCATGTCCGCCGGGTTCGGCTCCGAGGGGAAGGGGACGTACCCGTAGGCGTCGTAACCGGCCCAGCGGAGCTGCCGCGAGTCGGTCCCCCCCAGGCAGATGGTGGGGATGAGCTCGAGCTTGGGGTCCCAGGAGGGCAGAAGCTCCCGCGCCGCCTCCACCACCGGGTGGTCGGGGGTCGAGGCGCTGGCCGGGTGGGCGTTCTCCACGGCGACGTCCACGGGCAGGCCCTCCACCATTTTTTTGAAAAGCGCCAGCCTGTCCTCGGGCTCGCTGCCGGGCAGCAGGCGGCAGTCGCAATGGAGCACCACCTCGCCGGGGATGATGTTGAGCTTCTGGCTGCCCTGGACCATGGTCGGGGCGAGGGTGTCGGCGTAGATGGCCTTGAAGAGCGCGGGCAGCCGGGCGGAGAGCTTGCCGACGTCCCCGAGGAGCTTTTGCCAGGCGCGGGCGTCGCCCCGCTCCAGCCGCTTCATCAGGGGCCCGTCGTCGCCGACCAGCCGGTCCAGGAGCCCCCGGTTGGCGGGGAGTACCCGGTACTCGAGGGGCAGCTTCTCCAGCCTACGCAGGACCTCGCCCAGGACGTACATCGCCTGCTCGTCCCCCGGCACGGCGGCGTGCTCCTGGGTCCCGCGGATGTTGAAGCGCAGCCGGAGCTGGCCCTTCTCGCCGATCATGAAGGAGGCGAAGCGCCGGTCTCCGATGTCGTAGACCTCGCCGCCGCCCTCGGTGAGCGAGGCCCAGCAGTCGGCCAGTTCGGGGCGGTTCTTGACTATCCAGCCGATGCCGGCGCCGCCGCCCACCTCCTCGTCGGCCGTGGCCAGGAACCTCACCGGCCGCCCGCCGCCGCCCTTTTTCGCCAACTCCACCAGCGTCACCGCCTGGGCCGCCACCACCCCCTTGCAGTCTATGGCCCCCCGGCCCCAGACGCAGCCCTCGGCGATTTCGCCGCCGAAGGGGTCACGCTTCCACTTGGCGAAATCGCCCGCCGGCACCACATCCAGGTGCCCCATTATAAGGAGAGGCTTCTTGCCCTCGTCGCCCGGGAGGAGCGCCGCGACGTTCCCCCGACCGACCTGGCTCTCCACGACCTCGGCGGGGACCCCGCGCTCGGTGAGCCAGCCCGCGAGGAACCGGGCGCACTCCAGCTCGTTCCCCGGCGGGTTGGTGGTGTCGAAGCGGATGAGGGCGGAAAGGAGCGCGGCGGCCTCGTCTCGCAACCGGCAAAAATCGTCCATCGCGCAACCCCTGTCTTTTTTAGGGAACGCAGCGCCCTCCATTATACAAGCCCGGGGCTTTCACATCCAAGCCGGCGTGATATAATCTTTTAAAAATCCGCCGCGAGGAGCGCCATGCCCGAATACGACGACGCCCTGAAGCGCGTCACCGCCGCCGTCGCCGACCTCTGGGGGTGTCTTTGACCCGGAGGCCAAACGGAAGCGCCTGGATGAGCTGAACCAACTCATGGCCGAGCCCGGCTTCTGGCAAAGTTCCCGGGAGGCCGGAAAGCTCACCGGCGAGGCCACCCGCCTGACCCAGGAGCTCGACCGCGCCGAGGGCCTGAAAAAAGAGCTCGCCGAACTCAAGGAGTTGGGGGGGATGGCCCGGGACGAGGGCGACGCGGCTGAGCTGGCGCTCGTCGCCGAGGATTTGGAAAAACTCGCCGACCGGGCGCTGGCCCTCAGCGCCGAGGCGCTCCTCTCCGGCCCCTACGACGACCAGGACGCCATCGTCGAGCTGCACCCCGGCGCCGGCGGCACCGAGTCCGCCGACTGGGCCGAGATGCTCCTGCGCATGTACACCCGCTATTTCCAACTGAAAGGCTGGAAGGCGGAGCTTCTGGAGATAACCGCCGGCGACGAGGCGGGCATCAAGTCGGCCACCCTCGCCGTGCGCGGGGAACTCGTCTTCGGTCACCTGCGGGGCGAGATAGGCGTCCACCGCCTGGTGCGGCTCTCCCCCTACGACGCCAACCACCGCCGCCACACCTCCTTCGCCGCCCTCTACGCCTACCCCGACCTGGACACCGACGTCGAGGTCGAGATAAATACCGACGACCTGCGCGTGGACGTCTTCCGCTCCTCGGGCCACGGGGGGCAGTCGGTCAACACCACCGACTCCGCCGTGCGCATCACGCACCTGCCCACCGGCATCACGGTGAGCTGCCAGAACGAGCGCAGCCAGAAGTACAATAAGGAATCCGCCATGCGGGTGCTGCGGGCGCGGCTGGCAGATTACTACCGCCGCCAGCGCGAGGAGGAGATCGCCGATTCCAAGGCGGCCAAGCGCGACATCGCCTGGGGCTCGCAGATAAGAAATTACGTGCTGCACCCCTACCGGCTGGTCAAGGACCCGCGCACCGGCGAGGAGACCTCGAACGTGGACGCGGTGCTGGACGGGGACCTGGACCGCTTCGTGGAGGCGTACCTGCGCTGGAGCCACGGGAAGGCGAGGAATACCAATGGATAGAAAAAACCAATTGCAGATAGCGTCCATCGGCGCGCAGATTGATGAAACGAAATACGTCATCTTCAACTGCGACGCCTTCGACTGGTTAAGTAAACGAGAGACAAATTCAATACACGCCGTGGTCACCGACCCGCCTTACGGTCTCCGGGAGTACGACAAGGATCAGTTGGAAAAACGGAAAAACGGAAACGGCGGTGTATGGCGCATACCACCGACGTTTGACGGGCAGAACCGCAGCCCCCTGCCGCGCTTCACCGTCTTAAATGACAACGATTACCAGCGGCTCTCTTCTTTCTTTTCGAAATTGGCACAATATCTAATGAGAGTTCTAGTACCGGGGGCGCACGTTTTCATTGCCACAAACCCCCTGGTATCCCATTACGTAGACATGTCCTTGATCGAATGCGGCTTTGAGAAAAGAGGCGCAATTATCCGAAGGGTTATCACACTGCGTGGAGGAGACAGGCCGAAAAACGCCCACCAGGAGTACCCCGGCATAACTGTCATGCCCCGCTCGTGCTGGGAGCCCTGGGAGCTTTTCCGCAAACCCCTCGAGGGTACAGTCGCCCAGAACCTACGGAAATGGAAAACGGGTGGATTGAGGAGAGTATCCGGAAATGAGCCTTTCAAAGACCTGATTCCCTCCTCGCCCGCCCGGGGAACAGAGAGGGAAATCGCCCCCCACCCCAGCTTGAAACCGCAGGAGTTCATGCGAAAAATCGTCCGGGCGAGCCTCCCCCTCGGAGAGGGAACGGTCCTCGATCCGTTCATGGGCTCGGGCTCGACCGTCGCCGCGGCGGCGCACCTCGGGTATCAATCAATCGGGTTGGAGATCAACGAGGAGTACTACAACATGGCGGTCACCGCCATTCCCAAGTTGGCCGCACTTTAACCGAGCGGAGTTAAACCGTGAGTTACGAACTGGACAGGTTGGTCCCGCTACCGCCGCAGCTTACAGCGGACCAGATTCACCGCGCGGTGGAGTACGTCGAACGCGAGGCGGCTGAATGGATAGATGTGTACTTCGAGCAGAAGAATATATTCAGTGCCTTCGTCGGCATCTTGGGTACCAGGGCACTCGATTCGGTGTCGGTTTACGAGAAGAACCGACAGACCGACCTCGCCCAAACACGCTTCCCGGACCTGATTCGCAGGGTAAGCGGTAAAAAACAATCCCCCGACGATTGCCTGGAATCAAAAGCCAGTATTCGACCCTGGGCCGTTCAAGCCCACTACAACCACGAGGGGTGGTACATCGTCTGGAGATACCTCGTTGACAAAACGATGAGCATCGAAGACGGAAAACCCGTAATCGTCTGGAGGGTTGACGTTGTATATCTGACGTCTGCGGATTGGAAATACGAGGGAAGCGGCGCCGGGCCTGGCGGTGGCGGACGCACGCACACATTCGGGGTGGACAAACCGGCGGCAAAGTTGAATGGAAAGGCAGTCTATAAAAGGACGGACTTAACGGTCAAGGACGGAAAACCTGTCCCGAAGAACAATAAAAAGTAAGTACCCATGCCCGGTTGGCTCATCGTTTTACTGTGCGTTTTTCCGGGGCTGCCGCTGGCGGTCTTCGTCGGTCTTAACGTCTCCCGGTTTTTCAGATTGGCCCGGCCCAGCCCCATGCCGCACTGGATGGCGCCCCTGATTGACAACCCCGTCCGGCGGCTGCTCTACCCGACCCGGCGGGTCGTGGACCAGCTCGGCGCGGAGCCGGGGATGCGCGCGCTGGAGGTCGGACCGGGGCACGGGACGTACACCCTGGCCGTCGCCCGGCGGCTCGGGGACGCGGGCAAGCTCGTCGCCGTGGACATCCAGCCGGAAATCATCGAGCGGCTCCAGAGGCGGATCGAGCGCGAGGGTGTGAAAAACGTGGAGGCGCGCACCGCCGACGTCCACGACTTGCCCTTCCCCGACGGCTCCTTCGACCTGGTTTTTTTAATGATGGTCCTGGGCGAAATCCCCGACCCCGTCGGGGCGCTGCGGGAGTTTTCGCGGGTGCTCAAGCCGACCGGAAGGCTGGCCGTTCAGGAATGGCTCCCCGACCCCGACTACCACCCGGCGGGAACCTTGGTGAAATGGGGCGCGGAGGCGGGCCTGGTTCTTACGGCGAAGCGGGGGGGCTTCTTCAACTACACCCTTTTATTCGCCCCGGGGAGAGGGTAGGATGCCGGCGCGGCTCCCCTGGCACCGTCTGGTCGTCTGGTTCGCGGCGGGCCTGGCGGTCTCGGTGGCCGTCATACTCATCTGCTCTATACCCGGCGCGGAGCCCCTGTGCGGCCGGACCTACGACGCCGCGACCGACTCGCCGCTGGGCGGGGTCGAGGTGACCGTCTGGCCGGTGGACCCGCCGGAACGGTTCGACCCGGCGGATTACGACGCCGAATCGGGGCCCGACGGCCGTTTTTCCATCCCCATCCCGAAAAAGCTTTACCCCGTCAGGCTCTTCTTTCGCGCCGACGGCTACGCGCCGCTGCAAACGATGACGGCGGGGTCGGGCAACCTGGCGGTGGCGCTCACCCGCGCCGAGGCGGTCACCCCGACGACCGTCCTGCCCCCGGAACAGGCCGACGCCGGTCCCACCACCGAGGAACCGTAATTTAAACGGGAGGCACGCTTGCGTATCCTCGTTTTCCTGAGCCGCGACTGGGAGCGCCAGCGCGACGTCGCGTCGGACATCAAGCAGGCGGTGGCCCTGACCGGCGGCTCCGACCTGGACTCCGACGGCGAGTCGGACATCACCGTCATCCCCAGCCGGGACCGGGAGGAGTTCGACCGGGAGCTGCCCCAGGCCGATGTGCTCTTCGCGTGGAGCCTGACGCCGGAGCGGCTGAAGTGCGCCGAAAATCTAAAGTGGGTCCAGCTCGCCTCGGCGGGCGTGGAGCGCGTCCCGGTGGGGGAGATAGTCGGGCGGGGGATCGTGTTGACCAACGCCCGGGGGGTGTACTCGGTGGCGGTGGCGGAGCACGCGCTGGCGCTCCTTTTGGCCCTGGCGCGGCGGCTGCCCGAGGTCGTGCGGCGGCAGTCCGAGCGGCGCTGGGAGCCCGACGCCGTGGCCTACCGCCAGACCCTCGCGGCCGGGAAGCGGGCGGCGATTCTCGGATTCGGGAGCATCGGGGTTGAGATAGGGCGGCGGCTGGCCGGCTTCGGGGTGGAGACATGGGCCCTGGTGAACCGTCCGCGGCTGGTGCGCGAGGCGAGCCGTGTCTTCGGCGCCGACGACTGGCGGGAGATGCTGGGCGGCGCGGACTTCGTCTTCAACTGTCTCCCCGAGACCGACGCGACCCGGGGTTGGCTCGACGCGGAGCGGCTGGCCGCGTGCAGGCGGGGGGCGCTTCTGGTGAGCGTGGGCCGCGGCTCCACCGTGGACGAGGCGGCGCTGACGAAGGCCCTGGCCGAGGGGCGCCTGGGCGGCGCGGCGGTGGACGTCCTGGAAAAAGAGCCGCTGCCCGCCGATTCTCCCCTGTGGACCACCCCAAATTTGCTGATCACCCCCCACGTGGCGGGGCTGACCGAGGGGATGTTCGCGGCCGTCACCGGGCTTTTCACGGAGAACCTGCGGCGGTTCTTGACGGGGCGGGAGCTGATGAACGTGGTGGACCCCGGGCGGGGGTACTAGACGGCCACCCTTGCCCCGGTTGCAATGACGTAGGGGCCGACCTTTAGGTCGGCCCGTTTAATATAAGGCAGCCCTCACCCCGCTAATTGCGATGCCGTAGGGGCGGGTGTCCACACCCGCCCGCGGGCGACCGTGGAGGACTCGTCCTACCGGTCGCCCCTACGGGGAATTGCGCGGTTTGAAACGTAGGGCGGGGATTCCCATCCCCGCCGCTTTTTTAAAAAGAAGCCCTCACCCTTAATCCCTCTCCCACAGGGAGAGGGAAACCACTGCAACCCTCACCCCGGCCCGTAGGTGCGCCTCTCCCTAAGAGGGAGAGGGGGCCGCTGCACCCCCCTCCCTGGCCCGTAAGCGCGCTTCCCCCCAGAGGGGGGAGGGGACCGCGCCCCTCACCCCGGCCCGTCGGCGCGCCGCTCCCACGGGTGGAGAGAAATCGCGGGCCGACCTAAAGGTCGGCCCCTACGAGGGTGATGCGCAATTCTCACCCCACCCGAGGGGGAAACGCAAATCCCCTACAGGAGCGGGGCCAGTTTTTTATCGAAAACCTCCGCCGGCACCGAGGACCGCAGCACCTCCCCCAGCCCGGCCCAGGTGACCCCCGGGCTCCGCTCGTAGAGCGCCCGACCGGCCGCCAGGAGCTGCGACGCGGCGGGACCCTTCATCAGCAGGCTGAAGTCCTCCCCCCCGAACTTAAACACCACCACACTCTCGCACAGGCCGTCCGCGCGCTCGACGATGAAGAACCGGACCTGGTTCTCCACGTCGCCCCGGCGGTCGAGGTGCTTGAGAACCCAGCTCCGGCCGCCGCTCCCCGCCACCCCGACCAGGTCCCCGCCCTCCGACGGGACGCGGACCAGGTTCCCCAGCGCCACGTCGAGCTTGGGGTGCGTATCCCCCGCGCTCCGCAGGCGCTCACCGATACCCTCTAAACTAACCAAGTGAAAGAGGGCGACGTCGGTCTCGCGGACGAGGGAGTAGAGCCGCGTGGCCAGGATGAACTCGTTGGAGGAATCGAAGGCGGGTCCGAGGACGAGGGTGCTGCTCCGCTGGAGGAGGAAGATGGTTTTCAGGTCGCCCCGGAGCAGGCCCAGGGTCTTCTCGTAATCGAAGCTATATACTACTTGCGTGATTCCTTAATTGTATTGTCAAGCTCAGACCAAGTTAATAGTTCACTCTGTTCATAAAGGATTACACCATGTTCTAAAAGGGTTGAGGCTATAGGTCCCGATATTATTAAGCTACAATTTGAGTCTCCGTATTTAAAAACAACAATAGCCTTACAGGTTTTTTCCTCACTTTCCACATCCTCACGTTCCACTATGAAAAATCTAACCTGATTATCTACATCGTATTGCCTTCTCAATTGTCTAAATATGTGGCTGTTACAATTGAAACCAACGAGCCCTACAAACTCTTTATCTCCTATTTTTGCAAGGTTATTCAACGCAGTATCAATATTGGTGTATTTTTTTGGTATTCCTTCCTCAAATAAATCTTTTTTCAAACCATCTAAACTAAACACATGATAGAATTTAATATCCTGTTCTTTAATAAGTTTCCCCAATCTAATGTGAAGGATAAATTCGTTGCCAGAGTCAAATTTAGGCCCTAATATAAATGTACTACTACGTTGAAGCATGAAGATTCTAGTTATTATATTGCTTGAATTATCCTGCAAGAGTCCCAAGCTTTTTTCGTAATGAAGATCTCGCCCTTGATGAAACTCTTCAATTAATGTAGGTTGTTCAGCAATTAAAGTAGGCTGTTCAACACTATGCAAGGGGTTTTTTTTACGAGTATTTTCTATGCTTTTTATTGCTTTACTAATATAGTTTATCATTTTTATTTTTGATTCACCGTCAATACACTCATTGTTTTCTACATAGTACTCGAAATGTTGATATTGATGTATATTAAAAGGGACTTCTGTATCGTGATCAACTAATAATATACACCTCTCATTTATAGCGTGACGATAGCCTAATTCAAACATGACATTTGCATTTAAACCTCTTAAATCTGCAATAACTAAGTCGGCAGATTTTATTTCCTCTTTTATTTCTGTAGTAATAGAACCATCTAAACCTACTAGTTCGTCAATCCTTATAGCTTTGTATTTACAAGCGCTGAGTGCTGGTTTAATGACATTATCACGAAGATCATCAGATATCTTTCTTTCCTCAGAGTCAACTGTACCTAAAGGACAGATGATAAAACAAATCCTATCTTCCCTATGTGATTTATCTGGCATCAACCACCTCACATAAGTAAGTGTTCAAACGAACGATAGTAGTTTATAGAATAAAAACACGTATGTCTACAGACTTTAGTAGACAAAATGTATTTAAAAAGAAAATTTAGATGTCTTTCTCTTAGTGGATACCGCGGTGCATCTCGGTCACCAGGGAGAAGCCCGTGGACCGGAGTATCCCCTCCGCCGACAGGTCGCGGTCGTCCATGGGGCTCCCCCCTCGTTTTACGGGGTCAGGACGATGTAGCTGCTCAAGAATCCGGCCACGACCAGGAGCACCCCGACGATGCCCAAAACCGGCGTCAGGACGCGCCAGAGCTTCACCCGGCCGGTCAGCTCCCGGACCAGCTCCTGTTCGCTCTTGAGGCTGACGATGAAGCGGTCGTCGCCGGTCTTGCGCATGGCCAGCTCTCCCCCGGCGTCGGTCACCACCCCCAGGGTGTAGACGTTCACCCCTTCGGGGATGAGCCATTCCTGCTTGCGGTAGCCGAGGACGCGGTTGTCGCCGAGGCCGACCTCGGGCTCGAAGCGGTCGTGGACGACGTGGGCGCCGATGACCTCGGCCCCTCTCACCGCGACCTTCGTCCGGCCCGAGCCGTCCACCACGTAGAAGTCCACGGCGTCGGTCTCGTCGGAGACGGTCTCCCAGACCTGGCTCACGCGCCTCTGGCGGCGGCCCTGGGAGTCGGCGACCAGCTCGGTCACCTGGCGCTGCCGCTCCACCAGGCTCCTGTACCACACCCCCCGTCTGCCCGAGAGCGGCGCGGTCAGGTAGCCCTCCGCAGCTAGGGTCCCCTTGAGCTCGCAGGGGAAGGAGAAGGAGCCGTCGAGCCCCTCCTCCTTGGAGGTCTTGTACGTGTCGGCGATTTCGGCGGCCGAGTAGGTCTCGGTGCCGACGATGTCCGCCTGCTTGCGCCGGGCGGCCCCCAGAATGAAGAACCCGATGACGGCGACCAGGACGCACACCCCGCCGCCGACGAAGAACACCATGCCGTCCATCGCCCCTCCCGTCGTTATTTTCCGGGTAAAGAATACCAAATCCGGTCGGTGAGTGGGGGTCAAAAGAGGCCGCGCGCGAGGGCCGAGGCCCCGGTCACGAGGGCCTAGGCTCCGAGGGCGAGGGCCGCGGCCCCGATAACGAGGGCTGCAGCCCCGATGAGCCCCGCGTCGCCCCCCAACTCCCCACAGACCACGTCCAATTCGGTGGGGGTGCGGAAGCGGTTCCGGGCGAGGGACTCCCGGGCGGGCCCGAGGATGAGCTCCCCGGCTCCGGCCAGGCCGCCGCCCACCACCGCCAGGTCCACGTCCAGGAGGGTCTGCGCCAGGGCGAGCCCCCGGCCGAGGTAGCGCCCCGCCTCCTTCAGCAGCCCGGCGCAAATCGCGTCGCCCCCGCGGGCGGACTCGGTGACCAGCCGGGCGTTGATGTTTACCGGGTCGCCCCCCGCCGCCGCGAGGAGGTCGGGGAGCCTTCCCTCTTCCGCCAGTTCCATGGCCCGCCGGCGCACCGCCGAGGCCGAGGCGTAGGCCTCCAGACATCCCCGGCGTCCGCAGTTGCAGGGCCGGCTGCCCGGCTCCACGGTCAGGTGGCCGATTTCCAGGGCGTTCCCCTTCACGCCCAGAAGCGGCTTGCCGCCGAGGACCGCCCCGCCGCCGACCCCCGTGCCCAGGGTGACCCCCAGACAGTAGGGGTGCCCCCGCGCAGCCCCGCGCCAGTACTCGCCCAGGGCAAAGGCCGTGGCGTCGTTCACCAGGGTGACCGGGAGCCCCAGCGCCTCGGCGGCCATCTCCGCCAGCGGCGCCTGGCCCAGGTCCGGGAGGTTGACCGGCGAACAGACCCACCCGCGCCCCGCGTCCATGGGCCCCGGAACCGCCAGGGCCAAGGCGTCCGGCTTTCCGCCCGTTTCGGCCGAGAGCTCCTCCAGAAGCTCCGCCAGCGTCCGCAGGAATACGTCGGGCCGCCGGTCCCCGCGCGGCGGGGCCTTCCGCCGGGCGACGACGCGCCCCGAGGCGTCCACCAGACCCGCCCGGAGGTTGGTCCCCCCGAGGTCCACCGCGTAGATCAACCGCTCACCCGTCATGGCACCTTTACAGAAAAGCCCGCCGCTGGTATTCTACCAAAAGCTGAAAAGGGGGTGTCGTTGGCCGACAGGCTCAAGGTTTGGTTCGTGGACGACGAGCAGGAGCGCCACGCCGAGTTCGACCGCCGGCACGGCGCGCGGTACGACGTCCGTCACTTCAACCGCCCCGACGAGGTCCTCGCGGCCCTCGAGAACGGCGATAAGCCCGACCTGCTCCTCTCCGACGTCTTCTTCCTCCGGGAGGACGCGGGGGACCGGGCCGCCGAGATGCAGCGGGAGATGCGGGAGCTGGACGAGCGCCTGGCCGCGTTCGCGCGGCGGTACGCCGAGGTCTACGCGCCGGAGGGTCTGGAGCTCGCGGCCAAGCTGCACCGGGAGCGGCGACCCTTCCCCAACGTCGTCTACTCCTCGAAGGCGGCGATTCTCCTGGACGAGCGCGGCTTCTCCCGCATCGCCCGCGAGGCGGGGCCGGTGTGGATTCTCAAGGGGAAAGAGGACGCCGAGGCGGAGCAGCTCAAAATCGAGAGCGTGAGCCTGGGGTGGAGCTGGCGCAGGCGCTACCTCCAGGTGAAGGGGCTCCTGGCCATCGTGGCCATCGCGGCCCTGGCGATGGGCTGGTTCCTGGGGATGCTCCTGGGCCGTGTCATGTAGGGTACGGCGCGGTCGGGTGAGGATCGGCGGGCCGAAGCGGCCCGTTTTTTGACCCGGGTCGGGGCGTAGGTGAGGGCCGCCCCCTGTCCCCTCCCCCCTTTGGGGGGAAGCGCGCTTACGGGCTAGGGAGAGGGGCGAGGGGCGGGTGGGCGTGGACACCCGCCCCTACGTTGACCGCGAAACAGGCCCGTAGGGGCGACCGTCCACGGTCGCCCGTATTTGCGGTATATCGTCAAAACGGGTGGACCTGAAGGTCCGCCCCTACATCGCAACCGGGGTGAAGGCTGACCTGCCCCCTCTCCCTTCCAGGGAGAGGCGCGCCTACGGGCTAGAGTGAGGGTCTAGGCCGGGAACGTGAAAGCGGCGGGGATAGGAATCCCCGCCCTACGTTTTAGGAGAGTCTCGCCTACGGGCTAGGGTGGGGGGTGTAGCGGTCCCCTCTCCCTTCCAGGGAGAGGCGCGCCTACGGGTTAGGGGTGAGGGCTACCTTATAAAAACGGTCGGGCCCTAAAACCCGCCCCTATGTTAGCACCCCCCCGGCGCCATCACGACATCCAGGTCACATCCAGTATGTTCCCCAGCCGCTCGGGGTGGGTCGAGGTGAAAACATAGACCTGCACCCTGTCGGACTTGGAATCGGCGACCTCGATCTTCAGGCCGGGCCCCCCCACGGACACCCAGTACCATACGCGGTCCCGACCCCGCCGGATGCCGTACCCCCCAGAGTCGGACAACCGGATGAAGGTCGGCTCCGTGGAGATGACGTACCGGCGGGCGATGGTTTTCTTGAACACGCCGAAGGTCAGAACGAGCCGGGTTTGGGTGACGGTGACGACGAACTGGGTGAAGCACAACCCCACGAAGAGCGCGACGGAGGCCGTGACGGTGCAGGCCCAGAAGATGGTCCGCTCCCCCGGCGTCCGGAAGCCGCCCCACAGGACCACGCCGAGCACCAGCAGCCCGACGGCGGTGACCGTTATCCAGAAGGAAACCCGGGAGACGGTGCTCTCCCGGTAAACGACGGTATCGTGGGGCGTCTGGTTCATCGCGGGGCGCTCTCCCGGCTTTTCGCGAAATAGGCCCGCAGCGCGCCGAGGAGTTTCTCCAGCTCCGTATCTTCCCGCGTGTCGCGGTCGCCGCAGGAGCCCAACAGGGCGACGACGATGGGCAGGTTCTCGTCGGCCAGACCGTAGCAGACCCGGTTCCCCTCCCGGCGGAAGGTGACGAGCTGGGCCCCGCGCATGATGGCCAGGTGCTGGGAGATGTTGGGCTGCTTGAGCCCCAGGGCGGCGCGCAGGTCGTCCACGCAGGACACGTCACGGGCCAGGAGCTCCACGATGCGCAGCCGGGTGGGGTGGGCCATCGCCTTGAAAAGACGCGCCGTTTTCTCGCACCGTTCCGGCTCTTCCACGGTCCTCCTCAGGTGTTTAACCTGTTGCGAATATACGAAAATTGTAGTTCCCTGTCAAGCCGGGCTGAGGGTCGGGATAGTTTCCCTCTCCCCGTGGGAGCGGCGCGCCGACGGGAATAAGGGTGAGGGCTGCCATCACCCCTCCCCCCTCTGGGGGGAAGCGCGCTTACGGGTGGGGGAGAGGGGCGAAAGCGGCGGGGACTAAAGTCCCCGCCCTACATTTAGGAGAGGCTCGCCTACAGGCTAGTGTAAGGGGTGAAGCGGTCCCCTCTCCCTTCTAGGGAGAGGCTCGCCTACGGGCTGGGGTGAGGGGGGAAACGGCCCCCTCTCCCTTTTAGGGAGAGGCTCGCCTACGGGCTAGGGTGAGGGTCGAGGTTGGGAACGTAAAAAAGGCGGCCCGGAGGACTCGCCCAATAGGACCGCCCTACTTCATCCGCCACGAGTCGTCGGCCGCGGTCGCGCTGGCGCCGGGGCGGGCGAATCCCGGAACGACCCCGCCCGCTTGACCGGGTGTATACTAATGTGTATACTGCTGTCATGCAAAGCCCGGCCTCCAAAGAGGTCCCCCCGCACCGCTTCGAGCGCTTCCTCGCGGCCACCACCTCCATCGCCAGCACCTACGAGGAGGACAAGCTCCTGGAAGCGATCATCTCCTCGGCCGAGGAGGTTGTCGAGGCCGGCGCGAGCTCGATTCTCCTCCTGGACGCCGGCGGCGCCTTCCTCCGCTTCGCCATCGCCACCGGACCCGTGGCCGACAAGGCCCTGCCGGTCAAGGTCCCCGTCGAGGGCTCCATCGCCGGCTGGGTCGTCACCCACCGCCGCCCGGTCAACCTGGCCAAGGCCGGGGACGACCCCCGCCACTTCCCCGGCGTGGACAAAAAAACCGAGCTCAAGACCGAGAGCCTGCTCTGCGTGCCGCTTTTGGTGGACGGAGAGGCCATCGGGGCGATTCAGACGCTCAACAAGCGCGGCGGTCGGCCCTTCACCGACGAGGATGAGCATTTCCTCGGGGCCATCGCCGTCCAGGCCGCCTACGCCCTGCGGCGGGTGGTGGAGGACCAGCGCCGGCGCGAGGAGCTCGACGAGCTGCGCGCCCGCGCCGCCGCCGAACAGACCGTCATCGGCGAGAGGGGCGGACTGGCAGAGGTCTTCGACATCGTCAAGAAGGTGGCCGACGCGAGGACCACGGTGCTTCTGCGCGGCGAGACCGGCACCGGCAAGGGGCTGGTCGCCCGGGCCATCTACTCGGCCGGAGTCCGCTACCGCCGCCGATTCGTCACCGTCAACTGCTCTAACATCCCGCCCGACCTCCTGGAGAGCGAGCTCTTCGGTCACGCCAAGGGCGCCTTTACGGGGGCCTCGGCGGTCAAAATCGGCAAGTTCAAGCTGGCCCATGGCGGCACGATTTTCCTGGACGAGGTGGGCGACATCCCCCTGGGGCTGCAGATCAAGCTCCTGCGCGTGCTCCAGGATCAGGAGTTCGAGCCGCTGGGCTCCAACGACACCGAGAAGGTGGACGTGCGGGTCATCGCCGCCACCAGTCGGGACCTGGAGGCCGCCATCGCCGAGGGGCGCTTCCGCGAGGACCTCTACTACCGCCTGAACGTGGTGAGCGTGGAGCTGCCGCCGCTGCGCGACCGCCGCGAGGACCTGGGCGAGCTGGTGGACCATTTCCTCAAGAAGTACTCCCTGGAGACGAACAAGCGGATGCTGCGGGCCGCCCCCGAGGCGCTCGAGGTCATCGCCGCCTACGACTGGCCGGGCAACGTGCGAGAGTTGGAGAATGCCGTCGAGCGGGCGGTGGTGCTGGGCGAGGGCGAGGTGCTGCTGCCGGAGATGCTCCCCGTCCACGTCCGCGGCGGGCGGGGCTACACCGTTCCCGAGGACGCCACCCTGGTCGAGGCCCAGCACAGCTTCAAGCGGTACTTAATCGCCAAGGCCCTGGACGCCCACGGGGGGAACCAGACCAAGGCCGCGGAGGCCCTGGGCATCCAGCGCAGTTACCTGAACCGGATTATCAAGCAGCTGGGCCTCCACCGGGCCGCGCAGGACTGATGTGCGGCGTCCGTGGTAGAGCCCGGGGAAAGCGGGGTGACGAGATGAGGACCATGAGAATCCTCGCCTGGCTGCTGCTTCTCGGAATGACGGCGGTCGCCGGTGAGCTCACCCTGGGTTATTCATCAGTCCTGGAGGCGGAATTCTTCCTCGCATTCCCGGATGAACAGGCAATTGACGTCGTAGACTGCTGTTTCCGCACACCAAGCGGGGAGAGACATGTCGACATCCAATTAGAATTCAGCCTGCCGGTGAACCCCGCCGCATTGAGAGGCGGACTCAGCCCGAATGGGTGCTGGGGTTACGTGGTGACGACGCTCGTGGACCGGGGCTCGGTCGAGGGGGACGAGCTGCTGATTTTCTTTCTTGAAGACCCCATGCCGTGGCGCATCAACCTGTACGCTCATCTCCACTCCTTCCATTTCAGCGACGATTATCTATACTTCCTCGGAGACTGCTTTGGTGACTCTGGCACCTCGGCCTGGCGCTTCCCGCTATTCCCCCAAATCGCCGAGCCGCCGCCCTCCGAGGAGCTCCTGGAGGAGCTTGCCGCTCAGTCCGTGGAGACCCTGGAACCGGATTGGCAATGGCTGCTGATTAGAGACACCGTCACACCGGATGCGGCGGCGCTCAAGGCCTGGCCGTACGAGCAGGAGTATTTCCTGACGGGGGATCATGTCGCCGGTTGCCCCTGGGGATTGCCGGTCCTGCGCAGGCTCGATCCCTGCAGCGGAGAATCTTCGCCGGTGGTGCAGGCTTCGGCCTCCTCCTATCTGACCAGGGATGTTTACGACATGGGACCGGAGGCGGCGGTGGACGGCCGCTTCGAGACGGCCTGGTGCGAGTGGGTTCCGGGAACGGGGGTCGGGGAGAGTCTGACGTTGACCTTCGACGGCGAATACCCCCTGGCCGGCGCGACGGTCCTGCCCGGTTATGCCCGCGACCCGGAGCTGTGGGGGAATAACGCCCGTCCCCGTCGGTTGTTGATTGAAGCCGCGGGCCGGACCTTCGAGTTCGAGCTGAAGGATGAACCGGCGCTCCAGGACCTGGAGCTGGAGAGCACGGTCTGGACGGATGCGCTCCGCGTGACCATCCTGGAGGTTTATCCCGGAGAATGCTGGGACGACACCTGCATCGCCGAAGTCACGCCGCTCTTCGACTCGGGCTTTTAAGGTGATGCCCCGCGAGGTCGAACCGCGGAGGTCCTCGAATGTCCTTGCGCCGGGAGATACGACGATCCGTAAAACCCCGTCCGCCCTGGCCCTGGGCATCCAGCGCAGCTACCTGAACCGGATAATCAGAAAGCTCGACATCGGGCCGAACCCCCGAGGTTAGATGGACCTGGACCTGGAAAAAATATCCGAGGCGCGGGAATTATTGAGAAAAGCGCGCGCGGCCGCCGACCTGCTCCGCAAGAAATCCCCGGAGGAGCTCGACCGCCTCGTGCGGGCCGTCTCCGAGGCGGCTCTCGCCGCCACCCGCGAGCTGGCCGAGTCCGCCGTCCGCGAGTCCGGCTTCGGCGTCGTCGAGGACAAGGTTCTCAAAAATACCTTCGCCGCCCGCGACGTGGCCGAGAGTGTATTGAAGCAGCGCACGGCGGGCGTCCTCTCCCGCGACCCGGAACGGGGGATAGTCGAGTACGGCGTGCCGATGGGCGTCGTGGCCGCCATCATCCCCTGCACCAACCCCACCTCGACGGCGGTCTTCAAGGCGCTCATCAGCCTCAAGGCGGGCTGCGCCGTGGTGATGAGCCCCCACCCGCGCACGGTGGAGTGCACCCGACGGGCGGCGGAAATCTGCCAAAGAGCGGTCGAGGGCGCGGGCGGACCGGCCGGTACGATTTCATGCCTTACCGGCGGCGTCCTGGCGGCCACCCGCGAACTCATGGGCCACGCGCTCACCGACGTGATTCTGGCCACCGGCGGCATGGGGCTGGTGCGGGCGGCCTACTCCTCGGGCAAGCCAGCCTACGGCGTGGGGCCCGGCAACGTGCCGGTCTACGTGGACCGCTCCGCCGACGTGGAAGCGGCCGTCCGGCACACTTTCCTAGGAACCACCTTCGACAACGGCGTCGTATGCTCCTGCGAGCAGTCCATCGTGGCCGACGCCCCCGTGGCCGACCGGGTCAGGCAGGAGTGCGCAAAAAGCGGCGGGCATTTCCTGAATCCCGAGGAAACGGCGAAGGTTTCCGCCCTTCTTTTCCCGGCGGGAGAGTTCAACCCCGCGGCGGTGGGGATGACCGCCCGCTGGATCGCGGAACGAGCCGGCGTCGAGGTGCCGGAAAAGACGACGGTTTTGCTGGCCGAGCTCGCGGGCGTCGGCCCCGACCACCCCCTCTCGGCGGAGAAGCTCTGCCCCGTGCTGGCGTTCTACACCGCCGACGGCTGGCGGCTGGGGTGCGAGCGCTGCATCGAATTGATAAAGTTCGGCGGGATGGGCCACACCATCTCCATCCACGCCCGCAACGCCGAGGTTATCGAGGCCTTCGCCCGGGAGAAGCCGGTCTGCCGGGTGCTGGTGAACACCTGCGCCGCCCTGGGCGCCGTCGGCTACACGACCAACCTCGAGCCGTCGCTGACCCTGGGACCCGGGGCCTGGGGCGGCTCCGCGACCGGCGACAACGTCACCGCGCGGCATCTGGTCAACGTCAAACGCCTGGCCTACGACCGCGAGGGGCTCCCCGGACGGGAGAGGCGCGAGCCCACCGAGGAGGAGATAGCCCTCGCGGTGAAGCGGGCCCTGGACGAGCTGGGGTATTAGATATAATGAAAGAAAAGCCTTTTGCACCGGCCATGCTGGTTCTTTTAACCGCCATGTGCGCCGCCGCCGCGCCGCTTGAGGTTGTTGGCGGCCTGGAGCCGTTCCTGGAAAAGTTCCCCAACGCGGCGGAGATCTACTTCCAGACCAAGGACCCGGAAGGCGTGGGGTTCTGGACGATTTCGACGCCCTCCGGCGAGATGGCGCCCGTGGGAATTCTCGGGCGCAGCATGGACGGGGTCGCCTCCGCGGGGCTCCTGGTCCACGAGGGGCCGGGCCCGGACGGCGTCGAGGACATATTCCTGCGGGCGACCGGGGAGGAGCCGGTCTCCTTCGGCGGGCCGCTGCGCGACCTGAACCCCGGCGTCTCCCCCGACGGGCGGGTGGTCTTCGCCACGGAGACGGAGCCGGAGCGCTTCGACCTCGCCCTGTGGGACGCCTCGGCCGGGATGCGCAGGCTGGACCTGGGCTGCGGCGACGAGACCGATCCCGCCATCCTCTGCGCCCCGGAGGACGGCCCGGCGGTCGTCGTTTTCCAGGCGCGCCAGGGGGAGGATTTCCAGCTCTACTACGCCGTGCTCGGGTCGGGCGACGAAGTAATCCGGGTCGAGCGCCTGATGGATTTCCCCGGCCGGGCGCTCAGCCCCGACGTGCTCAACCCGCGCCCCGACCGCGCCCCGGAGGACGGCGACACGTTCCCACTGGCCTTCCACGGCCTGGGCGACGACGACCAGCGGGACCTCTACCTCGCCGAGGTGACCTTCCACGGCGACCTCGACGACCCGGAGGGGATTCGGCTGACGGCGGACGAACCGGAGCGTCTCGCCGTATCCCCCGCCGACGACAAGTACCCCGAGCTCTTTCGCGACTCCGGCGGGACGCTCTGGTGCTTCTTCGCCTCCTTCCGCGACGGCGACTACGACCTCTACGCCCTGGACCTGGGGACGCGGGAGCTCTACCAGCTCACCGACCTGCCCGGCACGCAGACCGCGCCCTACGTCCGCGCCCTGGAGCCCTGACGGATTCACCCCTCGGAGGGAAGCGGTTTGAGGAAACTGGTCCTGACTGCGGTTCTCATGGCGAGCCTCGCGGGCGCGGAGGATTTCGGCGGCCCGGAGGAGTCCTGGTCGGATATGGTGCGCAGCTACAGCACGAACCTCGAATCCACGGACCTCGTATTTGTGGACTACGCCTCCGGGGAGCCGGTCCTGACCATGCTCGAGATGCAGATCGACGTCAAGCTCCTCGGCGTCACCGGGCGCTTCCCCGCCGGGATGGGGTCGGTCGGCAGCAGTGGGATACAAAACCCCCAAAATATCCTGGTCTATGAATCGCCCTCCGGCAATATAGGCCTGTGCAGATTCAATCCCAGCGAGCCGGAGGTCACCTTCGGCGGACCGGGTGAAGACCTCCAGCCGGAAATCTTCGGCGACGCCGTAATCGCCTACGCCCGCGAGAACGCCGAGGGCGGCTACGACATCGCCCTGCACACCGCCACCCGCGACGTCACCCTCGACCTGGGCCAAGGCGATGAGCTCTGGCCCACCTTCTTTTATGCCCCTAGCCATATAGGTTGCTATCCCGAAGACTACGATCCTTTCTCTTTCGATAATTATTTTAAGGATCCACCTCCTTTAAAAGACCCCCTCGACCTCCCCGTCGTCCTCATCTTTCAGGGCAACCCCGACGGCCGCTACCAGCTCTACTACGCCGTCCTGGGACCGGGGGCCGAGGTCCTCGCGGTCGAGCCGTTGCTCGACTTCCCCGGCGAGGCCATGTGCCCCGACATCCCCAATCACCACGGGCGAGAGGTGGGCCTGGTGGACGGAGGCGGGACCTGGATGGCCTTCCACGGCCTCGTGGACGGCAACCGGGACATCTACCTGGTCAAGCTCACCTTCCACGGCGACCCGGAAAACCCCGCCGGATGGAGTCTGGGCGCCGACAACCCACGGCGGTTGACCGACGACCCCGCCGATGACAAGTTCCCCGAGCTCTACACCACCTACCCCTACCCCGGCCATGAAACCGTCTGGTGCTTCTTCTCCTCGAACCGCGACGGCGACTACGACCTCTACGCCGTCAGCCAGGAAAGTGGTAAACTCTATCAGTTGACCGATCTCCCCGGCACACAGACCGCGCCGCTGGTGTTGACGTCGGGAAGATAGGGGGATATATGTTAAAAATTTCAGGATTAGCCTAACTCTCCCTCTTCGATGGCCGGAGAGCTTCGACATCGCCTGTCAACGGGCGTGCTTCACGTCAATGAACTCATCGCCCCTGTCTGCTGAGGTGAATGATTCCAGGTTCAGGAAATCACCTTGGCGACACGGACAGGGGGAATCAGCCTGACCGTCGGTGAGCCGGAGCGCCTCACCGAGTCACCCGCCGACGACAAGTACCCCGAGCTCTACCGCGACTCCGGCGGGACGCTCTGGTGCTTCTTCGCCTCCTTCCGCGACGGCGACTACGACCTCTACGCCCTGGATCTGGGGACGCGGGAGCTCTACCAGCTCACCGACCTGCCCGGCACGCAGACCGCGCCCTACGTGCGCGCCCTGGAACCCTAGGATTTATTCCTTGGACGGAAGCGGTTTGAGGAAACTGGTCCTGACTGCGGTTCTCATGGCGAGCCTCGCGGGCGCGGAGGATTTCGGCGGCCCCTCGGAGTTCTGGGCCGACTTCATGGTCCACGGCGGCTACACCATGGACCTGGTTTTCGTGGACTACGCCTCCGGCGAGCCGATGCTGGCGAGGCTGCCCGAGATGCAGACCGACATCGTATCCCACGGCACCACCGGGCGATTCCCCGCCGGGATGGGGATGTTCGGCGTCGGCGGCGGTTTCACCAATCCGCAGACCTTGGTGTACGAGGTCCCCGGGGAGGGCGGCTGGGACCTGGCCGTGGCCGGCGAGCGGTATACCGACGTGGTCGCACTCATCTCCGGCCCCGGCGAGGACCTTCAGCCCGACGTCTTCGGCAACCGCTGCGTGGCCTTCGCCCGGGAGAACTCAGACGGCGGCTACGACATTGCGCTGTGGACCGAGCCCTCGGGGGTCAAGGTCCTGGACCTCGGCGAGGGCGACGAGTTGTGGCCGACCTTCTTCTACGCCGCATCGAAGGGGGAGCTGGCGCCGCCGGACGCAGCATGGGACGACCCCGACGCCAGGGAGCCGGAGCCGGGCGAAATGGACCCCCTGAACGAGCCCTCGGCGATCATCTTCCAGGCCAACCCCGACGGCGCGTACCGGCTCCACTACGCCCTCCTGGGGCCGGGCAGCGAGGTCGAGCGCACCGGGGAGCTATCCGGCACGGGCTTCGACGAGTCCGAGGGCGAAATGATGTGTCCCGATATACCCAACCAGTATTACTCCGAGCCGGACTACGCCCCCGACGGCCCGACGCCGCTGGCTTTCCAGGGCCTTACCGGAGACAACCGGGACCTCTACCTCACCGAGGTCCGCCGGATGACCTCCGTGTGGGGCGACCGGCTGGTCGCCGAGGGCCTGCGGAGATTGACCGACTGGCCGGGCCAGGAGAAGTTCCCCGAGCTTTTCGCCCGGTACGACTGGGAGGCCGACGAGCCGGCCACCTGGTGCTTCTTCGCCTCGGACTGCGACGGCGATTTCGACATCTACGCCCTGTGGGTGGAGGCGGGCCGGTTTTACCAGCTCACCGACCTGCCCGGCGACCAGACCGCGCCGCTGGTGATGACGAACCCGTGAGCCCGCGGGGGGACGGTGCGCGGCGCCCTACTTCCACCGGCTGGCGCAATAAGGGGCTACCCGGCGCGGAAAGTGTTAAACTCAACCGGTTGACTCACCTCCCCGGCAACCGGACTGCACACCTGGTGCTGACCGTGGAGTAGAAATGGTAAAAATGGATAATAGTAGACAGCGGGTAAAAGAGGGCTTTAAAGGACTTCTACAAGAACTCGCTGCCACACTTAGTGGTTATGTTTCAACTGCAGACCAACAATGGGCTGTGAAAGGGTTTATTGACGCTTTTCGGAACGTCTACACTATTTCTGCCGATACAAAAATTGTTTCAAAAATTCTTGAGATACACTTATTTCCCGTACTTCTTAAGTTCGCTGAGGATCACAAATATAAAATTGTACTAGCAAAACACCAAAACTATTATCCCGATTTATCTTTTATATCAGTAGATGATGATACTATAAAGTTCGCCGTCGATTTAAAAACTACTTATCGTTTACCCGATAAGCCGGGTTTTTGCAATGGCTTTACGCTTGGTTCCCATGGAAGTTATTTCGTCAAACGCGATGTACCAAAAAATATTCAGTTCCCTTATAATAATTATCTAAGTCATTTCTGTCTAGGGATTATTTATTCTCGCATAAATCCAACTGATATAGATGAAACAAAAATCTACCCTTTAAACGAGCTTCATTCTATAGTTTCTGTTATTAAGGACATACAATTTTTCACTATCGAAAAATGGGAAATAGCGAGCGATTCACATGGAAGCGGAAATACAGCAAATATAGGAAGTATCTTTCGTATAGAAGACATTATGCAGGGAAATGGGGTTTTTAAGAATCTTGGAGAAAAATGGTTCGATGATTACTGGATGAACTACGGTAAAATTGTCATTACAACACCAACCGGAGAGCAGAAAAAGATAACCAAGCTGCGTGAATTTCTGGAGTTTAAAGGTATTGATCCCAACCTTGCTAATCCGTATATTCGGTCCTCTAGAACGAGGGAGACTTAAATGGTAAATAAAATACTCATACCTCCAATTAAATGCCAGGGCATCAAGACAAAGCTTGTTCCTTTGATTTTGGCAAACGCTCAAGTACAAGAAGAAGGCTTATGGATAGAGCCATTTATGGGTTCTGCCGTTGTCGGTCTTAATGCCAGACAAAAAAGAGCGTTATTTGCCGACCTTAACCCACACATTGTTAATTTATACGCTGCCTTGAAATCACATAGTGTTACTCCCTATTCAGCTCGGGCGCACCTCGAAAATGAGGGGAATTTACTAAAGGAGAGGGGAGGGGTCCATTACTACTTTGTTCGTGAACGTTTCAACTGCTATGGTGATCCTCTGGATTTCCTCTTCCTTTCACGTTCATGCTTCAATGGAATGATTCGATTTAACAGTAAGGGCGGATTCAATGTGCCTTTTTGTAAAAAGCCAGAGCGGTTTTCAAAAGCATATATAACCAAAATTATCAATCAACTCGATAGATTCAATGATCTAATAAAATTCTCTGAGTGGTCATTTGTTTGTCAGGATTTTGAAATAACTATAGGCTCCGCAACAGAGAATGATTTAATCTACTGTGACCCTCCTTATCTAGGTAGACACGTTGATTACTTTAACACATGGAAAGAAGAAGATGAGAGGCGCCTTTTTCGATGCCTGTCTTCGACAAGGGCGAGATTCATTTTATCTACATGGCATAGCAATAAGTATCGCTCTAACGATTCCTTGAAGTTATTATGGTCCCAATTCCACATAGTTACTCAAGAGCATTTTTATCATGTCGGTGCAAAGGAAGAAAATCGCAATGCAATGCTCGAAGCCCTCGTGATGAATTTCGAGCCTCCCTGCGATAAAATTGAAAAACGAATCCATATTCAAGAAACGCTCTTCGAAAAACTATTTGACCCCACGCATCACTAAAACAACATATCCATACGTAAAACTACAATCGTTTCCTCCCAACAAGGAGAAGGCAGTGGCTCAGAACCTGCAAGAGATAGCCCTGGGGATGATCGAGACCAAGGGGCTGGTCGGCGCCATCGAGGCCGCCGACGCCATGGTCAAGGCCGCCAACGTCAAGCTCATCGGCAAGGAGAAGATCGGCGGGGGCTACGTGACGGTGATGGTGCGGGGCGAGGTGGGCGCGGTCAAGGCCGCCACCGACGCCGGCGCCGCCGCGGCGGCCCGCGTGGGCGAGCTCGTCAGCGTCCACGTCATACCCAGGCCCCACGATAACGTGGAGATGCTCCTCCCCGGCCAATAGGTAATCCGTGACGGAGGAATCCAAAGACACCCCCCGGCGTGTGACCGAGGCGGTGCGGCGGGAGCTCGCACGGAGGGGCCACCGGCTGGGCGGAGAGACGGAGACCGGGCCGCCGCCTATATCCGTCGAGACGAACCCCACCGGCCCGGCGCCCCGCGTCGCGCCGTCGGAGGCCGACCCCCGGCGCATCCCCGTGGCGGTCAGCGGCCGCCACGCGCACCTGTGCCCCGATAAGCTCGCGCTCCTGTTCGGAAAGGGCCACCGTCTGACGAAGCTCCGCGAGTTGAGCCAGACCGGCCAGTTCGCCGCCGAGGAGACTTTGAACCTGGTCGGCCCGAAGGCCGCGCTGACCGTAAGAATCCTGGGGCCGGTGCGGGATAAGACCGCCGTCGAACTTTCGATGAGCGATCTGGTCCACCTGGGAGTAGCCCACGAGGTCCTGCCCGGCGGGGCGGTGAAACTGGCGGGTCCGCTGATTTTGATCGGCCCCCGGGGCGAGCTGCGGCTCACGGACCAGGTAGCCCTGGCCGACCGGCACCTGCACTGCACCCCCGCCGACGCCGCCGCCCTGGGGGTCTCCGACGGCCAGCGGGTGAGCGTGGTGGCCGACGGCTGGCGCGGGGCGCGCCTGGACCAGGTCCGGGTCCGGGTGAGGGAAGACTTCCGCCTCGAGCTGCACACCGACACCGACGAGGCCGACGCCGCCGGGCTGAAAACCGGTGATACCGTCCGCCTGTCCGACACCGCCCCACCGCCCGCGCGGGCGGGAATCCCCACCGCCGAAAAGAGAAAACCGCTCCCCGTGGCGACCATCTCCGCCGGAGGCCGGGAGCCCCGCCTCCTGGGCGGAATCCCCGGCGTGGCGCCGCTGGGGCTGGTCACGGAGAACGACGTCCGGGCCGCCGCCCGGGCTGGTTTTGGCGAGATACCCGTCACCCCCCGCGCCATCGTCACCCCCGCCGCCCGGGACACCCTGGCCGAACTGGGCCTCACCCTCTCGACCCGGCGGTAACCCCCCATGACCGTCGCCCATAAAGCCCTGGACCTGGCGCGCGAGGCCGGGGTCGTCGGCGCCGGGGGCGGCGGATTCCCCACCCACGTCAAGCTCTCCCTCCCCGCTGAAATTTTTCTCGCCAACGGCGCCGAGTGCGAACCGCTAGTCGCCAAGGACACGGCGCTCCTCGAGCGCGGGGCGGAAATAGTTATACGGGGATTGAAGCTCGCCGGGGAGGCCGTGGGGGCCAGGCGCCTGGTCGTGGCTGCCCAAAAAAAGCGCGAAAAATCCTGGCGCGCGCTGAAAGATGCGGTCGGCGACGGCATCGAGCTCTTCCCCCTCCCCGACGCCTACCCCGTGGGCGACGAGGTGACGCTGGTCAAAATAATCACGGGGCGGACGGTGCCGCGGGGCGGCCTGCCCGCCGACGTCGGCGCCCTGGTCCAGAACGTGGAGACGCTCTACAACCTGGCCCGCGCCCGGGAAAGGCCGGTGACCGGGAAGTGGGTCTGCGTCGTCGGGGCGGTGGAGCGGCCCATCGTGACGGTCGTTCCCATCGGCTACCCGGCGGCGAACCTGTTGGAAATAGCTAAACCCGTGCCGGGCGCGGTGGTCCTCGAGGGCGGCCCGACCATGGGGACGATCATTGAGCCGAGAGAAGCCCACGTGGCCAAGTTTCTCTCGGGTTACACCGTTCTGCCCGCCGATTCGCCGGTCGTCGCCCACCTGCGTAACACGCTGGCAATAAACCGCCGCCGGTCGCTGACCGCCTGCATCCAGTGCCGGCTCTGCACGGACCACTGCCCGCGCTGGCTCACCGGTCAGGAGGTCCGACCGCACCTGTGGATGCGCGCGCTGTGCCTGAACATGGCCTTCGATAGGCTGACCGGCGACCTCTGGGGCTGCTGCGCCTGCGGGGTCTGCGAGCTGTACGCCTGCCCCGAGGGGCTCTCGCCGCGCCGGGTGGCCGTGGAGATTCGGGAGCGGCTGCCACGGACACCACGGGTATACACTTCGGCTGGCGACCGGCCACTCTTCGGCGAGCGCCACCCCCCGACCCGGCGGCTCATGGGCCGCATGGGAATCCTGGAATACGACCGGCCGGCGGAGTGGGTGGAGGCCCCGACGGTGAAGCGGTTGAAGCTCGCCCTCCTCCAGGGGACCGGGAGCCCGGCGGCGGCGATAGTAAAAAAGGGCGACGGGGTTCGGGCGGGGGAGAAAATCGCCGAGGCGGCGGCGGAGGTGGGCGTCCCCCTCCACGCCCCCGCGGACGGGACCGTGACCGAGGTCACCCAAACCCACATCGGGATCGAGGTCCGCTGATGGACTACTCGGCCCTGGGCCTTTTGGAGCTTTACAGCGTCGCCCGGGGGATGCAGGCGGCGGACGCGGGGAACAAGGCGGCGCAGGTGCGCTTGATTTTCGCGCGCCCGTTCTGCGCCGGGAAGTTCGGGATACTGTGGGCCGGGGACGTGGCCGGGGTCCGCGCGGCTCTGGCCGCCGGTCGGCGGGTCGGCTCCCACCTGGTCGTGGACGAGACGCTCCTCCCCGCGGCGCACCCGTCCTTGATTCCCGCCCTGGGCGGCGCCAACCCCTACCCCCCCGGCGCGGCCCTGGGGGTAGTGGAGACCTACTCCATCGCCAGCACTCTGGGCGCGGCGGACGCGGCGGCCAAGGCGGCCCGCGTAGAGATCGTCGAGCTGCGCGTGGCCGTCGGCCTGGGCGGGCGGGGGTACTTCTCGGTGGCCGGGGAGGTGGCGGCGGTGCAACAGGCGGTGGACGTGGCGAGGGCCTACGTGACGGAGCTGGGGCTGTTGGTGGACACGCAGGTCATCCCCGCGCCCGACCCCCAGCTCATCCGACGCCTGGGGCTCCTGGAGGGGTGACGGCCGGCGGTCCGTGTACCGGCCCGTGATTCGTAAATGCGATGACGTAGGGCGGCCCCGTGGGATGCATCCCCTGCGGGTCGCCGCTTTCACGCTCCCACCCTCGACCCTCACCCCCAGGCTGTGATGATGTAGGGGCCGACCTTCAGGTCGGCCCGTTTTACCAACGCCATAGAAACGGGCGACCGTGGACGGTCGCCCCTACGGGCCTGTTTCGCGGTCAACGTAGGGGCGGGTGTCCACGCCCACCCGCCCCTCGCCCCTCTCCCTAGCCCGTAGGCGAGCCTCTCCCCAGAGGGGGGAGGGGACAGGCGATCCTCACCCCGGCCCGTCGCCACGCCGCTCCCACGGGGAGAGTGAAGCCGCCGACGGAGCGTTGGGAATTAATAAAGCCACCGCACGCGGGGCTAAATTTGAGAATTTTAAAAATCGCGTCGCGATACTGCGATCCAACGCGCTGCGTTGGTCAATCGCCCCACTCCGCGGGGTGGATCCCGTGGATGAGCCCGAAGCGCTTCGCCAGCCGCCCGTACCCTTCAGCCTCCCCCCGGGACAGGTGGACCCGCGGGTCGAGCCGCGGCTCCCGGTCGCCCAAGGTGGCTTCGATGAGCGCCAGGTCCGCCCCTGCGCATATTTTTCGCAGATTCGCGCAGGGCCCCGTGTCGCCGGAAAAAGCCACGACCTTCCCCCCCAGCTCCGCCCGGTAGCCCAGGGCGGGGATGGAATCGCCAACCCCGGCGGCGGTGGAGCCGCGGTGCTCGACGGCGTGGGCCCGCAGCGTCCAGCGGCCCAGCCTCGACTCGTCGCCGTCACCCAGCGGCAGCCGCTCGACGGGGAAGGGCGCGTCGGGGTAGAGCTCGAAGAAGCGGTCCAGGAACGCCTCGGCCTCGACGCAGCCCGCCGGGTAAGCCACCGGCAGGGCGGCTTCGCGGCCGATCATCCGCAGGAAACCCAGAAGCGTGTGCAGGCCGCCCACGTGGTCGAAATGGCCGTGGGAGATGGCGACACCCTCCAGCCGCGCCGGTTTCAGCCCGGCGTCCAGGAGGTCGCGCAGCGCCCCGTCGCCGCAGTCCAGCAGCAGAAACCCGCCCCGACTCTCCACCGCCACGGTGGTCGCCACCCCGGCGGCGGAGTAGAGCACGCGGACCGTGAGGTCCGGCCCGAGCCCGAACGTTTCCATAAAATCACCGCTTCGATTGGAAAACATTATCCTTCAGGCCGAAGGCGATCCCACCCCGGCCACAGAGGTGGTTGTAGAGAAACGGCACGAGCCACAGCGTGGGCAGCGCCACCCCGACGGAGAAGAGCGCGTCGGCGATGAGCCCGCCCCCCGCCATCGCCCCCAGGATGAGCTCCCCGATGACCGCGATAACGGTCAGCGCCAGGAAGCTGGGCAGGGCGTAGGCCAGGGAGCGGAGCCCGATGCGTCGGAGGACGACTCCCTCGGCGGTTTCCGCCAGCCGCAGCCGGACGCCGTCGCCGCCGGCGGCCACGCGGTTGTAGACGACCGCCGCCAGCATCCCCCCGAGCACGACGATACCGGCCACGAAGAACGTCCCGACGACGCCGTTCATCAGCATCACCCCGAGCCCGGGCTCCTCCCCGTAGAACAGCTCGCCGAGGCCCAGGGCGCTCACCAGCCCCAGCGTGCCCGCCATGTTCACCGCCGCCAGGGCCAGCATCGGGACGAAGAGGCGGCTGATGCTGCGGGGGGAAATCTCCGAAAGGCGCCGGGTGTCCGGCGCGTCCGACCCGGGCAGGAGCTCCAGGTCCAGCGTCAGCAATCCCCGGTTGTAGCGGTTGTAAGCCGCCGCGAAGGCCACCAGCCCCAGAACGCCCGCCAGGGTGTTGACCGGGACGATGACCGCGAAGGTCAGGAGAAACCCGTCGCCGTCGGTGGCCAGACTCACCAGCAGGGCCAGCTCCCGCGACCCGCCCAGACCGGAGAGCCACGAGACCCCGAACACCGCCCAGGCCGTGAACAGCAGGGGGAGGTAGAGGTGGAGGAGGGAGAGGGGCTTTAGGTGCGTTATCTGCTTCACGTGTCGGGGTGCGTTTGATTTTCCGAAGAATTATAACAAACCCGGCGGGGGGGTGAACGCAGGGGTAGATGTGGGGGGTGCCGTATATCCCCTCCCCCCTTTGGGGGGAAGCGCGCTTACGGGCTAGGGAGGGGGGTGTAGCGGTCCCCCTTTGAGGGGAGGCTCGCCTACGGGTTGTGGAGGGGGGCGGGCTCGCCTACGGGCCGGGGTGAGGGTAGGGGTTGGCATCGCAAGACGGCCCCCTCTCCCCGTGGGAGGCCTGCGAGGCACGGGACAACGGCCCCCCTCTCCCTGTGGGAGAGGGGATGGGGGTGAGGGCTGCCAAATGTCCCCTCTCCCCTCTGGGGAGAGGGCCAGGGTGAGGGGTGAAAACGGCGGCCCGCGGAGGACTCGTCCTACGGGGCCGCCCTACATCATCGCAATCGCAGGTGAGGAGTAGACCATGTCCCCTCCCCCCTTTGGGGGGAGGGTAGGGAGGGGGGTAGTGCACGGCGGGGAAAGGATTTGCTTCGCATAGCTCGCTTCGCTCGGTTCCCCGCCCTACATTTTCCCCTCCCTCCGGAGCCGCAGGAGGAAGAGAGCGCCGATACCCGCCAGCGCCCCGGCAAAAGTCACCCACTCGAAAACCGTCAGACCGGCGGTGGTCAACAGGTTGATGAGCATCCCGACGGCGTAGGCCCCCAGGGAGGGCACGCCGATCCAGAAGGCCGGGCTGGTGCGCTCGTACTGGGGGAGGTCCCCGGCGACGATGCGGCCCGAGAGGCCGTCAATGACCAGGGGCCAGTCGGCGCCCCCGTGCCTCTCGGTGGAGAAGACAACCCGCCAGTAGGGGTGGTAGATGTAGGCGGTCAGGCTGCGGACGGTGTCCCCGGTCTCCGTCGCTTCGGTCGGCGGCGGGGGGAAGAGGATGTCGGCCGCGGCGAGGGCGTCGGGGTCCAGCGGCTCCACGGTGAGCCCGGCGGCGCCCTCGGCCAGGTGGGGCCCCAAGGGGTCCTGCCCGGCGAGCTGCAGCTCGTCCAGGTCGCAGGCCGGCGCGAGCCCGGTGGTCTCCCGGCGCTCGAAGGAGCCGTCCGAGGGGACCAGCCGCTCGGCGTAATCCAGCCGCCAGGGGACCAGGAGGCGCTCGTTGACCTCCAGCTTGAGCCGGCCGCGGTGACCGCCGCCCCGCAGCCGCTTGCGGGCGGCCAGCATGGCCTCGCCGGAGTTGAGGCCCCCGACCACCGCGAAGGTCGGCGCGCCCTCGGTGTAGTGGGCGTAGGCGGCCCCGCAGCGACGGCAGACCAGGGCGCCCCCGAAGAGGTCGCCGTGGCCCGGGCGGCCGCAGGCCGGGCAGCGGTAGAGGACTGTCAGGTGGGAGATCAACCGGTCATTCCGAGAACCGCTTCTCCAGCCAGTCGGCGATCAGCGCGCGCACCTCGGGCCGGGAGCCGAACAGGTACGTCCCGTGACCGCCGGAGGGGTAGATTTTCAGCTCGGGGTCTGCCAGCAACTCGCTAAGGGTGCCGACGCTTTTTTCCGAGTAGGCGTCGTCCCCGGCCGCCACGAGGAGGGCCGGGCGCTCGCCGTAATCCACCGCGTACGCCCCGGGCTTCACCCCGTGGTAGTCCGAGCCCGGGCTGAGCATGACCACGCCGGCCACCCGCGCGTCGTCGGCGGCCTCGATGAGGACCAGGTTGGCGCCGATGCTGGCCCCGATGAGGAAAATTTTTCCGGAAACCTGTTCCGCGAGGTAGTCCAGGGCCGCCCGGATGTCGTTGGCGCAGCCGAGCCACTCCTCGGTGTCGAAACTCTCGTAGTCGAGGCCGTTTACCGACTGCCCGTGGCCGCGCAGGTCCAGGGCCACCACGTCGAGCCCCTTGCTTATCAGGGTCTCGGTGAGCGGCTCCCAATCGGCGCGGGAGCGACCCAGCATGTGGACCAGGACCACCCCACCGCGCGGGGGCGCGCCCTCCACGCCCAGAAACTCCAGCGTCACCGTCACCCCGTCGGAGGTGACCCGCTGGACCACCGACCCGCCCAGGACCGCCGGCGGTAAGTCGGAGCCCTCCACCGGCCCGTGGGTCACGGTTTCCGCCGTCCCGCCCGCGGTCCCCGGTCCCTCCTCGCCGGAGCAGGCTCCAAACGCGACCAGAACGAACACGAACAGCAGCACGGGCATCCTTTTCATCGCGCACCTCCGGAAATCCCCTACCGCTTTATCCTACCACAACCGGCCCCCGCCCGGTACACGCCCGGCCCCTGGCGTCGAGCTCGAAAAAGGGGTATTATGGGGTACTGGAATCGGCACAGAGCAGGGCACGCGGGGACGAATCAGCAAAAAGAAAAAGGGCACATCGCGACGACGTGTCCAGCTTCAAGCTGGTGGGGTGTCGGATATTGGTAACCGGCACCGCACGCGGGGGCAAATCAGCGAAAAGAAAAAAGCCACATCGCGACGACGTGTCCAGCTTCAAGCTGGTGGGGACGTTGGATATTGGTAACCGGCACCGCACGCGGCGCCAACTCAACGATGTATAAAAAGCCACATCGCGACGACGTGTCCAGCTTCAAGCTGGTGGAGGAGAGATGAGGTTCACCCTTGCGCTCGTCATGGCGACGGTCGTCATGCCCGCCTTGGCCCAGGATTACGCCGAGGAGGACCTGCGGGAGATGGAGGTCACCGACGTCCTGCTGGACACGGCGACCGGCTCGACGAGCCTGGTCCTGAAGGAAGTGGACGGGGAGCGGTTCATCGTGATGGGCGTCGGCCCGGCGGAGGCCACCGCCATCGCCGCGGCCCTGGAGGACTTCAGCTTCGACCGGCCCCAGACCCACGACCTGCTGGTGCGGGTGATACTCACCCTGGGCGCCGACCTGGAGCGGGTGGTCATCACCCAGCTCCTGGAGGGGGCGTACTACGCGCGGCTGGAGCTGGAGAGGGACGGGGAGATGCTGGCGGTGGACTGCCGGCCGTCGGACGCCGCCGCCACGGCGCTGCGGTTCGCGGCGCCCATCTACGCCACCGAGCTGGTCATCAAGCAGGCCTGGGAGTCCTACGAGGTGGAGAACCCCGAGGGGATCGAGGGTATCTGACTTTATTCCAAGGAGATTCACATGACATCAAGCTCATTAAGAGAAGAACATTATAGTTTGCTCGAATATCTAGAACTTAATAAAAGTGGATGGTGGGATAAAGCCATTCAGCAAATAATTCTTAGTGTTTTTTGGCTAAATGATGGTGCAAAATTTACATTTGAAGAACTTGTTGAACACATTAATATAAAGTATCCATTTGATATTCCTTCACATATAATCCGCAAAAATCTTAAATCTCTCGACCCTTATGTTTATTTAAAAAGTAATCTATATATTATCTCTGAAAATAAAATGCTTAAATTAGATAAACTTGCTGAAGAAACTAAAGAAATAGAGTCTTCGACTAAAGAATATTTTATCAATCTGTTAACTGAATCTAATATCGAATTAGACACTGAATCAATTTGGGGTGATTTCTGTGCAAATTTGATTCTACCATATATTACAAAAACAGGTTCTCAATTCTTATACATATTAAAATCTGATGATTTTGAAGTAAATAGCGAACTTTTTTTAAAATTTATAAAAAAGTACCCTTCTCCCATACAAATAAAACTACTGGAAGTAATTAAAAAGTTTTTTAATTCTTCAATACCTTTTGTAAGATCTTTTCTAGTTAGAAGGTTAAATTATGCATTAACTGTTTCTGCATGTAGGCTACCACAAGCAGCAGTTGATACATTAATAAATCAAACAAGAGGAAAACCAAAATTCTCTATTATTCTTGATACAAATACAATATTTTCATTATTAGAATGGCATAAAAACGCCTCTAACGAAGCTACAATAAGTTTATTCAATTTAATTAAAATAGTTAAGCAAAAAATTAAAATAAAATTTCATTATACTCATTATACCTTTGATGAAGCTATAAATAAATTAGAACGCGTAAAAGATAAGCTATGTCATTTATCAACAAGTGAGCATTATGATAATTATTATAGAGGGCGTGGTCTTGATGGTTTATGTTATAAATATTTAGAAGAATGTAAAAAAGGAAAAATACGTTTTAATCCTCAAGTTGATTTCAATAAGAGAATATTAAATTTGGCTGATATTTTAAATGGTTTTGAAATAACTCCATTAACAGATCGTTATCATGAATTAATGAAAAAAGAAGAAGTTGGGGTTGAATTTGAAAAAAGGAAAACAGAAGCAGAAGATATACATCCAAATGTTTTACTACATGATGTCCTTCTGTGGTTTGAGGTTAAGGATTTAAGAAATCAGTATAGCTCTATATCTGATGCAAAATATTGGATACTTACTATTTCTAAACCATTTTTAAAACAAGATATTTATTATAAAGAGCATTATAACACATTGTTAGGCCACTGTTTATCGCCTACCAGTTTTTTCAAATTACTACATTTCTATTTAGAAAGAACAGATGAAATTGAAAAATCATTATTAGATGGTTTATCAATTCCAATATTATATGCGGAATATTCAGAAAAAGAAGAACAAATAAATGTTGCAGTTATTGAGGGACTTAGTAAGTACGATAACTTCAACAACCTGCCACAACAAGTATTTGATAGTTTAGTAGCAAATGATACATTAAATGAAAGTATCATTCATACAAAAACCGAAGAAGGTAAAGAAGAACTAATTAATAGTAGTTTAATTGATGAAATCAGTTATTTTAAAGAGAAGGCTGCAAAAGAAGAATCGGAAAAGAATAAGATAAAACAAAAAAAGGAAGAAGCTGATCTAATACTACATGAAACATATAAAAAGAAAATTGAATTAGAAGAAAAAATTAAAGCGTTGCAAGAGCTAAGTGAAGAACAAAGAGAAGTAGAAAGAGTATTAAAAGAAGATCAGATTAAATTAGATCAAGAAAATATGAAAACAGTGTGTATAAAAAGCCGAAATGAAACAAGAAATATATGCTTATTCGTTTCAATAACACTGATTATAATATTTATAGCATTTACATTGGCCTATTGGATAGGAGGAAATGAGAACTTTGGTTTGTTAGGATGTATATTTTTTGTATTGGGTTTTTCCTACTCATTACTTTTTAATATATTTAAAGGTATAATTTACAATAAAAAGGCATTAAAAAAGTTAAGTGATTATTACAAAAAGGATATCAGTCATTATACAAGTAAAGGCATAAACATTATTCCTTATGAAATAGTCCCTCATTAAAATAAATTATTTAAGAAGTGAGTTTACCCAGTCCCGGTTGGTCCACAGGGCGCAGCCGCCGCCGGACTCGGTGAGACGCCCGTGGTTCTGCTGGAGTATCCGCAGGAACGGTGACCGCAACGCCTCGGCGAGGGAGGTTTTTACGAGGCTCGCATCGGAGAAGGGGGCGAAGGGGCAGGGCTCCAGGTCGCCGTCGGGCGCGATGTGGACGAAGCCCCGACCCGCCGACAGGCAGCCGCCGTAGGGCCCCTCGTCGCCGGGGAAGGGGACGCACAGGGCGTTGAGGCGCTCCTGGAGGCGGCGGGTTCTATCGAGAAGCTCCTCCCGCTCGCCGCCGTCGAGGACGAGATTCTCGGTTCCGGGGGCGACCGGCACGTACTCGACGAAGAAGAAGAGGTCGCAGCCGGCGTCCTTGAAGGCGCGGACGAAGGCGGGGTCGGTGACCGTGGGGAAATTTTCCCGGGTCACGGTCAAGGAGACGCCGCAGAATACCCCGGCGGCTCCGAGCCGGGCGATGACCTCCCGGGCCCGCCGGTAAACGCCCCGTCCCCGCCGCGCGTCGGTGGCGGCCTCGTAGCCCTCCACGCTCACCACGGGGACCACGTGGGGCTGGCGCCGGAGCCGGGCGATTATCCCGTCGTCTATCAAAAGGCCGTTGGTGAAGACGGGGAAGAGTGTGCGGCGGCATTTCTCCATCAGGTCCAGGATGCCGGGGCGCAGAAACGGCTCACCCCCTGCCAAAAAGACCACCGAAGCGCCGAGGTCCTCGGCCTCGGCCAGAATTTCGGCCAGGCGCGGCAGGGGCAGCTCCCCGTCCGGCGGGCGCCCGTGCGCCCGGGCGTAGCACCCCCGGCAGGCGAGGTTGCAGCGGGCGGTGACGCTGACGATGAGGTAGGGCGGGACGTGGACGCCCCGTTTTTCCCAGAGGGCCCGGCGGCGGGCGGCCCGCTTCTGGGCCGAGAGCGTCCGCAGGGCGAAGTTGAAACGGCGAGGGGAATCGAACGTCACCCGGAGCCCCGCGCGGAAAAGGCGCGCGAGGTTCGCGTTCATGGCGACGATGTGATTAGAGTCCATCGGTGTTTCCGGTCGCGGGTCGCATCATTGTAGGAAAGTACCACCCGCCGCGCAAGAAAGAAGGGCCGATCGGCGGTTTTTTAAAGATTTCCCCGACCTGCGCCTCGCATTTGCGATGACGTAGGGGCGGGTGTCCACACCCGCCCGCGGGCGACCGTGGACGGTCGCCCCTACGGGGAATTGCGCGGTTCGAAATGTAGGGCGGGGCTTCTACGCCCCGCCGCTTTTTTTCCAACGGAAGCCCTCACCCCCATCCCCGTCGGCGCGCCGCTCCCACAGGGAGAGGGGGGCGCTTCAACCGTCACCCTAGCCCGTAGGCGCGCCTCTCCCTAAAAGGGAGAGGGGGACGCGGGCGACCGTGGACGGTCGCCCCTACGGGGAATTGCGCGGTTCGAAACGTAGGGCGGGGATTTTAATCCCCGCCGCCAATGCATCCCAAAAAAGGGCCCCGAAGGGCCCTTTCAAGGATATTTCAGGCTCAGTTCAGGAGGTTGACCAGCTCCGAGTGCTGCTTGCGGAGCTTGCGCAGCGCCGAGAGCTCCACCTGGCGGATGGTCTCCGTGGAGTAGCCGAGCTGGTCGCCGGTGTCGGCCAGGGAATGCCGCTCGCCGTCCACGAAGCCGTAGCGTATGAGGAGGACGCGTCGCTCGCGCTCGGTCAGCTCGCCCAGGGCCTTCTTGAGGGAGTTCTTCAGCAGGTACTCGTGCCAGAGGTCTTCGGGGGCCAGGAGCTCATCGTCGGAGAGGGTCTCCATCATAGGGTTGGAGTAGTTGCCGTAGGTGCCGTCGAGGGAGAGGGCGCCGGAGGCCAGGTTCAAAAGCTCCTCGACCCGCTTCCGGGGCATGCGGGCCTTGGCGGCGATGGTGATGGCATCGGGCTCCTCGCCGTTCTCGGACTGGAGCTCCTCCTTGGCGCGCAGGATGCGCTTTATCTGCCGGTCCTTGTCGAAGGGGATGCGCACGGTGCGGCGCTTGTTCACGATGGCCCGCTCGATGGCCTGGCGGATCCACCAGGTGGCGTAGGTGGAAAAGCAGGTGCCCAGGGAGGGGTCGAACCCCTCGGCGGCGCGGATCAGGCCGATGTTGCCCTCCTGGATCAGGTCCTGCATGGGAAGCCCGCGGTCGCCGTAGCGCTTCGCGATGGAGATGACGAGGCGGAGGTTGTTGCGTACTATCTCATCCCGGGTGCTTTCGCCCCTTCCCTCGGTCTCGTCTATGAGGTCCACGAGCTCCTGCCGATTGAGTACCTTGTGCTTCCCGGCCTGCTCGAGGTAGGCCCGTAGGCTGGAATCCTCTGTGTCGGCGTACTTCATACTGGGTGGGTTCCTCCCAAAATGGCTCGAAGCCGTTGGATTATTTAAAGCAACTACCGTGCCACGGGGTCGCCTGGCGGGGCGGGGTTACACAAACCGTTTATTATCAGATGGTATCGTCCGAGGGGTGTACGGTACGCACCCCCACCCGACTCGGAATTGTGCAGTTTTGTGCACTGTGTCAACGGTCACATCTGTATACGATAGTGCACAGGTTGCCGAAAAGAGCCGCCCAAGCTATAATGGCCGTTGGAAGTATACGCCGGGGCGGGGTGACGGTTCCTGAAACCCGCCCGATAAGAACGGGAATGAGATGAAGCTGCGCTACCTCCTGCGGGCGTCAACCGCCCTCATCGTCCTCCTCGCCTGCGACCTCGGCACCCAACCCGAGGGCGTCCTGTTCTCCGACGATTTCTCCGACCAAGGCGACGGAAGCTTCCCCGACGGCTGGACGAAGTTCGACGAGCTCCTGCACGAAGACTCCCCGCCCGGGCTGTGGTACGTGCAGGACTCCGAGCTCGTGGAGGCCAACGACACCTGGGGGGGCTACAACGACCCCGACTGGTACTACCAGGAGGGGACGGTCCTTTTGGCCGGCGACGAGAACTGGGGCGACTACCGCCTCACCGTGGACGTCACCCCCGCGGTCACCGGGGGGCTGGCGGTGTACTGCCGGACCAAGGTCGTAGACGGCCTGCGGCTGGAGTACTACCGGGTTTTCATCACCGACGACGAGGCTTACGGCGGTCCCTTCTGGCGGCTGGACCACCGCGGCGGGGGCGAGTACACCGTCCTTGCGCGCAACCCGAACATGGGGTACATCCCCGGGGAGACCTTCCGCGTCATCATCGAGGTAACCGGCAACGTCGTTCGCGTCTACCAGGGCAACCGGGACAACCTGGTGCTGGAGTGGGACGGCGGCGAGAACTACGAGTTGTGCCAAACGGGCCGGATCGCCCTGATGGCCTTCCGCAACCCCGGCATCGCCTTCGACAACGTTCTGGTCGAGGCGCTGTAAGCGGGGCGGGTTGTTTTACGGGCGGGTCTTGACCCGCCTTTTTTGCGATCTTTCCCGGTCTGCGATGACGTAGGGCGGGGAATCCTTTCCCCGCCGCATTGCTCCTCACCCCGGCTTGCGGTGACGTAGGGGCGGGCCTTCAGGCCCGCCCGCGGGCCGACCTAAAGGTCGGCCCCTACGAGGTTGATACGGGAATCACGCCTCATCCGTAGGGGCGGGTCTCCTGACCCGCCCGTTTTTTTAAAAGGCAGCCCTCACCCCGGCCCGTAGGCGCGCCTCTCCCAAATGTAGGGCGGGGATTTTAATTCCCGCCGCGGCGGCCCGCAGAGGGGCCGCCCTACACTATGCGTATTGGACGTAGGGCGGGGGCTCCGTACCCCGCCCGTTTTTCCAGTAACCCCAGCCCTGGACCGCGCCGCGCCCGATAACCAGGGTGCAAAAAAACCGGACCCCGCCGGCAACATCCTCACCCAAACTCGATGTCACCTGTCCTTGAGCACCTCCATAATCTTGTCCCGGACCACCCTCGGCTCGAAGGGCTTGAAGAGGACGGCCTTGAGCCCGTCCCCGCGAGCCTTCAACAGGGAGTGGGTCGGGTCGTAGCCGAAGCCGGTCATCAGAATCACCTCGGTGCCGGGGCGGCGCTCCCGTATCTCCGAGTAAACCTCGTAGCCCGTCTTCTTGGGCATCATGATGTCGGTGACGACCACGTCCCAGGCGGGTCCCTCGGTAGCCTTGCGCACCACCTCCTCGCCGTCCACGGCGGTCTCCACGGCGAAGCCCTCCTTGGCGAGGTACTCGGCCAAAAGCTCGCGGATGGTGGGCTCGTCGTCGGCGACCAGGACGCGGTAGCGCCGGGGCAGTGGGCAGACCTCCCCCGCGGCGTAGGCCCGCTCCGCGCCGCCGGTGAAGTCCACCATGGCGACCTCGCCGTCCACCTCGGTGACGCGGTAGCCGGTGCCGTGGGCCAGCTCGGTGAAGCGGGCGGTGATCCCGCTGATGCGCCGGGCCTCCCGGAGCGCGATGGCGAGCTTCTCCCGCAACAGCCCCAGGTCCGGCTTTTCAGACGAGAGCGACCGCTCGGCCAGGGAGCAGGCGGAGATGATGCTCTCCAGCGGGTTGTTCACCTCGTGGGTTACGCCGACGGCGGCCTCGGCCAGGGTCTTCTGCTTCTCGGCGTTGATGAGCCGGGCTTCCAGGAGCAGGTACTCGCGCAGATCCTTGGAAATCCCCACGGTGCCGATGAACCGGCCGTCGGAGTCGAAGAGCACGTTGGCGGAGAGGAGGATGGGTATCTCCTCGCCGGACTTGGCCCGGGCGTTGGTCTGGAAGTCGGCGATGGAGCCCTCGACGCGCAGGACGCGCTTGATGTGGTCGCGGTCGTGCGCCTTGGCGTAGAGCTCGCCGGCGTGGCGCCCGAGTATCTCCTCGGCCGTGTACCCCAGGATCTCCTCGGCGGCGTGGTTGAAAAGGACGATGCGGCCGTGGGAGTCGGTGGCGACGATGATGTCGGCGGAGTTCCCGATGAGGTTCTGCAGGTAGCGGCTGGCGGAGGCCAGCTCCGCCTGGAGCCGGTCGGCGGCGATCAGCCCGGCGGCCATGTTGGCGAAAAGTTCCAGGATCTTCAGGGAGTCCCGGGTCGGGCGACGGCCGTCGAAGGGGTCGTCCACCGAGAGCGTACCGACCAGCAGTCCCCGGGGTCCCCGCAGCGGGACGAAGAGGAGGTCTTTGGGGTGCCAGTTGACGTACTCCCCCTCGGGGAGGGTGCCCGTGATGCCGACGTCGCGCCCGAACAGCCTCTCCGACTCCGGGTAGGGGAGGAAGTAGGACTGTCCGATGCGGAACCGCTCGTCGAAAATTTTTCGCCGCTCCCCGGGGGAGAGCGGCTTCGCGTTTTCGAGCGCCTGGGCCTCGGCCTCGGTGAGCCCGGCGTGGCCGTAGCCCAGCACGCCCATCTCGTCGTCCAACAGGGTGATCACCGCCCGGCGGTAGGTGCGGATGTCTATGATCACCTGACAGATGAGGTGCAGCCGCGCGGAGAGGTCCTCGGTGGTCTGGAGCTGTGTGCTGGCCCGCAGCAGCGACCGCAGCCGGGCCGCGGACTGCCGGTAGTCCCCGATCCGGCGGCGCAGACGGCCCAGCGTCTCTAGCGCCATACGCCGCAGCGGACCCGCGTCCGCCAGAACCTGGTTCAGCTTATCCCGCAGTTCCTCGTAACGCAAAGCGGCTCCCGAATCACCCGCCGTTCATGCAGCGGACCCGCGTCGGCCAGAACCTGGTTCAGCTTCTCCCGCAGTTCCTCGTAACGCAAAGCGGCTCCCGAGTCACCCGCCGGCGGCGCGCCGCCTTTTTTAAGTTTAGCACCGACCGGAAAATCCGACAACCATCACCGGGCCAGGCTCCGCAGGGAGGCGATGAGCTCCCGGCAGTGCTCCTCGTCCCGGCCCGTCTTCTCCAGAATCATGGCGACGCGCTCCAGACGCGGATCCCGGACCAGCGCCCGGAACGGCGACCGCCCGATTTTCCCCTCGCCCAGGTACGCGTGACGGTCGGTGTGCGAGCCCAGCTCCTTCGACGAATCGTTCAAGTGGAAGCAGCCTAGCCGGTCCAGGCCCACGACGCGGTCGAATGCGTCCAGCACCGAGGCGACCTTCTCCGGGGTGGAGAGGTCGTAGCCGGCGCCCCACAGGTGGGCCGTGTCCAGGCAGACGCCAGCCGCCAGCCCCTTTTCATCCAGGCCGTCCAGGAGGAAGGCCAGCTCCTCGAAGGTCGTCCCCAGGCAGGTCCCGGAGCCCTCGGAATTTTCCAAAAGCAGCACGGGGGCGCCGGGGGGGTTCTTCTCCATCACCCGGACGAGCCCGGTGCCGATTTTTTTCAAACCCGTTTCGCGCCCGGTCCCCAGGTGCTTGCCCGGGTGGAGGACCAGGTAGTCGGCGCCGATGGTCGTGGCCTTGGCGAACTCCGCCGCCAGCGCCGCGAGGCTCTTCGCGTACACGTCGGCCTTGGGGCCGCCGAGGTTTATAAGATACCCGGTGTGGACCACCACGGGGCCCTGCCCCAGCTCCACCCTTCTCTCGCGGAACCGGGCGGTTTTCCCCGGGTCCCACTCGGAGTAGCTCCAGCTCGAGGGCGAGTCCACGAAGACCTGGTAGGTGTCCGCCCCCACCCGGCGGGCGAACTCGGGCACCGCGTCTATCCCCTTCCCCACCGAGAGGTGCATCCCGAAGCGCACGGCCCCCCTTTGACCGAGGAAGCGGTCATTTTAACCCAAAACGCCAGGGGTCATCCGGCGATTTTGAGGGTCCCCTCGCCGCCCCCGGTCGGTTATACTTGTGGCGTACCCGTATCACACGACATCCGGTCCGCGACCGGAAAACCGAGGTTTAACCATGTACCTCTGCCGGAAGTGCGGCGCCGAGTTCATAGACCCCCTGGGCGGACGCTGCCCGATGTGCGGCGTCCGGGTGAAGCCGAGCTGGGAGGAGAAGCAGCCGGGCGAGACCCCTCCGCCCCGGGGGATGGAAGAGCCCAAGCCCGTGGTCGAGCCCGAACCGAGCGAAGCGAGCTATGCCCCTGGCAAACCGAGCGAAGCGAGCTACGCCCCGGGCGAATCCGTGACCGTGGAGTTCTCCGAGCCGGAACCGACGGTCACTTTCAAGAGGTCCCACCGCGCGCCCGAGGAGGAGCAGCCGGCGGACCGGGCCTTCCCCGACACGGGGGTCTACGGCCCCCCCAGGGATTACGGCGGTCCGGCCGCGCCGTCGGGGGGAAGCCCCCGCCGCGGCGTAACCGGCATCATCGTCGTGAGCCTCATCCTCACGGTTCTGTCGGGCATCGTCGCGCTGGTCGTCTTCAGCCTGTCGGGCGAGTGCGACCTGGAGGAGGCGGTCGGCGATTTCACCGAGGGGTTCACCGAGGGGGTCACCAAAACCATGGAGAGCTCCCCGCTCTGGCGGGACCGGGCGGCGGAGATGCGCGAGGCGGGGTACGAGCCGGTGGCCGGATTACCGCCGGACCTCTGGCCCGCGGCGGAGGAGACCCTCTGGTTCGTGGGGGACGACTCATTTATCTACTACGAGGCGGTGAAGGACCAGGAGCTCAGGGTTCTGCCTTTGCCCGAGGGCGTGAGCCTCATCGGCGACATTTACCCGACGCCGGACGGAACCGGCATCGTAGCCGTCCTGCGCACCCCGGACGGCCTCGGCGTGTACCGGCTCACCACGGGCGGGGAGTCGGAGCGGCTTCTGGACGGCGAGGCGCTGTTCAAACGGTTGACGGGCGAGCACGGCGACGAGGCGGATTACGTCCGCGAGCTGAGCCGGGCCCGGTCGTCGGGCGAGCTCCTGCGCCAGCCGCGGCTCGACGAGGCGGCCGAGACCCTCTACGTGGCCGCCGGACCCCCCGGCGACTACGAAATCTGGATGGCGGACCTCGGAACCGGGGCCCTCGAGCCCCTGGAAACCTACAACACCAACACCATCCCCTGCCTCGTCAAGGGTGGCGTGCTCTACTACCAGCACGGGGCGCAGGAGCCCGGTGAATCCGCCCTGCTCTACGCGCGAACGCTGGACACCGGGGACTACGAGTTCATCATGACCGCGGGCAACGCTGGGGGGATAATCGGCTTCGACCTCGGGGAGGACGGGACGGTCGCCTACCTCGGCCGGGATTACCAGGACACGCCGGTGGTGTTCTACCAGCGGCCCGGGGAGGCCTTCGAAAACACGAAAGTACCGGGTGACGCGCCGGAGAGCGTGGCGCTGGGCTCCGGTGGCGTCGTCGTCGTCAACGGGGTGTACGAGGGCCGGGACAACGTCTTCTTCCTCAACCTGGACCACCTCGACGCCGAGAACGTGCCGCAGATCCGGTACTGGTCGGGCATTTCCGACATCCGCTCGGCCTGCCTGGGCCCGCCGCTGGCGGCGTTCTAGGCGACACGCGCGGGCCGGGAAAACCGCGCCCCAAACCCCGCCGACGGGAGGAGCATGGCTTCCGCACCCAACCTGGAGGACCTGGTCCGGCGCGACTACGCGGGCCTCGTGGAGGAGGAGCGGCTGGACACGGAGCAGGGCGTGGCCGAGCTGATTCTGGCCCAGTCCATCGAGGGCCACGCCCACACCGGCGCCGGGGCGTTTCACAAGCGCCGCTACCCCGACCTCGTCACCCACCGCATCGTGGAGCTGTTGGGCTGGAACGTGACCGACTGCCGCCGGGCCCGTCAGGCCCTGATTGACGAGATAACCGACTGGGTGGAGGTCGCCGTCGGGGGGAGCCCGAGGAAGAGGCTGGTGGACGCGGCCGGCCATCCCCTCCTGCGCGTGCCCTGGCTCGCCGGGATCGAGGTGGAGCCGCGCGAGGTGCTCCGGGGGTTCTACATCGGCGGGCTGCGCGACGACGAGGCGGTGCGGGCCCGCGCCGAGAAGGCCCACGGCGTCGAAATCGGCGGTGGCAGGTGCTTCGTCGTGGATACGCGCGTGATGAAGGAGCTGGGCGAGGACCCGGACCGGCTGGCCCACGAGGCCCACGACGAGGCCCGGCTCGACGAGTTCCGCCGCACCGGGATGCTGGCCGACGCGGGGAAAATAACCGTCGCTGACGTGGACGACGGCCCCTACGAGTACCACTACATCCGGTACCGCGTGGGGCCGGGGCACTCCGACGACGCGGCCATCATCGGGGCGGGGCTTTTGTACGGCACGAGCACGGCCCTGGGCGCCTGGTTGGCCGACGCCGTGGACACCCTGGAGAAATTTTCCGCGCGCTTTTCAGACCAGGACGACGAGCTGGCGATGACGGTGGGCGAGCGGGTCCCCGAGGCGAAGGTGCCCGAGTCGGACCTGGAGCTCTACGTCGTCCTCTGCGCCATCGCCCCGGGGAAGGAGGAGAAGGTGCCCGACTCGAGCACCCGCCACCTCCTGTCGGTCTACCCCAAGACGGGTAAGAGCCTCCTGCGCGCCCACCTGGACTTCCTCGAGGGCCTGCGCGGCCCGGCCCAGCCGATGAGCCACGGCCAGACCACTACCCACGACTTCTACGCCTACCTGGTCCGGCGGCTTTCGGAGCTGCAGCGCAGGCCGTCCGTCCTCCCCCGACGCGCCGCGGAGGGGCTCATGTCCACGGGGTTCGCCGTGGTGGGTCCCGGCGCCGGGCTGGCGGAGATGGCGGCGCTCTTCGCCGATCCCGAGGTGGAGCTCCTGGTGGTCTGCGGGGAGGACGGCGCGCCGCGGGGCGTCGTCCGGGCGGCGGACGTGCTGCGTCTCGTCGGTGGCGCCGGGCCCGCGCCGTGATTCTCCGGGCAATTTGGAAAAAACTCGAGCGGGCCCGCGGGCCCGTTTTTTTATACCAAGCCCGAACCAGAGCGAGGGGTGCCGCAATCTCCCTCCCCCCTTTGGGGGGAGGCTCGCCTACGGGCGGGGGAGAGGGGTTCCTTAGCCCCCCCTTTGGGGGGAGGCTCGCCTACGGGCCGGGGTGAAGGTCGGGGCTGGGAACGTGCACGCGGCGGCCCGCGGAGGGGCCGCCCTACATCATCGCAGCGCGGCACCGGCTTAGTAGTGAGGGCTACCTTAGAAAAAATGGACAGGCCTGAAGACCCGCCCCTACGGATGAGACGTGATTCCCGTATCAACCTCGTAGGGGCCGACCGACGGCGCGCCGTTCAGGTCGGCCCGCGGGCGGGCCTGGATCCCCGCCATTCTAGCGCCGAACCGCAATCTGCTGCGGCAAACTGGAGCCCACCCTCCCCTTTCGACCAATCCTCAATTAATGGATTCCCACCACGCCCGCGTTTGCACCACGCACCCCCCGGGCACGGTCCTTGCTTTTTTCCTATGAACGAGTGGATTAGGGTGACATCTCCGAAACGATTACCCGACTCCGACGAAACACCGGCATCCCCGACCCTCCCCTTGGGAGCCCCTAATCTGCGAGGTACAGCCATGTTTACGCGGGCCATCGGCTGCTTTCTGCTCTTCATCTGCGTGTCGGCCGGCGCGATGACCATCAACTCCGGCTCCGGAGCGGCCTTCGAGAGTGTCAACCCCCAGTCCAACGGGAATTCATGGTGGGACGAAGCCTGGAACCACCGGGCGCGGGTTTTCATAGACAACCACCTCAACGACGACGTTCTCACCGACTTCCCCGTCGAGGTGTACGTGTCCTACCGCGGCAGCATGCAGCCGGACTTCGATGACCTCCGCTTCACCGACATGGACGGCAACCCACTCCTGTACTGGATCGAGGAGTCCGTGCGATCCTCCTTCGCCGAGGTCTGGGTCCGGGTGCCGGAGATTCCCGCCGCCACGAACGTTTACATTTACTACGGCAACCCCAACGTGTCGTCGGAGAGCGACACCAGGGGGTACGCCGAGATCTGCGAAACCTTCGCCGACGATCCGACCCGCTCCGGCGGCTGGAGCGTTTACCGCCACGCCGGGGACAGCTCCCTCGAAGGCTGCTGGGACCCGCAGGAGGAGGTTCTCTACCTCACCCGGCACTCCAGCGACCTTGGGGTGGCCCTCTTCGCCGACCTCGACATGAGCCGGCTCAGCGGGTGGGTCCTCACCTTCGACTACCTCGCGGGAGGCGGAACGGGTGCCGAGGGCTTCTGCGCCATGTTTTACAAGGATGAGGCGCCCTACGTCGGCGACACACCCTCGTGCGGCGGCGGCCTCGGCTTCACCACCGCGGATGGCGACGCCATCCCGGGCTACGGCGTCGAGTTCGACGCCCACTCCGGCGAGGGTGACCCCAACATGCGGCATGCGGCCCTCATCGAGAACAGCACTTATAACCACCTCACGACCGTCGAAGACGACCGGGTGTGCGACGGGATGTGGCACCATGTGGAGCTCGTCAACCTCCGGGGGGGACTCAGCCTGAACCTGGATTCCGTCAACCTCTTCGAGTACGCCTTCAACATCGCGGACGGTGACGGAGGTCGCGGGGGGCTGGGATTCTGCGCCGCCACCGGCGACCTCACCAACGACCACGTGATAGACAACGTGCTGTTGCGCAAATGGACCCAGCCGACGCCGACCATCATGGTCGGAGACGAGGAAAGCCAGGACGAGACGATCATCGAGACCTCCTTCGGCCAGATTAAGGCGCTCTTCCGGTAGCCCCGGGCTTCCCGGAGGCGCGAGGGCGGGTTACCCCCGCCCTTCTTCCATTCCCCGGCCGGTGGGCCGACACCACCTTGCCGAGGGGATGCGTGTGGGGTACAATCCCGAGGTCGCCACACCGCAACCCCTTTGCATGGCCCAACAGCAAGAATCGGTTCGGGACCTGATCCAGCGCAAGTTCACCTTCACGCCCGCGCTGCGGGCCCGGGTGGACCGGCTGCTGCGCTGGATTTTCCTCGTCTGCGCCGTCGTCGCCATCGCCGGTTTCATCACCGAGTTCGGATTCTTCCCCTCCGATTTCCTCCTCCAGATCATCCACATCGCCCAGACCCTCATCATCCTCATCTTCTGCATCATGCCCCTGGCCCAGCTCGTCTTCACCCACGGGAGGCTGACCTGGTTCAAGGAGCACCTGGCCGAGCTGGTGGTGGTGGCGGTTTACGTCGTGTACCTCCTCGTAAGCCCGTCGGAGTCCGGAGGAGGGATAGCCGGGGTGTGGAGCGGGGGTGATTCGGGCACCTCCGAGGCCATGCTCGGCGGCCAGCTCTTCATCGCCGCCAACCTCATCATCCGCTTCGTCCGCGGCAACCGCACCCTGGCCACCCTCTCCCAGAGGCCGGTCCGCTTCATCCTTTTCAGCTTCCTGGCGGTCATCGGCGTCGGCACCCTTCTCCTCTCGCTCCCCCGCGCCACGGTCTCCGGCTACATCCACCCCGTAGACGCCCTCTTCACCGCCACCAGCGCCACCTGCGTCACCGGCCTGGTCGTGGTGGACACGGGGAGCTACTTCACCCGTTTCGGCCAGGGCATCATCCTGGGGCTGATCCAGATCGGCGGCCTGGGCCTGATGAGCTTCACCGCCTTCTTCTCGACCATCATGGGCGTCCGACTGGCCCGCAGGGAGGTCGCCCTCTACTCCCGCGCTTACGAGGCCGACGCCCTCTCCACCGTCCGACGGCTGCTCATCTACATGTTGGTGGCCACCCTGTTGATCGAGCTCCTCGGCGCCGGTCTTCTCTACCAGACTTGGCAGCCCAAGTTCGCCGACCAGGGCGAGCGCCTCTTCTCCGCGGCCTTCCACTCCATCGCCGCCTTCTGCAACGCCGGATTCTCACTCAACGCCGAAAACCTGGAGCCCTTCGCCTCCTCCATCAGCACCTCGCTGATAATCTCCTCCCTCATCATCCTGGGCGGCCTGGGATTCATCGTGTTGATGAACCTCACCAGCTTCAGCTGGAGGGCCAAGAAGGGCCAGCCCCAGAGGCGACTGTCGCTCCAGACCAAGCTCGTCCTCGTCGTCACCGCAATCCTGATCTTCCTCGGCTGGATCGCCATCACCCCCCTGGAGTGGAATAACTCCATGCAGGGCCTGGGCGTGGGCGAGAAGATCACGGCCGGCTTCTTCCAGTCCGTCACCACGCGCACCGCCGGGTTCAACACCATCCCCACCGACGCCCTGCGCGCCGGGACCCTCTTCGTCATGGTAGTGCTGATGTTCATCGGCGCCAGCCCGGGCTCCACCGGCGGCGGAATAAAAACCTCCACCTTCGCCGTCATCATCCTCAACTTCTGGGCTAACCTGCGCGGCAAGAGGCGCGTCGAGGTGTTCAAGCGCGAGATTCCATCCGGGGTGATCAAGCAGGCGCTGGCCGTGCTGGTGGGCGGTCTCGCCTTCGTCGTCACGGGCTTTTTCATCCTGCTCCTTTTGGAGGACCAGCCGCCGCTGAACATCCTCTTCGAGACGGTGTCGGCCTGGGGCACCGTGGGGCTCTCCGCGGGCATAACTTCGGAGCTGACTTACGCCGGGAGAATTGTTATAATCCTGTTGATGTTCGCCGGTCGCGTGGGTCCGCTGTCGTTGGGCCTGGCCATTGGCAAGAAGCACGGCGAGGCCCGCTACACCTACCCCGAGGGCCGGATAAGTATTGGATAGAGGGATAGAGATGAGTTGGATAAATTTTACAAAACAGGTTATAACTGATTTTTGTAATGAGAAGGGTAGCAGAACATTTACTTTGGAAGATATATATACTAAAACTCCACTTTTTCAAGCCAATAATCCAGACAACCTACACATCGAAGAAAAAATAAGACAAACTCTTCAGTTCCTTCGTGATGATGGGATTCTTACATTCGTTGATAACCGGGGTACTTATACACTACGTAGCATTGAATTATTAAAAGGTGAAGTTGATGACGATCAGATAGTTAATATTAAGTGTAAAACACCGGAAAAGAAAGAATACTTAATTGAAACCTTTGTCCGAGATATAGGTTGGGCAAAAGCAGCCAAAGAAACCTTCGGCCTTGCATGCATGTATAATCACTGTCTAAATACATTTAATAAAGAAAATGGAGAGCCATATATAGAAATTCACCACATTATACCGTTATGTAGAGGTGGTGAAGACGGTTTGTGGAACCTCTCTGTGTTATGCGCTCACCATCATAGAATGGCACATTATGCTGATACTTTAACATGTATTAAAATGGAAAAATACCTACTAAAGGAGGCAGAGTGTCAGAGCCGGATATGATAGATTGGGCATTTGCGCTAGCTCGACGGATATCCGATGAGTGGAATGGTCGCGAGGAATGGCCCGAAGATACAGAATTATTGTACGAAATCCTTTTAATTCTATTCCTAAAACACCCTGAACAATGTGAGAGACTTATAGGTACAGGAATAATCGAAGAAAGTTATTTCGACCCTTTATACTAAAACCAGGAAACCTATGCGTTCCTACTCGGTGATCGGCCTGGGGGAGTTCGGGATGGCGGTGGCGCGGATGTTGGCCGACGTGCAGCGCGACGGCATCAGCGCCTACGACTCCGACCCCGCCCGCGTGGAGAGCATTAAGGAGTTCGTGGCCGTGGCGGCCGTCCTGGACGCCAGGGACAAGTCGGCCCTCGTGTCCCAGGGCGTGGACCGCGACGACGTCTCCATCATCGCCATCGGTCACGACTTCGAGTCGAACACCCTGGCCGCGATGAACTGCAAGGAGATCGGCGTCAAGCTGGTCATCTCGCGGGCGCTTTCGGAAGAGCACGGCCGCGTCCTTAGAAAGCTGGGCGTGGACCGGGTCATCTACCCGGAGCGCGACATCGCCGCCAACCTGGTCCAGGCGGTGCTGGTGCCGAACATCACGCGGTTCGCGCGCGTGGCGCCCGGCGTCGGCCTGGCCCACGTCCGCCTGCCCCGGGGCTATAAGGACGTGCCGCTGGGCGAGCTCTCCACGTCGAAGGTGCGGGTGGTGGCGATTCTGAAGAACCCGCCCGCGGGCTCCAAGCCCGGGACGCCGCCCATCGTGGACGCCTCGCCCCTGCCGGAGTCCCAGGTGAGCCAGGACGACCTCCTCATCGTCTTCGGCCCGAACGAGGAGATCAACCAGCTCGCGCTGTCCCTTTAAGATGGAAGCGCCGACGACGGCCGCCGATTTTTCGAAGATGCTGACCGGGGGCGTCCCCCTGCTCGTAGGGGGCGCCTTTCGCGCGTGGCCGGTGGCCGGGGTCGAGCCGGCGGGCGAGCCGGTCTCCCTTTCCCATCTGAATAATGAAATTACCGTGACGCCCGCGGACCTGCGGGTGACGGCGGGCGTCGGCGCGGCTTTAGGGGATATCGAAAAAGAGGCGGAGCGGCACGGCCTCGAGCTCTTCGGCGACCCGCTCACCGACCCGCGGGCGACTATTTACGACCTGGCGCTCTCGGGTTTTCTTTCTAAAATGCAGCCGGGCGGCGGCCGCCGGCTGGGGCAGCTCAACGGCGTCCGCACACCTGTACCCGACTCCGACGAGGTGATACTCCTAGGCTGCATCACCGCCAAGGGTGTGACGGGCTACAACCTGGCGCGCTCGGGGGTCGTCGGGCGGCCGAGCCTGCCGGTCCTGGCCTACGAGTTTTCCCTGAAACCGCGCCGAGAGCCGCGGTCGTCCTTCGTGAAAAATTTTTCCGATTACGCCGGGGCGCTGGCTTTTTCGCTGCCCAAGGACGGTCCCCTGTGGTCCGCTCCGGGCCTGGGCGGGGTGGAATTGATTGCGTCCGGGGATTTGGCGGAGCTGGCCGCCTGGGTCGCCGGCAGGCGGGCCGACGAGGGGGCCGAGGTCCTCGCCGGACTCGGTTTCACCGAGCTGGAGCCGGGGGAGTGGGCGAAACGGAAAGCGGAGGTTAGGGAGAATCTGGCGGTTGGGGCGCGGGTCGCGGTCGGCTTCGAGCCGCCGGAGGGGGGTGACGCGGTCGTCGGCGATCCGCTGGCCGGGCCGTGGCTGGCGTTTTACGAGGACCCGCCCTGTATATCGGCTCCGCCGCCGAACGTCGTGCTGGAGGAGCTTTGGCCGGACGCGCGGCTCACTCCCGCGGCGACGCCGGCGTAAGGGTGTGTTGACCCTCGCCTCAAGGTGCGATGATGCACGCGGGCCGACCTAAAGGTCGGCCCGTGCGCTAAATGGAGACATCACTCTAGTCGCGAGACCGGTGTCCAGCTTCAAGCTGGTGGGGTGGAAGATGGGAGTCGAACCCACAGCCTCCTGGGCCACAACCAGGTGCTCTAACCAGCTGAGCTACTTCCACCGCGGCGGGTAAAATAACACAAAGGCGCCGGGCTGTCCAGCGGCGGGTTTCGGGGCTATCCGGCCGAGGATGTTGATACGGGCCGACGTAAAGGTCGGCCCCTACGAGGGTGATGACCGACCCTAAAATGGAGGGCGGGGATTCCTATCCCCGCTGCTTTTTTACGTTCTCTGCCTCAACCCTCACCCTAACCCTCTCCCTAAAAGGGAGAGGGGACATGTGGCAGCCCTCACCCCCATCCCCGTCGGCGCGCCGCTCCCATGGAGAGAGGGGGGCCGCTGGTGGGGGCGTCTGGAACCGGTACGAGGCACCGCACGCGGGGATGAACTGGAGAATCACATAAAATAATCATCGCGAGGCTGGGGTCCAGCGCCCCGCGCTGATTGGGGGATCTTGAACCGGCACGAGGCTCCGCACGCGGGGATAAATCAACGAATTGCAAAAAGCCTTCGTCGCGAGGCAGTGTCCAGCTTCAAGCTGGTGGTCGGGGCGA